>Ga0315287_10006265_pt1 | contig 11807 bp, 8 predicted proteins | sample YL17G11_0_MG_FD_205037 | JGI IMG/M metagenome (GOLD analysis project Ga0315287, IMG submission 205037) | Sediment microbial communities from Yellowstone Lake, YNP, Wyoming, USA - YL17G11_0 | ecosystem: Environmental > Aquatic > Freshwater > Lake > Sediment | place: USA: Wyoming | collected...
GGCTGCGGACCCAGCCCAATTGCTGAGAGGTGGGGAATGAACAGAACACATATGAATGCGACACTGGTGGCTGCAATTGCTGCAACACTCGCCACGCCGTTCACCGTCAGGGTCGCGGTCGCGCAGCAGGCCGGCGGCTTGGAGGAAATCATCGTCACCGCGCGCAAGCGCGAGGAGAACATGCAGATCGTTGCCGTCGCGGTCAGCGCGATGAGCGCGACCGAGCTCGAACGGCGCTTCGAGAGCGACCTGCAGGGTTTCGCCAATGCCGCGCCGAACGTCATCATCGACGACCTGCAGCAGGGACCGGGCAGCCCGGCCGCCATCGCGATCCGCGGCATCGGCTCGACCGACGTGGAAAAGAGCTTCGACCCGGCGGTGGGCGTCGTGCTCGACGGCATCTTCATCGGCTCGAACTCCGGCTCGATGATCAAGGCGCTGGACCTCCAGGGCATGGAAATCCTGCGCGGCCCGCAGGGCACCCTGTTCGGTCGTAACGCGATCGCGGGCGTCATCAACGTCACGCGTCGCCGTCCGAGCAGCGAGGCCCTCGGCGGCGAGGTTCGCCTGGGTTACGGCAACTACAACGACATCGCGGCCGACGGCTTCGTGAACGTCCCGGTCGGCGAGACCTTCGCGTTCAAGCTGAACGCCGCGTATCACCAGAACGACGGCTACGTCAACAACACCTTCCTGCACCGAACCGTCGGCGATCTCGAATACAAGACCTTCGGTGGATCGTTCCTGTGGAAACCGATCGACAGCGTCGACGTCTACTACCGGTACGACAAGGGCGACCAGACCCAGGACACGCCGTCGATCAGCAACAACGCGCAGCCCGACCAGGTGTTCTGCTTCTATTACGACCAGTGCGCCCCCAGCGTGCACACGCCGCAGGCCGGCGACCGGCGTAAGTCCGTGTCGAACGGGTTCGACAAGAACGCCACCTTCGACACGGACATGCACGTGTTCGACACGACGTGGCGCTTCGCGGACGGCTACCGGTTAGACTACCTGTTCGGCTACTTCAAGACCGACGAAAAGGTGTACCAGGACTGGGACGGCACGCCGCTCACCCTGTATCACACCGACCGCCCCGCCAATTACGACCAGCAGAGCCACGAGCTGCGACTGATGCATTCGTCGGACAGCAAGCTGTCGTACACGGTCGGCCTGTATGCCTGGGAGTCGCAGTACCGCATCGACCTGCTGAGCTACATCGGTTTCGCAGACTTCCTGTACGGTCCCGACGTCATCCCTCCGGGCACGGTGCTGACGGTTCCGCAGTCGGTGAAGCAGAAGACGACGTCCTACGCCGGGTTCTTCGAGGTCGACTGGAAGTTCACCGACGCGCTGAAAATGACCGTGGGCGGCCGCTACACCAAGGACGAGAAGGAAAGCGGCGTGCAGGACCCGCTGTTCCAGGCGCGATTGGACACGGAGGGGGGGAGCTTCAGCGACCCGTCGAACAAATCGTGGTCCGAGTTCACCCCCAAGGTCGACCTGACCTACCAGTTCACTCCCGACCTGATGGGCTATGCCCTGTATACGCGCGGCTTCCGAGCCGGCGGCTACAGTGGTCGCCCGGGCACCTATGAAGCCGCGACCACGGCCTACGACCCGGAGACCGTGGACAACTACGAACTCGGCATGAAGTCAGAATGGCTGGATCGCCGCCTGCGCTTCAACGTCGCCGCGTACTTCATGAAGTACAACGACAAGCAGGAGGAGCAGAGCTATCCGACCAGCGACGGCACCGGGCAGCAGACGCTGATCCTCAATGCCTCGACCGCGGAGATCATGGGCGCGGAGATCGAGATGCTGGTGGCACCTCTGGAGGGCCTGACCGTCTCGGCCACGATGGGTTTCCTCGATGCCAAGTACAAGGACTTCAAGGATCCGGTCACGGGAGCGGACTTGACGAAGTACGACCTGCGCCGCGCGCCTAAGTTCAACTCGAACCTGGAACCGATCTACCAATGGGACATGCTGGGTGGACAGATGACGGCGCGCGCGTCCTGGCATTACGTCGACAAGATGCAGATGACGTTCTTCAACACGCCACAGACGGAAAACGCGGCCCAGAACATCATCGACGCTTCGCTGGGCTACCAGTGGAAGAACACGATGGTCACCCTCTATGGCTTGAACCTCACCGACGAGGACAGCTACACAGTCGGCTTCGACGTCGGCGCGAACCTGACCACGAGCCCGCCGTTCTCCGGCCTCTGGTCGTACACGGCCACCCGGCCGCCGCGTCTGTACGGCATCCAGCTGTCGCAGAAGTTCTGATCCGGCAAGTCACACGGTGCGCGGGGAGATCCCCCGCGCACCGTTGCGGGCCAGGCGGCGTCCTGCCGCAACATTGCTGCCCGCCCCTGCCCATTTCGGTCTTTTCCTAGACGGCCTGCGCCAAAGCGGTCGCACGCCCCACGACGGCCCGGAACATCTCCGTCGTCAGCCGCCGAGTGTTCGTGTTGTAGCGGCTGCAGTGATACGAATCGACGAGACGCAGGCGGCGCGGCAGGTCGAACTCCGCACCGTGTGCGAATCTGGCGGCCGATGGCCTGAGACCGCAACCACGCAGGATCGCCGAGTGGGCGATGGACCCAAGCGCGAGCAACACCGTGCCCGCACGCAGGCCCGCAATCTCCGCCGCCAGATAGGCGTTGCAGTTGCGGATCTCCGCGGGAGTCGGCTTATTCTGCGGCGGCACGCATTTCACCGCGTTGGTGATACGGCAGCCGCGCAACTGCAAGCCGTCATCACGCGTCACGGACTGCGCCGCCGTGCTCCAGCCGAAGGCATGCAACGTCTCGTACAGCAGGACGCCGGCATAGTCGCCGGTGAACGGCCGTCCTGTGGCGTTGGCGCCGTGGAACCCGGGGGCCAACCCGACGATGAGCAGGCGCACGTCGCGATCGCCGAACGGCGCGACCGGCGCGCAGTGGTACCCGGGGTGCTCCGCCCTGCCCTCCGCCAGGAACTGCGCGAGGCGCGCACAGGCCGTGCACGTGACGTCGAACTCAGTCATCCAGGGCCCCTCGATAAGCGGCCCGGACAGGGTTCCCCGCCCGGGCCGTCGTGCCGTCACATCGCTGCGACGCGGATCAGTGCTTCGCGTCCGCGAACTGCTCTTCCTCGGTGGAACCATGCATGGCGGTCGTCGAGGAATGGCCTTCCTGGATGACGTTGGTCACGTCGTCGAAGTAGCCGGTGCCGACTTCCTGCTGGTGAGAGACGAAGCTGTAGCCGCGATCGCGAGCGGCGAACTCGCGTTCCTGCACCTTCTCGACGTAAGCCGTCATGCCGCTCTTCGCGTATTCCTTCGCGAGGTCGAACATGTTGAACCACATCGAGTGGATGCCGGCCAGCGTGATGAACTGGTACTTGTAACCCATCGCCCCCAGCTCGCGCTGGAACCTGGCGATGGTCGCGTCGTCGAGGTTCTTCTTCCAGTTGAAGCTCGGCGAGCAGTTGTAGGCGAGCAGCTTGCCCGGGAACTTGTTGCGGATGGCTTCGGCGAACGTCTTCGCAAACGCGAGGTCCGGCTTGCCCGTCTCGCACCACACCATGTCGGCGTACGGCGCGTAGGCCAGGCCACGCGAGATCGATTGCGCGACGCCGGGCCGGGTGCGATAGAAACCTTCCGGCGTGCGCTCGCCCGTGCAGAACGGCTTGTCGTTCTCGTCCACGTCGCTGGTCAGCAGGTCGGCAGCTTCGGCGTCGGTGCGCGCGAGCACGATGGTCGGCACGCCCATCACGTCCGCCGCGAGGCGCGCGGCGAGCAGCTTCTGCACGGCTTCCTGCGTCGGGACCAGCACCTTACCGCCCATGTGCCCGCACTTCTTCACCGACGCCAGCTGGTCCTCGAAGTGCACGCCCGCCGCGCCGGCGCGGATCATCGCCTTCATCAGTTCGAACGCGTTCAGCACACCGCCGAACCCGGCTTCCGCGTCCGCGACGATCGGCGCGAAAAAGTCGATGTGATCCTTGTGCCCGGGCACGATGCCCTTGGCGCACTCGATCTCATCCGCGCGCTTGAACGTCGAGTTGATGCGCTCGACCACCTGCGGCACCGAGTTGACCGGGTACAGCGACTGGTCTGGATACATCGACATATAAGAGTTGTTGTCGGCGGCCACCTGCCAGCCCGAGAGATAGATGGCTTTGATGCCGGCTTTCACCTGCTGCAATGCCTGTCCGGCCGTGAGCGCGCCGAGGCAGTTCACGTAGGGCTCGGTGTTCACGAGCTTCCACAGCTTCTCCGCGCCGAGGCGCGCCAGCGTGTGTTCGATCTGGACGCTGCCGCGCAGACGGACGACGTCTTCCGGCTTGTACGTGCGCTTGATGCCTTTCCAGCGGGGATCCGTCTGCCACGCCTTGCGCAGCTGGTCAGCAGCCTGGTTCGTCATGTCGTCGTCCTCATGTCTGCGAAATCTGTGTGTCGATATCAGTCGATCGCCCGGTACGCCGGCAGCGTCAGGAAGGTCTCGAAGGTCGCGGCGGTGGTGATGCCGTCGATCAAGCCGGCGGCGCGCTCGAAGTTGCCGCTCGAAAAGGCAGCCTCGCCCAGTCTTGCACGCAGCTTTGCAAGCTCCTCGCGCATGACCTGCCGGAAAAGCTCGACCGTGACCTTGCGACCATCGTCCAGCACGCCGCCCGGGTGATGGATCCACTGCCATACCTGCGAGCGCGCAATCTCGGCCGTCGCGGCGTCCTCCATGAGGTTATGGATGGGGACGCAGCCGTTGCCGCCGAGCCAGGCGGCCAGGTACTGGATCGAGACGTCGACGTTGTTGCGCAGCCCCGCCTCGGTGATCGTGCCTTCCGGGACCTTCAGCAGATCGGCGGCGCTCACCCGCACCTCGTCGAGCTTGCGGTGCAGCTGGTTGGGTGTCGGCATCAGACGGTCGAAGATCTCCATGGCCACCGGCACGAGGCCCGGGTGCGCCACCCAGGTACCGTCGTGGCCGTCGCCCGCCTCGCGCTCCTTGTCGGCGCGCACCTTGGCGATGGCCGCGTCGTTCGCTGCCGGGTCACCCTTGATCGGAATCTGCGCAGCCATGCCGCCCATCGCGAACGCGCCGCGGCGGTGCGTCGTCTTGATCAGCAGCTTCGAGTACGAGCGCAGGAAATGCGTCGTCATCGTCACCTGGCCACGCTCCGGCAGCACCTTGTCGGGGTAGCGGCTGAACTTCTTGATGAAGCTGAAGATGTAATCCCAGCGACCGCAGTTGAGCCCGACGATGTAGTCGCGCAGCTCCCACAGGATCTCGTCCATCTCGAACGCGGCGAGGATCACTTCGATCAGCAGCGTGGCCTTGATCGTCTGCGGCTTCAGGCCGAGGCGCGCCTCGGCGTGCCTGAACACTTCCGCCCACAGCCGGGCCTCGAGGTGGCTCTCGGTCTTCGGCAGGTAGAAGTACGGGCCGCTGCCGCGCCGCCGCAGCTCGGCGTGGTTGTGGAAGATGTAGAGCCCGAAATCGACGAAGCCACCCGGGACCTGTTTGCCGTCCACGACGATGTGCTTCTCGCAGAGGTGCCAGCCGCGGGGTCGCACGAGCAGCGTGGCGATGGCCGGGTTCAACTTGTACTGCTTGCCCTCGGGGCTCGAGAACTCAATGCGGCGCGCCACGGCGTCGCGGAGATTGATCTGGCCCTGCACGACATTATCCCAAGTGGGCGTCATCGAGTCTTCGCAATCGGCCATGAACACCTTCGCGCCGGAATTGAGCGCGTTGATGACCATCTTGCGTTCGGTCGGGCCGGTGATCTCGACGCGGCGGTCCTGCAGGTCGGCGGGAATCGAAGTGACGCGCCAGTCGCTCTCGCGGATGGAGCGCGTGTCGGCCAGGAAATCCGGCAGCTTGCCGGCGTCGATCTCCTTCTGCCGGGCCTCACGGCGGGCCAGCAGTTCCGTCACGCGGGGGCCGAATGTGCGGGCCAGGTCGACGACGAAATCCAGCGCCTCACGGGTGAGGATGGTCTCGAAGCCCGGACGCAGGGTCGCAACGACCTCGCAGCCCGGGGGAAGATCGAGCTTGTGCTGTGTACTCAAGGCGTACTCCGTGACGAGAGGCCAATGCCGCAATGCCGGAGCGGCCGAACCGTCGGCATGTTGCACCGCACAAAGAGAATAGACTTGGCCCCCCGCCCGATCAAGTGCCAATTACCCGATTGGAACCGCGCAAACCGTGCAACTGCTCCTGCTGAACAAGCCTTTCGGGGTCCTGCCGCAGTTCACGAGCACCGACGGGCGCCCCTGCCTGAAGGACTTCGTGCCGGTCCCAGCCATTTACCCCGCCGGTCGGCTCGATTACGACAGCGAGGGGCTCATGGTGCTGACCGATTTCGGCCCCTGGCAGGCCCGGATCAGCCAGCCCGGCTCCCCGCTGCAAAAGCGCTACCGGGCGCAGGTCGAGGGTGCCCCGGACGATGCCGCCCTGGAACCGCTGCGCAAGGGCTTGCTGCTGAACGACGGCCCCACCCTTCCCGCGCCTGCGAGGCTCATCGAGGAACCGGCTGGCGTCTGGCCCCGCGTCCCCCCGATTCGGGTGCGCAAGGCGATCCCCACGGCCTGGATCGAGCTGGAGTTGCAGGAGGGGCGCAACCGCCAGGTGCGGCGCATGACCGCCGCCATCGGTTTTCCGACGTTGCGGCTGATCCGCTGGGCGATCGGGCCGTGGACGGTCGAGGGCTTGACGCCCGGTGCCTGGCGGGTCGTGCCGCCCGAGGAGACCGAGCGCGTGCTTGCCGCAGGCCGCGCCGTCAGGCCGATCGCGCGTTCGTCGCGATCCGCATCGCGAGTTCGAGGGCCTGCTCGGCGTTGAGCCGCGGATCGACCTGCGTGCGGTAGGCGCGCGACAGGTCCCGATCCGCGAGTCCGCGCGCGCCGCCCGTGCACTCCGTGACATCGTCGCCCGTCAGCTCGAAATGCACGCCGCCGAGGTAGCTGCCCATCGCCTTGTGCACTTGCACCGCGGTTTCGAGCTCGTTCACGATGTTCTCGAAGCGGCGGGTCTTGACGCCGGAACTGGTGGATTCCGTGTTGCCGTGCATCGGGTCGCAGATCCACAGCACCGGCACACCGGTCGCCTGCACGGCCTTGATCAGGCCGGGCAACTTGTTCTCGACCTGCTGCGCTCCCATGCGATGAATGAGCACCAGACGGCCGGGCTCGCGCAGCGGGTTCAGCACCTCGCAGAGACCCTGCACCCAGGCGGAGTCCATCGACGGCCCCACCTTGACGCCCACCGGGTTGGCAATGCCCCGGCAGTATTCGACGTGCGCGCCCGCAAGATCCGCGGTGCGCATGCCGATCCACGGCAGGTGGGTCGAGAGGTTGTACCAGCGGTTCTGCCGCGGGATGAAACGCGTCTGGGCCTGCTCATACAGCAGGTGCAGCGCCTCGTGGCTCGCGTAAAAAGGCGCGCGGCTCGCCTCATGCACGCGGCTGCCGCTCATCGCCTCGAAGAAGTCGAGCGAATCCGCGATCGACGCAGCGATCTGCCGGTACTGGTCGCTCCACGGCGAATGGCGGACGAACTCGAGATCCCAGTATTCCGGGTGATGCAGGTCGGCGAAGCCGCCGTCGATCAGCGCGCGGACGAAATTGAGCGTGAGCGCCGCCCGCTCGTATCCGCGCAGCAGCAGTTCCGGGTCGGGCTCGCGGTCGTTGGCAGTGAATTCCGGACGGTTGACGAGATCGCCGCGGTAACACGGCAACGTCAGCCCCTCGCGTGTTTCGGTGTCGGTCGAGCGTGGCTTGGCGTACTGGCCTGCGAACCGTCCGACGCGGATCACCGGCTTTTTCAAGCCGTGCAGCAGCACGAGGCTCATCTGCAACAGGATCTTGAGCTTGCGCGCGATCTGCCCGGACTCGCAGTCGTCGAAGGACTCGGCGCAATCCCCACCCTGCAGCAGGAACCGCTCGCCCCGCTGGGCCTCGGCAATCTGCTGTTTCAGCGCCTCGACCTCCCAGGACACGACGATCGGCGGCAGCCGGCTCAAGGCGTCCACGGCGCGTCCCAGTGCCGCCTGATCGCGGTACGTGGGTTGCTGCCGGGCCGGGCGGGCCGACCAGCTGGTGGGCGTCCATGCCCCGGCGTTGGGTGGCGATGTCATTGAGGAATCTTAACCCAAACTTTGCAGCGCAAAAGAAAAGGGTGTGACGGGCGCGCGCCGTTTCGTCAGAATCGCGCCCCTCAAAAGACTGCCCGACCGCACCGGCCGCGTTGCCGCGACCGGATCAGGCGGCGGACACCAGGAGTCATCATGCAGAAGGTCCTCATTCTAGGCGCGGGCAAGATCGGCGCGCTCATCTCGGGCTTGCTCGCCGAGTGCGGCGACTATGAAGTGCACGTGGCCGACGTGAATCCGGCGGCGGCGCGTTCCGTCGTGGAGGCCCATGCGCTGCCCAATCTTCGCGCGTACACGTTCGATGCCCGGGATCCCGCGCTGCTCGCCGCGCACCTCGCCAGCCACCCGGCCGGCGCGATCATTTCGAGCCTGCCGTACTACTGCAACGTGCACGTCGCCGCCGTCGCGAAGTCGGCCGGTGCCCACTATTTCGACCTGACCGAAGACGTGGCCGTGACTCGCGCGGTGCGCGGCCTGGCGGAGGGCTCCAGGCAGGCTTTCGTGCCTCAGTGCGGCCTCGCGCCAGGATTCATCAGCATCGCGGCCAACGCTTTGATCCAGCATTTCGACGAGATCCGCAGCGTGAAGCTGCGCGTGGGCGCCCTGCCGCAGCACCCCAACAACGTGCTCAAGTACTCGCTCACCTGGTCCACCGAGGGCCTGATCAACGAGTACGGCAACCCCTGCGAGGCGCTGGTGGACGGGCGCACCGTGGAAGTTGCGCCGCTCGAGGGCCTGGAGGAGATCGAAATCGACGGCACGCCCTACGAGGCGTTCAATACGTCGGGCGGACTCGGCTCGCTCGCCGACACCTACGGCAGCCGCGTCCAGGTGATGGACTACAAGACGATCCGGTACCCGGGTCACTGCGGGCAGATGCGGCTGCTCATGAACGACCTCAAGCTGAATCACGATCGCGCCACGCTGAAGCGCATCCTCGAGAACGCCGTGCCGCAGACGCTGCAGGACGTGGTGATCGTCTACGTGGCGGTGGCCGGCCGCCAGGACGGCGAATTGCGCGAGGAGAACTACGTCAGCAAGATCTATCCGCAGATGATCGCCGGCCGGCTCTGGTCGGCCATCCAGCTGACGACGGCTGCGGGGATCACCGCCGTCGTGGACCTGGTGTTGCGCGAGCCGGGCCGCTACCACGGTTTCGTGCGCCAGGAAGATTTCAGCCTCGTCGACGTCCTCGCCAACCGCTTCGGCCGGCACTACGCCGACGGCGGCTCGAAGGACGTTTCCGCGCGCATGGTGGTCGCGGGACAGACGGGACATCAACGCCTTGCCAAGAGGAAGCACTGATGGACGCATTGCTGAAGAGTCTCGGTCTCGAGACGGTCAATCCCGGCACCTGGGCCGCAAATGGCGGCTGGCTGTCCGACGCAGCCGGCGCCCGCATCGACTCGATCAACCCGACGACGGGCAAGGTGATCGCGAGCGTGACGGCGACCACGCCGGCCCAGTACGAGCAGGTGATGGCCTCGGCCGTCGCAGTGGCGCGCGCGTGGCGCGCCGTGCCGGCGCCGAAGCGCGGCGAAGCCGTGCGCCTGATCGGCGAGGAACTGCGCAAGCACAAGTCGGCGCTCGGCAGCCTGGTCTCGCTCGAGATGGGCAAGATCAAGGCCGAGGGCGATGGTGAAGTGCAGGAGATGATCGACATCGCCGACTTCGCGGTCGGCCAGTCGCGCATGCTTTACGGCGTGCAGATGCACTCCGAGCGTCCGCATCACCGCATGTTCGAGCAGTGGCATCCGCTCGGCGTGGTGGGGGTGATCAGCGCCTTCAATTTCCCGGTCGCCGTCTGGTCGTGGAATGCATTCCTCGCGGCGATCTGCGGCAACGTGACGGTGTGGAAACCTTCGCCGAAGACGGCCTTGTGCGCCGTCGCCGTGCAGCACCTCTGCAATCGCGTACTCGAGCGCAATGGCCTGCCGGGCATTTTCCAGCTGTTCATCGACGGTGGCACGGAACTCGCCGGTCGCTTCGTGGACGATCGTCGCGTGGATCTCGTCTCCTTCACCGGCTCGACCGCGGTCGGCCGTGAAGTCGGCATGCGCGTCGCCAGGCGTCTCGGCAAGAGCCTGCTCGAACTCGGCGGCAACAACGCGATCATCGTCGACGAGTTCGCCAATCTCGATCTCGTCGTGCCCGCCATCGTGTTCGGCGCGGTCGGCACCGCCGGCCAGCGTTGCACCACCACGCGCCGTGTCTTCGTGCACGAATCGCGCATGGCCGACCTCGAGCGTCGCCTCACGTCTGCTTACAGGCAGGTGCGCATCGGCGATCCGCTCGCGCAAGGCACGCTGATGGGGCCGCTGATCGACGCGGGCGCAGTGGAGCGCTTCGAGTCGGCCGTGACCGAGGCGGTGGCGAGCGGCGGTCGCCTGCTCGTCGGCGGCAAGCGGCGCACGGGCCCGGGTTTCTTCGTCGATCCAGCCATCGTGGTCGCCCGCGGCGAATGGGATATCGTCAAGACCGAAACGTTCGGCCCGGTGCTCTACCTGATTCCCTTCAAGACGCTCGATGAAGCCATCGACTCGCAGAACGACGTGGCGCATGGCCTGTCATCGGCGATCTTCACGGATCGGCTGCAGCACGCGGAGCGGTTCCTGTCGGCGGCCGGTTCGGACTGCGGCATCGCCAACGTCAACATCGGCACGTCGGGCGCGGAAATCGGCGGCGCGTTCGGCGGCGAGAAGGACACGGGGGGCGGCCGCGAATCGGGCTCCGATTCGTGGAAGGCCTACATGCGCCGGCAGACGTGCACGGTGAACTACGGTACCGTGCTCCCGCTGGCGCAGGGGATCAACTTCGACCTAACGACCTGAGCGCGGCGCGGCGAGATCGCGATACAGGGTGCGGACAAACTTCTCGGGGCTCACCGCACCCTTCGCGTAGCGTTCGTCGAACTCGGCCGTCGGGCCGGATGCGAGGACTTCCTCGACGCTCTTGCCCGCCTCCGCCGCCTCGCGCACTTTGCGGCCCACCGCCACCAGCATGTCGCGATACTCCGCGAGCTCGGCCCGCGTCGCGACGGGGCCGTGTCCGGGAATCACGGCGGTCTCAGCATCCGAGCGCGCGAGCGTGCCTTCGAGCGCCGCGACGACGCCGGCCAGCGAGCCGCCATTCGCGAGGTCGATGAACGGGTAGCCGCCGTTGTAGAACAGATCGCCCAGGTGGACGACGTTGGCATCCTGCCAGCGCACGATCACGTCCCCGTCCGTGTGTGCGCCGGCGACGTGGACCACGCTGAGACGGTCGCCGTCGAGGTGGATCGCCAGCGACTCCGCGAACGTAATCACGGGCAGCGCCGCCGCGGGTGCCGCCGGCACCGTCATGTCGTAGTCGTCGACGACCTGCGCTTGCGAGAGCCGCTCACGCACGCTCTCGTGGGCAATGACCGTCGCCCCGGCCGCGACCAGCGCCTCGTTGCCGCCGGTGTGGTCCGGATGCCAGTGCGTATTGACGACGAAGCGGATCGGCGCACGCGATAACCGGCCGACGGCTGCGAGCAACTGCGGCGTTAGCGTCGCGACGCTGTCGTCCACGAGGACCACGCCGTCGGGCCCCGACCAGACGGCCACGTTGCCGCCCTGGCTCATCAGCACGTGCAGGCCGGGGCGAACCTGCTGCACCCGGAACTCGGGCTTGGGAATGGCGAC
>Ga0315287_10006266_pt1 | contig 11807 bp, 6 predicted proteins | sample YL17G11_0_MG_FD_205037 | JGI IMG/M metagenome (GOLD analysis project Ga0315287, IMG submission 205037) | Sediment microbial communities from Yellowstone Lake, YNP, Wyoming, USA - YL17G11_0 | ecosystem: Environmental > Aquatic > Freshwater > Lake > Sediment | place: USA: Wyoming | collected...
TTGGACCCTGAAGCCCGACAGCTTCGAAGGCAAAGAATCCAAGAGCGGTCGAGGCGCTTACCTCACCACGGTTGTTCTGTTCTTCTTGGCGGAGATGGGCGACAAGACACAGCTCGCGACCATGGCGCTGGCCGCCAAGTTCGGTTCCGTACTTTGGGTGACGACAGGCACCACTCTGGGGATGCTGGCCAGCGACGGCCTCGCGGTGTTCGTCGGCGAGAAGCTGGCCGAGCGGGTCTCCATGACGTGGCTGCGGCGGGCGGCGGCGAGTTTGTTCTTCATCTTCGGAGTGTTGTCGGCGGTCCAGGCTTTCCAGGCCGGCAGCCCGGCGAGCTGATGCCGCCGGAGTGCTCACGAAGGTCCTCCGATTGAGCTGCCTCCGCTCCGCGCATCCCGGTTGGGCCACGGCCGAGCCACCGCACCTTCTCCGGCTTGGCGTTGCATCTCGAGGTTGCGCCACCGCTTCGCATCCCACCTCGCCTCGCAATCATCGGCGCGGGGAGTTGCTGGCCCTGCATCCCCGGCCTAAGTTCAGGGTGGATCGATCCATTGCAGCTCGGAGGCAATCCGATGCGGAAATTGTTGATTACGCTGGCCAGCCTGGCCGGCGTCGCGCTTCTTCTTCCGACTCTCAATCTCGTGCGTCACCCCAGGTCCCCCGTTTTGGAAGCCTGGGGCCGCAACGATGCCAACGCTCGAGATATTGCGGTACTTCTCGAGAACAGTTGTGCGAACTGCCACACCACCGATGGAGTTCTGCCGGCGTACGCGCACTTCCCGGTGGCCAAGGGAATCGTGCACCGCGACATCGAACGCGGCTTGCAGGCATTCGACTTGTCGACCGACTTGGTCACGGAAAAGGGCATGCCGGCGCCCGAAGCGGTTCTCGCCAAAGTCGAATACCAGCTCACGCGCGATCAAATGCCGCCTGCCCGTTACAAGGCGATGCATTGGAAAGCGCACCTGCACGATGCGGAGAAGGCGAAGTTGCTCGCCTGGGTGCGGCAGGTCCGCGCCCAGCACTATGCGGCGGCCGACTTGCCCGGATCCGTTCAGAGCGAAACCTTGCAACCCCTGCCGGCATCGGTCGCGGTGGATCCGCGCGAAGCGGCGCTGGGCGAGAAGCTGTATCACGACGCCCGTTTGTCGGGTGACAATTCGCTGTCCTGCGCGTCGTGTCACGATCTCGCCAAGGGTGGCACGGATCGCGAGAAGGTCTCCCGTGGCATCGCCGGGCAGCGCGGCGGTATCAATGCGCCGACCACCTTCAACGTCGCGTTCCAGTCCGCCCAGTTCTGGGATGGCCGCGCCGCGACGCTGGAAGATCAAGCGGACGGACCTCCGAACAATCCGGTCGAGATGGGTTCCAACTGGCCGCAGATCATTGCCAAGCTGCAGCAGGACCTCGAGTTCGCGCGCGAGTTTCGCGCCGTGTATCCGGAGGGATTGTCGAAGGCCACGCTCACCCATGCCATCGCGGAGTTCGAGCGCACGCTCGTGACACCGGGGTCACGCTTCGATCGCTACCTGCTGGGCGAGACGCATGCGCTGAATCTCCAAGAGCAATATGGCTACCAAATGTTCTTGCGCAGCGGCTGTCAATCCTGCCACGTCGGCAAGTTGCTCGGCGGCCAGTCGTTCGAACTCATGGGACGGCATGCCAACTACTTTGCGGATCGCGGCGCGGTGTCGAAGGCCGACTGGGGCCGTTACAACGCCACGCGGGATCCAAATGACCGGTATCGCTTCAAGGTTCCGACCCTGCGCAACGTGGCCGCCACGGCGCCCTACTTGCACGACGGCTCGACGTCGGACCTGCGCCAAGTGGTGTCGATCATGGCCAAGTACCAGGCCGGTGTGAAGCTGATGCAGCCGGATGTGGACGCGATCGCGGCGTTCTTGGGAACCCTGAGCGGCGAATATCAGGGCCGCAAGATCTGAGATCTACGTGAGCTCTGCGGAAGGCACTCGCGCCGCGCGGTGCGGCGCGATACGCGCGGCGGGGGTGCCTCCCTTCGGACTGCGAATACACTCCGGACCCCGGCGGCCTAGAATGGGACGCTGCCGCCTGCGAAGTCCTCGTGCCGGCGTTCGAGTTCCGCCTGCAAATGGACGGTCAACGCCGGAACGCGGTTCGTGTGCATGTGAACCTCGTAACGCAAGCGGTCCGCCTCGACCAAGAACGTTCGCCGGGTGCGCACCAGCCGTTCATCGTGGCCCAACAGGAGGCTCTCGAGCTCCAGCGTCAAGACCCCGCCGGCGGCGCGGATGGGCCCGCGCAGCACCTCCACCCGCCCACCATCTTGTGCATTGGACACTTCCAGCATGCCGCCGGCGACCGGGCGTAAAAACCCACTTTCCCAATGCGATGGCTGGTGAACGGCCTGGCCCTCGGAGCGCTGCCGGGTGAACTGTTCGTAATGAATGAGTGGCCGCGCCGCGTCGGCCACGAACTGGAGCTGCTCGTTGTACTCGAAGGATGGGATCGTGGGGTAACGGCCCACGCCGGCGCCGGTCCAGCGCCCGAGGAGCGGCCGGAGCCACTCGAATCCGGTGAATTCGTCCAACGGCCCTCCGGTCGCCAGTGATCTCGTGCAGGCGGCGCAGTTTAGCACGGTGCCGGCCGCGACCCGCGCCCGCGCCGCCGAGCCCCGCGGCGCCGGCCGGGACTGCTATACTATTCGGGTAAGCCGCCCCAGCAAGCATTCGTTGCTCTCTCGATGGCCACGCCGTTGGCCGCGTTGTTTCTTTGGAGGACTGCTTTGAACCGCGCCGTTGCCATCCGTCTCGTCCGGCTTGCGCTGCTTCTCTGGTGTGCCGGCGTGTTGCATGCCGCCCCCGTAAGCGCGTTCAACATCACCGGCACCGTACGTGGCCCCGGGCTCGTGCCGGTTGCGGGCGTCGACATCAAGCTTTTCGACAACAACGGCAATCCGATCGGCATCGTGCCGACGGTGACGGATGCGTTCGGCGTCTATACGATCATCAACCTGCCCAATGGCCGGTACGAACTCGGATTCGAACCACCGACGCCGACCCGGCTGTTGGCACGCATGGTCACCGGGATCCGGATTCAGAGTGTCAACTTGACCGTGAACGCCGATCTCCTGGCGGGGTTCCTGATTTCCGGCGTCGTGAAGAACGAGGCCAACGCGGTCGTTCCGGGAATCGATCTCAATGTCACCGACAGCAACGGCGACCCGGTCTATTGCCCCGGCGACAACACGGACGCGCTCGGTTTCTATGACATCGTGGTGCCCGGTGGCGCGATCGACATTCTATTCCGGTCCGTCCTGCCCTCGACACCGCCCTACCTGCAGAATACCGCCACCTTGAACGTCACGCAGGACACCGTCTTGAATATCACCATGATCTTGGGGGTGTTCGTCTCCGGAGCGGTGCGGAACCAAGCGGGGCTGCCGATTGCGGACTCGAACCTGGACTTCATCGTCGCTGCGACGGGCGAAAAGCTGACCCTTAGCGGCGATGTGAGCGGCGCGACCGGAATCTACTCCGTGCACATTCCCAAGAACGTATACGACATCCGCGTCAAAGCGCCGGCGGGGCAAGCGCTTACTTCCGTTGAAACCAGGAACGTCTCGATCCAGAGCGACAAGACACTCAATTTCGTGTTGTTGCCCGGTTTGGCGATCTCGGGAATCGTACATCAGCCGAATACGACCGGGGTTGGTGCGACTGACATCGATGTCTTCGTGGCGGGCACGCGGACCAAACTGTTCATCGACAACGACTTCACCAACTCCTCCGGCGCCTACAAAGTGTACGTACCCGCCGGCACCTACGACGTCGACTTCCTGCCGCCGGTCGCAACGCTCTTGTCGCCGCTCAAGCTGACCGGCCAACCAGTGACCACCGATGTGGTGCTCTCGCCCACCCTCTCCACCGGGGTCTTGCTGACCGGAATCGTACAGCGGTCGAACGGCCAGCCGGTGGCGAACGTCGATATCGACGCCAAGCTCTCCGCCACGGGTTTCGACCAGCCGTTGGTCGGCGACCATACGACGGCGACGGGCAATTTCGCTTGTGTGCTGCCCCCGGGAACGTACGATCTCGAGATCGAGCCCGAAGTATCGACAGCCCTGGTGGCGAAGAAACTCTTCGCGGTACCGATTCCAACCGCGACCAACGTGCCCGTGACCGTGCAGCCGGGCGCCCGGATTTCCGGTGCGGTCACGGATTACATCGGCGTGCTCCTGGACAACGTCGCGATCAGTGTCGTGGACAACGTCACGTCGGCGCCCCTGTTCACCCCGACCGGCAGCACGGGCGCTGATGGCCACTACAGTCTTGTGGTTCCCATCGGAACGTGGCGGCTGACGTTCTCGTTGCCGCCTGCACACGTCTTCGGCAGTCCAATGGTTGTCAGCGGTTACTTCGTGAATTCGCACAAGACTCTGAACGTGCGGATGTTTGCCCTCTACCAGACCGATGTGCCGGGCGATCCCGGAACGGCCGCGGTTGGCGCACCCCGGTTGCTCCAGAACGTGCCGAATCCGTTCAACCCCACGACGGCAATCCAGTTCGACCTGGCGCGCGAAGCCGAGGTCAGCCTGACGATCTTCGATGCGCGCGGACGCACGGTCCGCTCCCTCTGGTCGGGTGCGCTCCCCGCGGGACAGCACCGCGTCATCTGGGACGGCCGCAATCAGGCAGGCGCCATTGCACCGTCGGGCACCTACTTCTACCGGCTGCGGCACGGCAATGGCGAGATCACGCGCAAGATGACGTTGGCGCGCTGAGGCTTTCCGGGCCGCGCCCCGCGGCGGGAATAAGGCCACCGGACCCGAGTATCTCCATCCGAAGGGGGCCGCGACCCAGTCCGGGTCCGTACCTTCGGGAGGATTCTCATGTCCACGGCATTCCGCTCATTGCGCCTCATCCGCCGCGTCGCCCTGAGCGCCGGAGCCTTGGCGCTGCTCGCCGCACCCGCAGCCCAAGCCGATCACCGCTTTCGCCGCCCGGCGCCGTCATGTTGGGATACCGCGTTCCGTGGCAGCGTGCTCACGGTCGAAGTGCAGGTGGATGGACGGACCACGCCGTTGTACGGCGCCGCCCGTGGCGACGAACGCCGCTACTTCGAGGCGCAGCGCGGCGGGGAGTACGCGTTGCGCATCCGCAACCGGACTGCGCGGCGCGTCGGCGTCCTGATCAGTGTCGACGGTTTGAACGTCGTCAACGGCGAACGCTCGGCACTTGCCGCCTGCGAGCCGATGTACGTTCTCGATCCACGCGAGACAGCGGTGATCCGCGGCTGGCGGACCTCATTGGAGCAAGTCCGGCAGTTCGTCTTCGTGGACGAGGCGCGCTCGTATGCGAGCCGGACCGGCCAGGAGAACGGCGATCTGGGTTGGATCCGAGTCCTGGCATTCGAGGCACAGGCTCCGGTGTCGAAGCTCGAGTCGCCGTGGCGCGGCCGGAACCAGGACCACGACGGATGGTTGCTCGACGAGCAAACTCCAGCGCAAAAGAAAGCCGCGGAAGGCAATGCGGCCGGTGCCGAAAAAGCCCAGCCCCAGCCGGACAACGCACCGCAGTCACTCGAATCCCGGCGTGACAAGGACTCGAACTCGTTTCCAGGGACCGGTTGGGGCGATCGCCGGCACGACCCGGTCCGTACGACGTGGTTCGACCCACAACCGTACGCGTGCGACCAGTTGGTGCTGCGCTACGAATATGCGCGTGGCCTCGCGGACCTGGGCATTTTCCAGGAACCGGAGCGGCAGCGCTTGAGCGAGCGCGACCGCGGCGAGCTGGGCTTCGCACAACCCCCGCGCTGGTGAAGGGCGCCGGTTCGCAGTGCGCTCCGGCGATGCCGGAGCGCACTGCACGTCTCGACGCTCTCCATCTCCGAACGCCGGCCGGTCAGCGCATCAACGACTTGACTTCGCCCCACGTCATGGAACGCACACTCACGGCCGGCTCGCCCAGGCCTTGCAGACTCAAGGCATCCACGTCGCAGGTCTCGCCGGGCAGCTGGTAGTGGTCGTGGAGCACGCCGACCTGCTCCACCGTCGTCGCGCCAAAGATCGAACCCGTGTAGATGAGCGCCCCGTCGTAGTAGTAGCGGATGACGTGGGCCGCATTGTCCAGGTCGACACGAAGTTCCTTGTACACAGCCGGCGTCCACCGCACGTTGGTGCTGACGAACCGCAGACCGGTTCCCGGGTTGTCCAACACGTAAATCGTGCCGGGACCGGTGAAGCTGTCGTCCGAGAACGAGAACTCAACACGCCATGCAACCAGGTTCTGCGACGGGGCCTGGCCGAACACGTCGTAGTCCGCGCCTTGATCGTTCGAAATCTTGACCTTGACGTACACGGTGCTCGACGTCGGGGGCAACGGCGCGAGTACCGGCGAGAAGACGATCCGTAGTGCGCCCACCGGAGAGGCAGGATCCTCAATCAGGCGCAGGTGCTGCTGGCCCGAAAACGGCGCCGCGGTGGAGATCGACGCCCACGGCAGATTGGTTCCGGTTGCGTCCCAGCCGTTCTGCGGCTCCAGTGGGCCCGTTGTGAACCCCTCGCCCACCTCGAACCCCGTGCCCAGAAAGAATGTTGCGGCGTGAAAATCCCCGGCGGCATCCGCCCGAAACGCTTCGCGGGCCGGTGGAGCCAGGGGTCGCGGCGCGGCGGCCGCCACCGATGCCGAGGTCACAATGGTGAGCACACTGCACAGAATCCGACGTTGCATGGTTCCTCCGATGTTTTTTCGCGGCGCGGCGCAACGCAACGCAGCGCGCCGTGCCGGTCAGCGAACGACGACCAGTTGCCGGACCAGGGTGCCCCACGGTGTCGACAGACGCGCCATGTAGACGCCGCGCGACAACCCGCGAGTGTCCAAAGTTTGGCTGTGGGTACCCGCGCGTAGCGTTCCGAACTTCAGCGCGCGCACGCGATGTCCGGCAACGTCGAACACCTCGAGACGCACGTTGCCGGTGCGAGGCAATGAGAAGCTCAAGAACGCCAATTGCCGGACGGGATTGGGAGTGACGGGGGCGAGAGCCAGACTGGCCACCGCGCCTCCGGCGACGTCGGTCGGGCAGCCTCCGAAAATCCAACCGGTGGTATTGCCCGCATTGGTGCCGCTTGCAACGCCGACCGTGCCGGATTGATCCGCGGCGTCGACGTCGGTCAATTCGAACGTGCCGGCGCCGCTCCAGGCCTGGGCAAGGCCGGGCGTCACGGCGCGAATTAGAATCAGGTCGCCGCCGCCGCAACCCACGCCATCGCCGTCCAGCGCCACGGTTCCCGCATTTGCAACGCCGCCGCCGAGGGTCAACGTCCCGGTGCTGGTGTTCTGCAGGCGCCCTGTCGCACCCACGGTCAGTTGCGTCGACGAACGCAGCGTCCGGCCGTCGAAAACCAGCGTCCCGCTCGTCACGGCGACGCCACTATCCGCAGCCGCATTGGCACTCAGCGTGACGGTGCCGCCGCCCGTCACTCGCAGGGCCCGCACCGTGGCGGGCAATCCCGTTCCGGTGAACTGCGGCCCGGCGCCGTTGTAGAGGTAGCGGGCGTTGGTCGCAAAGCTGCGGCTTGGAGTGCGGATGCTACCCGTCAGCCCGGACGACGCAATCCCGTCCGCGGACTCGGTGGACAACGTGGCACCGCCGAGCAGACTGAAGCTCGCGGATCCAGCGGCGGTGAGTACACCGGTGCCGCAACGAATGGTGCCGCCCGAAAAGACGGTGGCACTGCCGCTGCCCAGCGTGATCGTGCCGCTGCCGAGCTCCAGAATGCCGCCGTTGCTGACGTTCAGGGGATTCGTGCCGGCAGGGGTAGCGACGGAGATGGAGCCGGTGGTGATGTTCAGTCTGCCCACGACGTTGATCGCAGCGCTGATCGAAGACTGCATCGCGATGTTTGCCGCACCCACATCCAGAATGCCACCGGCTTGAGCTGCGACCGTTCCGGCCGACAACTGAGTGAATCCGCCCGTGCCGAGCGTACAGTGCCCGCCGTTCGTGACGGTCAGGCTATGGCCGAGAATCGCGTTGGCGGTTCCGTCCAAGGTACCCGACACGGTGAGGGTGGTGAGAGAGGCGAGCGCCAAGTTGGTGGCCAATTGCACGCTGGCGCCGCTTGCAATGTCCACGAACACACCGCTACCCAACGGCGAGGCGGATGAATACGTCTGCAATGTGTTGCCGTTCATCACCAGCTTGGGGGTCGAAGCCCCGCCGCGAACGAACGATCCGGCCGACAATGTGACGTTGCCTTTGACGCGCAATTCGGCGCTGCTGCCCGTACCCGAGAGTTGCAGATCGATCGTGCCGCCGGATTGCTTGAGGTCGCCGCCGACCTGCAGGACGGGGCTGCCGTTCGTGCTCGTAAGCACGAGCGTGCCGGTTTCAACCACGAGATCGCTTGCGACGTTGATCGTGAAGGTGCCGCCGCCTTGTAGGCGGAGCGAACCGCTGCCGGTGGACCCGACCTCGAGGTTTCCCGCCATGGACGTGAGCGCGCCGCCCAGATTGATGGCGGACGTCTGACCCGGGCAGTCCCAGCGGACCGTGCCGAGGTTTTGCGTGAGGTTCGGGGGCGGCGTCGTGTTGGAGGTGTAGCCGCTGATCGTGCAGCGTGAACTGGGATCCCAACTCGCGACCGGGATCGCGCCGGCGCTCACCGCATACTGATGCACATAAATGCCGGTGGCGGAGAAAGCCACCGTTGCACCGGCGGATGAAATCGTACCCAGATTCGACAGGGTTCCGTCGATCGTGAGATCGGTCCCGGCGCCGTTACTCACCGTGACTGGGATGCCGGCACTCACTTGCAACGCGGCGCCCGCTTCCACGGTGGCCTGATCCAACGTGACCGGAACGGTGACGCTGACCACGTGCGGCGATCGAACCGCGATCGCACCATCGGTGGCGGCCGGCGCCTGCGAGGCCGCGATCCAATTGCTGCCGTCGAAGGTCTCCCAGGTCGATGCGCTCGACCACGGACCGGTGGCTGCAGAGCGGTAATCCCCCGCGGACTGAGCATGAGAGGCGGCCGCCGCAAGAACGATCGCGGCGAACGCGAAGGTGTGCCGTGCGAGGCCGGCGGACCGATCACAAAGGATGCGCATGCAAGGCCTCCCCGAGAGACCGCGTTGCGGTCGGTGTGTGTCCCGGAGCGTACCGAAGACCGCGTCGGCGGTGCAACCCTGCCCGGCGTCGCTCGGACCCACGCGCGTCTTGGAAGACTCAAATGATCCGTCGAGCACCGTCTTGGATTCCGAAATCAGGGTTCCTCGCGTGCCGGCACCGAACACTTGCAAGACGGGCGGTGCAGCACTTGGGCATTTCACCCAAGCCCCCCAAGCCGGCTCGCAGGACACCGACGACCCCCATCGCGCCCGTCGGCCGAGGATTTCTCGATTCAGCAAGCCGCGGCTCTTGAATTCCGGCGCCCCTGTCCGTTACCATCGCCGCCAAGCAGTTGAACAGGATCGAACCGGACGGTCGCGCGCGCCGCGGCCCGCTCTTCGCGGGACGCGTGCATTCGTGCCGCCACCGCAACGTCTGCCATGCCTCGCCGCGGTTCCGCGTGTGAACCCGGCGGGTCGCTGTTCGATCTGATCGCCGGGGGGCCGTCTTATGTCGCTCACACTGCGTGGCGCAGCCACCGCCGCCACCCGGCCTCCGGACTCCTTTTTCATGACAACGCTTCCTGCACCCCGTCGATTCCGAAAGAATGGAGACGCCATGACTTGCTCGGCAAGGACGGCTCGGACCTGGTTCCGCGGCTTCATCACCGCGACAGCGCTCAGCCTCTTCGGTTTGGTCACGGCGGTGGCGGCGGCCCCGCTGACCGGCACCCTGAACATCCCGGGCGACTACGCCACCCTGGCGCTCGCGGTTACGGACCTGAATACGCAAGGCGTCGGCGCGGGCGGTGTGACGCTGAACCTGGTCGCGGGGAACCCGCAGACCGCCCCAGCGGGCGGGTATGTGGTCGGTGGCGCCGGGTCGCTGGTGCTGACCTCGAGCAGCGCTGCCAATCCGGTCATCCTCCAGGGCAATGGGAACACCATCACGGCCTCGGGTGCCCTGACCGCCGGCGCGCTCACCGACGCCATCTTCAAGGTAATCGGCGCCGACTGGATCACGATCACCGGGTTCACGATGCAGGAGAACCCGGCGAACACGACGACCGCGGCAGCGACCAACAACATGACCGAGTGGGGCGTAGCGTTGCTGTATGTGACGACGACGGACGGCGCCCAAAACAACACCATCCAGGGCAACACGATCTCCCTGAACCGAACCTACCAGAACACCTGGGGTCTCTACTCCAACTCCACGCACTCCTCGACTGCGGTGACCGTGTCGGCCACGGCCACGACCACGGCTGGCGGCAACAGCGGCCTGAAGATCTACGGCAACACGATCAGCAACGTGAACCAGGGTATGTGCGTGGTCGGACCCACCGCGGCAGCAGATCACAACACCGGCCTCGACATCGGTGGACCTGGTGGAGCACAGGCTAACTCCATCACCAACTGGGGCACGACCGGCACCTTCTCCAGCTACGCGAACGTGTCCGGCACTTTGAACGGTATTCTCGTTCGCAACAGCACCGGCTTCAACGTGTCCTTCAACACGGTCACGAGTTCGGTGGGCGGGAACACGGTCACCGCCTCCCAGCGCGGGATTTACGTTCCTTCCTTCAGCATCGCGCCGGCGGGCACGTTCACCAATACGATCAGCAACAACAACATCTCCATTCAGAGCGGTATTGCGAGCGGCACCCTGAACGGCATCATCCACGAGGGCACCACGGGAACCGCGACCTCGTCGTTGGTCATCAACAACAACAACTTCAACACGTTCGGGCACACTGCTGCGTCGCCGACCGGCGCCGTTACGTTCATCAGCAACGCGATGGCGTGCCTGAACTCGACCATCAACAACAACACCTTCACGAACATCACCCTCGGAACCACCGGTTCGGTGACGTTCATCAGCAACTCCATCTCGTCACCCACGACGGGCGGTACCAAGACCATCAACGGCAACTCGATCGTCACCGCCTTCAACAAGACCGGCGCCGGGGGGACGGTGACGCTGTACAACGATAACGCCAGTTCGGTGACCGGTGTGATCGTCAACAACAACAACAACAACTTCTCCAACATCACCGTCGCCGGCGCGACCACGATGGCGGGTTGGAGCAACACCGACGGCGGCACGCCGACCAAGACCATCCAGGGCAACACGTTCAGCAATTGGACTTGCGGCACGAGCGCGGTGACGGTCCTCAACCTGAACTTCGGCAGCACCTCCACCACCACCGCCACGCTGAACACGATCAGCAACATCACCGGTGGCGGCGCCATCACCGGCATCGTGCTCGGGAGCTCCATCGGGACCGCGAATGCGAGCCAAAACACGATCAGCGGGCTTGCCAGCACCGGCATCGCAGCCGTGCAAGGCATTACCTGCGCGTCGACCGCGGCGAACCTGTCCAAGAACAAACTCTACGACCTGAGCGGCAGCAACGCCTCCAGCACCGTCAACGGCCTGTCGATCACCGCCGGCACGACCGTGTCGGCATTCAACAACCTGATCGGCGATTTGCGGGCGCCGGCCGCGACCAACGTGCTGCCGGACATCATCCGCGCCATCAGCGTCACGTCCACCACGACCCTGTCGACGGTCAGCCTCAGTTACAACACCGTGTATCTCAATGCCGCGTCGAGCGGCGTCAATTTCGGCACTTCCGGGATCTTCCACACGGTGAACGCCACCGCCACGACGGCAGCGCTCAACATGCGCGGCAACATTGTCGTCAACACAT
>Ga0315287_10006267_pt1 | contig 11806 bp, 10 predicted proteins | sample YL17G11_0_MG_FD_205037 | JGI IMG/M metagenome (GOLD analysis project Ga0315287, IMG submission 205037) | Sediment microbial communities from Yellowstone Lake, YNP, Wyoming, USA - YL17G11_0 | ecosystem: Environmental > Aquatic > Freshwater > Lake > Sediment | place: USA: Wyoming | collected...
GGCGGCGGCCTCGAAAACAGATGGAAAAACGAGAGAGAAAGAAAGTTCGAAGACGAGCCTCTTTCTCCCTGCGACCGGTAAGCGTGCGCGTGCCTTGAGATAGATAGAGAGACGACAGCGCGTGTGACCTTGCAGCAAAAGAACGAGAGAGAACAGAGAGAGGAGAGCAGGCGACGCTCCCTCGGCAAAGTGCTCTTTCAATAATGAATTCCCTTGGATTTTTTTCGTTCACACTTTCCAAAAAAAAACTCTCTCAACTCCTCCTTTCACGCCGCCACCTCAAACGCCCGCACGCGCCCGTCCGCTCCCCCGCTCACCAGCAGGTCCTTCTTCCCGCCACTGCCTCCGAGGCACCAGGCCAGCGCCAGGGCCTTGCCGTCGTGGGCGGCGAGCACCGCAAGCGGCGGCGAGGGAGGAGCGGCGCCGTTTCTTGCAGTGCTGCCTCCGCTCCCTCCCCGGATGTCCCACAGCTTCACCTTCCCGTCGTGGCCCGCGCTCGCCACCAGGTGCTGCTTCGCCGGGTGCCAGGCCAGCGCAGAGACCCAGTCCCCGTGGGAGCCCAGGCGGAACGACGCAGCGAGCGGAGCGGAAGCGGACGCAGCGGCGGACGCAGCGGAAGCGGCAGCAGCAGCACTAGGAGCTGCAATACGCGTGTCCCAGAGCCTGACCTCGCTCGAGGCGCCGCCGAGCGCAACGAGCCTGCCGTCAGAGCCCGCCGGCGTCGCCAGGGCGAAGACGGCGTGCCCCGCGTGCAGCGTGTCGGTCGGGCGGCAGGAAGCGGTGGAAGAAGCGGGAGCGAAGGCCTCGTCGTCGGCTGCGGCGTTGGCGGCCTCGCCCGCCTCGCTCACCTCGACCTCCCACCGCCGCACAGAGTGGTCCCACGAGCCCGTCAGCAGGCAGCGCGGGGACGGCCAGCACAGAGCAGAAACGCACTGCGTGTGCCCGCCGTTGGAGATCGTCAGCAGCGCGTCTGGGGTCGCGAGAGCGGAAGAAGAGGAAGAAGAAGAAGGGGCTTGCTTTTTCGAGACCTTTCGCCGCTTGGCAGCGGCGGCATCCCCGTCACCGCCGCCGTCGTTGCCGGCAGCAGCTGCCGCAGCAACAGCGATCGCCGCCTCGACCCGCGGGTCCCCTCGCAGCCTCCACAGCTTGACGCTCCCGTCCCAGCAGCCCGTGGCGGCGTAGGACGAAGAAGAAGGAGAACCGGAGGAAGTCGAGGGGGGGCAGGCCGCGACGGACGCGACGGAGTCTGCGTGGCCGAGCAGCTCGGCGACGACGGCCGGCGGCGTCGAAAAAGAAGAGGTCAGGAGCGACGCGCGGGCGACGCCGTCCCTCCCCGAGGATAGCAGAAGCTGCTGGCTGCTGCTGCTGCAACTGCAGACGGCGAGCGCGTCGACGCCGCCGAGGTGGCTCCCCTCTGCTCTGGAGTCCGGCGCGGCTCCGGCGAGCAGCGACGCACGCGACCAGAGCCGCACGCCACCGTCGCAGCAGCCCGCGGCAACGACGAGCTCCGAAGCAGAAGAAGTATTACTGCTCGGGATCGCGACCAGCGCGTCGACCCAGTCATCTGCGGGGGCGGGAGGCGCCGGGGTCGGAGGCGGGACCGCCAGGAAGTACTCGACGTGGACGGCAGTCTCGGCGGAGGCGGCCTGCGCCTTGAGCAGCGCGTCAAGCGGCCTCCGGACGAGCTCGCCGCCGACGAGAAAGTCAAAGGGCACGACGGCCTTGCTCTTCTTCTTCTTTTTGTTGTCGCTTGCTTCGTCTTCGATGATTTCCTCGTCCCCGCGGCCGAGGAGGTGGTTGATGATCTGGGAGAGGCCGTAGCGGGCGAGGTTGGTCGGGACGGTCTGTTGGAACGAGAGAAGGGTGTTTTTTTTGTTTTTTTTTCCTCGAAAGGGGGTCCGAAAGGTGAGCCGCCGCATGTGACGAAGAGCTAGCCAAATGCGAGCTCTCTCTATCATCCGTTCCCTTCCATGTCCTGTCCCCAACGTACCACTGGCTCGTCAGGAACGCGATACTCAAGGGGCAGGCGCGTCACGAAGCGGACCGCGACCTGCGTGGCGGCGGCGGCGGCGGCGGCGGCCGAAGAAGCATTGGGAGCGGAGGTCATTGTCTTCCGTTGTTGCTCTCTCCTCGACGTTGGAACCTTCTTCCTTTCTTGGGCTCGGTCGTTTTCAGTTTGAGCCGAGAGAGCTTGGTGCAAGAGACCTCTGCAGACAGAGAGAAAGCGAAACGAACAGAGGAAGAAGGCGAGAGCAAGCCGCTTGCTGTGGGGCGTTGATGCTTCTTCAGAGCGACGAAAAGTTTGGAAGAAAACAAAATTCTGAAACACTCCTGGAGGTCACAAATTTCTGTTTCAGAAAGGAGAGTTTTGGGCGAGAGTTGACCGATCTCTGTGCGCAATTCCGCAGAGATGCTCCACGTCGCGAGAAGCCACGCGCGCTCCTTCGTACGCGTCGTCGTGTCGCGGCGCCTGGCGCGCTACAGGAGGTGGCCTTGTTCGCCACTAGCATCGTCACCTTTGACGACGTCGACTATGCCGACACTCCAACGACTCACATCGGTCCCTCCTTCTTCTTCGCGCCGGCAATACTCTGTGATTGCCGCCGCTGGTCGAGGCACGCAGACAGAAGCAGCAGCAGCAGCAGCATCTTCACAGGCAACGACGGACGCGAGCCGCCCCGCGGCCCGCGACCTGGCCCCCGCGGCCCCTCCCCTCGTCGAATCCGCCCGCGGCCCAAGGCAAACGCCGCCGCTGACGCTCTACGACTCGATGGCGCGGACGAAGCGCGCCTTCGAGCCCCGCGCCGGAGCCGGAGGGAAGGAGCCCGTGTCGATGTACGTGTGCGGCGTGACTGTCTACGACTTTAGCCACGTCGGTAAGTTGAAGGAAGCGGTGGGAGAGAATTGGGATATGGAAGAGAGGGAGGAGGTAAACGATAACAGATCGACCCTTTTTTACTAGGCTCTCTCTCAACCTCTTCCTCTTTCAACTCTCTCTCTCTCTTTCAATCTTTCTTTCCTTCAGGCCACGCCCGCGTCTACTGCGCCGCCGACGTGCTCTTCCGCTTCCTGCGCAGGTCCGGGCACTCTGTGCGTTACGTCAGAAACTTCACGGACATCGACGACAAGATCATCGCGAGGGCCAAGGAGAGCAGAGCAAAAGAAAGCGGAGTCGACGAAACCACTTTCGACGTCGCCAAGGCGTGCTCGGTGCTGACCGAAAAATTCATCGAAGAGTTCCACTACGACGTCGACGCGCTGCGGTGCCTGAGGCCCACCTCGGAGCCGCGGGCCACTGCCTTTGTGCGTCTTAAATTTGTTTTTGTTTTTAGTTTTTAGTTTTTAGATGGGGAGAGAGAGAGATGAGAACAGCGAAGAAGCAGAAGAAAGAAAACAAACTTTAACTTACACTCTGTTTCTCTCTTTTTTTTCCTTCTCCCCAAAAAAACGAAAATCTCTCCAGGTCCCGGAGATGATCGCGATGATCTCGGACATCGTCGCCGCGGGCCACGGCTACGTGTCGCCGCTCAGCGGCGACGTCATGTTCTCCGTCGCGGGCATCGAGGGCTACGGCCGCCTCTCGGGGCGGACGACCGCCGACAACAGGGCCGGCGAGCGCGTCGCCATAGACGAGAACAAGCGCGACGCCGCCGACTTTGTGCTGTGGAAGTCGGCCAAGCCCGGGGAGCCGACGTGGGAGAGCCCCTGGGGCCCCGGAAGGCCCGGGTGGCACATCGAGTGCTCGGCGATGGCTCGGTGCGTTTAGGGGGTCTTCTTGTTCGAGGGTCGACAGAAAGAGAGGGGCGCGAACGAACGAAAACTCGAAAGAAAAGAAAAAACTCATTTCTTTTTCCCTTTCTTTTCCCTTCCCAAACCTTCCACACACAAAAAAAGCGCCCTCCTGGGCCCCGTCGTCGACGTCCACGGGGGAGGCGCCGACCTGATGCACCCGCACCACGATAACGAGATCGCTCAGTGCCAGGCGAGCGCGGAAGTGGACCCCTCGTGCTCGTGCTGCGGCGGCGGTGACGGCAAGGGGTCCTCCGCGCTCGCTTCCGCCTCCGCTTCCGCTTCCGCTTCCGCTTCCGCTTCCGCTTCCGGGGTAGAGCACTCTGGCGGTCCGGTCGTCGACTTTGTGCGCTACTGGTGCCACTACGGCTTCGTCAATGTCGACGCGCAGAAGATGTCCAAGTCGCTCGGCAACTTCTTCACCATCCGCGACGCCCGCAGCAGGTACTCGGCCCCCGCGCTGCGCTTCTTCCTGCTGGGCACGCACTACCGCTCGCCGCTCAACTTCTCGCACGAAGCCCTGGAAAATGCTGCGGACAGGCTGTTCTACGTGTACTCGACGCTGGCCGACGTCGAGGAGGAGCTGGAGGCGCTGAAAGGGAAGGCGGAGGCAGAAGCAGAGGCGGCGGCGGCGTCTTCGTCCTCGCCTGATGCTCCTCCTCCTCCCTCCTCGAAAAAGGACAAAGCTCCTCCCGTTTCGACCTCCAAGGAGCTCGCAGAGGCCGACGCGGACCTCGATCTCGGCAAGGGTCCCGGCGGGGAAGCCCTGGCGGGCGCCCTGGGCTCGCTGGCGGACGACGTCGGGACCCCCGGCGCCGTCGCCGCGCTCTCGGCCCCGCTCAAGCAAGCCAACGACCTCCTCAAGACGAAAGCCGGCAAGAAGGCACCAAGGCGAGCCTACGCCCTGGCGTCGATCTCCGCCGGGATCCAGGCGGTGCTCGAGCTGTTAGGATTGGAGCCCCGCCCCGACGCGAAGGCCTCGCTCGAAGAACTGAAAGACGCCGCGCTGCTGCGCTGCGGCGTGAGCCGCGAGGACGTCGCCCGCGGCATCGAGGAGCGCGCCGCGGCCCGCGCGGCCAAGGACTGGGCCGCCGCCGACGCGGTCCGGGAGAGGTTTGAAAGGAAGGGTATCGCGATCAGCGACACGGTCGGGGGGGAGACGACGTGGAGGCCCGTGGCGAGGGCTGTCGGCGGTGGCGAGGAGTGAAAAAAAGTTGAGGAGAGGGGCCTGTTTGCAAAACGAACTGAAATTTTTTTCATTTTCTTCTTCCGAGGTCATCGATCGACCAATCGAACACTAAACTTCTCTCTCTCTCTCTCTTTACGCGATGGTCTCCGCAGACTCTTCCGCGGATGTCGCTGCTCGGTTCGAGGCCGTGCACTCGAGGCTCGACTCGCTCGAGGCCGCGCTCAAGGACGATTGTTCAAAGAGCAAACTAAGCTCAAACATCATCAAGACAGACGATGGCCGAGACGGAAAACTCGACGACAGCGACGAACCCTCAACCCTCTCCATCCCTTCGACGTCGGCCTCGCCCGTCTCCGAGACGCAGCGCCGCCTCTCGCAGGAGCTCCTCGCCCAGGGGATCCCGCAGGACCGTTTCGCGTTCACCCGCGTCCCGGGAGACTACTACGAGCTCTCGCTCGAGGACAGGAAAGAGTGCCTGCGGGCAGCGTCGCTCTCGCGCCTGTGCAAGGTTCGTTCTTCGTTTCCGTTTCGAAATCTTTCACCCTTTCACCCCCGCGCTCCCTCTTCTCCCCTTCTTTCTCCTTCTCTCCCCTTCTTCTCCTTCTCTCTTCCCCACTCACCGACTCTTCTTCCCACCTCTACCTCAACAAAAAAAAACGACAACAGACCCTCTTGCTCGAAAACACCAAGGCCAGGAAGTTCAACGAGAGAGAAGAGACGAAGAACGCCGCGATCACCCCTCGCCAGCGCGCCGCCCTGTCCGAGCACTTCCTCGTGATAGTCCAGTACCACAGCGCGCGAGGCTTCGACGCGGAGAGGCTGAAGAAGGAATTACTCGCGAGGGCCGACGGCGTCGCTCCCGCCAAGGCCTTCAACCTCAGACTCGCCAAAGACGGCGCCGCCGAGGCGCTCACCGGCTTCGCACACGGCGCCGTGACGCCCGTCGGGGCCCTGTGCGGGCTGCTCGGGTCCAAGGGGCAGGTGGCCTCGCGAGGTCACGGGCGAGGCGAGGGCGAGGGCGCGGGCGCAGGCGGAGGCGCAGGCGGAGGCGAGGGCGGAGGAGCGAGGGAGGAGCGCGTCCCCGTCGTCCTGTCGAGCCGCGTCGCCCGCCTGCCCGAGTTTTGGATGGGCGGCGGCGAGGTGGACCTGAAGCTGTGCATCTCGACGAGAGACTTTGTCGGGGCGTACGACCCTATCGTCGCGGGTGTTATGCACGGGGACGAGGAAGAAGAGAAAGAAGACAGGTAGAGGATGTTCTGTAAAGTTAAATATTCGCAAACGCTCTGAAAGAGAGAGCGGGAAAACTCCTAATGAACTCCTCCAGCGAGCTTCTCTACCTCGCTCTTAAAGTCCTCCCCGGAGGAACCACGAGCCTCCAGCTCCAGCCCTTCCCCGACCTGCAGCCGAGCGAACCCGGCCACGCGCATCCCCTCCTTCTTGGCAGCGGCGGCGACCGTCACGGAGTCGTCCATGACGAGTTTCTGCTCGAGCAGACAGACCTCCTCGTACCACTTTCCCAACCTCCCATCGACGATCCTCTCGACGATCGCCGCGGGCTTCCCGCTGGCCGCAGCCTGCGCCGCCGCGATGGCCCGCTCGGACTCGACCAGCCCGGGGGGGAGGGACATCCTGTCGAGCGAGAGGGGGCGCGCGGCGACGACGTGCATCGCCAACTTGTTGGCGAGCGCGGCGGGGCCCTCCCTGTTCGATCCTTTCTCGCTCGCTTCCGCTCCCTCCAGGGGCTCCAGGGCGACGAGCCCGGCCATGCGGCCGACGCTCGCCCCCGCGGTGATGGGAGAATGCACGTAGCTGCCGATGACGCCGCCGCCGCCTCCGGAGGTCGAGAGCCTCGCGACGCGCCTGACGACGACGTTCTCGCGGACGACGGCCGCGGCGGCCGCGGCCCCGTCGGCGCACAGGGAGGCCAGGGCGGGCACGCTCGAGGCCTCCACAGCGTCGGAGGAGCCGGAAACAGAAACGCTTTCCAGTGCGGCCCTGGCGGCGTCGGAAGCCAGCGAGGTCAGGAGCTCGTTGCGCGCGGCAAAGTCGGTCTCGCAGTTGACCTCTGCCAGCGCCGCGGATGAAGAGGGAGGAGAAGAGCAGCCCGGAGGAGCGGAGAGCGCCACGGAAACCCATCCCTCTGCCGCCCTCCGCGAGGCCTTTTTGGCCGCGGCGGCGAGCCCTCGCTTCCTCAGGGCCGAGAAGGCGGCGTCTGGTGGAGAGAGGAGCGAGAGAGAGGGAAGGGAGGAAGTGAGGTGAGAGAGAGAGAGAGAGAGAGAGAGAGAAACAGAGGGTTGTCGCGCTCGGAGGCACAGAAAACTCGATCTTTGGAATTGAAAAACAAATCAAGCCAAGAAGAAAAAGAAATACCAACGCTCTTACCTTCGTCCCATTCCGCCTCGACGAGGGCCGCCTTGACGTCGGTCACGGGCGCACCTGACTTCTCGCGGAGGGCCTTGATCAGTTGGAGCTGGTTCGAGGGGGCAGCAGAAGAAGAAGAGGAAGCGTATGATCGTCGATCGTCTCCTAGCCGTGACGACGACGCCGACAACGAGGAGCTCGAAACGGAACGCCGCCAGAGCAAACCAGAGCTGCTGCCTTCGCTGCAAGCGGCAGAGAAAGAACGGGAGCTCGGTGCATGCCTCTCTGTCAGTGCGCGAGCCGCAGCGAGGGAGACGCGGGCGAGGGAGCGGCTCATGCTTTCGAGTGCTTTCAAAAAGTTGAGAGCGAGAGAAGCGAGAGAGTGAATTTCTTTTCTTCGTTGCCCGTCTCCATTCTTTCTCTTTCCTCCGCATTCGTTTTCTCTTTCTCGACGCTCTGGCCGCGCCCGTCCTTGAAGGGGCCCGACTCGACGCTCCGGGGATCGTGGAGAGCGCGTAAGGCAGACAGAGGTCCTGTGAGCGAGTAAACGGGTGGGGAAGTGCATCAGCGGCGGACGATCGCGAAGTGCTCTTGCCAAAACTCTCCCAAAAAAAACAGCGGCATCCAAATTTGGCGATGGCTTCGACCGACGTCGGCGGCCCCTCCGAGGCCGCGTGCGTCGTCTCTGCCGCGGCGCAAGCCAAATTGGGACCTGGAAAGTGTCCCGCGGGGGAGGCAGGGGCAGCAGCCGTCGAGACGCGCCCGGACGGCGATGCAGCCGAGCCGAAAGCAGAGGAAGAAGAAGCAGCGTCGCTGGCGGCGAGCGTCGAGAACAACGTCGTAGACATCAGCGACGGCGACGGTCCCCAACAGACAGCCCTCCCCTCCCCTCCGCCGCAGCCCCGCGTCGGCCCGCGCTTCCAAGCCGAGGTCCCGCCACTGCCCCTGGGCTCCCCTCCAGCGCCGGCAGACGAGGCGCGCGACCCCAGGGCCGCGCTCCCTGGGCCCTCTCCGCGGACGGCCGTCGCGCTCGCTGCGGGCGCCGAGCTCGAGTCGGCCGCGGCGCTCCCGCGCGACGCGACGAGGGACCCGGCGGAGAAGGGGGCGCCGGGGGGCAGGAAGAGGACGACGGAGAGCCGCGAGCCCTCTCCGGCCTCCGCGGGAGCGGCAGCAGCGGCAGGGGCGGGAGTGGGGCCCAAGGTGTTCTGCTGGGGCCCGCGCGGCAAGAGCGACGTCGCGCCCGGGGCGGCGGCCAACGCGATGGGCGTTCCGACGCTGATCGCGGGTCGCGGCGGGAGGGAACGCAAGGCCCCGGCGTGGCTGCAAGCCGCCGTCAGCCCACTGACGTTCCGGGGCGCGCGGTCCATCGTACCGTCTCAGGGCGGAAGCGGCGGCGGCGGCGGAGGAGGAGGAGGAGGAGGAGGAGCTGCGGCGGCGGCGGAGGCGGGCGTGAAGGAAGAGGTTCCCTCAGTCGTCGTCGACGCCCTCTCCTCCCCTCCCCCTCCTCCCCCTCCCTCCCGCTTCGCCTCGAGCATCGTCGCCGCCGCCGCCGCCGTCGCCGAGGCCTCCGCCGCCGAGCGAGAGCGGGCGAAGCGCAGGCAGCTGGAGACGGAGGAGTTTCTGGAGGCGGCGCTGGCGCGGGCTGAGGCCTCGGGCGCGGTCGAGCGCGAGGGCGGCGGCGGCGGAGAAAAAGCGGCGGCGCCGCCAACGATGACGAAGGCGACGACGAACCCCGTCGCGCTGCCTCCTCTTCCGCCTCGCCCGCAAGCAGCAGCCGCCGCCGCTGCTCCTCCGCCGCCGCCGCCGTCCTCCTCTTCGGGCCAGCAGGCGACGCCGACCCTGGTCTCCTGGCGCGCGTCCGCCGACGGCTCCTCCCTGAGGGTCGCCCTCGTCCTCGGGGGGAGGATGTTTGGCGGGGAGCTGCTGCTGCACGACCACCGGTCGAAAAAGGCGGCGGGGGCTGCTTTGGCGGCCGCTGCTGCCGCTCCCTCCGAGACGAACCTCGGCGCGTCCCCTTCCCCTTCCCCCCGCGACCATGAGCAGCAGCAGCCGCAGCAAGAGCCGCAGCAGGAGACGCCTCTGAAGAGGAAAGACGCCCCGCTCCCCCCCCCCGTGGTCGTCCCCGCCTTGCCGAAGCGCCCGGAGGCGGCGTGGAGCCGGGCGTACGCGCTCGCGCCGTACAACGACGGGCCTGGCTCATCTTCCGGCGCCGGCGCTTCCGCCGAACAGCAGCAGAAGCCGCCGCAGCGTGTCCTCGTGACCCAGCGCACGGCCGGCGGCGGCGCCGTGTATGGCTCCCTGCCCGTCTCCGAGGCCGCGCGCGCCGTCGCCGCCTTGGGCCCCGGCGCGACGAAAGCGGAAAAGCTCGAGGCGCGCCGCGCCGCGGTCGACGCCGAGTTCGCGCGCCTCGCCGCGCTGCCGCGGCCTCCTGCGGGGGCCACGTGCATCATGTGCGGGCGCGAGGCCGACGAGGAGAACGCCGAGAGCGCGGAGACCCTCGACTGCACTCGGAGGTTTGCCGAGAGGAGGCACGCAAACCCCGGAACCGGAGACGCCGGCGACGAAAAAGACGAAAGAGACGAAAGCGACGCCCCTCCGCGCCCCAAGTGCGACGGCTCCCCGCTCGGCACGCTGCTCCTGGCCCGCATGTCAGCCGTCTCGGTAGTCTGGTGCCACGAGCAGTGCGGCGTCTGGGCCCCCGAGGTCTACTGCGAGGGGCCGTTCCCCGGGGGGCAGATCTCCGAGGAGGTCGTCGAGGACGACGACGGTAATGCCGTCGTGCAGAGAGTCGTCAGGCGCCACGACGACGGGACCGTCGACGAGGGAGGTTTGCGCAACGTCGGCGAGGCGGCGCGCCGAGGGCGCATGATCCGCTGCCGCGGCTGCCAGGGCAAAGGCGCGACGCTGGGCTGCATCAACCGCGGCTGCCGCGCATCGTACCACCTCCCCTGCGCCCGCGCGTCGGGCTGCACGCTGTTCGACGACGGCGTGATGGTGTGCCCGCACCACACGTGGGGCTCGAAGCGCCGCGGCGGGGTGACCAACGGGGTCCGCGACGACGTCCGGAAGTCGGAGGAGGCGGAGGAGGAAGAAGAAGGAGAAGGAGACGGGACGAGGCTCGGGAGCGGCGGCGGGAGGAGGAGGAGGAAGAAGCAGAGGCACAACAACGAGTGGGGGGGAGAGGAGGAGACGCAGCAGCAGCGGGATCAGAGACTGCTGGAGGTCGCCGCAGCGGCGGACGCCGCCGCGGCAGCGGCCCTGGCGGCGGCTTCTCCATCTCCTGTTGCTGAGCTCCAGCAGCGTCTCCAGCAGCAGCAGCAGCAGCAGCGGCGGCAGCAGCAGCAGCAGCGGCAGCAGCAGCAGCAGCAGCAGCGGCAGCAGCAGCGCCCCACGCACGCCGGGCCCGCCGCGCTGGCCCCGCTGCCGGAGAGGCAACAGCCTCCGTCCTCCTTCCTCCCGCGCCTGCCGCACTCGCTCACGCTCGCCGCTGAGGCCGCGATCAGGACCGGCGGGGGCGGCTCCGGCGCGGTCCCTCTGCCCCCGGCGGCGTCGACGAGCGGGGGCATGGGCGTTGGCGGGGTCCCCTCCGCGGCGTCGGCCCGAGGCGGCGGCGCGGGCGGCGGGGCCCCTCCCGCCGCCGCCGCCGCTGCCGCCGCTGCCGCCGCCGCCGCCGCCGCTTCCGCCGCCGCTGATGCTCCCGTCGGCCCCGCCGGGAGCAAGCGCCGCCCGGGCGGAGGCCGCAAGCCGGGGAGCCGCTCGGGTCCCTCGGGCTGGGGGCGCAAGACGCAGCGCGAGAGGGCGGAGAGGGAGGCGGCCGCGGCCGCCGCCGCCGCCGCGGTCGGCCTGCCCTACGAAGCTGTTCCCGCCTACGCCGCCGCCCGCAACGCCGCCCGCGACCACCTGGCCCAGCAGCGCGAGCCGGCCGCCCAGGCGCACGCGGCCGTCCGGGCGCACGGGGGAGCGCGGGGAGCGGGAGGGGCGGGAGGGGCGGCAGGAGGCGGCGCCGGCGCGACCGACGCCGTCGCGCAGCAGGTCATCACCGCCCTGGGCCGTGCCGGCCTCCTCCCGAGCACGCAGACGATGCGGGAGCAGCAGCGGCAGCAGCGGGAGCAGCAGCAGCAGCAGCAGGACCCGCAGAGGCTGCTGTCGGAGCTGCTGGCGCGGCTGCAAAGCGCGCACCAGCCCGCTGCTGCTGCTGCTCCTGCTGCTCCCGCTGCTGCTGCTCCTGTCCCACAGCAGCAGCAGCAAGTGGGTGCGAACGCCGCTGCGACAGCGCAGGCGATTCAGCAGCTCCTGGCGCAGCTCTCGGGACCGGGCGGCGGAACGGCGACGACGACGGCGGCAGCAGCAGCAGCGCCGTCGCTCACCGACCTCTTGCCGACGCTGGCGCCATCTAAGCTCGCTCGCCCTCCGGCTCCTCCCGCGCCTTGATTTCTTTATTCTCTCTGATTACTTTTTTAATGATTC
>Ga0315287_10006268_pt1 | contig 11806 bp, 8 predicted proteins | sample YL17G11_0_MG_FD_205037 | JGI IMG/M metagenome (GOLD analysis project Ga0315287, IMG submission 205037) | Sediment microbial communities from Yellowstone Lake, YNP, Wyoming, USA - YL17G11_0 | ecosystem: Environmental > Aquatic > Freshwater > Lake > Sediment | place: USA: Wyoming | collected...
GAGAATTACGCGACCGCCGCGCCCCCCCCCCGCGATGCACCCGGCCCGGCGGGCTAGTAGTACATCTCCCAGGGGTCGGCGGGGGCGATGGCGTCGAGCACGATGGACAGCGCGGCCTGGCGCGACAGCGGCTCGAACTTGGCGAGGTCGAGCTTGGGGTCGCTGACGATGCTCACCGGCGTACCCACCTTGATGCGCCCGTAGAGGTCCTTGGCGTAGGCGCGGCTTAAGCGGATGCAGCCGTGGCTGGCCTGCCCGCCCAGCAGCCGCTCGTAGCTGGAGCCCTCCAGGCCATGCATGCCGATGTCGCCGGACTTGGTCAGCCCCATCCAGTGCAGCATCCACGCCTTGTACTTCTCGCTGTAGGCCTTGGGCGCGCGGTTGACGACCTTGTACTCTCCCACCGGCGTCTCCAGCCCACGCTTGCCGGTGCTCACCGGCTGCTCGCTGAGGATCTGGCCGTCGAAGTTGCATTCGTAGATGTGCTGCGTGGCCAGGTTGATGACGATGTGATCGAGCTGTTCGCGGTTATCCGTGGCGATCACAGCGATCAGCTTGTCGAGGTCCGTCTCGCCCGCGGCCACCAGGTCGGCGACCATCTGCTGCGCGCGCGTGCGGTACAGGCTCGCGCCGTTGGGCCCGCCGTCGAAGGCGAAGGCCTGCGCGCCATCGTCCGGCGCCGCCTTGGCCGCGGGCACCTCGGCGTGCGCCAGCGTTGCCTCCAGCAAGAAGGCGAGGCAGGTGACCAGTATCGCAATGAGTGCTTTTGAGCTCATCTCAGCCATGCCAATCATACCGCGTGCAGCGGCGAAATTGCTTTGGCACCGGTGGCAGGATCGGCGCTTACGCATCCCTCAGGAAGCAGTGGTGCACGGTGAGCCAGAACTCCAGCTGCTCCAGTTGCTCGGCGGCCAGCTCGCAGAACTGGCAGCCCAGCCGCAGCCTGCCTTCGCTGCCCTCCAGGCGGGTTATGCTGCGCACATAGGCCAGCCCGCTCAGCACCAGGCTTGGCAAATCGCGCCTCGGCTGGCCGTGCTGATCGACGAAGATCTCGAGGTTGAAGCGCACCTGCTCGCCGAGTTCCCAGGCCGCTTCGCCAACCTCGAAACCGAATCCGCCGAGCGACAGGTCCGTCCGCCGCGGGATCTTGGTGCTGCCGGACTTCGTATCCGCCAGATCGGCAAGGTCGCCCTGGCCAATCACGTAGTAGCGCTGGTGCTGGCGCAGCGGGAGGGCGAGGCAGGGATCCTGCATGCGCATGCGGAGTCGCGGCAGCTGCCCTGTGGCAACCTCCGTGACTTCACCCGAGGCCACGTAGAGCACGCCGCGCGCCATGGTGTGGCAGGTGAACTTCTCACCGGCTTGCGGACGGCCGAAGCTGCGGGCGGTATTTTCGTTCCACTGGATCGAGAGCACGCAGGGGCTTTGCTGTACGATGCCGAGCGAGTCGACACGCACCATCGGCGCGCTCTTCCAGGCGTCCTTGCGCAGGTGGATGGCTACACCACTGACGAACGCAGTCGAGGTGCGGACCATCTGCGGCTGAATCTTCGCCACAACTGTGCCCATCACTCAATTCCCCCTTCATTGGTTAGCAGTATACCATAAACATGTTCCAATGTGGCTACTTAAATGAGACACGGGCGCAAACCTACAGCCCGGCCGATGCGCAAGCAAACGGCGCCCCGCTCACTGCGAAGCGCCGTTTTGAATCTCTGCTGAGACCTGTTACTACTTGAAAGAACTACGGACGAAATAGTCCCTGACCGGCGCGCGGTCGTACCATTTCGGGCTGGGCTCGGGCAGGCTCTGGTTGTTGATCCACGTGATCCACTCGGCGAAGCCGCTGTACACGGTATCGATTTTCTTTGTTTCCAGCGGCCAGGCGAAAGTGTCAGGAATGATGAAGCCCAGCGGGCGCCCGTTCTTGTCCACCGGATCGCCGGGTTTGCGCCACAGGCCGATGGCGTAGGTGACCGGCTGGCTGTTGACCGTCGTCGACACGCGCAACTCGGGCTTGTAAGGAATCGGCGTGTACGCGCCCTGAGGCAGCGGCTTATCGAGAATGATCTTCACGTCAGCGTAGTCGCCATCCATATAGGTTGTGCCGGCGACAACGTTGGTGGCGAAGCTGTGATCCGGCGGCTTGGGCAGCGCGTCCTTCGTCGGCGCAAACACCGGGACGCTGGCGCCGTTGGCGCTCGTCCACACGCGCTGCGAGCCATGGGGCACGCCGGTGGCGTAGTACTGATCCACCGTGGCGATCACCATGGCCCCCGGGAAGGCCGCATCCATGTTGAACTGCCAGTCGGAGGTCCAGCCGGCGCCGCGCGCCAGAGCCTTGACCTGCAGATCGATCTGCACAAGCTCATTGTTGATGTTGCGGTACTCCTTCGCCCACATCATCGCCACCAGATCGTTATAGTCGTAGTCCGGCGACCTGCCCGTAGCATCCTGCAGGATGTCCTCCCAACACATCTGGGCGTGGGTCTCGTACAGCGGGTAAATGAACCTGCTGTCGGTGACGACGGAATTGACGATGAACGCTTTGCGGTCCGACAGGTCTCCGGGCCCCACGACGACAGCGGCGGACTTGGGCAAGCCGATCACCACCTGCAGTTCAGCCTGTGCCGTTGAGCCGCCATCAGGGATGATGTCGTACGGCAGGTTGAATGTCAGGCTCGCGTCATAAACGCCCGCACTGGTAATCTTGACCATCGGCTCCAGGTAGTCCAGTCCGGCAGCGTTGATCACCCAGCGGCGGCTGAACTGCGCGTTTGCTGCAGCCTCGAAACGCAGCCACAGCACAACCTTGTCCCCTTCATTGAACACCAGGTTTGTGGCCGCGTAGTTCGGCGCTGCCCCGACGGCCGCCAGCGTCACGCCCTGGATACCGTATGTCGCGCCGGGATCCAGCTCCGAGCTGGTCTTGGATGCCAAGCGCGTGCCGACCGACGCGGCTGCCGGCTGCACATTGTAGGCCGGGTCTGTACCAAGCGGCGCATCCGCAGATACGCCAGCGGGCTGGTACAAAAACGGCTGCAGGTTATCGAGAATGCTCGGTTTCTCGCTGAAGTTACCGATCACTCCGGGCGTATCCGCCGGGTCGCCGCTGAAGTTCGGGCTACCCGCCGTTGTGCCACCGCCGCAGGCACCAAGCAGCAGTACGATTGTGAGCAGTGCGAGCAGCTTTCCGCCCCGCTGCAAATGATGATCAAACATAGCCACCTTCCTCCATAGCAAAATCTGCGACCGCCCCTGTTAGCGCGTCCACAGCACAGCTGTAGAATTATACTTGATATCAGGAATTAACCAATATCAAATCGGAATATTTTCCAAATCATCTTCGCCCCCAAGTGGCAGGCATGGCGCTCGCCATGATCGAAGTCAGTAGCGGTGCGAGGCTTCCGCGGTATCAGCTACAATCCCAGCCATGGCCGCTGATCTGTTCGGCGATGGCAAGGAGCAGGCGATGACTGAGAAGAAAGGCTCGCGCAAGGAGCCCGAGGCTGCCGACGCGCACGGCTCGATCAATGCCCCGCAGGCGAAAGCAACTGCTGCCGGCGAGCCGTCCGCGGGCATGCGTTTTGAGGATGCCTCGGCGCGCTTGGAACAGCTGGTCAGCGAGATGGAGCGCGGCGACCTGCCGCTGGAGGAACTGCTGACGCGCTTCGAAGAGGGCGTGGCGCTAGTCAAGCACTGCCAGGCGTTCCTCAAGCAGGCCCAGTTGCGCGTCAGCCGCTACGTCGAACAGAAGGATGGCCACTGGGTGCTGAAGGAGCAGGAGGGGGAATAGCCCGGCGCCAGCGGCCTGGTAGCCGCGGAGCTTTTTCGCGGCGGTACAGAATCGGCGAATTGGATTCGCGGCTACAAAAAAAAAGCCCCGAGAGATGGGGGTTCTCTCGGGGACTACCGGCTGAAATATAGGAGGTAAGCGACTTAGTTACTCCCACCACTCAGGTCAGGCTCAGGTCCACCCCTGCCAGGGCAACCCTCAGGTTCCCTTTGCCCTTCCTGTGGTGGCTTTTCCAGATCGCCGACCACGCTTGCAAACTGGTGTCGTTGAATAGATGCAGCAGAGCGGCGGAATGTTACAGCCCGGAATGGTTTTCCCGGAGTTTCATCAATCGCCCTTCCGCTTGAGATTCACGCGCGGCACCACAGCGCCGCCAGCAGGCGCGAGTTTGGCGATGCGCAACGGGCGGCTAGCCTATTTGAATGTTCTCCGGACGCGGCAGCGTGCACTGCGCATAGCAGCGCTTGCCGCTGGGCGTCGGCGGCAGCTCGTCGAGCAGGACGAAGTCCACGTCCAGCGTCCCTTCGTGCGTCTCGTCGTAGCGGCGTCGCACCTCGGCGAAGTCCGCCTCCGTCAGGCGCGAGCGCTGAAGCAGCACGCGGATGCGCCCAGGCTCATCCTGGATCAGCCGCACGCCCTCCACGGGCTTGTCGTACAGCGGCTCCAGGAACGCGTGCGAAATGATCCAGCGACCGTCGCGGCCGTAGACATACTGCCCGGCCCGGCCCACCAGCTTGACCAGCAGTGGCAGACCGCGGCCGCAGGGGCAGGGCCCGCTGCCCAGCTCAGCCCAGTCGCTGATCTCGTAGCGGATCAAAGGCATGGCGTGGTTGCTCAGCGTCGTGCACAGCACCGTGCCCGCGCCACAGCTGGTGATCGCACCCGACGTGGTCAGCACTTCCATGTAGATATGCTCGCCGTGCAGGTGCATCGCGCCGTGCTCGCACTGGTCGGCGATCGCACCCAGCTCGTTGGCACCGTAGCGCGAAGCCACCGTGCAGTTGAAGTAGTCGCGGAACTCGGCCGCGTCGCGCTCCTCCAGCTGCTCGGAGATCAGCACGACCTTTTCGAGCGGCGGCGGCTTGAACTTCAGCTCGCGCGCGAACCGCACGTAGGCCACCATCGTACTGGGGTAGGTGCACAGCATCTTCGGGCGCAGCCGGTGCAGCGCCGCCTGAACCTCGCGGACGCTCTCGGCGTTGATCACGAAACCGCTCAGCGCGTAGCGGTTGTAATAGAACCTGGCCAGCGATCCCGGCAGCGTAGCCGGCATGGGCAGATGACGCGGGTCGTAACGCAGGTGCAGTTGACGGTCGGAAGGCGCCAGCGCCGCGCCCCAGCCATCGCCGCGCCAGATGCAGGCGTCGCTCATCTCCTGCGTGCGCCAGTCGCGCGTAGCCTCGACGCGCTCGCCGGTCGTCCCGCTGGTGTACTTGGTCATCAGCGCGCCGTGGGGCCGCTCGGAGAGCAGCGCCTGGCGGTTGCGCAGCAGGCCCTGGCGAGTCAGCACCGGGCACTTGCCGAGGTCGGTGCCGCAGCCCAGTGCGCGGTAGTACGGCACATGCTGCGACGCATGCTCAAGCAGCGCCGCGAGCCGTTCCTGCGCCGCTGCCGCGTGCTGCGCGGGCGTTAGGTACTGGCTGCGCAGCAGCTCGGCGTAGTACCTGCCGGCCTGCCGGCCGCGCGCACGCTCCAGCAACTGCCACGTCGGCCAGCGCCAATCCAGGAGTCGCAACCGCTGCTGGGATACATGCATCTTGCAGCAATTATATGACGGTCGCGACACCGCGCAGAAATGCGCAGCGCGGCCGGCTGGCCGCCGCAGCGAGCCGCGCGATTCTAATGCCGTGGCGGGGGTGTGCCTTGCTGCATCACACCAAAGTTTTCCGGGCGCGCCAGCGTGCATTGCGCCGAGCAGCGCTTGCCGCTCGGCGTGGGGGGCAACTGATCCACGGGGATCAGCTCCACCTGCAGCGAGCCGCCGTGCATGTCGTGGTAGCGCCTGAGGACTTCCTCGGTATCCGCCGGCGTCAGGCGGCAGTCCTCGAGCAGCACGCGCATGTGGCCGGGCTGGTCCTGGATCACGCGCACGGCGCGCACGGGCTTCTGGTACAGCGGTTCGAGGAAGGAGTGCGCATTGATCCAGGTTCCGTCGCTGCCGTAGACGAACTGCCCGGCGCGGCCCTCGAGTTTGGCCAGCACCGGCAGCCCGCGCCCGCAGGGGCAGGGCTGATCGCTGAGCTCGGCCCAGTCGCCGATCTCGTAGCGGATCAGCGGCATCGCCAGGTTGCTCAGGCAGGTGCACAGCAGCACGCCTGCGCCGCGGCTGGTGACCGTGCCCGGCGCGGTGAGCACCTCCAGCCAGACGTGCTCGCAGTGCGAGTGCAGCGCGCCGTATTCGCACTGGTCGGCGATCACGCCCAGCTCGTTGGCGCCGAAGCGCGAATAGGCCTGGCAGCCGAAGTAGTCCAGGAACTCGGCGGCGTCGCTGGCCGGCAGCTCCTCGGCGATGGTGACGATCTTCTTCAGCGGCGGCGGCTTGAGCTTCAGCTCGCGCGCCACGTGCACGTACGCCTGCAGCGTGCTGGTGTAGCTGCAGAGCAGCTGCGGGCGCAGCCGGTGCAGCGTCTCGTGGATGTGCTGCACGATCTCGCGGTTGATTACATAGCCGCACAGCCAGTAGCGGTTGTAGTAATAGGTGGCCAAGCCGCCCAGCGCGCCAGGAGGCAGCCCCAGATGGCGCGGGTCGATGCGCAGGTGCAGCTGCCGCTCGGTCGGCGCCAGCGCTGCGCCCCAGCCGTCGCCGCGCCAGATGCAGGCGTCGTTGGTGCTCTGCATCTGCCAGTCGCGCGTCGCCGCCACGCGGTCGCCCGTCGTCCCGCTGCTGTACTTCGTCATCAGCTCGCCGCTGGCCCGCTCAGAAAGCAGCGTTTTGGTGTTGCGCAGCAAGCCCTGGCGCGTCAGCACGGGGTACTTGTCCAGCTCGGTGCCGCAGCCCAGTGCGCGGTAGTACGGCACGTGCTCGGCGGCATGCTTCAGCAGCGCCGCGATCCGCTCCTGCGCCATGGCCGCGTGCTGCTCCCATGTCCAGTACTGGCTGCGCATCAGCTCCGCGTAGTAGCGGGTAGCCCGCCGGCCGCGGGCGCGCTCCTGCGCCTGCCACGCCAGCCAGCGCCAATCCAGCAGCCGCAGCCGATCCCGGGGTGCCTGCATGATACGGGCATTATATGACCCTTGCGGAACGGTGCCAGGCAGCGCATAGCCGGCCGCGCCGTAGCTTTCCCGACTGCTATACTTGAGGCACGGTCTAATACAGGCGGAGACAGGGGACATGCGCAGATCGTCATCAACGGGCTTGTGGATTTGCGGGGCAGTTGTCATTGCTGTCAGCTCAGCGCTGCTCGGTTGCGCGCAGCATGAGCGCGCTGCCGCGCCGCTTCCGCCAGCCCCGCAACCCAGCGCCGGCCTGCCGCCAGTCCCAGCCGATGCTCCCGTGAGCCCGGCAGAGATCCTGGCGAAGCGCGCCGACTTCCAGTCCGCGTTCGTGCTGACCGGCGACCAGTTCTATCTCAAGCACATGGGTGCCACAGTGGACGCCGCCGGCCACACCGCCGCGCTCAGCTCAGACGGCGAGAACTTCTGCTGGATCATCTACTCTTTCAGCGAACTGCTGGACAGCGACAAGCCGCTCACCGTGCAGGTCGCCATGGCCCAGCCACTGCCCGCGCGGTACGGCGTCGGTATCGCCGACTACCGCAGCGGCGCCTGGTCGTGGCGGCTGGTGAATACACCGAGCGGTGCTGACACCCTCGGGATTGCCGACAGCCTGGACGCGATCAGTGCCGGCGGGCGGCTTTACGTGGCGCTCGTGGTGTACGGCTCGGACGCAGCCACGCTGAGCAGTCTGCGGCTCGAAACCGACACCGCCGCGCCGCCGCCGCTGTCGTTCGCAGCCAGCGACGGTGCATCCGGCAGCACGATCCATCTCAGCTGGGACGACCCGGCGGACAGCTACGCCGGGCTGGTGTACACCGCGATCAGGCTCGAACGGGCTGAAGGTGCAACCGGGCCGTGGACTCAGCTAGCGCAGGTCGCATCAGGCGTGACGCAGTACGACGATGTGCACACCGGCAGCGGCGGTGGAGAAAACGACATCCCCTACAACCAGCTGCTGTACTACCGCGCGCGCACGGTGGCTGGCACGGATGCCGGCGCGCCATCGGCCGCGGATATGGGCCTGCGGCTGCTGGCGGACGTGGCCGGGCTGGCGGCGAGCGACGGGGCATATCCCGACAAGGTAGTCATTTCCTGGGGCAGCGTGGCGGGCGCCAGCGGCTACGACCTGGAATACAGGAGCGCGGACGGCCGCTTGCCCGGCGCATGGACAGCGCTGGTGCACATCAGCGATGGCTCAACCACCTCGTTCGAGCACACGGCGACGGTGCCGGCCGGCCGCGAGTGCGCCGGCGGCTGTGTCTACGCCTACCGCGCCCGGGCCGCGTACCTGGACGACTGCAGCGTCGGCTGGGGAAGTACGGACAGCGGCTACTATGGCGACGTCGCGCCCTGGCCGATGTTCGGCCGCTGCCCGACGCGCGACCGCCAGAGCCTGCATACCGCTGCGCAGACGAATCACGTGCAGTGGAGCTACCCGGCGGGCGGCAGCAGCACGTCGTCGCCGGCCGTGGGCGCCGATGGCACGATCTACTTCGGCCACGCCGACGGCAACCTCTACGCCATCACGGCGGCGGGCGAGTACAAGTGGGCCTGTCCCACCGGCGGCTGGATCGGCTCCTCGCCGGCCATCGCCGCCGACGGCACGCTCTACGTGGGCAGCTCTGACAAGAACCTTTACGCCATCTGGCCTGACGGCACTGTGCGCTGGGATTTCCCGACCGGCGAGAAGATCACCTCATCGCCGGTCATCGGCGCCGGCGGCATCGTCTACGTGGGATCCTTCGATGACAACCTGTACGCCATCAAGCCCGACGGCACGCTGAACTGGGCTTTCCCCACGGGCGGCGACGTGCGCTCATCGCCGGCGCTCGACGGCGAGGGCGTGGTGTACGTGGGCAGCGACGATGGCCAGCTCTACGCCGTCCACGCCTCCGGCACGCTGAAGTGGGCGTTCCCGACAGGCGGCAGCGTCTCCTCCTCGCCGGCGCTCGGCGCCGACGGCACAGTCTACGTCGGCAGTGAGGACGGCAAGCTTTACGCCATCAACCCTGACGGCTCACAGCTCTGGGCTTTCCCGACAGGCGCGGGCATCGTCGATTCGTCGCCCGCGGTGGGCAGCGATGGCACCGTGTACATCGGCTGCTACGACTACCAGCTCTACGCCGTCTGCCCCGACGGCACGCTGAAGTGGGCCTACCCCACGGGTCTGGAGGTGCTTTCCTCGCCGGCGCTGGGCGCCGACGGCACGGTGTATTTCGGCAGCAATGACTGCAGTGTCTATGCCCTCGAAGCCGACGGCGCACTGCGGTGGTCGTACCCGACCGGCAACGACGTGTACAGCTCGCCCGCCATCGGCGCGGACGGCACGCTCTACGCAGTCAGCGAAGACGGCACGCTGTACGCGTTTGGCGAGTAGTACGGAGCGCGGCGTAGGGCGCGATGTAAATCGCGCCGCTCTTCGACTATCGCCCCATGGAAGACGGCGCGCATCACTGCGCGCCCTACGGCAGGTGCAGACCCCACGCTCCAGCTACCGCGCCGCTGGGCTTGAGGCCGCGCAGCTTGCGGCGCAGGCGCGCGGACTAGGACTCCGGGCAGACCTTGATGCTGCCGTCGGTCTGCACTACCAGGTAGCGTTTGCCGCCCGCGCGGGCCAGGCCGCTGCCAGCGATTCTGCTGCCCAGTTCCTCGTAGTACAGGCACTGCCCGCTGGCGTCGAACAGCAGCAGCGCATTGGCGCGAGTATCCAGGCTGTAGAGCAGGGCGAGCTGCGGCTGGCCGCGCCCGAGCAAGTCCAGCATGTAGGCTCCGGCAAAGGTCGACTCGGCCTGCGCCAGCTGGGTTGGAAACTGGAATGGCACCACCCGCGTGCCGTCCAGCTCCTCCCACTGCCTGGCGCTGACTAGCTCGGGCTTGCCGTCAGCGTCGACGTCTGTCAGCGCGAAGCGCGAGCCCACTATCCTGGGCGCCAGCGCCTGCGCCGTCGTGTCGCCGGGCCGGTAGGCGCGCAGCACGCTGTACTGGCCGGTCTCGTCCTGTTTATAGACGCTCTCCACCACCTCGTCGTTGCCGTCGCCGTCGATGTCCGCGGCCTGGGCATACATGCCGATGAAGGGCAACAGCGAAGTGGGGAGCCTGGCGCCTTCTGCCTTATAGAACAACCGCTTGGCTTTGCCGGTGGATTGGTCGTCGTAGAGCATCAGCTCTTGCTTGCCGTCGCCGTTGAAATCCCCGAGGAGCGGCGGACTCCCGAAGCTGTTACACGGCAGCAGGGCGACGATGCCGCCCGCCACATCGAATACCGGCGTATTCAGCGAGGGGTTCACATTGGCGAACTGCGGCGGCACTGGCAGGTTCGACCATCTTGTGTACCAGTTAAACGGGTGGTCGGTGACCACTTCGTCGACGCCGTCGCCGTTATAGTCCCAGGCTACCGCGTTGAACACGATACCGGCGAGCGACAGCCCGGCCGGCCGCGAGCTGCCTTCAAGCTCATACAGCGTCGACTTGCCGTTGTCGTTGGCGAACAGCAGCTCATCGTCCGCATCGGCGTCGAACTGGCCAGTGATGAGGGTGCCGTTCAGATTAAACCACAGGACGCCCTTGGCGATGGTGCGCCAGGGCAGGCGCGAGCCAATGAACACGTGCGCCGGCGCCGGCTTGTAGGCGGGCGACTCGCGCACCAGCTTCCGCACCTCCTGCACCGTCTTGATGTCTTCTTCACTCAGCCCGCTAGCTCGCTGCACGGCGTGCCACGCCCGCTGCGCAGCGTAGTACACGCCGTAGCTCAGGCCCGCCAGCAGGCACAGCGCGAGCATCATCCAGGCCAGCCAGCGCCACACGGCGTTTCCCTGCTCGCGCCGTCCGCCAGCTTCCTGCTGGCTGCTATCACTGTGTTTCATCATTCCGTCGCACTCTGTCTCTGGCAAGCTGTACTAAGGGTTTGAGTAGTGCTGCTGCTTGACATTTCGCTATCTTGCCGCGCCGCTGGGCTTGAGGCCGCGCAGCTTGCGGCGCAGGCGGGCGTCGTGGCGGCTGAGGTGGGCGATGACGCGGGCCACGGCCTTGAACAGCGCGGCGGGCACGAAGTCGTCGAGTTCCACCTCGTACAGCGCGCGCGCCAGGCTGGGCTGCTGGTACACCGGCAGCTCCAGCTCCTCGGCGTAGCGGATGATGCGCTGCGCCATGTAGTCCTTGCCCTTGGCCACTACTTTCGGCGCGGGCCAGTCCAGCTCGTAGCGCAGCGCGATGGCAAAGTGCGTGGGGTTGGTGATCACCGCGTCGGCGGTTTTGAGCGCCTCGAACATGCGGCTCATCACGATCTTGCGCCCCATCTCGCGGATGCGGCGCTTGATCTGCGGGTCGCCCTCCATGTTGCGGTACTCTTCCTTGATCTCCTGCTTGCTCATGCGGATGCTCTTCTCGAACTCCAGCTTCTGGTAGATGTAGTCGAGGATCGCCAGCACGAGCAGCAGCGCGCAGGTGAACAGCGAGATGCGCAGCGCGGTATAGAGCGCCAGGCGGATCGCCTGCTCGGGCAGCATGGCGATGCTGGCAACCAGCCCCGGCGCGGCGGCGGCCAGAATCGAAAAGCCCACGGCGCCGACGATCACCAGCTTGAGCAGGTTTTTCAAAAGCTCCACCAGGCTGCGCATCGAGAACAGCCGCGAAAAGCCCTTGCCGGGGTTGATGCGCCCCAGGTCGGGGCTCAGCGGCTGCGTGGCGAACATCAAGCCGACCTGCATGATGTCGATCGCCAGCACCACCACCAGCGCGCCCAGCAGGTACGGCGCGAGGATCAGCAGCGTGGCGTAGATATTGGTGTGGATCAGC
>Ga0315287_10006271_pt1 | contig 11805 bp, 12 predicted proteins | sample YL17G11_0_MG_FD_205037 | JGI IMG/M metagenome (GOLD analysis project Ga0315287, IMG submission 205037) | Sediment microbial communities from Yellowstone Lake, YNP, Wyoming, USA - YL17G11_0 | ecosystem: Environmental > Aquatic > Freshwater > Lake > Sediment | place: USA: Wyoming | collected...
CGTGAGCTGCTCGGTCCCGATGCCATCCACTACGCCAGGCACAACTGACCATGCCCCCGTCAGCGTATACGCTGGACTTCGAGAAGCCCCTGCAGGAGCTCGAGCGCCAGATCGAGGAGCTCGAGCGGCTGGGTGAGGACGGCCAGATCGACGTCAGCACCGAACTCAAGTTGCTGCAGGACAAGCTGTTTTCGGTGCGGGACGACATCTATCGGGGCCTGACACCGATCCAGCGCGTCATGGTGGCGCGGCACCCACGCCGCCCGTACACGCTCGACTACCTCAGCACCATCTTCACCGACGTCATCGAGCTGCATGGTGACCGACTGTACATGGACGACCCCTCGATCGTGGGGGGCTGGGCGCGCCTCGGGGGCACCTCGGTCATGGTGATCGGCCACCAGAAGGGCCGCGACACCAAGGAGAACATCAAACGCAACTTCGGCATGCCCCATCCCGAGGGCTACCGGAAGGCGCTCCGGCTCATGAAGCTGGCGGCGCGGTTCAGCGCGCCGGTGATCACGCTCATCGACACGCCGGGCGCCTATCCCGGCCTCGAGGCGGAGGAGCGCGGGCAGTCCGAGGCGCTGGCGCGCAACATCCTCGAGATGTCGGTGCTGCCGACGCCGATCATCAGCGCGGTGATCGGCGAAGGTGGCTCGGGCGGCGCGCTGGCCCTCGGCGTCGCCGACCGCATCCTGATGCTGGAGAACTCGGTGTACTCGGTGATCACACCCGAGGGCTGCGCGGCGATCCTCTGGAAGGACGCCAGCCAGCGGGAGCGCGCGGCGGAGGCGCTCAAACTCACCGCGGAGGACCTGCTCACGCTCAAGGTGATCGATGAGGTCATCCCGGAGCCGGTGGGTGGCGCCCATGTGGATCCCGACGCCGCGGGCGAGGCGCTGCGCGCGTCGCTGCTGCGTCACCTCACTGAACTGCGGAAGGTGAAGCCCGACCGGCTGGTACGTCGCCGAGGCGAGAAATTCGCGGCGATGGGCGAGTTCGTCGAATCCTGATGCCGCAGACTGTCGAAGTCCGTTTCAAGGGCACCCGCCGCGCCTTCTTCCACTGGCCCCACGAGGAGACTGAGCCACTCCGCCTCCAGGAATCGGTGATCGTGGGCGCCGACCGGGGCGAGGATCTCGGGCGCATCTCCTCCGTCGGCGACGTCGCGGCGAAGAAGTGCGGGGGATCGTGTGCCTGCCCGACGGACAAGCCGGGTGAGCCGGGTGAGCCGGGTCAGGCGGGTCAGGCAGCCTCCAGCTTCCCGGCGGTGTTGCGGCGCGCCTCGCAGGATGAGATCCGCCGGGCCAACGACCTGCGTCGCGCGGAGGAAGAAGATCGCCAGCGCATCGTGGCGAAGGTGCGCGAACACAAGCTGGAGATGAAGGTCAGCGACATCGAGTGGCAGTGGGACCGTCACCAGATGACGGTCTACTTCTCGGCCGAGCAGCGCGTGGACTTCCGTGCCCTGGTGCGCGAACTCGCCGGCAGCTTCCGGACGCGGATCGACCTGCGGCAGATCGGTGTGCGCGACGAGGCCGCGCGGATCGGCGGCGTGGGCCGCTGCGGCCGCGAGTACTGCTGCTCGACGTGGCTTACGGAACTGTCCCCGGTCAACCTCTCCCTCGCCAAGAACCAGAGCCTCTCGCTCAACCCATCGCAGATTTCCGGCGGGTGCGGCCGCCTGCTGTGCTGCCTCAAGTACGAGCACGAGTTCTACGTCACGTCCCGCAAGCGCTTCCCGCGCGAGGGCAAGACGGTCGAGACCCTGCGCGGCATCGAGAAGGTGATCGCGGTCGACATCTTCCGCGAGCGGGTCTACCTGCGGGGCGCGGACGAGTCGCGCACCATCGGCCTCGAGGACTTGCGCGAGGAGATGGCGGGGGCCGCGGGAGGAGCCCCCGCGGTGGCGGCGCCGGTGAAGCGGGAGGAGCGCCCGGAAGGGCGGAGCCGGCCGGAAAGGACGGAGAAACCAAGGGCGGAGCGGCCCGAGAGGCGGCCGGGTACGGAGCGGGCACGCGGCGAACAGCGGCCGGTCGCACCGGCAGGCCGGGTCGAGCCCGAAGGCGCCATTCCGCCACCGACGCCGGCAGCGGATGCGTCCTCTTCGTCGCCGAAGAAGCGCCGCCGCCGACGGCGGCGCGGCGGCGGCGGCTCGGCCGACGACAAACCGAACCCGCCCGGCAGTTGAGTGACGCGGTTCTTCATCACGACCGCCATCGACTACGCCAACGGCGATCCCCACCTCGGGCACGCGTTCGAGAAGGTCGGGGCGGACTGCATCGCGCGCTATCGCCGGCTGCGGGGGGATGACGTCTGGTTCCTCATCGGCATGGACGAGCACGGCCAGAAGGTGGCGCAGGCGGCCGACGACGACCGGGTAACTCCGCAGGTGTTCGTGGACCGCATCGCCGGGCGCTTCGAGGCGACGTGGGACCGGCTCTCGATTTCCCGTGACCAGTTCATCCGCACCACGTCGCCGGCGCACCAGGCAGGCGTGCAGGAACTCATCGAGCGGATCTTCGCGCGCCATCCCGACGATTTCTACGAGCAGTCCTACTCGGGACTCTACTGCGTGGGATGCGAGGCCTTCAAGCAGCCCGCGGAGATCGTGGACGGGAAGTGCGAGCTGCACCCGACGCGCATCCTGGAGATGGTGTCGGAGCGGAACTGGTTCTTCCGCCTGTCGCGGTACCAGGACTTCCTCCGCCGCCACATCGAGACGCACCCCGGGTTCATCCAGCCGGCGAGCCGCAAGAACGAAATCCTGGGACTCCTCGACCAGGGGCTGGACGACGTATCGGCCAGCCGGGCGCGCCTCGGCTGGGGCGTGCCCTTTCCCCGACCCACGAGTGACGGGCAGCGCCAGACGACGTATGTGTGGTTCGATGCCCTGCCCAACTACTGGACCGCGACGCGCCTGCCCGATGCCAGTGCCGTGTGGCCGGCGCAGCTGCACGTGATCGGCAAGGACATTACCCGCTTCCACTGCGTCATCTGGCCGGCCATGCTCGAGGCGGCGGGGTTGCCCCTGCCGGAGCGGGTGTGGGCTCACGGGTTTGTGCACCTGGGCGGCGAGCGCTTCAGCAAGAGCGCCGGGGTTAAGCTGGACCTCGCGGAAGCGATCGACCGCTTCGGGCCCGATGCCTTCCGCTACTACCTGCTGCGCGAGATTCCGTGGGAGAGCGACGGCAACTTCAGCTGGGAGCGCTTCGAGGAGCGCTACCTGTCCGAACTCGCGGATGGCCTGGGCAACCTCGCGTCCCGCTCGCTGGCCATGATCGTCCGGTACCGCGAAGGCATCGTCCCGGCAACCGCCGCCGATACGTTGCTCGACGCCAAAGGTGCTGAGCTCGTGGAGGCCTACGCGACAGCGATGGACGCGCTGGACCTCCGGCGTGGGGCCGAGGTGATGGGCGAGCTGGTCACGGCCGCAAACCTGTTCATCGTACAGACCGCCCCGTGGACGCTGGCGAAGAATGGCGACGCCGTGGCGCTCGATACAGCACTCGGAGCGCTGGCGCGGTGCCTCGCCCGCCTCGCCGTGCTCTCGGCCCCTTACATGCCAGGAAAGAGCGCCGAACTGTGGGACCTCGCTGGTGGCGCAGGCGCCGCGCAATCATTGGCATGGGAAACGGCCATGTGGCCTGCGGTCGACGGTTGGGTGGCGAAAAAGCCTGAAGGACTCTTCCCCAAGCCCCAATCTGGCACGTGCTGAGGTAAATATGGTTAACTGATTATCCCGTAATGAGTTAGGTGCAAGTGCAGCTCCTTGACATCACTTGGGCTGGGGCTATCTTACCCTCGGCCTTTTTCTTGCCCGTCAAGGGGGAAGCAGTTCCCCTAATTGTCCCTGTTATTCGGAGATCGATGGCCAAGCGTCGCTGGACTGTCATGCTCATCCCGCATGGGACGGAGCGGTCGAGGATTCTCGAAGTCACTGGCTCCTGGTTGCGCCTCGGCGCCATTGGGTTGGCGGTGATTCTTGGGCTCGCGACCCTGACTGGCTACGCCATTGCCTATCGCGCCGCTCGCGCCGGTTTCGACGAAGGCCTGCTGACCCGTCGCAATCGCCTGGCTGATGAACTGGGCCGCCTCAACGCCCGCTTGGGCGCGCTGACCGACACGATCAACACCATTTCCCGGCACGACGCGCAGATCCGGGTGCTGGCCGGCCTGGAGCCGCTCAAGCCCGAGGTGCACGCAGCCGGCATCGGCGGTCCCGCGGCACCGCGCCCGAGCTGGGTCGATGCCGATCCGCTCTCCGAGCACGCCGACCAAGTACGGGTGGACATCAACGCGCTGGTGCGCCGTGCCGACCTCCTGTCCCGGTCCTTCGGCGAAGCCGCAGACAGCCTGGCCTCGCACCGCGACCGGCTAGCCGCGACGCCGTCGATCATGCCGACCCAGGGTTGGCTCACGAGCGCGTTCCAGTCGATGCGGGAGCACCCGATTCTGCACGTGGCCCGGCCGCACGAGGGTATCGATGTCTCGACCCCGATGGGTACGCCGATCGAGGCACCGGCGGCGGGTACCGTGGTGTTCTCCGGCCGCGAAACCGGCTACGGCAACGTCGTCATCATCGACCACGGGTTCGGCATCCGCACCAAGTACGCGCACTGCTCCAAGCTGATCGTCGGTACGGGCGCCAAGGTCACGCGCGGCCAGCCGATCGCGCTCGTGGGCAACACCGGCCTCTCCACCGGTCCGCACCTGCACTACGAGGTGCTGGTGAACGGCCAGCCGGTGGATCCGCTGCGGTACGTCCTTTCCGACCGGGCGATTGTGGATTAGGACGTGAGCACGTGAGGGCCTGAAGAGAAAGCGAGGCCCCGGCAGTGCTGCCGGGGCCTCGTTGTTTTCTGTCTCGCTTTACCTCACGCCCTCACGTCTTCAGGTCCTCACGTTCACTGAACTCTCATCGCCTTCTTCACCTGTTCTGGCGTGAGCATCATCCCCGCAATCGCCACCGCATCATCACTGCCTGCCGGGAACGGATTGGTCGGCAGGAACAGGGCAACGAACACCCGACCGCGGCCTTCGCTGACGACCGTGCCGCCGGGCTTGCCCGACCCGGAACTGACGGCCTTCCAGTCGGCCTGCGAGTACTGGATGATCGTGAGCAGCGTCGGCGGGGTGCCGCCCGAAAGCGCCAGGAACATGAACTCGGAGACCGTCTTCGAGCGGGGATACTCCGGAGCATTGGCGCGCTCGGTGGCCGTGTAGCGCTGCTCCCAGACATCGGGCACGGCGAACTGGAAATCGCTGAGCTGGGAATAAAACGTCCGGCTCGAGGCGAGTTCACTGGCAGCCTGGGGCGGAGCTGGTGCCGCCGCCGGCGCGGCGGCGGCTGTCGTATCCGCAGCGCCCGACGGGGTGCCGCGGCCACATGCCGCGAGCACCGCCGTCATCGCGACGTACCCGATGCGCTGCATGCGTGGCATGACTAGAACTTCACCTTCGGCGCTTCTTGCGCACCGGCCTCGGCCTCGAAGTATGGACGCGGCTTGTCCATGCCGAAGACCTTCGCCGTCAGGTTCGTCGGGAACTGCCGAATGTAGGCGTTGAAGTCGTTCGCGGCCGCGTTGTAGTCCTGCCGGGCCACCTGGATGCGATTCTCGGTTCCCTCCAGCTGGTCCTGCAGCTGGCGGAACGCATCGCTCGACTTGAGCGTCGGGTAGTTCTCGACGATCGCGAGGAGCCGGCCGAGATCGGAGCGGACCGCGGCATTGGCCGCGGCCATCTGCGAGACATCGCCCGACTGGATGGCGCCGGAGAGCTTGGCCCGGGACGCCGCGATACCGTTGAAGACCGTCGTCTCCTGCGCCGCCGCGCCCTTCACGGTCTCGACCAGGTTGGGAATCAGGTCGACCCGGCGCTGGAGCTGGGTCTCGATGTTGCCCTTGGCGTTGTTGACCGCCTCGTCCTTGGTCTGGATCTGGTTGTAGCCGCACCCCGTTGTCGCGAACGCAACAAGCAGTGCCGCCCCCAGCACACGCACACGCGTCATGACCCTGCTCCAAGCTGAAGGTGATTCACAAATCGCGCGGCCGTTTCCACAGCCGCCAGATACGATTCGAACTGGTCCCGTGACGCCATCCACTTCTGGTCGGCGCGATGCCGCACGAATTCAAGCTGTGCCGCGGGATGCGCGCCCACCGCGAGCGAGGCCTCCTGCACCACTGCTTCGATCCCCCGCGGCACGCTCCTGCCAAGCAGCGCGAGCAGGGCTCGCTGCAGGAGGACGATGGTGGAGATGCTTGCGGTACCGAGCTGGGCCAGCGCAGCCCGCTCATCGGCGAGTGCCACGTAGCCACGGCGCAGCTGCAGGAGCTTGCCGAGAAACTCGTGCTCGAGCAGCGTGCGGAGGTCGGCGGGCGCCACCCACATGCCCACCACCGGATCGGCACCCTTCAGCACCTTGTAGGCGTGCAGGATGTCGGTCACCTCGATGGGGAAGGCATCGGCCGCGCCCGCCCACTCCTCGCGGCTCAGCACCATCGGCGGCGCATTGCCGCTCCTGCGCCAGCCGGCGAACGGCTGGGCGAGGCCCCGCAGCGCCGCCGGTGCGGTGTCGTCGAGCACCAGCAGCAGGTTGACGTCGGAGACGCCCGCCACCCAGTCGCCCCGCGCGGCGGAGCCATAGAGCACCGCGCTGTAGCGCCCGCCCAGGGCCTGGTCGAGGTCATTCAACAGACCCTGCACGGGCACTTCCCACGAATCCGCCATCTAGAAATCCCCTCCTGCCCCGCCGCCGCTGAAGCCACCACCGCCGCCGAAGCCCCCGAACCCTCCGCCACCACCGCCGCCGAAGCCACCGCCGCCACCCCAGCCACCGCCACCGATGCCCGGGCCCCAATATACCCGAGGCCGACGGCCCCGAGCCCCGCCCCGCTGCCGCGAACCGGCCAGCGCCATCCTGATGGCGAGGAAGACGAACACGAGGAGCAGGCCGAGAAAAATCGGCGGACCGGCGCCCGGGGCAGCGGCCTGGGGCGGGACGAGTGCCGAGTCGCGCACACCCAGCTCTTGCGCCACCAGCGCGGCGACGGTCTCGACGCCGGTCACCAGCCCCGGTCCATACTCGCCGGCCGCGAGTTGCGGCCGCATGGCGTCGCGAATACGCCCGGAGGTGGCGTCGGTGAGTATGCCCTGCAGACCGTTGCCCACCTCGAGCCGGATCTTGCCGGCCTGTCCCTCGCGGCGCGGCACCAGCAGCATGACCAGCCCGGCGTTCCGGATCTTGTCGCCGACTTGAGCCTTGGCCCCCACGCCCCAGCGGCGCCCGATAACCAGGGCGACGTCGGACGCCTCGTACCGGCCAATGGTGGGAAGGGTGACCACCGCCAGCTCGGCGCCGGTTTGCTCGCGCAGCGTCCGGGCGATGTTCTCGATGCGGGCGGCGCTCGCGGGATCCACCACACCGGCGACATCGGTGAGGTAGCCAGTGGGCTGGGCCGGGAAGAGCTTCTCCACACCCTCCTGCGCCGCGACCGGCGCCGTGAGGAGCATGAGTTGAAGCACCACCACCGCCAGCATACCTTTGCGCCGTGCCACGCTCACTCCCAGTACTCCTCCTCGTCCTTGCGGCCTGCCAGAGTACCACTCGCGTTCATGTCCGCGCGCTTATTCCGGCGGCCGATGGGCGGGCCGAACCGGCGCCTGGCGTCGCGGTGGTGGCGCTGCCCTACGATCGCGACTCGATCATCGCAGCGCTGACGGTGAGGGCGATCACGCCGCGCCCGGACGTCGCCTTGCTTGACAGCCTCTTTGCCCGCTTCCGGCGGCCCTTCGCCGCCTATGCCATGGCGGCGGACAAGGCGGCGCGGCTCCAGGATTCGCTCGGTCGCGTCAAGGTCGGGCTCGATTCCCTGCCGCGCGAGTCGCCGGCCTACCGGATGCTGTACGGTACATTCGTCGCGCTCGGCATAGAGCGAGCCGCCGCCGACAAGCAGCGCGATTCGCTGCAACGGGCCCTCAAGAGTGCGCGGGCCGCCTTCGGCACTCGATCCGACAGTACGCGGGCGGCGCTTCGGGCGTGGGAAGATAGCACCTACCGGGATTACGAGAAGATCACCCAGCAGCTGTCGCGCGACGCCGGCCTGCAGCCCGCAACGGACACGACCGGCGTCGAGGGCACTGCCGCCCTTGTGCTGAAAAAGGGGCGCTGGTGGATCTACGCCCGGTCGTGGGACGCGCTCGACCCGAATGCGGAGTGGTACTGGAATATCCCCGTGCGGGGTGACAGCGTGTCGCTGTCGCCGGAGAACGCCCGCCGCCGTCCCCGCTACTGAACCGGAACCTCGAATGTCGATTGCGCCGAACATCTACCGCGGTGTGGCCTGCGCGTTGTTCCTGATCCCGGCGCCGCTTGTGGCGCAGACGGCGGCGGAGGCGGCGGCCTCGCTCGCGCCCCGGACCCGCGGCGCCGCGACCGCACCGATCACCATCTACGAGATGTCGGACTTCCAGTGCCCCTACTGCCGACGCTTCGCGCTCAACACTTTTCCCGACCTCGACCGGGAATACATCGCCACCGGCAAGGTGCGCTGGGTATTCATCAACTTCCCGCTCACGATGATCCACCCGAACGCCACCGCGGCCGCCGAGGTGGCCTTGTGCGCGGCGAAGAGCGGCAAGTTCTGGGAAGTGCACGACCTGTTGTACCGGAACCAGCCGACTTGGGCGCCGCTGACGGAGCCCGGCGCGTTCTTCCTGACGCTGGCCGATTCCGCGTCGATACCACCAGCCGCCTTCCGGAAATGCCTGGTCGACCGGGCGACCCTGGACGAGGTGGCGAGCGACGCCAAGGGGTCGGTGCAGGCCGGCGCCTCCAGCACACCCAGCTTCTACATTGAGGGTGGCCTGCTGCCGGGCGCGCAGCCGGTGGCTGTTTTCCGGCAGATCCTCGATTCCATCTACACCGCGAAGGCGACGCCGACGCCGTAGTCAGCGCATCCGCTCGACCATGTCGCTGGCCATCGTGATCCGGTCCGCCGCGCGCTGCAGCGCGGCCGCCACCACGAGGACCTGCGCTTCCGCCGTGGACCATTGCCCCAGCTCGATCGCTTCCCGGATGCCGGGAAGCGTCTTGACGCCGTACCCGGTATAGAGCCCCGGCGCATAGATGGTGTGCTGGTACCATGGCCGGCCCGGCAGGCCCGCGGGCTCCGTGAGCGCGCGTTCCACCTGCACGAGCTGCGCGTTGACGGCGGCCAGATCGGCGGCACTGACCGGCGCGCCCTGCACGAGCCGCGCAGCGGCCACGGAATCGTAGCGTCCCGCCGCGCTGCGCAGTGTTGCCAGCGCGTTGTCGAGCGGCGCGAAGTTGAGGAACGGGGGCACCGAATCGCGGGCGGGCGCCATCATGGGTGCGCGCGGATCCTGCGTGGCCTGGAACACGCCCTCGTCGAGCTGGCGGTTGCGCTCCCGCGCCGCATCGCCCTTCGAGGCCAGCAGTTGCTTCACCTCGGTGGTGTACCCGTCCACGGCATCAGCGAGCGCGCCGAACTGGTAGGGCACGACATCCGCCGAGGCGAGGCGCATGACCGAAAGTCCGGTCGCCAGCGCCAGCGCCCGTCCGTAGGCAAAGCTGGAATCGGCAAATTGTCCGTACCAGGTGAAGGTGTCATAGATCGAGTGGTAGACGCCACCGCTGCCCGGCTGCTCACCGCCAAAGCCAAGATTCGCCGACGGGATCCCGAGGTGCTGGAGAAACGGCGTAAAGTCGGAGCCCGACCCGAGCGCATCGAGACGCAGGTCGGGGCGGCTGCGGATGTCGGCGCGTTCCGGCGCCGGGGCGTTGCCGATGCGCGCCAGGCGCAGGCGGCGTTCTACCGTCAAGCCCGTCTCCGGATCGGTGATCGCACCCGCCACCTGGTTGAGCAGCCGCTCGAGCACGTGCGACCCGCTGAGGTCGAGGAAGCCGCGGTCGTTGACGTCGGTGTTGAGATACGCCACCGCTTTCGCGCGCAGGTCGTCAGCGTGCTGTTCGGCCCATTCCGTGGACCCGAGCAGGATCGGCTCCTCACCGTCCCAGGCGGCGTAGACAACCGTTCGCCGGGGGCGCCATCCCTCCCGGTAGAGCGCGCCGAGTGCACGCGCTTCCTCCAGCTCGGCGACAAGCCCCGACACCGGATCTGCCGCTCCGTTGACCCAGGCGTCGTGGTGATTGCCGCGCACCACCCAGAGATCGGGCTCGACGGCACCGGGCAGGCGAGCAATGACGTCGTAGGCCGGCGCCAGCTGCCAGTCGAACTGCACGGCGAGCCGCACGCGCGCAGGCCCCGGGCCGACGTGGTAGGTAAACGGCAGCCCTCCCTGCCAGTCCCCGGGTGCCCCGCGCCCACCGATCGCCATGAGGAGCGGGCGGGCATCGCTCCAGGAAATCGGCAACACCGGAATCCGGGTGATCGTCTCGGCCTGGGAGCGATCCAGACGCGGCGCGCTGTCGGTTGCACCCACGTTCGGGGTCAGCGGATCGCCGGTGCGCACCGGCATGTCCATGACGCTGCCGCGCTGCACACCGTCCGCGGGGCGCATGCCTCCCCTGGGATAGTCCTCGCCCGCGTGATAGCCGTCGTCGTTCGGATCGGAGTACAGGATGCACCCGATCGCCCCATGCTCGGCGGCCACCTTCGGCTTGATGCCGCGCCACGACAGCCCGTACTTGGCGATGACGATGGCGCCCTTCACCGAGATGCCCAGTCGCTCGAGGCGCTCATAGTCCGCAGGGATGCCGTAGTTCACGTACACGAGCGGCGCCGTCACGTCGCCGTCGATCGAATAGGCGTTGTAGGTCGGGAGCTGTCCGCGCTGCGAGGTCGACGGGTCGCCGGGGATCGCCGGCTCCTGCAGCTTCGCGACGAAGTGCGTTGGCGCCACCAGCTCGAGCCGACGGAACTTCGGCACCGGGAACAGGACATGGAACACCTCGATGTCGGCGGTCCAGCCCCATGCGCGGAACTGGTCCCGGATCCACTCCGCATTGGCCCGCCCGCCAGGTGACCCCAGGTGATGCGGCTGTCCGCTGAGGTGCCGCATGTAGCTGCGGGCACTATCGGGCGATGGGATGGCGGAGAACCTCGCCTCCCATTCCCGCTGCACCCGCGACGCCTCGGGCGTGAACCCCCAGATCGATTCGTCCGTGAATGAAGTCGGTGCCATGGCGAGCAGGCTGGTGCCGAGGAAGAGCGATCGAATCATGGTTCATCCGATGGTGAGGAAGAGCAGCTCCTCGTAGATCCCGGCCCCGAGCGAAATCATGAGCTGCGTGGGCAGATCGAATGCGCCGGCCATGCCGGCGGCCATCGGTGCCGCCCGGAGCAACGCCGACGTGAGCAGGCCCGTCACCGAGCCAAAGGCGAGGGCGTAGTCAACGGATTCTGCGGCCATGCCGAGGAAGCATCGCGGCGTCACACCGCCGGCCCGCCGGAAATCGCGCACCACGAGGATGGTGCCGGCGCCAATCAGCGCGCCGCCGAACCAGAGCACCCCGTTGCGCCCGCCGAGCCAGACGAACGCGCTCTTGAGCAGGCCGTCAGCGCCATTACGCACCCCGGCGTAGGCGTCGTGGGTCAGGACAAACGCCAGCGTCTCGTAGGCCAGCAGCAGCGGCAGGACGAAGAGCAGGCTGTAGCGTGGCGCCCGCGTGGCGGGCCAGCAGGTATCATGGGGCACGCCGTAAGCTAGTGGGCGGCACCAGCCCTGACCCCATCTTCCGCCGGCCGCGCGAGGACCGCCCCGAGGCACCAGACGCAGTTACTTCGGCGGCAGCACCACGGCATCGATGATGTGCACCAC
>Ga0315287_10006272_pt1 | contig 11805 bp, 7 predicted proteins | sample YL17G11_0_MG_FD_205037 | JGI IMG/M metagenome (GOLD analysis project Ga0315287, IMG submission 205037) | Sediment microbial communities from Yellowstone Lake, YNP, Wyoming, USA - YL17G11_0 | ecosystem: Environmental > Aquatic > Freshwater > Lake > Sediment | place: USA: Wyoming | collected...
GGGGAGGAATTAAACGCCTGCCCGTGGAACCATTACCTGGCACTAATGGACAAAACCATGCCTGATGATTTCTCTTACGATGTCTTTCTAAGCCACAGCTCCAGGGACAAGGCTATCGTTCGCCCCCTCGCGGAGAAGCTGCGGGCGGATGGCCTGCGCGTGTGGCTCGATGATTGGGAAATCCGCCCCGGCGACAGCGTCCCAGCCAAGATCGAGGAAGGCCTGGAGAGTTCCCGCGTGCTCGTGCTGTGCATGTCGGCGAATGCGTTCGGCTCCGATTGGGCGGGGCTGGAGGCCGGCACGTTCCGGTTCCGCGACCCACTCAACAAGGACCGTCGTTTCATTCCGCTTCGACTTGACCATGCCCCCATCAAAGGCTCCCTGGCGCAGTTTCTTTACATCGACTGGCTACCGGAGAACCGCGAGCAGGGATACCCGAAGCTCCTCGAAGCTTGCCGGCCGCCAGCGGAGTCGCAGGAGGAGCAAGCGGAGGCCGCGCGCGGGCAGGTTGCGGAGAGGGCTATCCAACTTGACACCAAAGGGGCGATCTGGAGCTATGCGTTCAGTCCGGACGGCAAATGCGCACTCTCCGGCGGTCAAGACAATACCGTTCGACTGTGGGACTTGGAGACGGGCCGATGCCTGCGCGTCCTCGAAGGCCATAGGGACACTGTTTATAGCGTGGCGTGGAGCTCCGACGGTCGCTACGCCCTCTCCGGCTCTGCCGACGATACCGTGCGGCTGTGGGATCTGAAGACGGGCCACTGCCTGCGCGTCCTCAAAGGCCATAAGGGCTCTGTCTTGAGCGTGGCGTGGAGCTCGGATGGTGGCCGCGTCCTCTCCAGCTCATTCGACGATACCGTGCGGCTGTGGGATGTGGAGACGGGCCGCTGCCTGCGCGTGCTCGAAGGCCATGGGGACGCTGTCTTGAGTACGGCGTGGAGCTCCGATTGTCGCCGCACCCTCACCGGCTCGTTCGACGGTACCGTGCGGCTGTGGGACGTGGATATGGGCCGCTGCCTGCGCGTGCTCGAAGGCCATACAGACACTGTCTCGAGTGTGGCATGGAGTACCGATGGCCGCCGCGCCCTCTCCGGCTCCTGGGACAATACCGTGCGGCTGTGGGACCTGGAGACGGGCTGCTGCCTGCGCGCGCTCGAAGGCCATACGGGCTTTGTTCGGAGCTTGGCGTGGAGCTCCGATGGTCGCCACGCCCTCTCCGGCTCTGATGACCATACCGCGCGGCTGTGGGACATGGAGACGGGCCGCTGCCTGCGCGTGCTCGAACGCCGTACGGCCAGCGTCTACGGCTTGGCGTATAGCGCCGATGGCCGCCGCGCCTTCTCCGGCGACTACAATGGCGGCATCCGAGTGTGGGACCTGTCGGAATTTGTCACCGACACGCGATTAACCCAAGCCCCCGCGCCGGACCAGGTCCAATACACGAACGCCAAGGTGTTGCTCGTGGGTGAGACCAGCTCGGGCAAGACAGGGCTTTCCAAGGTTCTCGCGGGCGAAAAATGGCAGCCCACCGACTCGACGGTCGGCGCGTGGGCGACGCAGTGGAAATTGCCGGTGTCTTCCGGCGACGGCGTCGAGCGCGAGATTTGGCTCTGGGATTTCGGCGGCCAGGCGGATCAGCGGCTCATCCACCAGCTTTACATGGACGAGGCCGCGCTGGCGGTATTGGTCTTCGATGGCCAAAAGGAGGACCTCTTTGACACCCTGGGCCAGTGGGACCGCGATCTCACCCGCGCCTCGCAAAGAGACTTCGCCAAGCTGCTGGTTGCGGGTCGCGTGGATGCCGGAGGCCTTCGAGTCAGCCGCGGCCAGATCGAAGCCTTCCGCAAGGAACGCGGCTATCTCAAGTTTCTCGAAACCAGCGCCAAGAAGGGCCTCCGCTGTGAGGAACTCAAGCAAGCTATCATTGACGGCATCCGGTGGGAGAACATACCCTGGCGCTCCTCACCGCTGCTCTTCAAGCGGCTCAAGGAGGAAATCATCCGCCTCAAGGACGCGGGCCGGGTGCTGATGCGCTTCAATGAGCTGCGGGAGACCCTGCAGATTCGCCTGGCTGGTGAGACGACGCGCTTCACCGACGATGAACTCAAAGCCGTTGTAAGCCTGCTTGCCGGTCCCGGTGTCGTATGGGAACTCAAGTTCGGCAGTTGGGTGCTGCTTCAGCCGGAGCGCATCAATGCCTATGCCCAGGCCGTGATCCAGACAATGCGCGAAGACGAGTACGAACGCGGCTGCCTGTCCGAGGAGCGGGTCCTAAACGGCGATCTCACGTATCACTCCTCCATGGCGCGCCTCGGAACCGATGAAGAGCGGTTCATATTGCTCGCCATGCATCAAATCCTCGTGGAGCGGGGACTGTGCCTGCGCGAGCATACCGATAAGGGCGCGGTACTCGTATTCCCCAGCTACTACCGCCGCGAACGCCCGGAACTAATCGGGCACCCCGCTGTGCTGGTAAGCTACCGTTTCAGCGGCTTCCTCGACGATATCTACGCAACGCTGGTAGTGCGCCTTCATCACACGAAGCCATTCCAGCAGGATCAGCTCTGGCGTTACGCCGCCGATTTCAAGACGCTTACGGGAAAGCAACTCGGCGTGAAGATGACCCGCCTGGCTGAGGGCTCCGGGGAACTGGAGGTCTATTTCGACCCGGCAATCCCAGAGGAAGAAAAGATCATCTTCAGCTCGTACGTCCATGAGCACCTGCGGCAGAATGCCCGGGATGTGCAGCGACTGCGGCACTACGTCTGCCCGCATTGCGGCACACCGGCAGGCAACCGTGAAGTCGCGATGAGAAAACTAGCGGAGGGCAAGAAGAGCATCCTTTGTGTGGATTGCGAGAAACGAATTCCGCTTTGGGACCGGATGGAAGACCTCTTCAACAGCCCGGACTTGAAACAGCATGTGCGCGCGCTTCAGGAGCAGTCCATGCTGATCCTGGACAATGAGAGCAAGGAACGCGCGCTGGTCGGCGAGGTGATTTCCACTGTGGCTCTGGCCGGCCAGATTTCCCGCGAATTCAACGTGAGCGACCACGGCATCGACATGGAAATCGAGTTCAAGGACGAAGCCGGCGAAGCCTCCGGGCGCAAGCTCTATCTCCAGCTCAAATCCGGCGACTCCTACCTCCGACAACGCAGCGACGGCGCGGAGGTCTTCACAATCAAGTCCGAGCGCCACGCCCGTTACTGGATGCAGCAGCAGTTCCCCGTGTTCCTGGTCATCCGCACGTCCGACGGCGAAGTCCGCTGGATGGAAGTGCGAGACTGGCTGAAACACGCCAGCGACAATGGCAAGCAGCCCATCAAGCAGATCACCTTCAAGGGCGACCGCTTCGACGTCATGAGCGTCCGCCGCTGGCGGGAGAAAGCCCTGTCCCTGGACTCATAAACCCTACGGCCATACGCACACCCAACCATCAAGCACCACCGGCCCCATCACCTGTCATTCCGAACGAACGTGAGGAATCTGCTTTTTCCCTTCCCCTTTCGCGCTTTCCGTGCATCTTCGCGTCATTCGCGTTTCAGAAAGCCGCCCTTGTTGTTTCGGGAAACCCTGAAGCTGTCTCAAAAATCGGTAATCCGGAGTGCGCAGAAAAAACGCCCTCCCAGAATGGCCGAGAAACGGCCTCTCGCCGATTGTCCGACTCCCGGGAGGTCCGGATTTCGGCCCAAACGCCCTGTTGGGCATTTATGAGACAGCCTCCCCTTTTCCCGAAACCGCCGGACAAGTGAGTCCACACCGCTGCGGGAACTCTTGATTGTGCGAATCCGAAAGCCCGTGCGTCCAGCCCTTCCCGCAGCACAGCCAAACGAAGCCCCCAAGTCTGTCATTCCGAGCGAAGTCGAGGAATCTGCTTTTTCCCTTCCCTCAACTCAAAACTCAGAATCCAAAACTCAAAACCTAAAAGTCCCCCTTCCATTTTCGTGCCTTCCCGCTTTCGTGTTTTCGTGATTGTATTGTTCAGCTTGACGTAAGCCCGCTAATAGTCTAATCTGTCAACTGCCGACATCGTGGCAGGGAGGCATGAAGACAAATCAGAGCGCTTTCTCCAATCTACCTTGCGATCCTCACCATTCTGCTCGCCTCGGGACCGGGCTGGCCGGGCGAGCACGTGGTTTTGCGCGACTCCGGCGGGCGGGCGCTTCGACCGCGCGACATTGCGCAAGCCGACGCCCAGCGCCTGCCACATGCCGCCGAAGCCCACCGGGCCATGCTCTGCGTGGATTGTCACCGCGTGGCAGGTCATCAGAGCCTTGCGGAACCGTCGTGCCGGGGCTGTCACTACGGCAAGACCGGGGCGCCCAGGCCCGTCCACAGGGGCCTTCCCCGGCTGCATCTCCAGCGGATCTCGTGCGAGGCCTGCCACGTGTCCGCCGGCGCACGGAGGTTGCCGGGCGTTGTCTACGCTTCCCATGCCGGGCTGATTGTCCCACTGGACAGCGACGGCATTGTGATTTACCACGGAATGGAGAAGCCGCAAGGCCGGAGCTGTACGGAATGTCACGGCGCCGGGCGGAGGTCGCTTCTTGCCGGGCTGGCGGCTCAGGGCACAGTCGGGGGACGGCGGATCACCCGCGCGGATATCGAGTTGGGCGCGTTTCGAGAAGGAGTGGCAAAGCCCGCGGCTCCGTGGGCGATGCTTGCGTTGACACTCCTCTGCGCGGCGCACTACGTCATATTCGGGCCGAAGCGGGTGAAGACGCGCAAGGGCGAGCCGTCGGTCCTGCGTTTTTCGATCCTCGAGCGTCTGCTCCACGCTCTGTTGGCCGGCAGTTTCGTGTTTCTGGCAGTCACGGGGAGTGTGTTTCTTCTGCGGCTGGATACTCCCGACGGGCCGTGGCGCGAGATTCACGGGCGAGTCGGCGCGCTGTTTGGCGCCGGCCTGATCGGGGTGGTTCTCGTGTGGTGGCGGCAAGCCAGATTCGCGGCGTTTGATATGAAGTGGCTCAAAGACTTCGGCGGGTACCTGTGGCGGAAAGGGGACTGCCCGTCCGGCAAGTTCAACTGCGGCCAGAAGCTGTTTTTCTGGATTGTAGCTGGGGGCTGCGGCGCGGCGGTTTGCGCGACCGGGTTCGGGCTGGCGATTGGCGGCGGCAACGCGCGTTCATGGGTGTATACGCTGCATGATTTTGCCGCGATTATGCTACTATTAGGCGTCGTTTCGCACGTTTATCTGGGGGTTTTGGTGAATCCGGGGTCTTTGAGGGCAATCCTGACAGGGCGGGTGCCGGAGAGCTGGGCCAGGCGCCATCATTCCGAATGGGATGTCACACGCCAGCAACCACTGTAACAAGCAAGCGACATGCCTCGTGCTATAATTGAGCAGGGAGGGAAGGGAAATGGCTGACTATGAGAAAGTGGGTTTGCTGACTATCGAACTGCTGGCCCCGGCGAAAGACCTCGAATGTGGCATCGCGGCGATCGACTGCGGCGCGGATGCCGTCTATATAGGCGCTTCCCAGTTCGGCGCGAGGGAGAGCGCGGGAAACAGCTTGCCCGACATTGCCGAGCTTGTCGGCCACGCGCATAAGTACTGGGCCAGAATCTACGCGACCGTCAACACGCTTCTACATGACGATGAAATCCCCCAGGCGCTCGACCTGATCTCACGGCTTCACGAGATCGGCGTCGATGGCCTGATCGTTCAGGATACGGGCCTTCTGGAATGCGACCTGCCCCCGATCCCGCTCATCGCGAGCACCCAAATGCACAACAACACGCCGGAGAAGGTGGCGTTCCTGGAGAGTGTCGGTTTCCAGCGGGCAATACTCGCGCGGGAACTCGACATCGAGGCGATCAGGGAAATTCGAGAGCGCACAAGCATCGAACTGGAAGTATTCATCCACGGCGCGCTCTGCGTGTGCCATAGCGGGCAGTGCTATCTCAGCTACGCGCTTGGCGGGCGAAGCGGCAACAGGGGCCAATGCGCTCAGCCGTGCCGGAAGCATTACTCGCTCGTCGATGGAAATGGGAGAACGATCGCGAGCGGCCACCTGCTGTCGCTGATGGATTTGAGCCTTTCGGATCATCTCACCGAGCTGATCGAGGCTGGAGTGTGCTCGTTCAAGATCGAAGGCCGCCTGAAGGACAAAGCCTACGTGGCGAACGTGGTCGCGCACTATAGGCGGAAGCTCGATGAAGCCATAGCCGGGCTGGGCCTCGCGAAGAGTTCATCGGGCAGGAGCATCATCGACTTCACCCCGAACCTCGAAAAGACATTCAACCGAGGTTACACCACTTACTTCCTGCACGGCAGGCGCGGGCCGGTGGGATCAATCCGGACCCCGAAAATGGTCGGTGAGGCGATCGGGCGAGTCACCGATGTGGGCAAGCGGCACGCGACCATCGATACCAACACCTCCCTGCATCGCGGGGACGGCATCTGTTTCTTTGATGGAAGCGGCGAACTGCGGGGGACGCTCATAAACGAAGTCCGCGGGCGGACGATCACGCCCGAGAAGATCTCAGGCATCGAGCGCGGCGCGCTTATCTACCGCAACCACGACCACGAGTTCCTGACGCACCTCGAAAAATGCGAGGCCAGGCGAGTGATCGGGGTGGAACTGAAGCTCGCGGGCGCGCCCAACGGCCTTGCTCTTATCGCGACGGACAAAGACGGCAACTCAGCCGAGTTCCTCATCGAATGCGCCATCGAACCCGTTCGGGACCCGGACCAGGCGCTCGAAAACATCCAAAAGCAGCTCGCAAAGACCGGCGGGACGGATTTCGAGTGCACGGGCCTGACAATCGATTTGCCCGAAGCGCCCTTCGTTCCCATCTCGACCCTAAACGCCCTGCGCAGAGGCGCGCTGGAAAAGCTCGCCGAAGCGCGAGCGGCGAACCGGCCCGTCAGCAAGGGTGGGGCGATCAAGAATGACACCCCGTATCCCGAAACGAAGCTTTCATATACCGGGAACGTGCTCAACGCCAGGGCCGACGCGTTCTACCGCCGCCACGGCGTGACCCACATCGAGCCCGCCGCCGAATCCGGCCTCGACCTGCGCAGCCGCAAAGTAATGACCACGCGCTACTGCATCAAGCATCAGTTGGGTATGTGCGAATCCAAGCTCAAAGGCCCGCTCGTGCTAATCGACACCGAGGGGCACAGGCTGGAATTGAGATTCGACTGCGCGAAGTGCGAGATGGAAGTTTGGCTGAAGGGGTAAAGCGACCGTATGCAAAGGAGCAAAACGATGCAAGAGGTAAGAGTTTCATCCAATTACCGCATAACCATACCGGAGCCCATTCGGAGCAAGCTTGGAATAGTGCCGGGCCGGAAACTGGATATATCCGAAGGCGATGGCGTGATCGTGCTGACGCCGATACCTCTCGATCCCGTGGAATTCCTGTGCGGCATATTCAAAGATCAGCCATCGCTGACGGAAGAGCTGCTTGCCGAGAGGAAGCTGGACTGACAGAGGGAGGTCCATTCTCGCCTCTCAGCTACCCCTCTGCTTCGCCATCCTGACCCTCATTCCATTCTCGGTGCGAATGTCCTCGAATTCATCCATCAGCGTGCGCATCATCGTTATGCCTCGGCCGCGTTCCCGATACGGGTCGGAGCGGGGTAGTTCCTGCAGGGAGGCGTCGGCGTGGGCTTCGTCTTCCACTTCCACCACCACACGGTCCGAAGAGGCGCTGCACTTCACCAGCACGGCTCCGGAACCGGGATCGGGGCTGCCGTGCTCGACCGAATTGGTCACCGCCTCGGAGACGGCAACCTCCATGTCCGATACGGCTTCACCGGTGAACCCGACGGATTCGGCCAGACTGCGGACACCGCGCCGGACAATCGCGATATAACGTGTGTCGGCGGGTATCCTGAATTCCAGGACTCTGGGTTCAACTGTCTCCATGGGACGCTCCACCAACAGGCTGTGGCAAGCAAGCTTCTCGGTGCACTGATACCCTGCCTGGACGTTATCCAAACCGGTATTGACGCGCGGAAGGATATTTGACCGGTCAAGGGCGAATTCATAATCGGCGACTAACACACGGGTGAGAAGTATATGGACAGTAGCGGAATCGATAAAGCGATCGGGTTTGTGCAGGACATACCGGGCGGGTTCGTGGCGGAGATCGGCAACGGCCGGCTGAGCAGGCGCATCCACTGCGTCCAGGGCCGCATAAGCACGACCAGCCTGGAGAACTCGGTGAATGCCGAGGAGTATCTCGACGAGACAATCGCCGAATTCGGCATCAAGATCATCGGCGAAGGCCAACAAGTGGACCTCGATTCTCGGGACTTCCACGTCGATGGCCGCGAGACCCCCGAATGGGATGACACCGCGCGCACCGTCGAAATTAAACTGTCCGTTCAGGTCAATGACGTCAAGCTGCCTATCTCCGTCTTCTACAGCGCCGGGGCCACGCAGGATTTCATCACCAAATGGATTACCGTCCACCCGTGCGAACTGGAGAACTGGGTCGTCACAAGCGTCACCCTCGAAAACATGCGTCTCAAGGAGATGGTGGAGGGGATCAGCCCGTTGGGCCGCTATCCCAGACAATATGACAATTTCGAGGATGACGTCCACGGCGAGCCGGACAAGGCCAACACGGCCATCCGCGAGAGCCGATTCGGATTCGGGGACCAGGCGCGGGCGGTGGTCACCCACTGGGGCTACAACGAAGGTCTTTACTTCTTCACGGCATCGCTCACGGGCGAGGAGGTCTTCCATCGTCTCACGGGGCTCGTGATGAAACACCACGACTATATCCCGCTTACCCAGGGCCTCACCACCGGCAAAGCCGTCATCGGCGGCTATGCGGGCCTGCCGGAGATCGGCTTCAAGCGATACACCGACCACCTTGCCAGGCACTGGTGCGCGATCGACGACAAGAGCGTGCCCGTTGCCTGGAGCACGTGGCTGGTGGCGCTATCGGACTACGATCGCTATTTTCTGCTGGAGAGCCGCCCTGGGCTCAAAGACGCCGGGTTCTATGAGGTCCTGCACCTGGACCTGGGCTGGGAGACCGAATGGCCGCTGCGGGTGAATGCCTCGCGCTTCCCGAACGGCATCAGCGAGATCGCCCGCCGCGCGCGCGAGGCCGGGATGGACATGAGCTATTGGGTGAACCCATATAGCTGCAACTACTGGAAGCCCACGCTGGGCGATGAGCACCCGGAGTATGTCGTGCCCGGCAAAACGTCGCCCCGCTCCGACGCAAACGCGCTCTGCGTGCTGACCGAATACAGCGACTACGTGAAAAGGCGCTTCGTCGACCTGGTAACCGAGATGAACGCCCGCGCGATTGTCTGGGACGGCAATGACTGGAACATCCCAATCTGCAACGCCGCCAGGCATCATCACAGGAACCAGCGGGAGTTGGACATCAAGGCCATAAAGAAGCTGGCGGAGATATGCGAGGCCGCGCACGAGGCTCGCGAGGACCTGATCATATCCGCGTTCAGCCTGCCCCCCGACAACCACCGCCTTTGCGCGCTCGACCAGGAGCAGATTTCCGATACGCACGAGTTCCCCACCATCCAGGCCGAGCTCATACAACGTCAACAGCTCTATCAGATGACATGGGAGCACCCGTTCAGGGCGATTCGGGGGAGCTGGTATGGCGTCGGCTGGCACGAAGCCGGCCCAAACAACCTGGCCCGGCGTCCAATGACCGAACTCATCCATGCCGAGATGAGCATGATCGCAAACGGCCTCGCGCAATCGGGTGGGGGGATCGACCTGGCCGAGGCAAAGCCCGAATTCATCGAGTTCCTCAAGAAGCTCTTCGCGTTCAGAAAGCGATTCGAGAGATACTTCAACACCTATCAGCACGTGCTCGGCTTCCCGGACGGCGAGCACATCGACGGCTCCGGGCATGTCATCGACGGCTCGGGTTTCATAGTCCTCATCAATCCGACCCGCTCCGAGCAGACCATCACGCTGCCCCTCACGGAGCCCGAACTCGAACTGCCGATCGATCGCAAGCACACCCTCACCCACTGGTCCAGCCTCGATCGCGGCATTCCCTTCGGCTCCGCCAAACCCGACGCAGCCCCCGAGATCGACCTGTGCCCGCTTGAGGTGAAGTATATTGGGGTGAATGTGGGGTAGGGGAAACCTACATCTGTCTGCAGAAACATTCGCGTCGCGCGAATTTCCGGATATTTTTGCCGGATCTCTGCTGTAGCGGGCAGTTTTGGTGTATAATAGTAATGTGGCCCTTGATGATGAGCGTCCACAGTGTTTCTCAATGAGGAGGACGAAATGACCACTAGTATCTGTACCAACTGCATGAACAGCGAGTCTTGCACGCTCCCCAAGCAATGCCTCATCTACGATTGCAGCGAGTTTTCCGATCACGAAGGTGAGCTCTCGTTCAGCCAGAGTCTGGCCGATCTGAGGTTTTTGGTGATCAGCGGCTCGGAGGCAAAGGACCACCAGCTTGCTGTCATGCGGTAGCCCTGGGAGCAACACTTTTGTTCCGGGGCATCCCTGCCCCGGAACATCTTCACTTCCGCGTTCCTCTCCGATAAACCTCTGCATTCCCGTTGTTTCGGGAAACCCTTTTCCCGAAACATTCAGTTGCTCAGCCCCCCCAAACGCCCGCATATCTACCTGTTTTCCGAAAATCTAGCATTATCGCCGGCTTAAGGCGAAGCCCCTGGCACGATCTATGCCGCACCCTTTAGTAGAACCTGCAGTTCAGGGTGGCGGCCATGTTCAGAAGGATATGCATCTTAATAACAGTGTTGGTTCTGCCTGTCTCCTGCTGCGCGTCCAGCGTGGCATATTCGAAAGTCAAGGTCGGCAGGACGGTCGCGCGCGTCATCACCGCCGACCTCAACAATCCCGAGGTCAAGGTCACCGTGGCGCTCGCCAAAGGTGGCGCGGGGAGGCAGGAGTCGTTCAAGTCGATTGTCCGACGCACGAAACCCGCCGCTGCCCTCACCGGCACGTTCTTCGACACCAGGACCCTGATGCCGACCGGCGACATAGCCGTGTTCGGGACTGTGATCCACTCAGGCGTGATAGGGTCAGCCCTGTGCATAGGCCCGGACAACAAGGCGTCCATCATCAGCCTCAAGGACGGCAGGGACCGCGCATGGAAAAACTACGAGACAGTGCTGTGCGCGGGGCCGAGGCTTGTGAAGCACGGCCTTGTGCGGATTGTGCTCAGGCCGGAAGGCTTCAGGGCTTCGCTGTCCACACCCGCCCGCCGCACGGGGGTGGGCATCACCCGCACCGGCAAGCTGCTGCTTGTCGCGATCGACGGACGGGCCTCTCTGCACGACTTGGCGCGGGTGCTTGTGCGCGCGGGCGCGCGTGATGCATTGTGCCTGGATGGTGGGTCGTCCACCGCGCTCTACCATTCTGGAGCATTCCGTGTGGCGCCACGGCGCGCCCTGACCAATTGCCTGCTGGTCTACTCCCAAAGTGACGCATATCGGGCGGCCAAGAATGAGCTGGTGCCTGCCGGCTGCTTTGCCAAGGCCGCGGATAGACCGGCGGATGGGTACCCGAGAACCGAGCCGCGCCTCCGGCTGCTGACCTTGGGCGCGTTGATCCGCCCCGCATTCGAACTGCCCGCGGTTATTCAGCCACGCCGCTAAGTAATTCACGGAAGAAGTCTTGCATTACGTCATGCTGAACTTGTTTCAGCATCCACCCTACGAAGGGATGGGCCCTGAATCTCCTGAATCCAGTTCAGTATCAGCGTGACGTATACAAGCAACCAACCGTGAATTACTTACTGAGTTTCGGATACTGACTTAGCGTTCCGCCTATGTCATTCCGACCGGAGCTAAACGAAGCCTCCAAGTATGTCATT
>Ga0315287_10006273_pt1 | contig 11804 bp, 8 predicted proteins | sample YL17G11_0_MG_FD_205037 | JGI IMG/M metagenome (GOLD analysis project Ga0315287, IMG submission 205037) | Sediment microbial communities from Yellowstone Lake, YNP, Wyoming, USA - YL17G11_0 | ecosystem: Environmental > Aquatic > Freshwater > Lake > Sediment | place: USA: Wyoming | collected...
CCCTTATCCCGCCTAACCCGTTATGCTTGTGTGTATTTTGTTGTCCTTTTTGTTTTTCCCAAAACCCCCCCCCCCCCCCCCCCCCCCCCCCCCTAGCCCAACCTCTCGCGGCCCGGCCCCTGCGCCTCCTTCATATCCCGTCCCCCCTCTTTTCTCTTTCCTCCTCTCAACACGCTTCACACCACAGTTCCTCCGCGACCGGGACTTGGACATCCCGGAGGCCGCCGCCAAGCTGACCACCGCCCTAGCCTGGCGCGCCGACATCAGGCCGGGCGCCCTCACCCCCGCTGCCGTCGCGGGTGAGGCGGCCACGGGCAAAGCGTTTCTGCACGCCCACCCCGACGCGGGCGGCCGGCCCGTCGTCGTCGTCACCGCCGCCCGCCACGTGACGGGGGCGGCGCCCTTGAGGAAGACGGTGGAGCTGGGAGCGCACCTGGTGGAGCGGGCGGTCGCCCTGGCGGGCGACCCCCTGGCGGTGGAGGGCGGCGGCGGGGGGGACGCTGCCGCCCCTGCGCCAACCACCACCACCGCTCCCCGGCCACCACCCGCCACCCCTCCGCCGCCCGCCGCCGCCGCCGCCTTTTCCTCGCCCGACGGCACCCTCCTCGCCATCATCGACCTCCACGCCTTTGGCCCCCGCAACGCCGACTTCGCCTTCATGCGCTTCCTCGTCGACGCCCTGTACTCGTACTACCCCCGCCGCGTCGCGGCCGTGCTCCTGGTGGACGCGCCGCCCGGCTTTGCCGCTGTCTGGGCGGTCGTCCGGCCGTGGCTGGGCAAGTACGGCCGGCTCGCCCGCTTCGTCTCCGCCGGGGAGGTGTGCGACGTCTACTTTGAGGGCGGGGCGGCGCCCGCGGGCATTGCGGGGCGGGCAGGGCGTGAGGTGTGGTAGACAAAACATGTTTTATTTTCCAAAGCATATGGGAGAGAGGGAGGAATCCTCCCTCTCTCCCTTGGTTCTCTTCACCTACCCGCGCACACCACCCCCGCCCTCGCCCCCTCACTCTCACCGCACGGGGTCCGCATTCTCGTCGGGCGAGGAGAACCGCCAGTTGGCGGCGGCGGCGGCGGGGGAGGGGCCGCCGATGACGCGGCCAGGGCGGAGGGGTTGCTTTTTTTGTTTCAGGCCAGTGCCAGGCGGCCCCGCACGGTTCAGGGCGACCGCCCGGCGGATGAGGACCATGTCCTCAGACGGCGGCGCATCAGCGTCAGCCGGGCCGCCGCCACCGCCGCCGCCGACCCCAAACACGCGCCCCGACCGCAGCCCACCCCGCCCACCCCCCCCGCCACCCCACTCACTCCCCGCGGCCGCCGCCAGGCCAAACGCCTTTTCCAGGTCGGCCGCGACGGCCAGGGCGCCGTCCCGGGCGGTGACCGCGTCGCCTGCCACCCCGCCCGCCTCGGCGGCCAGGCCGGACAGCCAGGCGGAGGCCGAGCCGAGCGGGGAGAGGGGGCCGGAGGCTGGGGAGGCCGCGCCTGGGGTGGTGGTGGCGGTGGTCGTGGCGGTCGTGGCCGCCCGCCCGCCAGGGCTGCTCTCCGCGCTCACGCCAGCGCCGGACGCGCCGGTCACTTCCGCGCCCTCCTCCTCCTCCTCTGTCGCCAGCCAGGGGATGAGCGGGGCCGGGGTGGCGGCGGCAAGCGGGGGGCAGCCAGCAGCGGGCGCGCCAAACACACCACGGCGGCGAGGCGCCGCCGCGGCCGCCCAGGCCAGCGCGGCCAGGGCCAGGCAGCAGGCCAGGGCTCCCGCGGCGGCGGCGGCGGTCCAGGGCTGTGCACGTGTGTGCGTGAATACGAGTGAGTGGAGCGCGTTTGATGAGGTTGAAAAGAGCGCGCGAAAAATCAACAGCCTCGGCCCCGTGTCGTCCGCACCCCCCCCCCCCGCCCTCTCTCCGCCGTCGATTTTGCCATTTCCCTCACCATCTCGCTCACGAGAGCCTCCACGGCCCCTACAGCTGCCGCGGGTAGGGCGGCCAGGCGGGTAGGGGTGCCAGCGAAAGAAGCAGGCCGGCGTTGCGGCGCAGCGCCGAGCGCCGCGAGTGCGGCCACTCTCTGCCACGCAGGGTTGGGCTGGGGTGCCTCATTCCCGCCCGCGGACAGCAAGGCGATGGCCAGAATGACGAAACACGCCAGGATGGACGTGCCCGCCGCACTCGGCGGGGCAGGCGCGCCGGGCGAGAGCGTGGTGCGCGCACCAGCAACGGCTGGCGTGCCCGGGGTGGCCGCCGTGCCCCGGGGTGTGGCGGCCGCACGCCGCCGGGTGGTCGCTGTGGAAGGGGGCATTCGCGTGGGGCTTTCTCTCCCTTCCTCCTCTCAAAAAAAGCCTTTTTTGAGAGGTGGGGCGTGCAGGGACAAGTTTTTTCCGATGCGGAGAGTGCACTCTTCTTCACACTTTCCGTCCAACATACCGCGGCGGCATCACTGCGCCGCCCGCCCCCGGCGCCTGCCCCGCCCTGTACGCACAAATGCTGGTCACCCACCAGGTGCCGCCGCCGGTGCCTCCCTCCCCCGGCACCACCGCCCCACCCCCTCTCACCCCGGACACCGTGCTCCAGTGGGTGGACGCGGCCCTCTCCCCCGACGGGCCGACCCGGTCGTCCGCGGAACGCGCGCTGGCGCTGGCCGAGGACACCGCGAGACCGGGCTACCTGTCCTCTCTGCTGGACATAGTGCTGGCCCGGGAGGCGGTGGCAGAGGTAAAATAAGAAGAGGGAGAGAGGCGCGAGGTAAATTGGCTTCCGATGGAGAAGAAGAAAAAACACTCTCAACCTCCCTCCCACCCTAGCCCACCCGCCTCCTGGCCGCCGTCCTGGCCAAGAACGCGGTCGGCGACACCCCGCGCAAGCTGGTGCACACCCGGGAATGGTCCCGCACGCCGGCAGAGGAACGGGTAGGCATTCGGGCCCGCCTGCCCGGCGCGCTGGTGTCCGAACCTTCGCCCAGGGTCGGGCGCACGCTCGCGCTCCTCCTCGCAAACATTGCGCGCTTCGACGTGCCCTCCGCCTGGCCGCACTTGGTGGCCGACCTGGCGGCCGCGGGGGCCGCGTCCCCGCCCTCGGGCTGGCCCGGCGGGGACGGGCCGGCGGCCCCGGGCGCGCCGCCGCTCCTGGACCCGCCCACTGCGGCGGCCGCGGCGGGCGCGCGCACTGCCCTGCTCGCCCTCAAGCGCGTCCTGGCCGCCCTGGCCACCCGCCGCCTGGTCGTCGACGCCCCGCCGCCCGGTCCGGACGGGCTGATGGACATGGCCGCCGTCAACGCGCGCGTGGCGGCGGCCCGGGCCGCCCAGGCGGCGGCGGTGGGTGCGTGCGTGGGGCCGCTGCGGGCGGCCTGGGAGGGCCACACCCGGGCCCTGCTGGCCGCGGCCGAGGCCGCGGTGGCGGGCGGCGAATTCGGTGGTGGAGGCGCGCCCCAGGTGTGCTTGCCGCCTGGCTGGAGCGGGGCCGCCGACCCGGCGGTCGCCCGCGGCGCGCTCGCCGCGGCCTCCCTACACGCGCTGCGGGGGGTCGGGGCCTGCCTCCCGGACTGGGGCGCGGCCGGCCCGGCGGCGGCGGCCGGCCTGGGGGCCTTGGCCGACGAGCTGCTCGGCGCGGGGCGCGCCCTGGGCGATGCCCTGGCCACCTGCCGGGCCGCGGCCGGCGGGGGCGGCAGGGCGCCCCTCCCAACCCCGCGCGTGGCCGCCCTGGCCTCGGCCCTCTCCCGCTGCTTTGAGCGGACCATTCAGGTGGCGACGTCCATGCTGGACCGGTCGCCCTCCTCCTTCGCCCCGCACCTGCCGGCCTTCCTGCCCGCGTACGGGGCGGCGTTGCTGGGGCTGGGCCGGGCGGACGATGCCGGAGGCGCGCCCGGCGGCGGGAACTTGGGCGGCCCCGGGCCGGAAGGCGCAGACGGCGACGGGCCGCCCGCCCCCTCCCCGCTCGCCCCGCGCCCGAAGACACGCGTCGCCCTCACCCGCTTCCTCGCCCGGGCCCTGGTCTGCCCGACCTACCGCCGGGAGTGGCTGGACGGGGCGGTGCGGGCGGCGCGCACGCCCGCAGGGCGGGCCAAGGCGGAGGGCGTGCGGGCGGCCGCCGAACCCGCGGCGGCCGCCCTCGACGCCCTCGCCGCGGGCGCCGGCATCGGCCCCACCCTGGCCGCCCTGGTGGAGGGGTGCATCGCGCTCACGCCCGGCGAGGCGGCCGCCTGGGCGGCCGACCCGGAGGGGTACGCGGCGGGCGCGGACGCGGAGGCGTCCCCCGACGCGGACGCGCCCCGGCCGTGCGCCCTGGCGCTCGTGTCCTGCCTCATCGACCGGGGGGGCGGGCCCGCCGCCCAGGCCCTGCTCGACCTGGCGGCCTCCCTGCAGGGCGCCCCGCCCGGCGACGCCCGGGCGGCCCTGCTGCGGGAGGCGACCTACCGGGCGCTGGGCGAGTGCCTGGGCCAGCCCGACCTGGCGGAGCGCCTCGACTTCTCGGCCTGGTGGGCCAGCGAGCTGCGCGGCCTCCTCACCGCGTCCCCGCCGCCGCCGCCGCTGGCGTCCGACCCGGCGGCGGCGTTTGCGCACCGGGCCCTCGTCGCCCGGGCAGCCTGGCTGGCCGGGGTCGGGTCGGCGCGCCTGGACGCGGCGGCGGGGCCGGGCGGCGGCGCGTGGGGCGACGCGGTGCGGGGCCTGGTGTGCCTGCTGCCGTCGGCGGACCTCGTCGTCTCTCTGGCCGCCGCCACCGCCTTCCACACCGCCCTGAGTGACGCCATCGAGGAGGCCGGGGCGGTCGGGGCAGGCGGCGGCGGCGGCAGCGGCCTGCTGCGCGGGTCGGAGGAGGAGGAAGACGCGGCGGCCGCGGCCGTCGACGCGCGCGCGGCCGCGGCCGCCGCGCTGGCCGTCCCCGCCCTGGCCAGCCTGCTCACCTCCATCCTGCCCCGCATCGAGGACGACGAGCTGGCGGCGCGCTTGCTGGGCGCGACCGCGGCCTTGTTCGAGCTATGCGGGCGGGCGGCGTCGCCCGCGCTGGCCCCCCTGGCGGCCGCCCTGCCGGCCGTATGGGAGCGCGCCTCCAGCGGGGCGGCCGGCCGGCCCGGCGGGGCAGCCCGCCTCCACGCCTGTCTACTCTCCGTCCTCACGCACGTCCTGCGCCGCCTGGGCCCCGCCGCCGCGGCGGACCCGGCCCTGTGCGCCGTCCTGTGGCCGGCCCTGGGCGCCGCCCTGGACCCGGCCCACCCGGAAGCGGACGCGTTGCTGGAGGACGGGCTGCGCCTGTGTGGGGCGGCGCTCGGCGCGGCCGGCCGGGTCCACGTGCGTGCCGCCGCGCCCGCCCCGACCGGCGAGGACGCCTTGCCCCCACCCCTGCGCGCCCTCCTGCCCCGCCTGGTGGCCCTGGTCTCCCCGTCCCGGGCGGGCACGGGCGGTCCGGAGCGGCGGACCGCGTTTGGGCTGCTCGAGGCGGCCGTCCTGCTGGGCGGGTGCGGCGCGCTCGGCCCGGAGACGGCCGCGGCCTCCGCGGCCGGCGTCGCCGGCGCGCTGGAACACTCTCTGTCCGCCGCGGCCGCCATGCTGGAAGCCGACCGGGCGGCGGCGCGGGAGGAGGCGGGGGAGGGCGGGGCAGGCGAGGTCGGCGCTGGCGGTCCTGGCGGCGGCGCGCGGGGGGGGGGGGGCCGGGGGGCGCCCCCCCCCCCCGCCCCCCCCCCCCCCCCCCCCCCCGCCCCGGCCGCGCCGCCGCCGCCGGCACCGCCACCACCGCCCGGGCCGCTGCCCGCGCCCGCCGCGCCGCGGACGGCGTGGACGCGGCCCGGGACGCGCTGGCGGGGCTGGGCCTGGCGGCGGCGATGCTGCAGGCCGACCCGGCCGACGCGGCGGCCGCGCTGCGCCCGGCCCTCCTGTCGTGCGTGGCCGCCCTGGCCCCGCGCCCGGGCGCGCCCCGCCCGCCCCCCGCCCTGACCGACGCGGCCGCGGCCGTGCTGGCCCGCGCCATCCTGGCCTCCCCGCCCGAGGCGGGCCCGGCCCTGCTGGCGTCCGACGGCGCCGGCGGCGGCCGCGCGCTCGAGGGCTGGCTGCGCGTGGCGGGCGGGCGGTCGCTGGAGGAGGTCGTCGGGCTGCCCGCCGCCCGGGCGCTGGGCCGGGCCCGCCGGGGCGGGGCGGCCGCCGCGCTGACCTCCCTGGCCCTGTCCACCCACACCGTGCCGGCCTTCCTGACCGCAGACGCCCGCCGCGCGGCGCGCGTGGTCGCCCTGGCCGTGGCAGCCGCGGACGAGGCGTGCGCGATGGCGGGGGACGTCTCCGATTTGGAGGGCGCGGCCGCGGCTGCCGCCGCCGCGTCGGCGGCCTGGGCGGCGGGCGCCCCGCCCCCGCCCGGTTCCACCGGCCCCGACGGGCTGGGCGGGGATGGCGACGACGCCGTCTTCGCGGCCCGGGTGGGGCGGGCGGCGTCCGACCCCCTGCGCCGGGCGGACGCGGTCGGCGGGTTGGCCGCCCTGGTGCGCGCGCTTGCCCAGGCGCTGCCGGGCGGGGCGGACGCGCTGATTCGGGCGGCCGAGGAGGTGGGCGCCCGTGGGGCCCTGGCGGAGCGGGTGGTGCAAGCGCTGTGCGGCGGCGGTGGCGGGCAGGAGCGGGGTGGCGGGCAGCAGATGATGTAGTCACCGAGAGGTTTGCGATGAACCAACACACCTCGTCGAGTGGAGGTTATTTATTCTGTGTGTGTGTGTGTCTCTCTCTCCGCCCCATCCTCGCGCACGCTAAATGACTCTGGTACCGGTCCTGTCAGCCCTGGTCTGTTGTCTCAGCCTGGCCGCGGCGGAATGGTGAGAGGAGAGAGAGAGAGGGTTGGCGCGGCGAAGGGGAATGGGCCTTCCTCCCACGACCGACGTGTCTCCGCGTAGTTGGCTAACACCTTTCTCTTCCACCCACCTCCGCCACACAGCCCGCTCTCCATCGGCACGGTGCGTGCCTGCATTTAGCAGCATCAAACAAAGTTTTGGCCAGGGGGTGAAAGCAGAGGGCTGCCAGCACCCGAGAAAAGGTTGGGGCGGGGAGCCCCCCGAATGCTCCCCCCGACGACCGCCTCTCCTCATTCTCTCCTCTCCCCTCAACAAACAGACCCGCCGCGCCCTCCTGGCCGCGCCCGCCCCACCCGTCATCATCACCACCACCCCGGGCGCCTGCCTGACCACGGCCACCCGCACCCCGTACACCGCCTGCGCTGACCTGGGCCCGGGGGTGCGTCTGTACTGGAATTGGACGGCCGGCGAGGCTGCCTCCCTGCCTGGAGCCCGCCGCCTGTTTGCTGCTGCCGCGCCCACCCCCACCCCGACCATGGTCGGCACCCTGGAATCGGACGACCCGGCCGGCTGGGCGTCCTGGGGCTGGCCGTCCGTGCCGGGCAAGATGAAGGGCGGCCGGGTGCTGGTGCTCCAGGCCTGCCCGGCCTGCCCGACGGGCGCGTCCCTGGGACCCTTCTCCCTGACCGGGTACACGTCGGCCTCCGTCCAGGCCGACCCGCAGGCACTGGCGCTGGGCGGGGCGGGGCCGCCCGGCGCGCCGCCCACCGCGGCCCGCCTGCTCCCGGGCGGGGCGGGGCTGGCCGCCGACTTCACCCTCACGCCGCCGCCGCTGCCGGCTGCCTCCACCACCAACCCGGCCGCCGCCGTGCCGTTCATCGCGGCGAGGGGCCGGCTGAAGCCGGACGGCCGCCTGGCCATGCATGGCTGGGACGGGCATGGTGACCTGGACCTGAGCGCGGGCCGTGCCACGGGCGCCGCCCCGACAAGCCCAGCCACCCTCGCGGGAGGCGCGGCTGCCGCCCTCTCCCCCGCCGCCAAGGCCGCCCGCCGGGCCCGCAACCGGCGCCTGCTGCTGGCCCACGCCGTCTGCATGGTCCTCGCCTGGTGCGTCCTGGTGCCCGCCGCCATCGGCCTGAGCGCGGCCGCCCGGGACGGGGCCGGCCGCTGGTTCAAGGGGCACTGGGCGCTCAACGCGGTCGCCCTGGCGCTGACGGTGGCCGGCCTGGGCCTGGGCCGGGCCCACCCGGCCGCCCACAAGCCCCGCATCCTGCCGCACTCGGTCGTGGGGTACGTCGTGGTCGCTGCCACGCTCGCCCTCGCCGCCGCGGGCGCTTTCCGGCCGGCCCGCCACTCGCGCGGGCGCAGCGCCTGGGGCGCGCTGCACCGGGGCGGGGGCCTCCTCACGGCCGCGCTCGCCTTCGCCAACACCATGGCCGGCTTCTGGCTGATGCGGACGCCCGTGCTGTGGCCGATCGTGTCCGGCTGCCTCTGGGGCGCCCTGGTGCTCGGGTTCGGGGGGAAGGCCGTCGCGAACAGGCTCGCCGGCAAGCCGGTGGGTGGAGGGGTGCTGCCGGGGGAGTCGCCCCTACCCTCCGTCTGGGACGGGGGCAAAGGAGGCGGAGGCGATGTCCAGATGCTGCGGACGGGCGGCGAGGGTGGCCGTGCTGGGCCAGACCACGCGCTGTCGGCGGCGGCCGTCAAGGGTAGCATGGCGTAGAAAAAAAAAAAAATAAGCATTTCCCCCATCCATTTTCCCCTTCTTTTGTATTCTCAAGTATTATTTTCATGTCAAGAGGCGCGTGCAATTTGTGTGTGCGTGTGTGCGTTTGTGTGTGTGTGCGTGTGCGTTTTTGAGTGTATGTGTATGTGTGCGTGGCGTGGCGTCGTACGCCGCGATGTGGTGTGCAAGAAAGACAAAAGACAGAACTCCTCATCCGTCCTCCTCCTCTTCCTCATTCTCCTCCCTACCGGCCACCACGCCGGCCAGCCGATCCGCGACAAGCATGCCCGCCCACCCGGGCCCGTGCAGTGTGTCGTACCAGTAATTCACCGCGATGACGGCGGGCTGGCGCGGCGCGGGCGCCTGGGAGACGCAGTGCCACCAAAACGCGGGCAGGTAGAGGGCCGACCCAGCAGGGACAGTCACCATCAAGGGCGGCGGGTCTGCCCCCACCCCGCCGCCGGGCAGCGGCGGCGGGTCCACTCCAGGCACGGCCCACTCGCGCGGTGGCGGGGCGGGCGACCAGGGGACGGTGGCGGGCGGGCTGTCCGGGCGGGCCGCCCAGGAGGCAGCGCCGGCCCCTTGCACGCGCACCCACCGCGCTGCCGGGACGTGGGCCGGCCGCAGCACCCCCGCCCCCTCGCCCGGCGGGCGGAGCGCGAAACGCTTCTCCCCCGACAGGACCACGTACACGTTCTCGTACGGGTCCCGGTGCCAGGCCGTCACGGACGCCGCCCCGCCCACCCACACGTTGGCCGCGTCGGGCGGGCCCGTGCCGAACAGGGCGTTCGCCCAGGGCAGGGCCGGCGGAACGGCGGCGGGGGAGAGAGCGCCAAAGGAGGAGAGGGACCCGTTTTGGGCTTGGGCGTAGTGGACGGCGGGCGGGCGGTCGGGCTCCTGGATGGCCGCTTCCTCGCGCAGGGCGCCCAGGAGGGCGGGTAGCGCCATGTCCTCCTCGGCGGGCTGCACAAAGCGGAGGGCGGTGGTTGAGGGGGTTTCATGCACGAAATGTCCATGCACCCCGCCCCAGGCGGCGGGCGCGCCCGTCGCTGCGGCCACCCGCCGCACCGCGTCCGCCCGCCCGTCGGGCGTGACCGCGACGCGGACGATCGCCTCCTCCCCCGCCGCGCGCACCAGGTCGTCCGCGGTCCAGGGCGCAGGCAAGGGCCAGGCGTCCGTGGCAGCGTGGATGAGGGCGGGCGCGGAGGCCGCGACGTGCTGCCTGTAGAACCGCAACGCCGCTTCTGCGCCCTCTGGCGGCCCTCCCCACTCCGCGACCCCGCCCCGCGGCCCCAGGAGCGCCCGCACCTCCCGGCCATGCAATGCCAGTAGCCGGGCGGCCATCGCGACAGCCCCGTCAGCGCCGCGTGCCCCCATTGTTGTTGCCTTCCCCTCTTTACTCATTCCCCGAGCGCGGCCAGTGCGTCCTCGTCCACGCCCCGCTTCGCGGCCGCAATCTCGTCGGCCGCCGCCAGCAGGGCCCGTGCACGAGCAAACTTGCGTCCGTCTTTCCGGAACAGGAACAGCACGTCCTCTGGGTGGAGGCGGGTGGGCGGCCCGCCCGCTGAGGGGACGGGTTGGTGGTGATGCGTGTTCCCACCCCCTCCTCCAGCCGCAGCAGTCGCTGCGGCCGCGGCCACGCCCGTGACTGGCGCCGCGTTGATCGCTGCAGCCCGGGCCGCCCCGTCGATGCCGGCCTGGGTGACGGCCGCGATGTAGTCGCACAGAGCGTCCTCCACCACGTCCAGGGTTTCGGGCAGGGGCGCGGGCACGTCGCCGCAGCCGTAGAGGAGGGGCGGCAGGTCCCGGGCAAACAGGCCGCGCGTGGTCGGCGGGCCGCCGCCGTCCTCCAGCAGCCCGTCCTCCTCTGCCTCGCCCCCGCCGGGTGTGGCGGCCCGGGCTCGGTGGTGGTGGTGCTGCTCGGGTGCGGTCGCACCAGCAGTCGACGCACTCACCCGCCACGGAGCGGGCGGGATGGGCGGGCCGGCTGGGCGGCGGGCAGCAACCGAGGTGGTGGAGGGGCCGCCTCCCGCTCCTTCTTCGTCGTCGCGGGCCCGCTTGCGCCCGCGCCCGCGTCCGCGTCCGCGCCCACGCCCGCGCCCGCGGGTGGGGCTGGGTCCAAGGTTTCCTCCCCCTGGTTCGACTGAGGCTGGTCGCCCCTGTCCACGTCCACGCCCGCGCCCGCGGCCACGCCCACGTCCGGTGGAGGGCGAGGAGAGGAGGGTGAGAGCGGCGGCAGGGTCGCCTGCGTCGGGCGTGCGTTCGGCCGACCGGCCGCGCCCGCGTCCACGCCCACGCCCACGCCCACGCCCGCGACGAGCGGGTGGGGAGGCGGTGTCAGCGGCTGGTGGGCCTGGGTCCATCCAGCGAGGGTGCGGCCGCAGACAGAGAGAGGAGAAACGCGGAATGGGGCTAGGCCAACCCGCAGTTTGCGCTCACTCCTTCATTCCGCAGCCTTCCTCATCCCCGCCCTCAATCCGCTCAACAACAACACCAACCACGGAGACAATGCTGACCACCACCACCACCCGCCCGGTCGTGGGCGCCCGCCCGGCGGCCACCCGCCGGACCGTCCGCAGCGCCGCGCTCTCAAAGGACTCGGTGCTCGTCCCAATCGCTGCTGCCGCCGCGGCCGCCCTCCTGGCCGTCGCCGCCCCGGCCCTGGCCGGCGAGATGCTGAGCTTCGACGCGTCCAAGGCGACCGGTGTCGTCCAGGGCCTGGACGTGGAGGCCGTCAAGGCGGCTGCCGCTGCGGCTGCGGCCGCGCCTAAAGCCGCGGCCGTCGCGGCCGCGTCTGCGGCCGCGTCGGGCGGCTTGGGCGATGCCCTGGCCGACGTCAACCCGGCCACCGCGGCGGGCGTGCTGGCCGCTCTCGGCCTGCCCATCGGCATCTTCAATCTGCTCAAGGGCAAGGGCGGATACAAGGCGGCGGGGCTGAAGCCGACGGGCGCGGCCCAGGCGGTGGAGGCCCTGGCGGCCGGCCGGGCGGTGCTCGTCGACATTCGGTCGAAAGAGGAGGTCCGGGAGTACGGCACGCCCAAGCTGCCGGCTGGTGCGAAGCTGGTCAGCCTGCCGTTTACCAAGGTAAGAGGGAATTGGGTGGAGAGGGTGTGGGCGTGTGCGCAGCGCCGTGAGAGGAAGGAGATGAAAAGAGGATAAGCTCCGGCACGACGAGCAGGGAACGGCCGCCAGGCGTGCGTCGCGCCGGTGCATGGAGTTCTCCTGGCCGAACTATACCCACCATGAAGAGTACTGGCCGCGCTGCACCCTGTGCGCACAATGCGCGCGGCGAGCGGAGGCGGGCCACGCGGATAAAAGAGAAGGCCGGAAAAAAGCGCCG
>Ga0315287_10006274_pt1 | contig 11804 bp, 12 predicted proteins | sample YL17G11_0_MG_FD_205037 | JGI IMG/M metagenome (GOLD analysis project Ga0315287, IMG submission 205037) | Sediment microbial communities from Yellowstone Lake, YNP, Wyoming, USA - YL17G11_0 | ecosystem: Environmental > Aquatic > Freshwater > Lake > Sediment | place: USA: Wyoming | collected...
CCCGACGAAACCGCGCAGGTCATGACGCCGGACGGGTTCTTCAAGTCCGGCGACGTCGGCATCATGGACGAGCGCGGCTACACCCGCATCGTCGACCGCAAGAAGGACATGATCATCGTCTCGGGATTCAACGTGTACCCGAACGAGATCGAGTCGGTGATCGCGACGCACCCCAAGGTGCTCGAGTGTGCGGCAATCGGGGTGACCGACGAACGCACGGGCGAGGCCGTCAAGGTCTTCATCGTGCGCAAGGACCCGTCGCTCACGGTGGACGAACTCCAGGAGTTCTTCCGCCAGCAGTTCACGGGCTACAAGAAGCCCAAGTTCGTGGAATTCAGGGACGAGCTGCCGAAGTCCAACGTCGGTAAGATCCTGCGCCGGGAGCTGCGCGACGCGAAGCCGGCGTAGCGACCAGCGAAGGCGCCCTGGGCGCCTCGTCAGCGGCCTTTGAACTCCGGCTTGCGCCGCTGCATGAACGCGGTCATCGCTTCGGCCAGGTCGTCGGAGTGCAGGAACGCGGCGTTCCACAGCGCGACGTAGTCGAGACCGTCCTGCACCTCGCGGCGCGAGGCCTGGCCCATGACCCGCTTCGAGCCCTGTACGGCGAGCGGCGAATTCGCCGCGATCTCCTGCGCGAGTGCACGGGCCCTGGAGTGCACCGAGGCCGCGTCGGGCAGCACCTCGTTCACGAGCCCGATCGCGAGCCCGCGAGTCGCGTCGATGTCGCGGCCGGTGAAGATGAGGTCGCGGGCCGGCCCATCGCCGATGACGCGTGGCAGGCGTTGCAGCGTGCCCACGTCGGCGACCATCGCGATGCGGGTCTCGCGCACCGAGAACGTCGCGTCGGCGGATGCAAGGCGGATGTCGCAGGCGGTAATGAGGTCCATGCCTGCGCCTATGCATACGCCGTGCACCGCCGCGATCACCGGTTTGTTGGTGTTCGCAAAGCTGCTGCAGGTGTCCTGGTAGCGGCGAATGTCGTCGAGGAGCGCCAGCCGCTTGCCGACGACGGATTCTCCCTTCCCGGACAGTGATCCGCCGCCCGCCATGGAAGGCGCGTGATCGACGAGGTCGATGCCGGCGCAGAACGCCTTGCCGCGGCCCGCCAGCACGATGACTCGTACCTCCGGGTCCGAGTCCAGCGTCGCAACCGCTGCCGGTATCGCGGACCACAGCGCCCGGTTGAGCGCGTTCAGCTTCTCGGGCCGGTCCAGCCACAGCGTGGCGACGCGGCCGGTGTGTTCGATCGAAAGGTTCTCGAAGTCCATGCGTGTCCTCGTGCGGTCATCTTGCCGCGCGGGCGGACTTGCCCACGCGTTTCGCGGCGTCGCTGGCCCAGCGCAGCAGTGTGTCGGTCGTGCCCGGGGCGAGCGCGGCCAGCTTCCCGAGCAGCGCGCCGCCCGGCGGCACGGCGATCTCGGCGAGCCTGAATCGTATCGCCAGGAAGATCGACCACACGACCCAGGACGGCGGCATGTTGAGTGCCTGCGGCCACAGCCCGGCGGTGTCCGGAGCCTCGTTCACCGCGGAGGCCATCGCGGTATCCACCACCCCGGGCAGGACGATCGAGACGTGGACGCGCTCGCCGACAAGTTCCGTGCGCAGGGCCTCCGTCAGGCCGACCAGCGCGAACTTCGTGGCGCAATAACCGCCGAGCGGCGAGAAACCACGCCGGCCCGCCAGCGAAGCCACGTTGACGATGTGGCCGCGCCCTTGTGATCGCATGAGCTTCACGGCCTGCTGCATCACGTGCAACGCGCCGAACAGGTTGACGTCGAGCATGGCCTGCAGGTCGGCACTCTTCATCGCGACGACTTCGGAGGGGATCAGCACGCCGGCGTTGTTCACCACGATGTCCACGTTGCCAAAGCGCTTCACGGCCTTGCGGAAGGTGGCGGCAACCTCGGCCGGCTTGGTGACGTCCGCCGGCGCGACCATTACCGTCGCGCCGAGCTTCCGCGCGCGCGCGGCGACTTCGGCCAGGGCCTTGGGACGGCGTGCGACCAGCACGAGGTTCGACCCGGCTGCGGCGAAGGCGAGCGAGGTTTCGCGGCCGATGCCGCTCGAAGCGCCGGTGACGAGCACGGTGCGATTCCTGAACGACAGGCTCGGGGCTTGCATGGGCCGGACCTCGGGAGGGGGCTTGATGAGGGCCGCCCGGATGGTCCGCCGAGACGGCCCTTCCCGGCAAGAGGGCTTGCGAGAAAAATGCGCCTCCGGACGGGGCGGGCGCGGCTAAGCCAACCGCGTCGGCCGGGTCTTCTTTCCCGCTTTCGCGAGTGCACGGTCGAAAGTGACGAACACGGAGCCCTCCGGCGCACGCGCCAGGTGCAGGGCATCCGCAAGCTCGAGCCCACGGCCGGCTGCATCCAGTGCTGCAGCCGCGACGCCCGCATCCTCGACACGAACGTTTGGCAACCCGAACAAGCCGCGCAGTGCCTTCACGGTCTCGGCCGCGCTCGACTCGTACACGGACTCAAGCACCCACGCCACTTCGAGCAGCACAGTCACCCCGATCCAGATCTCATCCGACTCGAAGAGCCGCCGCGCCAGCGCACCCTGTCGTTCGTCGTCATTGACGAGCAGTCGCACGACGACGTTGGTATCGACCGCGAGCACGATGCACTACCGCCTGGCAGCTCGCCGGTATCGCCGCGCCACCGCAGCGCGAATGCCCTCGTTCAACTCCTCGAGGGTTTTCGCCGGCCCGGCACAGGGCACCGACCCGAACACCTGCCCGAGGTCGGTCCGGGGAAACGGAGCCTGCGTGCGGAGCCGTACGCCATCCGGCGTCGACTCGACGACGAATTCCGTACCGGGCGCCCAGCCGTGCGCCTCGCGCACCGACTTCGGCAACACGACCTGACCCTTGGAAGACAGCTTGGTGGTTTCCATACGCCAAGCGTAAGACGAGGTAAGACGACTGTCAAGGCGGCGAGGCTTGCTTACCCTGCGGGCCCATCGACATCAGTTACTAGATATATCGAATGAAGATATATTCGGCGCATGATTGATGAGGCGATGCAGCGCCTGCTTGGCTATGACCGCCGTCGTTACTGGCTCGTCAATGGATGGAGCATTCGGTTCCGGGTGGGTCAGGTGTTGCGAACCGCTTACCGACCGCACGGCATCAAGTACTCGTTCACGCTCCACGATTCGAAGCGGAAGACATTGATATCGAAGGGTGGGATTCGGAGGATTCTGACGATGACTCGTAAGTCACTCGCTGAATTGCGCGAAGAGATGCGCGGGGTGGCCCGTGGCGCAAGGGCCCCGGCGCCTCTACCGGCCGCGCCATTGCTGGCTTTGCTGACCCCAGAGGCGATCGAACTCATGGGTACATTGCTGCGCGAGCATCCGAGGAATGTACGCGAGCTCACCGCGCTGACTGGACGAGCCCAGCCCAATATCTCGCGCTCGCTGCAGTTGCTTGCCCGGCATGGCCTGGTTCGCCTGGTTCGAGACGGGCGGGACGTGCGGCCTGAACCTATCGCGACCGAGGTACGAGTGGACCTGGCAACCGGTACGTACGAGACCAAGGCCGCTTTGGCTTGATCCTCCCCGGCGGGTCGGTACTCGCAGCCGAGGTCGGCAAGCTTGTGCGGACGAATTCAGTGCCGGGCATCCGGGAAGAGTCCCGGCACCCAGCGCGAGGCGAGCGTGGCCGGGAATGCGAGGCGCAGCGGCGCGCGCGAGCTCCCCGACGTGAGTACGCCTTGATCGATGAGGGCGGAAACGATTCGGCGCGCCTGCCGGTCGCCCGTGCCCACTATAGCGGCGGCATCGCCGCGCGGAAGCTCGCCGCGATAGAGCAGGGCTTCGAGCACGGCGCCGGATCGTGGAGGCAGCTTATTGAGCCGAATTTCCTCTTCGGTCCACAGCAGGATTCGTGCGCGCAGCTGTTCCGGCTGCATCAGCCCTTCCATGAACGCGACCTGATCGATGCAGACCGTCAGGAAGAACTTGGTAAATTCCGCCAGATTCTCTTCGCTCAGGTTTCCACGGCCGTCGAGATCGTCGCGGCGCGGCAGATCGCAGGCGGCGAGGTGGCCTTTGTAGGCATCGACATTGCGCGCGAGGCCGCGCGCGATCGACCAGACCGCGCCGGTGTCGAGGGCTTCGAGCAGGCTCGCGTGCGACACCAGCCGCGCTACGCGACCGTTGCCGTCGAGGAACGGGTGTATCCACGCCAGGCGGTGGTGCGCGGCCGCCGTGGAGACGATCGTCTCCGTCCTGCCGAGGTTCGTATAGACCTCTTCGTAGCGCTTCAGGAAGCGCGGCACGGCGGGCGGGCTGATGGGAATGTGTCGGCCGACCGCGACATCGAGCTGGCGCAGCTCACCGGGGACGACCTTGGCCCTTTTTTTGGTCGCGGGGTCGTCAACCCACAACAGATCTTCGGGCAGGTGCTCGCAAAATCGCCGATGGATCTCTGTGATGGAGTCCGCGGCGACCGGGCGGCCCTTCAGACCGCCATTGTCGATCCATTGCTGGACCGCGATATGGGCCGTGGCCTCAAGCTGCAGGTCGCGCTTTCTTGCGTCCCTGCTGTAATCGCCCTTGAGCGCGCGCTCGATGTCGATCGGGTGGGTATCGTGGCCCTCGATCAGATTGCTGTAATAGCAGTTCATCGCCCGCACGAGATCGGCAAGCGAGCCGAGGAGGCTTTCCGGCAGGGAGCGCCGGAAGCCGGTGCTCCTGGCTGCAAGCTCCAGTGCAAGGTCAGTCAACTCCGGGCGGTGCCTCGAGCCGCTACCGATCAGCAGCGGCTCGAACATGGAGACGTTTTCGCCGTGGGTAATGGCCTCTTTAATGGCCGGTTTATTTGTTGGCATAGTTCATTATATATCAATTGACTATGCTCTCTCCACGAACCTTAAATACCGAGTATATGGCCGGTTCGAAGTCCGGTTTAAATGCGGTGCCTTTCGGTCACGGCAAGGGGGTTGGCCCGCGCGCGAGACGGGGCCGGAAGTACGTTGGCGTACCAACCGCCGACCCAGGTGCACGAAGCACCCGGCGGCCAGCCCGAGTCCCTACTTCAGGAATTCCGCGACCGGCCGGTATGGGTATCCAAGGTCGCGGGCCACCGCCTCGTTGGTGATGTGCCCCGCATGCACGTTCAGCCCGTTGGCGAGGTGCGGGTCGGCCCTGAGCGCCGCCTTCCAGCCGAGGTCGGCGAGCCTGCGCGCGAAGGGCAGCGTGGCGTTGTTGAGCGCGAACGTGGAGGTGCGCGGCACCGCGCCCGGCATGTTCGCCACGCAGTAGTGGATCACCTCGTCGACCACGTAGGTCGGGTCGGCGTGCGTCGTGGCCTTGCTGGTCTCGAAGCAGCCGCCCTGGTCGATCGAGATGTCCACCAGCACGGAGCCCGGCTTCATGCGATGCACCATGTCCCGGGTCACCAGCTTCGGAGCAGCCGCTCCCACGATCAGCACCGCGCCGATCACGAGGTCGGCATCGATCACCAACGCGTCGATGTGCTCCTGCGTCGAGTATTCGGTGCGCAGGGTCGCGCCGAAGATCGACGACAGCTCGCGCAGACGCTTCATGGAGCGATCCACCACCGTGACGTCGGCGCGGAGTCCCACCGCCATCTCGGCCGCATGCGTGCCGGAGACGCCGCCGCCCAGGATGACGACCTTGGCCGGGGCCACGCCCGGCACGCCGCCGAGCAGGATGCCGCGTCCGCCATTCGCCTTCTGCAGGCAATACGCGCCGACCTGCACCGACATGCGGCCCGCGACTTCGCTCATGGGCGTGAGCAGCGGCAGCGAGCCGTCTGGAGCGGTCACCGTCTCGTAGGCGATACAGGTCGCACCCGACTTCACGAGTGCGGCGGTCTGCGCGGGATCCGGCGCGAGGTGCAGGTAGGTGTAGAGCACCTGGCCAGACTTGAGCTGCGCGCATTCCTGCGGCTGCGGCTCCTTCACCTTCACGATCATTTCCGCACGGGCGAAGATTTCCTCGGCCGTGGCCGCGATCTTGGCACCGACGCGCTGGTAGTCCGCGTCCGAGAAACCGATGCCGGCCGCGGCGCCGGTCTGCACGGTCACTTCGTGACCCGCCTCGACGAGTTCGCGGGCCGCCGCCGGCACGAGGCCGACGCGGTACTCATGGACCTTGATTTCCTTGGGTACGCCGATGCGCATGAAGCTCTCCCCGGGGCTGCGATCGTTGCTGGATCGGGTGAGGATACTCGCGCCCCAAGACAGGAAAGTGCAAAAAGCCTCGCGTAAACGACCTATCTAGCAATAAAATGCCGCGATACTGGATTGACACACTGGAAACTTTCAATGAAGCTCGATCGCACCGACCAGCACATCCTTGCCGAGCTGCAGCGGGACGGCCGCTTGAGCAACCGCGATCTCGCCGAGAAGGTTCACCTGAGCGAGTCGGCGTGCCTGCGGCGCGTTCGCGCGCTCGAGGAGGCGGGGGTGATCGATCGCTACACTGCGCTCGTGAGCCAGGCGAAGGTTGGACTGCCGGGAAACGTGTTCGTGAGCATCACGCTGAATCGCCAGGAGCAGCACGATCTCGCTGCCTTCGAGGAGGCGGTAAAGCGCGTGCCGGAGGTGATGGAGTGCTACCTGATGACGGGGCAGCAGGACTACCTGCTCAGGGTGGTCGTGTCCGACCCGTCAGACTTCGAGCGGCTGCACAGCCAGCACCTCACGCGACTGCCCGGTGTGGCGCGCGTGCAGTCGAGCTTCGCATTGCGCACGGTGCGCAAGAGCGCGGAACTGCCGGTGCACGAGTGATCACGCGCCTTGCAGTGCTGATGCTTGCGATCGTCGTGCCTTATTGCGCGCCGGCAGCCGAGCCTGCGGCAGCGCAGGCGAAACCTTCCAGCGAAGCGGCAGAACCTGAGGCCCTGTACGCCGCGCCGACCCGCGCCGACCGTTCGGGACGCATCCTCGCGGCCGTAATGGTGAACGGACGCGGTCCATACCGCTTCATCCTCGACACCGGCGCGAACAGTTCCGCGCTCGCCCCGCGCGTGGTCCAGGAACTCCGGCTCCCGTCCGTGGAGGGCGTGCAGGTCCACGGTGTCACCGGGACGGCCATGCTTCCGGCAGTCCGGGTCGAGAGCATGAGCGCCGGCGACGTCGTGCTGCCGCCCGCCGTGCTCCCCGTGCTGCCGGGCGACATCTTCTCGGGAGCCGACGGGATACTCGGCGTGACCGGCATGCAGCAGATGCGCATCGACGTGGATTTTCTCCACGACCGTGTCGCGATTTTCCGCTCCGGCGGCCGGCGCGCCACCTCCGGCTACGTGACCGTCAGGGCGAGTCTCTGGCAGGGCGGGCTGCTGCTGGTGGCGGGTAAGGTCGGTAGCATTCCGACGCAGGTAATCATCGACACAGGCGCCGAGCGGACCCTCGGGAATCTCCCGCTGCGAATGGCCATTCTCGAGCACTCAAAATCTGGCGAGGAGTTCGCGACGTCGGTGTTCGGCGCCACGTCCGACGTCGAGTCTGGGACCTATTTCCGGGCGCCCACGATCTCGATTGGGTCATCGAGGCTCGTGGACCTGCCCGTGACCTTCGGCGACCTGCACGTATTCGAGTTGTGGGGGCTGACCAGCGAGCCAGCGCTCGTGATCGGCATGGACGTGCTCGGGCGACTCGAGCGATTCATCGTCGACTACCGACGGCAGGAATTTCAGATCAAGGCCCGCGGCGACGGCAAGGTGGGCATCCGTCGCTGCACGGCCAGCACCTGCGCTTCGCACATACCGGAATCCGGGGACTGAAAGAGGCACCCACGGCGGGGATCGCCGCCGGCCGGCGCCTGCGCCGAAGTGGCCGGGTCAGTCGATCGCGATCCCGGCCACGCGCAGGATGCGCGCGAGCGGCTCGAGTTCCCGCGCGTGTTTCTTCCATCGCCCGATGGACGACGAATAAAGAGGCTGCCGCACCTGCGCCGCGCTCGCCGTCGCCGTGGGCGAGGTATTCAGGTGGAAGTCGAGGCAGGCAGGATTCCAGTCGAGGCCGCAATAGTTGAGCATCCGCCGTGTCTCGGGCTCCTGTTTGCGGACCAGTGACTCGTATTCGACAGTCAACATGGTATCGCCAAGAGCCACGGTCCAGTGCTCCGCAAGCTTGTGCCATGCGACGTAGTAGCGTCCGAGGTCCTCGAGGTCGCAGGCGAACGGACTGCCCTCGCGGAAAAGCGTCTTGTAGATCGCGAGGCAGCTGTCCATCGGGTTCCGGCGCAGCAACACGATACGGGCGCCCGGCAATGCAAGGCGGATGAGTCCCGCATACAGGAAGTTCATCGGCGCCTTGTCCACGAAGAACGGCCGGTCGCCTCGGTACGTGGACACGGCGTCCATATAGCAATTCCCGATTTCCGCCGGGTCCGGCCGGGAGCCGGGAAGCCGCGGTGACGTGTCGAGACGGCCGCCGCTCGTCGTCACCGCGTAGGTCAGGTCGCGCAGCTCGCCGAGGCTCTCGACCGTCGGGTGCATCGACAGGATTCGATCGACCATCGTCGTCCCACTACGCGGCAGTCCAATGACGAAAATTGCTCCGCTGCCCCTCCCCGCAGTGGTCTGTCCGCGGATGCGCTCCGCCGGGAAGGTCTTCGCAATCGCCGTCATGATGGCGGTGTCGTTTTCGACGCGGTAACTGAGGGTTCCGCGTAAGGTCTTCGCACCGAGTTGCAGCCGGGACATGGCGCGCTCGTCCTCGCCGAGGTCCTCGAGTTCCTTGTGCAGCGCGTAGCACAATGCGACCTTGCTGCGTGCGTCCTGCGCCTCTGCGATCAGGCGCTCGAGTGTCTCGACGTGATTTTCCGTCGCGCTCCATTTCCGAAGGCGCGCCAGCGCATGCCACGCCTCGTGGTCCTGCGGCTGCTCCCGGATGTTGTCATTCAACAGCGCCTCGGCGCGCCCGAGGTCGCCCAGGACGATCAGCGAACGCGCCAGGTTGAGTCGCGCATCCCGGTCCCCGGGCGCCAGTTCGTAGGCACGGGCGTAGCACCGACTGTAGTCCTCGGAGCGGTTGAGTCTCGCGTAGACCTCGCCCGCCTGCAGGAGGCGCGCGGTATCCTGCGCGCAATCAGGCTCAAGCGCCGTGAGGCGATCGAGGGCGGCGCGCGTCCGTCCGAAGGTGATCAGGCAGTTGATTTCGCGGAATCGCGCGTCCAGGCTGGCAGGTTCGAGTTGCACCGCCCGCTGGGCCGCGAGGAACATCTGGCTCACTTCGCCGCGCTGCTCGTGACGACGACTTATCTGCAGCCAGTCCGCTGCGGTCTGCGGCGGCGTGGAGGCCGGAATAGTGGGCGACATCGTGGCGCGCGTTCCGTTGGTTTCCATGGTCGCGCAGTATACAAGCGGGCGCGGCCCCCATTGGTCAAGGCTTGCGGAGATCGAGCAACCACGCGACGAGCACGCTTCCCGCCTGGAATTGGGGCTGTGGCGTCTCCGACTCGAAGCCCGCACTTGCGGCCGCCCCCGCCATTTCCATGATCGCCGCCTCCGACCGGGCTGCGCCGATCAAGTCCTGAAGCCGCCGCACCGACGCCCGCACTTCGCGCTCCACGCGGTCGATTTCGCGATCGAGCTGCGGCGGACTCATCTGGCGGCGTGCCGCGACGAGTTTCTGCACCGCGTCGAGCGTCACCCGCAGGGTGTGCGCGTTCGCAGTCGTGGCGACCACCTGCTGAAGGCGGACGGCGGCACTGTTCAGCTCATTCCATGTGGCGGCGGCCTTGGGCCGCCCGGCGGCTTCCCGCTCCGCAGCGACGAAGGCGCGCAGCCTGCGGAAGATGCGGGACTCGTCGAGCACGAGGTGCGACTGCGAGAGCGACTGACGCGCGTTCTGCACCACCACGGAATCGGCGTGGTGCACGCTGAAGCGCGCCCGGCCGCCCGGCTTGAGGATCCGGAAGATCTCCCTGAAGGATCGGCCGACGTCGGTGTACTCGAGCGCGAACTGCCCGCTCACGACGTCGAAGCTGGCGGCCTCGAACGGCAACCGCTCGGTCGCGACTCCAGGATGGAAGGCGATCCCGTCGAACATCGTCTCGCCGCCGTGGACCTGGCGGGGCGGGTCGATCCGCGCCAGGTCTGAGCCGTGGATCTCGAATCGCAGGCCCGCCGCGGTCGCCGTGTCGCGGGCGATCAGCGCCACCGCGCCGTTGCCGGTGCCGATGTCGAGAATGCGCGCCCCGTCCGGGAAGCCCGCGAAGAACTCGACCCAGGAGTCGCGGATTTCCAGCGAGTAGTTGGCGTCCGGTCCCGTCGGGCAGGTCGCGATCGCCCCGCCCCGGTAGTAGGTTTCCCAGTGTTCTACGCTCACCCGCCGCGCTCCTCGTTGACCATCCTATTATGGGGGCCGCGGGTGGTGGCCGCGACCCGCGCGGCAGGACCCTGCCGTCGGTATTACCATAGCCGCAAAGTCGGTCGGCCGCGCGGCGGCCGCGCCGTCGACAAAGGAGAACCCCATCGTGCGCAGTTCCAGCATCGGTCCCGTCCTCGCGATCCTCAGTCTCGCTATCTGGTCGGGGCAGGCATCGGCCGCCGACACCGACGCTGCGCTGCGCTGCGCGTCAATCGGCGATGACCACGCACGGCTCGCCTGCTACGACGGGATCTTCCGTGGACCAGCAGGGTCTGCCCAGGCGGGCGCCGTCGCCACGGGTGTCATCGCTGGTGCTGGTGCGCAGGCGGGAGCAACGCCGGCGGCTGCCGCGCCGGTCGCGGCGGTGCCAGTGAACCCGCCCGCGGATTTCGGGTTGACACCGGCGCGGAAGGAGTCGATCGAGGCCGCTGAGGCCAAGGCGTCAGGCGCGCCCGCCGTGCCGCAGGCGCCGTCGGTCCCGGACAGCATCACGGTGAAAGTCGCGACGGTCGCGCATCGGCTGACGGGCGAACTCGTGGTGATCCTGGACGACGGCCAGGTCTGGGTGCAGATCGACACTGAGACCAAGGGGCGCGTGAAGGAAGGTGACGACGTGACCATCCGCAAGGGGACCCTCGGCTCCTATCTGCTCGTCACACCAAACCACGTACTCGTGCGCGTCCGTCGTGTGAAGTAGCTGCGCGGGAAGAAAAGACCTTCCCCGAGTTCACGATCATCCAGAGGTGGCGTGAGTCTCGATGACCGGACCCAGGGCCCGCTCGAGCGGGCCCAGCCACGACGCGTAATGTTTCCACTGCTCGAGGGCATCCCGGTAGATCGGTTGCCGAACCTGCTCGGAGCTCGCCGTCCTCACGGTCCGCTTGGTTTCGTAGAACCGCAGGCAAGCCTCATCGAATGGCAGTCCGCAATAGTTGAGCAGCCGCCGCACCTCGGTTTCGGTATCGTCGACCAACCGTTCGTAGAGCACCCGGTGTACCCGGCCCGGCATGACCTGGTCGAAGTGCGTCATCAGGTCGACGTAATCCCGGTAGTAGCGGCCGAGCTCCGCGAGGTCATAGGAAAAGTAGTTGCCCCATCCGAAATGCTGCTTGAACACGGAGAAGCAGCAACTCATGGGATGCCGTCGGGCGTCGATGATCTTCGCATTGGGCAGGATCGAGTGGATCAGGCCGACATGCATCCAGTTCGACGTCATTTTGTCGGTGAAACAGGGCGTGCCGCCCTTGCGATGGACGCGGGTCCCTTCGAGGTAGCGTTGCCCGAATGCGCGCAGGTCTTCGCCGTCGAGCGTAGCGAGAATTCCCGGGGAGCCACGGACACCGCTGCTGTCGGTTCGACTGCCGAGATCCCGCGCGATCATGCCGATGTCGGGAAGCTCCATCGTACCTTCAACGGCCGGGTGGCTCGACAGGATCTGTTCAACCAGGGTCGAGC
>Ga0315287_10006275_pt1 | contig 11803 bp, 13 predicted proteins | sample YL17G11_0_MG_FD_205037 | JGI IMG/M metagenome (GOLD analysis project Ga0315287, IMG submission 205037) | Sediment microbial communities from Yellowstone Lake, YNP, Wyoming, USA - YL17G11_0 | ecosystem: Environmental > Aquatic > Freshwater > Lake > Sediment | place: USA: Wyoming | collected...
TCGTTTATGAAGTGCGGCCAGCGTTTTGGCTACCCGGGGCAGGGAGGAAAGGGCCAGGATTTTCCCGCTCCGGTTGAACTTTTCGTTGAAGGCCGGCTGGTTGGGCCCGTAGAGCCAGACCGCCACCGGCTTATCCGGGAAGGTCGCCGCGGTTTCCAGAATAACCGAGGAGGCGTCCAGAAAGGAATGGTCGGGAAGAAAAGGGGCGGTGGCGATGCAGACGACCCCGTCCACGCCGGGATCGGCCAGCAGGCCTTCCAGGGCTATTTTATAGGTAAATTCCAGGCCGTTTTTCATCAGGGCCGGCCAGATATCCAGGGGGTTGCCGAGCGGCATCCAGGGCGGGGAAAGGTCCTTGATTCTTTGAATGGTCTCGGGGGCCGGATCGGCCAATTTCAGGCCGCATTCCAAAAGAGCGTCGATCAGGATGATCCCCCCGGCCCCGGTGAAGGTAATGACCCCGATGCGTTTTCCTTTCAAAGGGGGGAGGTTTAGAAAAGCCCGAGTATAGTCCTGGACTTCTTCCGGGTCGCGGGCGGCGATCACCCCGGCCTTTTCCATTGCCGCCTCAAAGACCTGGTAGTCGCCCACCATGCTCCCGCTGTGGGAGGCCGCCGCCCTGGCCCCCTGGGCGCTCTTGCCGGTTTTCAGGGTGATGACCGGTTTCAAGCGGGCCACCCGCTCGGCCGTTTCCAGAAAGCGCCGGCCGTCCTTCAATCCTTCCACGTGGGCGAAGATCACCCGGATCCGGTCGTCTTCCCCGAAATAATCGAGGGCATCGGCCAGGTCGAGATCGCAGGCATTGGCCAGATCGATCCCCTGGCCCAGGAGGCCGCTGAACACGGCCGCCCCGAAGAAGAAAACGCCCGACTGGCAGATCACCCCCACCGGCGCCGTTTCCCGGACCAGGGGCATGAAGGAGGAGGTGAACCCGGAAAAGGAATCCTGAACCCCCAGGGTGTTGGGGCCCATGATCCGGATGCCTTTGTCCTGGGCCAGTTGGCTAAGCTGCTGCTGCAGCCGTTGGCCTTCCTCGTCGGCGTCGGCAAAGCCCTGGGGGACCACAATGACTCCCGGTATTCCGGCGTTGGCACAGTCTTCGATGATCCGGGGGATGAGCTCCCGGGGCGTGTTGAGGATGGCGATATTCACGGGCTCCGGGATGTCCCGGATATCCTTATAGGCCTTCAAACCCAGGATCTCATCTGCCTGCGGGTTGACGGGGAAAATCTTCCCCGTATAGCCGAAAGCCCGCATGTTTTCGATCAGGTTGAAGCTGCCCGGTCCGCTCTTGCGACTGGCCCCGATGATAGCCACGGACCGGGGGTTCATGAACAGGTCCAAACGGTCTTTGCGCAGGTTCTTTTGTTTGGCAGGCATAGTGGGGGCCTCCTTATCCAAAATTATCATTGCACCGACATAATGGCGACAAAAATCTACAGGATTTTGTCGGGTTAGAGGCTAATCAAAAAATTTTCCCCGATAGCCGAAAGTTCACATATTCTCGATAAGGTTCCAATTTTATTTATTTTTTTATATAAGTTTGCTACTATTTAACAGACAATTCTAATAACTTTCCTCGAAAGGAATAAGGTTTGACCACCGAAAAAATCACCCTCTCCCAACTCGAATGGTTTCTCTTTAAGTCCGCCGACATCCTGCGGGGTAAGATGGATGCTTCGGAGTTCAAGGAATTCATCTTTGGGATGCTCTTCCTCAAGCGCCTTTCGGATGAATTCGAGCTCAAGCGGGAGCAGCTTCGGAAGAAAGACTTTGTCCACATCAAGGACCCGGAGCTCCTGAAGGAGCTGCTCGAAGATAAGACTTCCTATGGGGAAACCTTTTTTGTGCCGGTTCGCGCCCGTTGGCACGAGTCGTGGATCGACGAGAAGGGGGACGAAGTCCCGGCGCCGACCATGGAAAAAGCCAAGGCCTGGTTAAAGGAGAACGGGCAATTGCTGGAGGAGGCGGTTTGATATGAGTAAGGTTAATATACCCGGAGACCTCCGTCTGGAGCAAAAACCTGAGGACCTCGGTCTGGTAGTCGGCGGCAATGTTCCTTAGGCTGTCGCCGGAGGAACGTTTGCGAGCCAATGATAACGCGGCACGCACTATTCTGGAGTTGAGAAATGCCTACCGGCAGCAAAAGATCAAACGGCGTAGATCTTAGCGCACTACTTGAAAGGCTACTCGAGGCAGGCGTCACATTTATTCTTGTGGAAGAAACGCTGCGACAATTGGAGGAGGAGTTCGGATCTGATGAAACATTATCCTAATCGGAGAATCCTTTAATAATGGAATACCACCTCTATGCCACCTGCCCCGATGAACTGACCGGCCTTCTGGCCAAGGAAATCGCTTCCCTGGGCGGAACCGAGGTGCGGACCGCCTACCGGGTCGTGTACTTTTCCGCGTCGAAGGAAATCTATTACCGGGTCCACCTGTACTCCCGCCTGGCCAGCCGAATTTACCGGGTTTTAAAAGAAATCCCGGCCCACTCCCCGACCATCATCTTCGACAAAGCCAGGAAAATTCGATTCCACGAGCTCTTTTCCGACCAGCAGGCGGTCGGCATCACGGTGGTCGCGGCTAACGACGAAAGTCCGATTCCCACGCATTTGATCGGCAGCAAACTGCGAGAGGCCATCAACGACTGCTTTCAGCATCACCTGAAGGTCATGCCCAACCAAAGCTCCTGGGACGCCGTCATCGGGATCACCGGCTACTTCCACCACAAACGGCTGATGGTCAGCGTCGATACTTCCCTGGAGAGCCTTCACCGGCGGGGATTTCGCGTGGAAGGCCATCCGGCCCCTTTGAAGGAAACGCTGGCCGCGGCCCTGCTGGCGGTCTGTGAGTACGACGGGACCACGCCTTTCCTCGATCCCATGTGCGGCAGCGGAACGATCGTAGTCGAAGCCGCTCAGATCGCGATCAACCGGGCCCCGCTGATTGAAAGGAAAAAAGGCGGGTTCGGCTTTGAACACCTGCTCGATTTTGATTCAGGGCTTTGGCAGGCTGTTTGGGACCAGGCCCGAGCGGAAGAGCGACCGGCACCGGCGGGGATTTTCGCCTCTGACATCGATCCCCAATTTGTCAAGATCTCCCAAAAAACCATTGCGAACGCCCGATTGGAAACCGTGGTTCGGTTCGAGACCAGAGACTTCTTCCAGACGGAGAAACCGGCTGAGAGCGGTCTCCTGATCGCCAATATCCCCTATGGGGTCCGCATGACGGAGAAAGATGTCACCGCGGAATTTCTGCGCGCCGTCGGCGATCACCTTAAAAACCACTATAAAGGGTGGCGCTGCGGGATTCTCGCGCCCACGTCCTCGCCGCTGAAGGAAATCGGACTGAAACCTCAAAAGCAGGCGCCGTTTTTAAACGGCACCGTTCCGGTTAAACTCGTCGTCTTTGATATCTATTAATCGGATTTTGAAAGGAGGGCCTTATGGCCGAAAAAAATGCCGTCAATCCCTGGACCTGGCAGGATAGACTTGGTTTTTCCCAGGCGATCGAAGTCCGAGGGGAACAACGGGTTCTCTACTGCTCCGGGCAAACGGCGGTGGACAGCGGAGGAAAACCTATGCATGCCGGGGACATGGCCAAACAGGTGAACCAGGCTTTGGACAATCTCGAAACCGTCCTGGCCAAGGCGGGCCTAACGCTGGCCGACGTGGTGCGACTGAATTATTACACCACTGACCTGGCGGCGTTTTTGGGTGCCGCTCCGTCGTTCGGACCGCGCCTGGCAGCAGCCAACTGCAAACCCTCCTCAACCTTGTTGGTCGTGGCGGGGCTTTTTCATGCGCAACTCATGATCGAGATCGAGGCGACCGCCGTAGTCTAGTCCTCCGGAGGCGGCCGCTTTCGCCTGGTCGCGCACGCTGGAGTTCCGGAAAGGGAAGCTTGGTCCAACCGGGGGCACCCGACGAGGTCGCCGCTGAAGGACCACTTGCGCTATTTTTATCCTTGCCCCTCTTCTGTAACTTTCCTATACTCTACTTATCACCAACTAACCTCAGTAAAAGGCTCTACCCATGGACGAGAGTACGATCGATCGAACCCGCTGCCCCTTGTGCGGACAGCCCAACGACTGCGCCAGGGAAAAGGGCCAGGATAAAAAAGACTGCTGGTGCGTTTTCGAAACATTTCCAGCGGAGATTCTGGAGCTGGTTCCGGAAGAAAAAAAGGGTAAAGCCTGTATCTGCCGGACCTGTCAGCGAAGATTTCAACAACGGCTGAATCCGGAAGATTGAAATATCCCTATGAAATGTCTCCTGGTTACCGCGCATCCCTTGCGCGAAAGTCTCTGCTCCACCTTGTCCGACCGGGCGATCGAGGCGCTGAGGGAAATGGGACACGAAGTCATCCGGGAGGATTTGTACGAAATCAATTTTAGCGCCAACCTGACAGCAGAAGAACGGCGGACCTATTACACGTCGTCATACGATTTTTCCGAGGTCAAAGATCAAGTCACCCGCTTGCTGGAGGCCGAGGCTATCGTTCTGGTTTTCCCAACCTGGTGGTTCGGGTTCCCGGGGATCCTGAAAGGCTGGTTTGATCGGGTCTGGGGTCCGGGCATCGCCTATGATCATGCCGGCGATTTTGGCCCCATAAAACCGAGATTGAATAGGCTGCGGCACCTGGCGGCTGTTACCACTCTGGGCTCGCCTTGGTGGGTTGACCGATTGCTTCTGCGGCAACCGGTGAAGCGAGTCCTCAAATCGGCGTTACTGGGCGCCTGCGCCCCAACCTGCCGATTTAAAATGTTGTCGCTTTATAAATGCGAACAGTTGCCCGGGGCGGTTGTTGACCGATTCTCCACCAAGATTACTCGAATGTTTCGAAATTGGAAGTGATGCCAGTGGTCTCCCCGAGCCAGACCATTTTTGTAAAGAAAGGATCGTTGGGTTCGATAATCCGCTGTGAATGGTGTGGTAGTGAACCCCTGTATGTCGCCTATCACGACGAGGAATGGGGCGTACCCGTGCACGACGACCGGCACCTGTTCGAAATGCTGACCCTCGAGGAAGCGCAGGCCGGGCTGAGCTGGCTGACGATCCTCAGGAAAAGAGAGCAGTACCGCCGGGCCTTTGAAGGCTTCGACGTGAAACGGGTGGCAGCCTACTCAAAGGACGATGTGCAGCGCCTGCTGGCCGACCCGGGCATAGTTCGCAACCGCCTAAAGATAGAATCGGCCATCCGGAATGCCCGAGGGGTAATGGATATAGTGCAGTCGTTTGGTTCTTTTGACTCGTTTATCTGGCGGTATGTGGATAACATCCCTAGGCAGAATGCCTGGAAATCCCTGTCAGAACTGCCGGCCCGGACCGAAATCTCGGATAGGCTGAGCAGGGACCTTAAGAAGCGGGGGTTCAAATTTGTGGGCCCAACCATCTGCTACGCCTTCATGCAGGCTGTCGGGATGATCAACGACCACACGGTCGACTGTTTTCGATATGATGTGGTGAGGAAAATGGCCCGGCAAGGCCAAGCCGGTTCAAGACATAAACAGCGGCGTTGATTTGCCATGGAATTTAAGGCCTCTTTATTTTTTCTAAAGGAATCGGCCACCTTATCGGTGCTTAAATAAGGATCCGTATTCATGTCACCCCTAAAGAAAGAATCGTTTCTTTGGATGCTATTGTTGGTTTGGGTCGGTGCTGGTACCTTGACTGAAGCCAACTCCGGTCGCTGGGCGTCTCCTTCCCTATCTGAGGTGGTGTTCTTCGGGACTCGTTCCGTCAATGATCTGAATCCGGACAACTATCCCAGTGCTCGGCGTCGGTGCCTGCAACGTTATCTCCGAGCGATACCCCCGGATTCCACTCTGCGGCTCCAAAAATCTCCAGTAAGTCCGGAGGAAGTGGTCGAGACCAGGCGGCAAAATCTGCAGGAGCAGATAGTGATCTTGATCGGCCGGACGGCCGAGGCGGAGGCCAAGACATTCACGGCCGCCGTGCCGATCTCCCTGGAATGGGAAGGAATGAGTGAAGGCCCTCTGGAGGAAGCGGATTTGGCGCGCCAATGGTTGGAGCGATATCCCGCGACCCCCCTTCGTCCTTTTCTTCACCTCTTCCTGGCCCATCGCCTGCGCGCGGGTTATGAAGCGGCGCGCCGGGAAAACGCCAAGGGGTTATGGTCCAATCTGGCTAAACGATACCAAAAGGAAATAGCCGTCGCCCGCAGTTCCCCCAATGAACTGATTGCCTGCCTGGCGGAAGATCTGGAAGCGCAACCGCATGTTTATCTGGCCGGGTTCGGACACCCGTAAACGTTGGGTCACTTTTTTTGCCTTGTTGGGCGCTGCCCTTCTGGTGGTACCCACGAAGGCCGAGCCCTGTTCATGCGAGTGGCGGGGGCCATTCTTAACCGTGGTAGCGGAAGCCCCGCTGGTGGCCCATGTCCGGGTACTCCGTCACCATCCCGGTCCAAATCCGGCGATGGACGCCCTGGTTCTGGAAGTTATAACCGGCGGGCTTTTGGATTCGGGTGTGAAGATACAGATGGGTGACGGGATGCATTGCCGGCCCGGGATGGAAGGTTTCCCGGTAGGCAGCGAATGGATTATGGCTCTCAACGGCCCCGGTGCTAAACCCGGAAAGGGGCTGGCCCTGTCTCATTGCGGCGAATACTGGCTCCGCGTCCAGGGGGACGAAGCGGTCGGAAATTTTGACGGATTTCAGGGAGAGCAGAAACGAAGGCCCCTTTCCGAGTTGCGCCTGCTTCTACGCTTTCCCATGTCCAGGCATAAGTTCAAGGGCCGAGTTGAGACGGGTACCCGTTTCCAGCAGGCCTTCGGTCCCGGATTTCAATTCGTTTTGGAGCCCAGGCCGACCGGCTGGGAGATTGTGATCCTTGAGCGAAATCGAGAGGAAAACCTGGCCCGATTGACCCCCCCGCTGCATTTTGCTCCCAACCCCAGGGAAATCGAGAGCTGGCAGTTTGTCCCCCTTTCTACCGCCTGCCCCCGGCCATACGGAGCCGAAGCCGGGCCGGAAAATCCTCGGACTTTTATTTTTTCACCGGAGGTCGGGGGCCGGATCGACGGATCGAAGGCCAACCGATCCGTGATTCCTGAAGAGGTGGAGGCCATAGGCCGCTTTGGACGGGGAACGTTCACCATCGAGCGCTTTTCTGTTGGCCCGGGAAGCAACGGGTGTGGGCTTCTCGAATGGATTGAATTCTCGGTGCAACTGGAATGGGGTTTATGAATTCCCTAAATTATTCACAAGTGAAGAGGAATCGGTGAAAAATTTAGACCTGAAAAGCTTTCGTTTCAGGGGCCTGCATCCGCATATTTTCATCGGCACGGCCAGCGACCGCTACGCTGGCTGGATCGGCCAGATCTATTCCGCGGAAAATTACCAGGGCCGGATCACCCACCGGTCCCATACCGTGGGTGGGAAAGTCTACAAGGATGAGGTCGTGCCGGTGGACAGTGTCCGCGAATATTTCGATCACTTTTCCATTCTGGAACTGGACTACACGTTTTATCGACCGCTGCTGGCGCCGGACGGGGAACCCACCTCGAATTACCATGTCCTGAAAAACTATACCCGTTACCTGGAAAAGGACGATCGGATTGTTTTGAAGGTGCCTCAGGAAGTCTGCGCCATTAAAATCCGCCAGGGAAACCAGACCGTCGCCAACCCTCACTATTTAGATTCCCGCGTATTCCTGGACCAGTTCTACCACCCGGCGAATCAATTATTGGGATCCAATCTGGCGGGGATGGTCTTTGAACAGGAGTACCAGCGCAAAGAAGACCGGATTCCCATCCCTCAACTGGCATCCGCATGGGACGCCTTCTTTGAAAGCCTTCCCCGGGATACCCGTTACCATTTGGAGCTGAGGACCGAAGCCTATTGGTCCCCGCCCGTATACGAGGTCCTGGAGAAGCACGGGGTAGGTCAGGTCCTGTCGCACTGGACCTGGCTGCCGCCCTTAAGCCGGCAAGTGGCTCGGGCCGGCGGCCGCTGGGTCATTGCCGGCCGGGTGGGCCTGGTTCGCCTGATGACCCCCATCGGCAAGCGCTACGAAGAGGCTTTCGCTCAGGCCCATCCTTTCGATAAACTCGTGGAGGGGATGCTCAGCCCGGGCCTGGTCCAGGACACCGTGGAGTTGATGAAACGGTCCGCCGAGAGGGAGCTGGACCTATTTCTGATCATCAACAACCGGGCCGGCGGGAACGCGCCTTTGATCGCCCAGGAAATCGCCCGGGGATTCCTGAGCTAAATATTTTTGCCTAAAGGGAGTGAAACGACCGCAAAAATCATAAAAACATCAACCAGTTGACAGGGAAAGTCAATATGGTATAATAAGAAAAAGGCCAATCGAAAGAAATGAAAGCGACAATTGCAAACAGGGAAAAAGCCTAATCCAATAGAAACACTCAGGTAAGGAGGTTGCCGTGGAACACCCCATTTATCGAGTTGTATCCATGGAAATATTAGCCCCGTATGTGTTAAGGGTATTATTCAACGATGGGGAAGAAAGCACTATAGATTTCCGCCTCCTGTTGGATGGTGATCTGTATGGTCCATTGCGGGATTTGTCTTTATTTAATCAAGTACAAATAGACAAAGAAGTTCATACCTTGGTCTGGCCGAACGGCGCCGACTTTGACCCGGCTGATTTGCATGATTGGGAAGAGGTATCAGAGGGATTCGTTCTTCTTAGCAATAATTGGAAAACAGAGTTGGTGCCGGATAATGAAAGCCTATAAATGCCTTCTTATCTGAACAAGATTTTTCTTCCTTTCATTACCTTTCTGATTATACTGGTCGTAACCCTGATCATCCGGGCCGTAGTTATGCGGGCCCTTCACCACTGGGCGGACCGGACCAATCATCACCTGGATGACCTTATCGTCCAGACGATAAAACTCCCGTCCCTTTTCTTATGCCTGGCCATCGGCCTGCATCTGGCCGTTGAGTTTTCGGAACTTCCCTTCCGTTACGTTTTTTATGTCACCAAAATCATTCATCTGGTCATCGTCCTTTCGGTGGTCATCGGCGCCACCCATCTCTCGGGGATGCTGTTCCGATATTATATCAAAAGATACGAGCTGCCGGTGGCCGCTCCCGGTCTGGCCATCGGGGTCATCAACGGGATTCTCTGGATCCTGGGTTTTTTGATCGCCTTGACCATCCTGGGGATTTCCATCGCTCCGTTGCTTACGGCGCTGGGGATCGGCGGTCTGGCCGTCAGCCTGGCGCTTAAGGATACCCTGGAGAACATTTTTGCCGGGATCAATGTGCTCATGGAAAAATCCATCCGGGTGGGGGATTTTATCCGGCTGGAAAGCGGACAGGAAGGGACCGTAAAAGACATCACCTGGCGGACCACCCGCATTCAGCTTCCGAGCAACAACACCGTGATCATTCCCAACAGCAAGCTGGCCCAGAGCGTGGTCACCAATTATCACCTGCCGGAAAAGAGTTTTTCCCTACGCCTGCCCGTTTCGGTCAGCTACCAAACCGATCCGCAACGGGTGGAAGTGGTCTTAGCCGAGGTGGCTAAACAAGCGGTGGGGGAAGTACCGGGCCTGATGGCCGCCCCGGAACCGGAAGTTCGCTTTTCTCCGGGTTTCGGGGAAAGTTCTCTGGATTTTTCACTAAACTGCCAAATCGCCGAATTCAGCCAGCAATTCCTGGTCCAGCACGAACTGAGAAAACGAATTTTCCAACGATTCAAGGAAGAGGGGATCGAGATTCCCTATCCGCAACGGACGGTTCACCTGCGCCAGGATGAAAAAAGCGCTTCTTGACTTTCATTTTACCCCATTTAGCACAAGGATCGGTGATGGCCATCTCTGCCTGTTTCGGGTTAGCGGCAGATGACGTAATTTCGCACCTCATCCACGAAGGCGAGGATGTTCTCGATTTTGGCCGGGGGATAGATATCCGCCGGGGGAACCGGGAAGGTAACGCCCTGATCCAGACAGGCCCTGACCACGGTCCGGATCTCGTCCGGGGTGGCCTTGGCCAGCAGGTCATAGGCGCCGCAGATGGAAAAAAGCGGTAGATCTTTGGGGACAACCGACCTCACCGTCTGGAGAGCGCACTCCTGGTCCACCCCCAGGGCATCCGGGCGACAGGAGAGGACCATTTCGATATATTTTTCCGATCTCCCCATGAGGGTCATTACCTGAGGAACCGCCTTGTTCTCGAAGATCTTCATTAAGCAGGGCAGCAGTAGGGTTTTAAAGGCCCGGGGAGATATCGTCGTCGCACCGCCCTCTTCGATGACGACATAGTCGGCCCCGGCCTCCACATAGACCTCCCTGAGGCTGAGAATCAATTCCGTAAGACGCTCCAGGATAAGCCCGGTCTGTTCCGGTTTTTTGAGCACCATAACAAACAATTTTTCTGGATCCATGACCTGCCCGGCCAGAGTGAAAGGCCCCGGCAGGAAAACACCCACGGCCCCGCGGGAGGCGGCCTTTTCCTTGACCCGGCGCAGGCACTTTATGATTTCGGGCAGGCGGCCCTTGGCGGCGATATGGTCAGCAAGGTGCACATCCTCCGGAATTTCCACCCTGCGCAAGCCCATGGTGGGATAAATCGGGATGCCGTCTACCTCGTCATGGTAGTTTACGGCGCCCCCCAGGACTTCCGCTTCCACATTCAGGTCGAAGGGCAGCGTCGTGGAATCGAAACCTAACTCGAAATTTAGAAGCGCGGCCTCGGCCATGGTTTCAGTTTCTCGGAGGATGTTATTAAAAATGAGACCCCGTTGCCGAATAAGCGTCAAGGGCAGGAAGGGACCCGGTTTGAAGACCGGGCGCCCGCCCTTATTAAAGCGGTGCATAAGCTGAAGTAAAGGATTCAAGGTTGGACTTTCTCCAGGGCGTTCGATAATACCTTTTTAAGACCGGCCAACCCAATGGATCTCCTTAAAAATCGGCAAATTCATTGGGCCTTTTAGACCACCGCAATCCCCCATAGCCAGTTCCTCCGGAAAGCCTCTAGGACGTCATTCCGGCGAAGGCCGGAATCCAGGGACTTTTCACAGCTTGGTATGGCGTTGGACCTCAGCCTGAGTTTTTCCCACACTTGATGGCGGGACTGGGGCGACGACTTATCTACAGTACTTAATTTTGATCGAAATGTCTGAGTAATTCTTTCTAATTCAAGTGTTCTCACAATCGCTTCATATTATATTTAATCATGACGATAAGAAATAAACTTGGTATTTTTTCCATCAGGAATAAGGCAATGAAAAAAATAGTATTTTACCTGCTGGTGCTGTTGGGCTGGTCCTGGCCGGCGGGGACGGAGGAGGCGCTGACGGGATCGGCGCCCTCCGGAATTATTTCGCCGGTTGCGGTTTTATCCGGGAAAGCCGCCGTTCGAGAAAGCGGTTATCCATCCGCGGACCTTCTGCAACTCAGGTCGGGCGGACACGTCTTGGGATTCAGACCGGACCGGGTCTATATCACCGGGATGGGCTTTGCCCTGATCGAAGAATTTGTGGGGACCGGGGGGTGCCGGCCAATAGCCGTATCGACGGAAAACAGCCTTCGGCCGGATGCGGGTTCCACTTTGGGAGACAATCCTATTCAACGCGTTGACTACCCGGAGTTATGGAGGGGTATTTCGGCGATCTATGAGGCCCGTTCGGGGGTAATCGCTGAAAGTACTTTTGTGGTGCAACCCGGGGCTGATCCTGAAAACATAAGGCTCCGCTACAATACCCGGATAACCGGACAGGCGGACGGTTCCTTACGGTTCAACCCGGCGGGCGGGAAGGGGTTTTTTACCCAGGCCGCTCCGGTGGCCTGGCAGGAGATCGA
>Ga0315287_10006276_pt1 | contig 11802 bp, 24 predicted proteins | sample YL17G11_0_MG_FD_205037 | JGI IMG/M metagenome (GOLD analysis project Ga0315287, IMG submission 205037) | Sediment microbial communities from Yellowstone Lake, YNP, Wyoming, USA - YL17G11_0 | ecosystem: Environmental > Aquatic > Freshwater > Lake > Sediment | place: USA: Wyoming | collected...
ACTGGAAGAAGGAGGGGAGGCCATCGCGCTTTGCGGTGGTATATGGGGAGACCTACGCAGAGTTCGAGTGGCACCTGAACGGGCGTTGGACGGACTCGGGGAATGGCTGCGAAGGGGTCAAGCGGTCGAGGCAGATTGTCGCGGACTGGGAGAAGGCGGGGAGGCCATCGCGCTTGGCGGTATATGGGGAGGGCTACGCAGAGTTCGACTGGCACCTGAACGGGCGTTGGGCGGACTCGGGGAATGGCTGCGAAGGGGTCAAGCGGGCGGAAGTCGTAGACCTCCTTGAGGCGGTCTACCGAGTGAGACCATGTGGACTGCCTAAAGGAGTCCTATGAGTAGGCGCGTCACGACGTGGACACGATTCGAGGTGGCTCCGAAAGACGGGCGGGAGATCTTGGTCTATTATATCTACCAACATGTCTACCTCCTGGTGTCATTCAATCTGGTACACGGACAGTGGGAGTCGAAGAGTCGCCCCTTGCTGTCCAGTGCCGAGGGGCTGGTGTGGATGGACCTGCCGGAGTGCTCCGCGGAGTGCCCGACCGGCGAAGAGCGGAGCCGTCGAGGCCGATCATGACCCCACAGACACGCCGCGTCATTCTTGGGCTCCTGGCAATTGTGAAAGTCGCCATACCTGACACGTACTACGAGACAGATCCGCGCGTGAAGCGAGCCCTGTCCTTCCTGAAGAAGGACCCCCTGGGGCACAATTGCGCCGCAGTTGAGGCAGAATTGCAGCGTCTCCGTCAGATGAAGGCCCCCCTACCCGACTGTGTCTCCGCGGTATTTCACAGCAAATACGCGGTGGGGGAGCGTGAGACCTTCGATGGCACGAGTCCTGCACCTCCATCGCGTATCACACGGAGGACACGAGATGGGCATTGAGGATATCAAACAGTGGGTTGCCGAGCGGGCTGCCGCCATCGTCCTGCAGCGGGCTGCCGCACAGTACGCCCGAGGAGCGTGGCCAGAGTTGGACGTGGACGGAGCGGTGACGCAGGCCATCAACGAGCTACGAGAGGCCCTGACCCGCATCCGTAAGGCCTTAGACATCACGGAGGTGAAAGATGATACGACCCGCTGACACCGAAGACACGTACTTTAACATCGGAGACACGTACTACTTCCCACAGAACATGCCGTCACAGGTCACCGTCCTCTGTCCCACGTGCTACGGGAAGCTCAAGGTGGCCGTCGTGCTGGGGAATGGGGAGTCGGTCCTCGTGGACTGCGAGACGTGTGGCAGAGGCTACGAGGGGCCGACGGGCTACGTGACAGACCATAGTTATGCACCGGTCGTCACGACGTTTGTGATTAAACACATCCACTCCATGCACGAAGGGGAGTGGGTCGTGGGGTCCACGCTGGGAGAGCGGGCGACGTTCACAGACCTGCGCCGCACCCACGCGCTGGCGTGGGAGGTCGCCATGGAGCGTGCGCAGGCCGCGGAGGAGCGCAACATGCTCCAGTCACAGAGCCGGTCAAAGAGTCAGCGGGAGAATCTGTGCTGGACGATCGCGTACCACGAGAAGTGTATCAAGACGATTGAGAAAACATTGGCCTGGCATAGAAGTAAGGTATCCGAACGAAAGGCAAAACCATGAGTCGACCTGGGAAGACGTGGCGGTACGACTACTACGCACAGACCTGGGGCGGCCTCACATGGGAGACGCTCAAGGCCTTCAAGGCCGCGGAGAAGGAGTGGATCGCCGAGCAGTTCTCGGTCATCCTCGCACGACGCGCCAAGGCGCATGAGGCCGTGAAGGCGCTGGCGCAGACGGGCTTCTTCAAGCCGAAGGTGGGCCGCGCCTACCTCACCATGACGGTGATGAAGTTCTACGACGGTGACAGCACACCAGGCCAGATGAGCACGACGACAGAAGAGGAGTGGCTGACGAAACGAGACACGCTGGCACAAGACACGGTGACACGGGCTGCCGCCGCGTCCAATCGAGACCAGGCCGTCTGTTGGCTCCTGGCGAAGGGGAAGCACTACGGAGCAGACTTTACCATTGAGACCGCGGTAGCCGTCGCGGACAATCTCGCCTTTGACATGCGGTGTACCGAGCTCGCGCCTCCTGTGTGGTATGCCGAGCTGGGGTGTCCTGGGCCAGAGAGTGGCGTGCCTTCTGTGTGGAGTGAGTTCGACGGGCAGAATTGCGAGGGGCCCTGTCTGGGGTGGGACGGTCGGTCGCATCGCTGCCAGTGTGGCAACCGGCGCGTGCAGTGGACGGCAGGATCCAGCCACACCTTTCGGGAGCCGTCCGTCTTCGCGGAGGCCTACTAACATGGAGATCAACGACATCATGTGGTGGGGGTACTTACACCAGAACGGCACGATCCAGGTGAAGCGGTGGTGGGGCGACCGGAAGGACTATACCGAGGACTGTGTGGGTAATGACTTCGTCGTGGAGGTGGTGGAGCCGTTCGCTGCGCTGACCCGTCAGGAAGCGACCGACCATATTGCAGGCTGCATATCCGCCTCACTGAGGCACAAATGATGGGGCATTGTGGTCACCCATTGGTGCGGGCGCGAGGGGGAGAACGTATGACACCAATACAATCAGCAGCTTGTCAGTTACGGGCGCTCGGCACAGAAGCTGCATTGACAGGAAGACACTACGTGCCACAAGACGTGGCCAAGCGAGTGAAAGAGCTGTGGCGTTCAGTCTACCATATAGAGGAGGAGGATGAGATGAGCACGAGAGCACAAATTGGTATCTACGAAGACACGAACCTGAAGACGAGACCCGTCGCCATCATCTACCGGCACAGTGATGGCTATCCGTCAGGCCACGGAGGGGTGATGCCGAGCTTGGTCCAGTTCGTGCAGGAGATTACGGAGAAGCGTGGGGGGTATGATGCGGAGTACGTCGCGGCACAGTTGATGTATCGGTTCGTGGAGAACTACGACTGCGGTGTCTCCGCGTTAGGGTACGGGATCGGCCAGGCGCTGCACGGAGACACACGTTTCTACTATGCGGTGACGCCGGAGGGGGTGTCGGTGTTTGACGCGCGGGACTTGGTCAGCCTCGTGAAGCTCCCGAAGCCCATGTTTGTGACACCCTGGCCGGATTCGACGAAACTGAAACAAGTCACGGAAGAATTGCAGGCCCTGTCGGCTCAGGTCGTGAAGAAGCAACTGGAGCTGCAGACGTTGAAGGCGAAGCAATTCCGCGCACAGGTCACAATCTAATTTGGTTGGGCGGGTACGCTCCGGTCTACAAGGCCGGTACCCAGACAGCCTCTCCCCCAAGCCTTACAAAGGCCTAAGGGGAGAGATCCACCACGGAGCACGAGGCACGATGGTCGGGTACACGTATGGTATTAAAGGGTTGAGAGACCATCGCGTCTATCTCTACAACCTCACGGAACACGAAGCACGAGCCATTGAGGCACGAGACGATCAATTTATCATGTCCTATATCTCAACACGTAATTGCCCGCTACGGGACGGGCGCGACCGAGCGGCACAGCACGCAAAGGATGCAGCCAGATGATACAATTTACCACCGTCGAGATCATCGGGGAGCACTCCTACACCCTTCACTGTTATATGGGTGAGGAGCCGACCCCCTCGGTCAAGTTTCACTGCAATGAGCTGGAGGGGATCCGTACGGACACGCTGCATGAAATGCTCCAGGCGATCAAGAAAAAAGAAGACGCCGACAAGGCAGGTTTTGTCAACCCGAAGGCCTACATGGTGCAGGTCACCTACTCCACGGAGGCACGAGTCGTTGAAGTCCTCGTGACGTCCATCCGTGACGCACGCACGGTGTGGGCGAATTATGGGAAGGGCACCCACGCCACGAGCCGTCATAGGCTCTATGCCAGCCGTGAGGCGCTCACGATGGCGCTCGCGTTCAAGAGGGACAGCGCCATGGAGGTGGAGAAACGGTTTGCTGCGCTCGCCCCGTGGGTGCCCATCCCGAAGGACGCCGCCCCATGACAGCACGGAGCACGCGAACCATGTGGTGGACCTCTGACCAGCATTTTGGCCACGCCAACATCATCAAGTATTGTGCGAGGCCCTTTGCCAGCGCCGCGGAGATGGACGCGCACATGATCACCTGTTGGAACGCCGTGGTCCAGCCGAAGGACCTCGTGGTTGTGGTGGGCGACTTCTCGTTTCACCACGAAGAGGAGACGGCACGTATTGTGACGGCGCTGCATGGAGAGAAGATACTGATCCGCGGCAACCACGACAGGCGGAAGACCAATACATTCTGGAAGCGTGTGGGCTTTCGGGAGGTGCATGCCGAGTATCGCGCGATGATCACAGGGCTTGAGACCGTCTATGTCAAACACGAGCCAGAGCCGTACGGTGGATCGTGGCGGATCCAGTTTAACGGGCACGTGCATGAGAGGTGGAAGACGCGCTACTACTCGACGACGAACCAGCTGTATATCAACGTAGGGGTGGACCAGTGGGCCTACACTCCTGTGAGCACGGAGACGCTTCGTGAGCTGGCGCACGCGCGACGTAAGAACCCGCAGGCCCTTGACAATGTTGTACCCCCTATGCTAAGAGGTGCGTGATGATTCTCTGGTACCAATACGACAAGGCGATTGTGATTGACGGGTTTAAGAATAAGGCCATCTCGATGACGGTGAACTATGACGACGTGGACCAGAAGAAGGTAGACAAAGGGGTGAGGGAGATTATTAAGGCGCTCAACGCGGCAGGGCTGTAGCTGCGCGTAGGACAATGGGAGTCTGCCTGGTTTGGGGCCAGGAGGTTGCGTGTTCGAGTCACGCCGCGCAGACCACTGAGGGGCCGGTCGTTCAACGGGAGGATTCCCCGTTTGCATCGGGGAGATGAGGGTTCGATTCCTTCTCGGTCCACCACTGTGCGGCACTGAAGTTGCAGGGGTCTAATAGGGTCTGGGACCAGTTTTCAAATCTGAAACTTTTTGGGGGTCGTGATGTACCACGTGATGGACAAAGGCCGTGTGCCGGTGAAGGTCTGGTCGCCGCTCCACGACGTTGAATCGGAGGCGCTGACCCAGCTCACGAACCTCTCAAACCTACCCTGTATGTTCCGTCACGTCGCCGTGATGCCAGACGTCCACGTCGGCAAGGGTGCCACAGTCGGGAGCGTAATCGCCACACATGGGGCAATTATTCCCGCCGCCGTGGGTGTGGATATCGGCTGTGGGATGGATGCCGTGAAGCTCCCCCTCTTCGCGTCTGACCTCCCAGAGTCGCTGTCCGCTCTCCGGTCAGGCATCGAGTCGCTCATCCCCGTTGGGCAGACGAAACGAGACACGCCAAGCAAGATGGGCCAAGCGTGGCCAGGATGGCTGGCCTATAAACACTTAGGGTTTTCCCCGCACGACCTCGCAGATAAGCGGAGCACAGCGGAGCGCCAGATGGGCACGCTGGGCGGAGGCAACCACTTCATCGAGCTGTGTCTTGATGAGGCGCAGCAGGTGTGGGTGATCCTCCACTCCGGATCACGCAACGTGGGTAAGTCGCTGGCAGACGTCCATATCGACAAGGCACGCGGCCTGATGCGGCAGTACATGATCAGTCTCCCCGACCCTGACCTCGCGTACCTGGCTGAGGGGACTCCTGAGTTTGCACAGTACTGGGCGGATCTCCAATGGGCGCAGGCCTACGCCAAGCACAATCGCAGCGTGATGATGAACTACGTGCTCTGCGCCTTGATGATTACACTGGTGAAGCCGTTGGAGCCTGAACTGACAATCTCCTGCCACCACAATTATGCGGAGCGGGAGCACCACTTCAACCACAATGTCATCGTGACGCGCAAAGGTGCCGTCCGAGCGAGGGAAGGTGAGTATGGGGTTATCCCTGGCGCAATGGGCTCCTTTAGTTATATTGTGCGCGGCCTGGGTAATCCCGAGAGCTTTATGTCGTGCTCTCATGGTGCCGGACGCCGGTTCAGCCGCACGGAAGCGAAGAAGCGGTTTACACTGGCCGACGTGGCGGAACAGACAGCGGGCGTTGAGTGCCGTAAGGACTCGGGCGTGATAGACGAGCTACGAGGCGCGTACAAAGACCTGGACGAGGTGATGCACAACCAAAATGACCTGGTCACCATCGAAGCGAAACTCACAAACATTCTCTGTGTGAAAGGATAGGATCATGGAGACCGACGATTACAAAGTATTGGTTGTGCGGATAGACAAAGTCGAGAAGCACCCGAATGCCGACCGGCTGGACCTGGCGCACATCAAGGGCTGGCAGTGCGTCACGCAACGAGGCGCGTACAAGGATGGTGACCTCGCCGTCTACATCCCGATTGACTCTATCTTGCCCCCTGACCTTGAGCAGAGGGTCTTCCCGCCAGAGAGTAAGGTGAAGCTCTCGAAGTCACGAGTCAAGACGATCAAGCTACGAGGCGCGATCTCACAGGGGATGCTGCTCTCTCCTCAGGAGTTCCTGACGGAGTACCGGTACGTCGAAGGCGACGATGTCACCACATACCTGGGGATCACGCACTACGAGCCACCGGCTCCTCCGGCGTCCATGCGTGGGGATCAGGTGGCGAAGAAAAAGAAGAACCCGCACTTCCCTGTGTACACGAAGATTTCGCACTTCAAGAACTACCCTGACCTGTTCGCGGAAGGCGAACCCGTCGTGGTAACGGAGAAGATCCACGGCACGAACTTCCGTGCAGGGTGGGCCCCGACACACGTTGATACGATCTGGAAGCGGGTGAAGAAGTTCTTCGGGTATCTACCACAGTGGGAGTTTGTGGTGGGGTCGCATACGGTGCAGATCAATATGGCGAAGAACAAATGGACAGGGTTCTACCCCACGAATGTGTATGCCGAGACCGTGCGGGCCTACGACCTGGAAGCGAAAATACCTTTAGGGCATATTGTGTACGGGGAAATCTACGGGTCGGGGATTCAGAAGGGATACTCGTACGGGTGTATTGACCATGCACACAAGCTCGCCATCTTCGACGTCTGGGTGAGTGACACGCTCCCTGGCAGCCTCCAGCTGCAAGGATTTGTGTCGTGGGCTGCGGTGAAGAAAGTGGCGGAGCGTATCGGGGTGCCGACCGTGCCGGTGGTCTACGCAGGCCCCTACGCCAGGGAGCTGGTCTCCACCTGGGAGCAGGGGCCGTCCTTGGCATCCGCTGAGCAGACACACCGTGAGGGGTGTGTGGTGAAGCCACAGATCGAGGAAACATCGTGGATTGGTCGGAAGATGCTCCGGTCTATTAACCCTGAGTATCTCCTGAGATCAGAGAGTGACTTTCATTAACTAGGAGGAGCGCATGCTGACAGTCACAGTAGACATCGACGGCGTCGTAGTGGAGGTCCTGCAGTCCCTACGTATAAGTAACAGGACACCAGTCAGCCGCTACCGGTATCCTGACGGCTTGCCGGTCAACCAACGCTGTGACTATGTGATCACCAACGTCCTCACAGGGCGCGTCTCGAAGTTGCGCGAACATCGGTATGGAGACGGAGCGGCGCGTCTCGCGGGCAAGATGCTACGGAGTTTTGGTACACCGGTATCTGGTGCAGGAATGGCTTATAGACGTACACCGGTGAAATAATGTTGTGTAACCCTCGGAGATCCTCAGACAGTAATATCACGTGCCCACACTGCAGGCGTCCCATGGTGTACGAATGGAGAAGCCGAGAGGGCGTAGGGTGGTGCATGATCTGTGGGTACTACATGTGCTACCTGTCGTATGATGCGTTCCTCGCAACGATGGACGAAGGGGATGCCGGTGTCTGACCCATATGTCCCATTCATGCCCCATATGCCCCAAGGTACTCATCTTGCACAGTGAGGAGATATGACGAATGGAAGTGACATGGACGAAAGACGGAGTGGAGCGCACCGATGTGCTCTCACAACACTCCCTCTCGGTCGAGCAGCTTATTTACTTGGCAGGGTTCTTTGATGGGGAGGGCTCAGTCGGCCTCTACAGCGAACCTTCGGGGAGGGCACGGGCACGGGCATGGAAGGCACGAATCACGATCACGCAGAAGCGATCACGGCACGTGGATCGCCTATTCGCGCTCTGGGTATCTGTCTTCGCAGGATCAATCTCCATCAAGGACGAAGGACGGGTGGCTGAGTTTGTCGTGCGTAAGCGGGCCTCCTGTGCCGCGTTCGTCCAGTACGTGGGTCCATATTGTGCAGGCAAGAGACGCCAGATTGTGACACTCGGGAATTGGATTGAAGACCGGCAGTACTCGTATCGGACAGCACAAACCCTTAAAGCCTTAAAGGATATTGACTATGGGAGACCTCGGCACAAAAGAACAATACCGTAACTGGTTGCTGTCAACGATGCGCCTCACGTACAGCGCCTATTTGAAATTGCCAGCTGAGGCGAAGTCTGCCGCGTGGGCGGACTACCTGAAGTCCAAGAAGCCGAAGGTGTCACCATGAAGCCGTGGCTCCATGCGGATTCGTCCGCCCGTAAGTTTGGAGGGCTGCCGGAGGACTATATCAAGATTCACAACTGGTTTGACCAGACGAAGGCGCACGTCGCGGACATGCGTCATCGAGCCATCCTCCACTCTAGCTTCGGTATCTTCCTCTGTGAGCAAGTGTTTGGGACGTGCCTTGTGCTCTCGACGGGCAAACGTGTACAAGTGAGGGACATTGGTGAACAACACGTCATCGAAGACTTAGGGCGTATCCCGACCGTGCAGGACTATTTAGAGGAGATGCCGTTCTACTCGTGGCTTGGTGGGCAGCCAAAGAAGACACGGAAGCTGACACTAGACGACCTCGGCTCATTTGAAGTGGTACCGGACTTGCAGAGTAAACTCGTCGATTAGGGGGGCGTATGGCGCTGAAGAAAACGACCGGCTTCGTGCTTCTGAGGATTGGTTGGGAGTACAACGACGAGTACTACAACTCATCGGAGGAAGATGACACAGGAGTGCCGACGCAAATCTTCCTGAGCCGCGAGCCTGCCGTGAAAGAGAGAGATCGCCTGAACGCAATCGGTCGAGAGAAGGAGACCAAGTCGAGTCACCGCATGACTGACCGGTACAACCAACCTATCACGCGATTCTACGACATCGTGGAAGTGGAAATGGAGGACCATGGATCCAATCGAGAAATACCGAGAGATAAAAGAAGAGGCGGAACGGGTGGCGAAGAAGATCGGACAGGACGAATTTAAGCCGTTCTTCACAACGCTGTTCATGTGGTACCCAGCGGTTCACGCGGTGCAGTGGACCCAATACACTCCGCACTTCAACGACGGCTCCGCGTGTACCTTCGACGTACAGGATGCGTATGTGGCGCGGAAGCCTATTGCAGATATGACCCGCGAAGAGGCACGAAACACCGAGACCACGGCGTGGGCCACAAGCTGTGAACGCACAGGGGACCCCTGTGAAAGGGCGGCGCATGAGGTGGGTGTGTTCTTCAATGGCATTGAGGACGTGCTACAGAACACATTTGGTGATGGGGTTCAAGTGCGTATCGAGCGGAATGGGAACATCACCATTGAGGAGTATGACCACGATTGATGCGAGTCTGTTACGTGTGTCAAAAGCCGGTGCCCGCGAACGACTTAGGGTTTTATCCCTACACCCATCTTCGGTGCCGTCCTGGGAGTAAACTGTGGCTCGTGTACTTTGACGCGCTGCCTCCTGAGCGGCAGACCGAGATCGGGCGCATGATGGCGACCCACGCCCGTGCGGATCTCGCAGCACAGCAGGTACGGTTTGGCGCTCTCGCACACCAAAAGGAGCTGAACGATGGAATTGATGGACCTCCTGGGGACGCAGTTGTTCGAGGATCTGCACGGCGCGTATCGCCCCACCCTCGACGACATACTTCAGCTCGAACACGACTACCCACAGGTCGCCGTCAATCAAGCAAAGCTTGAGGTCTTAGGGGACCAGGTGATGGCCAACACGCAGGCCAATATGCTGTACTCGTTACAGGGGCTACTACCGGAGGAGAAACGTCGCACGAGGCGCGAGATACGAGACGCGCTACACATCCTGACGTCGGTCCCTGGAGCCCGCCCCGCCATGGTAGGCCTCCTGATGAAGTCGTTCTCTGCCGCTCTGTACATGGTGGAGCATCTCTTCTTCCTGAACCGTGAGATTGGCAGACAGTTTGCTGACGTACCGCGGCTCGACGCCCTTGTAGGACTCACTGAGGCGAATGCCCTCTACCCGACTGCGCGTGTGGAGGCAATCGTACAACGGGCCTACATGATATGGAGGAAGCAGTATGTTCTTCAAAACCCCACCTAAAAGTGACATGTCGGTGACAGATGGGACAGGCCGGTGGGTGCAAACCTACTCGATGCTGGTCGGCATGGACCTGCATCCGGCGACGGTCATCGTGCTGTATATTGCGCCAAGCTACGAGATCCTCGAGGTCGCTGTGGATGTAGACAAGGCACTCCGAGAGCACCGTATGTTTGACTACGCAAACCAGATGGTGACACAGCAGGGCATCGCGGAGTATATGGACTGGAGTGACAACCAGCGGAAGAAGCCACAGTCAGAAGACCCTTTATTTGAGAGGTAACTATGCACAGGACACTCATCGAGATTCTTGACCAGTACCATTTGGCACGCGCCGCAGCACGGAGAGACGAGCAGGTTGGCCTCGCCAACGCGCTGGTCGACGAGTATATCCCAGACCTGATCCAGCGGCTCGGCGAGGCCATGATTGAGCGGAACCAGGCGAGAGACGAGGCACTGAACTTACGACCATGAGTGAAGCGTTTATCCATACGTGCCACGTCGAAGGAGACTGGCCAGCGCGGGACCGGCACTTTGTCCTGTCCGCACTGATTGGGGAGACCCTCGCTGTGTACTACTGGTCGGAGTGGTTCATGGACAAGCGACGGAGCCAGAGACGTAGCTTCTGTGTGATCGGGCAGCGAGGGCTCTCAGAATACGTGGCGAAAATTACCCCTAAGGTGATTGCCCACGTGAGCCAGAAGGCTGACGACCTGCAGGAGTCGTGGGGATACAAGTTTGGTCTCGCTGTCTCACTGAGGGAGGCGCTCCGTCTTCGTCGTGCAGGTGAAGTGAAGAGGCCGGAGTACATGGACCAGTGCAATGCCTCCACTTACCGCGCGAAGAAGCAGATGCACAAAAACTACCGAGTCAGTGTGAAAGACCAGCCGGTGGAGTTTGATATCGAGGGGTTTAGGCGTGGCCGGAAGCAGGCGTGGACACTCACACAATTTAAGACACCCATCCAGGTGTTGGATAACTATGCGAGGAAATTATGATTAGCATCATCACACCAAGTTTTGAGATCAGAGGCCTCAACGGACGGGAAGAGGGAGTGGCGCTCTTACGAAACATTGAGTACTATGGCCGCGTATCACACGACGCACAAGACAAGCAGACAGACACCTCGTGGGAGAAGTTTCTGAAGACGTGGGTCGTCGAGCATGGAGACTGGTCCATCACAGAGCACGAGAAGGTCACCGTACTGGCCACGATGGACCGCGGTATCTCTCATGAGTGGGTTCGGCATCGTATCGGCTCATACACTCAAGAGTCAACACGCTTTGTCAATTACACGAAGGCCGGTCGGCAGGCGATGTTCGTGCGCCCACCCCTTGCAAAGGCGGCGTCTGTTCTGGTATGGGAAGCGGCGATGGCGTACGCGGAAGAGTCCTACAAGTCACTGATCACACTGGGAGAGCCGCCACAGATTGCCCGCTCAGTGTTCCCAACGGCACTCAAGACGACAATTGCAACCACATTCAACCTACGCAACTGGCGACACTTCCTCTTGATGCGGACCTGCCGCGAGGCCCATCCGCAGATCAAGGAACTCTGTATACCGCTGCTTGGGGCCTTC
>Ga0315287_10006277_pt1 | contig 11802 bp, 11 predicted proteins | sample YL17G11_0_MG_FD_205037 | JGI IMG/M metagenome (GOLD analysis project Ga0315287, IMG submission 205037) | Sediment microbial communities from Yellowstone Lake, YNP, Wyoming, USA - YL17G11_0 | ecosystem: Environmental > Aquatic > Freshwater > Lake > Sediment | place: USA: Wyoming | collected...
GACCATGCCGAAGACCTCATACCCCTTCGACAGAAGCAGGTCGGCCAGATACGAACCGTCCTGGCCGGTGATTCCGGTTATCAATGCGCGCATAAGGCCGTATCCTTTTTCAATATCAATAATATGCGCGAATATACGGAGATGAGAGGGTCCGGTCAAATGGTTTCGCGCAACGCTTCCGGGCGGGCGCCCAAACGGTTTGACATTTGCAAAACCAAGCGGTAGATTGCCGGTCGAACCTAAGCGAGGACTGCCGATCGTGGAAAAAATGACATTTCGCCCGCAAAGACACCTGGCCTTGCCGGCGTTGTTCCTGCTCCTGCTGGCGTCTTGCGGCGGTGAGAAGGAGGTCTATAAGCCGTCGCCGTTCATATACAACGCGGAGCTTCTCGCCGAACCGGTGCCGCTGATCGACGCGGAATTACAGGTATCACTTCCCCTCGGATGGACGCCCTTAGACAGCGCCCGGATGGACTCGTTCCGACGCATGCTGGGCGCCACCGAATTGGCGCGCGAGTTTTTTCCGATGTTCCCGCTGGCGGCTTACGCCGACAGTTCCACCGGGGCGTTCGTCTATGTAGCCCAGGTGGATGAAAAGCAGGCATCGCTAGCCAAGGTGGCTCAACGGTATCGGGACTTTCTTACCTCGCGGCTCGCCGACGCGGCCATGACCGAGGAACGATACAAGGTGCAGGATATCAAGCTATACTGTTTCACGTTGCACTCGCCCACGACAGTCAATTACAAACTGATCGGCGAAACCCGTCCGGGGACACGATTCCTGATTGAGTACATTATTCCCGGCGGTTCCTTCGCCGGATTCGAGTCGGCGATTTCGTCGTCGATGGCCTCGCTGAAAGTCATCGGGATGTAACCCTGTCGTCGCGTGGTGTCGGCGGTGATTTGCGCAATGTTTAGCCTCACCGGCTGGCGACGTTTTGCGGAGTGGTCTCTTGACGCCGGGCATTTTGACTTTATGTTGGAGACGTGAACGCGATACCGGAAAACCTGATTGACCGTCTTCGCCAGGCCCGAAAAGTCGTCATTTCGACCGGCGCCGGGGTGTCGGCCGAGTCGGGCGTGCCCACGGTCCGCGGCACTGCCGGCATCTGGTCGAAGATGAACCCGGAAGAGCTGGCCTCGGTCGACGGCTTCATGCGAAATCCCCAACTGGTCTGGGAATGGTATCAATATCGCCGGGACCTGATGGACAAGGTCGCCCCCAATCCGGGGCATTATGCCATCGCCCGGTTCGAGAAGCGGTTTGCGGATTTCACCCTGATTACCCAGAATATCGACGGTCTCCATGCGCGCGCCGGTTCGGTCAATATCCTCGAATTGCACGGCAACATCACTCGCAACAAATGCTTCAAATGCGAGCGGCCGTATGCCGGTGAGATCAATCTAAAGGAAGGTCTGCCATACTGCGGCTGCGGCGGCATGATCCGTCCCGACGTCGTCTGGTTCGGCGAGATGCTGCCGGAGACCGTCCTGCGCGGCGCATTTCGCGCCGCCGAGGAGGCGGAGGTGTTTTTCTCGGTGGGGACATCGGCCGTGGTTCAACCGGCGGCGTCGCTGCCGTTTGTGGCTCGACGGGCGGGAGCATATGTAATTGAGGTCAACGTTGAAACCACCGGCATGACTCCCGTGGCGGACCTGTTTCTGGAGGGCAAATCCGGCGAAATTCTCCCGCGTATATTGGAAGGGCTTGACGCCGAGCGCTAAGAACGGCGCCCTCGGGTCAATTCCAGCGTTGGAGGATAGATGAGCCGCAAAGACCCAGTCCGGCTGATGGCGATCGGCGACGACCTTTTGGCCCGCCTGAGCAACTGTGACCTTTGCCCGCAGAACTGCCGGGTCGACCGCACCGCCGGCCAAACCGGCCAATGCGGCATCACCGACCGTCTTCAGGTCGCCAGCTGCAATCTCCACCACGGCGAGGAGCCGCCGCTGTCAGGTTCTCGCGGATCGGGCACGATCTTCTTTTCCGGCTGTTCCCTCTCCTGCCTGTACTGCCAAAATTATCCTATCAGCCAGCATCTGGTCGGCTCGCCGATGACGATCGAAGAGCTGGCCGAGCAAATGCTGTCCCTTCAGCGCCGGAACGCCCACAATATCAATTTGGTTACTCCCGATCACGTCGTCGGGCATATCGTGAGGGCCATCGGCCTGGCGGTCAAAGACGGTCTGGACATACCGATCGTTTTCAACAGCTCCGGATACCAAAAACTGGAGACCCTCCGTCTTCTGGAAGGGATCGTCGATATCTACCTGGTCGATATGCGGTATGCCGACAACGAGATTGCCCGCAACTGTTCCCGGGCCGGGCAGTATAAGGAGGTGAATCAGGCGGCGGTCAAGGAGATGTTCCGTCAGGTCGGCAATTTGGCCCTGGATGACGACGGGATTGCGACCTCAGGCGTGCTGGTGCGGCATCTGGTGTTGCCGCAGGGTATGTCGGGCTCGGCGGAAGTTTTTCGGTTTATGGCCGAAGAGGTGTCGCGCGATATTTACGTGAGTTTGATGAGCCAGTATTTTCCGGCCTACCAGGCCGTCGATCATCCCCGGTTGGGCCGGAAAATCACGCCAGCCGAGTTTGACAAGGCGGTCAAGATGTTCTATACTGCCGGATTGAGGAATGGGTACATACAGGAGATGAGGTCGGGCGGTGCCTAAGCGGAGTATCCCCATTGCCATCGCGGTGTTTTTGACCCTGACGTTCAGTTCCTGCACCTGCATCTACTTCAACACGTTTCACAACATCCGCGAAAATTTCAACGGCGCGGAGAAAACCCGGAAAAAGGAGGGTCGCGACGCGGCTCGCGGCGCCGAGGTCAAGCAGTACACCGACGCCATTGCCAAGGCCTCCCGCGTGCTGGAACGACACCCCACGTCGAGCTGGGTGGACGACGCCCTTTATATTATCGGAGCCTCCTACTATTACCTCGGCGAGTTTGACAAAGCCGACCGGAAGTTCAAGGAATTGTTCGCCAATTATCCCGAGTCGAAATTTATCCCGCAAACCCGGGTTCTCATGGCCAAGACCAAGCTGCAACTGAAAGAGGAAGCCGAGGCGGTGGTCATCTTCGAGGAGATTTTGGAGCGGGAAAAGGACCGCTCGATGAGGGCCAACGCCGCCCGGTCGCTCGGACAGTATTATTTCGAAACGAAGGATTACGAGAAGGCCAACTCATATTTTTTGGCCCTCATTGATTCACTGGGCGAGGAGAGCGACAAACTCCGGGCGTTGATCTACGTGGGTGATGGATACTTCGATATGTACGCGTTCGCCAAGGCGAAGGACAGTTACCGGAAGGCCCTCGATCACACCCCTGACACCCTCCAGACGTATCATCTCACGTTCCGCTTGGCCGAGTGTGATTATTACTTGAATAATATCAGCGCCGGTCTGGAAAAGCTCGGCGAAATGGCCGACAACGAACGGTATTATGACTCGCTGGCGCCGATCAGGCTGAAAATGGCGGAGGGGTATGAGTGGGAGGGCGATTTTAACGCCGCCATCGACGCCTTCGAGCAGGTGATCGTCGAAAACCCGAAAAAAAACCCCGCCGCTATCGCCTATTACCAGCTGGGACTGATTTATCAGTACGATTTCGAGGATCTCGAAAAGGCTCGTGGGTATTACCAAAAATCGCGCGAGGAGGTGCCCGGCTCGCCCGTGGCGCAGGACGCGACCCGGCGGGCCTCCAAGCTGGCGCTTTTGGAGCAATATACCCGCAGCGGCGAGACGGCCGCCGCCGATACCGCCGCTGAAATCTCACCGGATAAGCTTGACCAGTTCGCCAAAAACCAATTTCTCCTGGGAGAACTGTTCTATTTTGACCTGGAAAAGCCGGACTCTGCGGTCCACGCCTATAAATTGCTGCTTGACCGATATCCAACTTCCGTGTATGCGCCCCGCGCCCTCATGTCCATGTCCTATATCTACCGGGCGGACTATCGGGATAGCGCGAGCGCCGACAGCCTGCTGCGCCTGGTTCCGGAGCGTTATTCCCGATATGATGAGTCGCGGGAAGTCATCGGTATGCTGGGGCTGGCCGGCACCATCGCCGACAGCGGTTATGCCGCCATCACGTTTGGCCGGGCCGAGAACTTTCTTGAGGAGTTCCGCGCTCTCGACTCCAGCATGTACTACGCGCGGCTGGCGGTGGAGTCGATGCCGCCGACCGACACCGGAGAAGGTGAGGGTCCCCAGCCATCCGAAGACACCGGGTCGGGAGATTCACTAAAGACCGAGGATCTGTATCTTACCCCCGCCGGCCCCGCTCCGACCGATTCCGCCCGGACCGCCGATTCCGTTCGGCGCCCGGACTCGCTTCAGGCGATTGATTCGATCGGCATCGACGATTCCATCCGGGTGGCCGACTCCATCCATGCCATGGAACTGATGCGGATGGCTGACTCGCTCAGGGCGTTGAAGGCCTCGGCCGCGCCGCCCCCGGCCGGTCCTCCGGCAACGGCTCCGATTGATTCGATGGTTCGGCTCGACTCCTTTATGAAACGGGGATCATCGCCGCGCCCGGATTCGACCGATTCGCAGAGCCTTGTCCGTCCCGATACTTTGATGGTCGGTCCCCCGCAACCGCAACCCGATACGCTGATCGCGATCAATTCTGTTTCTACCGCGATGTTCGGGCCACCCCTGGATTCACTTGCCATGAAGATACCGGATTCATCAACAACTGACACGATGCCCGCGACGTATGGGCCTCCTTTTGAGCCCGAAATAATGGGTCCGCCCATGCCGGCTGCCCGGCCGAGGACAAGACCGGAAACCGGCGCGGCCACGGCCAAGGCGGTCGATTCCTTGGCTCAGCAACAAGCGGTTCATATCGATTACTGGGGGGAGACTTTCAAGTCGGCCAAGGCCAAATACAACCAGCGGCAACTGCAGCTTCTCGATTCGGCGCACTACTATTACCAGTACGTCGTCGACAGTTTCCCCTACTCGATGTATGGCGTCCAGGCCAGATATGTCATGCTGTGGATGTATGACCGCTATCTCTCGCCGGGGGACTCATCGCTTATGGCGATGTATAGGACGTTTGTCGACTCCTTTCCACAATCTGAATACGCCCAGGCGATCGCGGATGAGTACGGCATCCGCGCCGTGGGCGTCCCCCAGCGCCCGAAACCGGGTCAGGGTCAACAGCAAGAGGAAACGCCCGCCGATACGGCGCAATTTGCCCGGGAAAACCAGCCCGACACCGGCAACATGGCTCAGGGAATGGATACGACCAGCCAGGAATCGAAATTCATCACTCGCGACGGCAAACAACTGGAACCAGCCAAGAAATACTTCATGCGCGAGGCGGTTACCTTCGATTATCCTATTGATGCATTGGCGTATAATATTGAGGACAAACTCTACTTTCAGATTCGGATCGATTTTTCGGGTAAAGTGGTTGAGGCGGTCCTGCTCAACCCAACCCGGTCCGATAAGTTAAACGAACTGATACTGGAGACGGTCAAGCAGACCGAGTTCGACGAGGGAAGGATACCCGCTGAATTGTACGACAGCTGGTTCTATTACACCTATGACGTCAAAATCCCCTCACGCTTGCGACAATGAAAAAAATCATACCCCAATACTGCTCCATCGCGGACAACAGACGGCTTGACGCCGACGGCAGGTATTTCCGCCTCAAAGTCGCCGATTTCAAGCCCGTTCGGCCCGTTTATCCGGGCCAATTTGTCCACATCAAGGTCGCCGATGCCTACGACCCGTTTTTCCGGCGAGCCTTTTCGATCGCCGACTACGATCCGGCCACGCGGCGGCTGGAAATTATCTACAAAGTCGTGGGCAAAGGGACGTCGACCCTGGCGATAAGACGCAAAGGCGATAGTCTCGACGTCCTCGGGCCGCTGGGTAACCGCTTCTCCGCCGCGTCCAAAACAAAGACGGTCGCGCTCGTCGCCGGTGGGATCGGTTTTCCTCCCTTGATTTATCTGGCCAAGGCACTGCTTTCGAGAGGGTTTTCCGGGGATCAACTCCTGTTCTTCTACGGCGGCCGGACCAAAACCGACCTGATCGAGTTGAGACGCATTCGCGCCCTGGGTGTCCATGTCTTCCCGTGCACCGATGACGGTTCGTACGGTTTCAAGGGTTTTGTGACCGAGGCGGTCATGCAACGGCTTGCCGATGCGAACCCAAAGGGCGTGTATATCTACGGATGCGGTCCGGAACCGATGCTGGCGACCCTCCAGGAGTCGGCGATGCGCCGAGGTTACGCCGGCGAACTGTCGCTGGAAGCGCCCATGCCCTGCGGCGTCGGCGTCTGTCTGGGTTGTATCAAGCCCACGTTGGATAATCCCCGCAAATACGTGCGGGTGTGCTACGATGGGCCGGTTTTCAAATTGGGCGAGGTAAAGCTGTGAAGCCGGATTTGCGGGTTGACATCGCCGGAGTGACCTTCAAGAACCCGGTTCTGACGGCGTCCGGGACATTCGGCTACGGCGAGGAATTCGCCGATCTGATCGACCTGGACGCCCTCGGCGGCATCGTTACCAAATCGATCACGCTCCACGAACGGCCGGGGCATCCCCCGCCCCGCACCTGCGAAACCGCCGCCGGTATGCTCAACGCCATCGGCCTGGCCAACGTCGGCATCGAACGCTTTATCGACGAAAAGATACCGTTTCTCAAAACGCTCGACACCGTCATCATCGTCAACGTCGCCGGATCCACCATCGGCGAGTACGTCGAGGTGTGCCGAAGGCTGGAGAAGGCGGGGCACGTCGACATGATCGAGCTGAACGTGTCCTGCCCCAACGTCGATGAGGGCGGCATGGAGTTCGGCACCGATGAGGCGTCACTGATCAGGATTATGACGGCCGTCCGCGAGGTGACCACGCGGCCGATTATTGCCAAGCTCTCGCCCAACGTCACTTCGATCGTGGCCATGGCGCGCGCCGCCAAAGAAGGCGGGGCCTCGGCGGTGTCGCTTATCAACACCTTGGTCGGGATGGCGGTCAACGTGCATGATTGGCGGCCGTCTTTGTCAAATACTACGGGAGGATTGTCCGGCCCGGCCATCAAGCCGGTCGCGGTCGCCATGGTCTATAAGGTGGCCAGGGCGGTGGATATCCCGATCATCGGCATCGGCGGAATCACCACGCCCGCGGACGCGGTGGAGTTTCACTTGGTCGGAGCGCGGGCCATCCAGATCGGCACGGCCAATTTCATAGATCCCGACGCCGGCATGAAGATCATCGCCGGCCTTCGGCAGTACCTGGCCGAACGCCGCCTGGGATCAATTCACGACATCATCGGAAAGGTCAAAACGTCATCATGAGCGCCGTAAAAAAACTGATTGCCAGCATGGAAAAACACAACTCGCTCATCTGCCTCGGACTGGATCTCGACCCCAAACGGATGCCGTCCGGATCGGGAGAAACCACGGCCGGAATGGCCCAATTCGCCATGCGTATCATTCAGGCCACGGCCGACGTCGTCGCCGCCTATAAGCCGAATATGGCTTTCTTCGAGGCGCTCGGTCCCGAGGGATTATCGCTTCTCCGGCTGGTGCGCAGCCGCATACCCGAGGATACGGTGGTCATCATGGACGGTAAACGGGGCGACATCGGCAACAGCTCGGAGTTTTATGCCAAGGCCCAGTTCGTCGCTTGCGGCGCCGACTGGGTGACGGTCAGCCCATATATGGGGTATGATTCCGTTCAGCCGTTTCTGAACTACGAGGACAAGGGCGCCTTTGTCCTATGCCTCACGTCCAATCCGGGGGCGCGCGACTTGCAGGGTATGGAGATCGCGGGTAAACCGCTGTACCTCCACGTCGCGGAGAAGGTGAATTCATGGAACAGGGACGGCAACTGCGGCCTCGTGGTCGGCGCCACCTATCCGGAGCAATTGATCCAAATCAGACAGGCCGCCGGCGAGATGCCGATCTTGATACCCGGCGTCGGGGCGCAGGGGGGCGATTTGGAAGCGGCGGTTTTGGGCGGCACCGCCAATTTCACCCAGCCGGCGATCATAAACGTTTCCCGGTCGGCCTTGTATGCATCCAACGGTGAGGATTACGACAAGGCTGCAAGAGCCGTAGTGGAGAAACTTAACGCGGAAATAAACGGGCTGCGGAACCGGCCTACATCGTGACCGCCGCCGGCAGAATCCCGGCGCTCTTGTGCCGTTCAATCAGAGATTCAATATAGCCGAACGCTTCCTCGCGGGAATTGAAGATATGGGGGTCTTCGCCACTCTGCTCCGCGTAGCCCTGCCGAACGGTAATCCGGGTGATCTGAAATCCGTAGCGGGCGATGCCGTCGGGCATGACGTATTTGTCCTGTATGGCCCGGGCATGAGCGACATAAGCCGTTTTCAATTCCGGCTCGAAAATGACATTGCTCATATTAATGATTAGATAAAGCCGTTCCGATTTTGTGTACGGGTCGAGAATCTCCCCCAATACGGCGAATTTCCGACCCAGTTGCTCTTTTGTCGTCGGATGAATCCTGGATTTAAATCCGATATGGAGAATACGGCGTACCGGGTCGAATTCAAGATCGAGATAATCCGGTCTGCGTCCCTGTGGTTGCTGCTCCTGATGCATACTCTCATCCACCTCAGTTTTCATTATCGGCAGGCCGGCGAAAAAGTTGAATAACCGAACAACTTGCCGCCTGTGTCTTGGGGCCCGAATTTCCTATTATTATACACATAATCATGTATATGACAATAACGTCTTCGGCGGCCGGGGGAAGCGGGGCATGGCGATGGCGGAATGGCGAAACTCAGCGGCGCGCCTTGACCGCAGCGCCGGCAATCTACCGCTGTTGGCCTGTCGGAGCCGGCGTTGTTTGACTCGGCACGACGTCGCCGGCGGCCGATTCGGCCCGCTGGCGCTGTTCGATCAGACTGTAAATATATAGGAACGCTTCTTCTTTCGTATTGAAGAGATTCGGTGATCCGCCCAGGTGCATGGTATGGCTCAGCCGGGCCGTCACCCGGGTAATCTCAAACCCGTAACGGGCAAATCCTTCGGGATAGAGATAGGTGTCGAAGATATACCTTATCGCGGCGGCGTATTCCTCGATCTTTTCCGGTTCAATGATGATCTTGGAGTAATCGGTGACCAGGTAACCGCGTTCGCCCCGAAGGTGTCCGGCCAGGATTTCGTTGACCGCTTTGCTTAAAGCTTTTCCCTGCTCCAAAGTCGTGATGTGTATCGGACGTTTCGCCGTCAGATGCACGATCCGGTTCTTTGCGTCGAATTCCCCAATCAGGTCATTGAGGTTGATCATAATCAATCCCACCTGTATGTTGTCCTTCCCGGCGGCGTTACGTCTCAATTGAATCGGAAAAAAGCGGGTTTAGTTTAGGATAATGGATGAAATAAATTGATGCCGGAAGGCGAGTCCGATGAAGTCCGGCATTCGCTTCGCGGGTCGATCTCCCCAAAGACCGACCCGCAAAAATCAGCCCGGCCGTCCTGCCGCCGTCTCGCCAAAAAAAAGTGCGACGGCCACGCCGCGTACTTGGCCGGTGGCTATTTCACCGTTTCGACGTCGGCGGTCTTTTCCCCGGTCAGCCCCAGCTTGACCTTGACTTCCTTTTCAATCGTCTCGGCCAAATCGGAGTTCTCATCCAAAAATTCCTTGACCCGCTCGCGGCCCTGGCCCAGTTTGTCGGCCCCGTAGGAAAACCAGGAGCCGGATTTCTCGATGACATTCTCCTTGACGCCGATGTCGATCACTTCCCCGATACGCGATATCCCCTGGCCGTACATGATGTCGAATTCGGCCTCCTTGAACGGCGGCGAAACCTTGTTCTTAACCACCCGGACACGCGTCCGGTTTCCCACCACCGAGTCCCCCTCCTTGATGGAGGCGATCTTGCGGATATCCAGACGAATGGTGGCGTAGAATTTTAGCGCGTTGCCGCCGGTGGTGGTTTCCGGGTTGCCGAACATGACGCCGATTTTCATGCGGATTTGGTTGATGAAGACGACGCAGCAACGGGATTTGGAGATAACACCGGCCAGTTTGCGCAGGGCCTGAGACATCAGGCGGGCTTGCAGACCCATGTGGGCGTCGCCCATCTCGCCTTCAATCTCGGCCCGAGGGACAAGCGCCGCCACGGAATCGATCACGATGACGTCGATGGCGCCCGACCGCACCAGCGTTTCGGTGATCTCCAGCGCCTGTTCGCCGGTGTCCGGCTGAGCGATCAGCAGATTATCTAGATCGACGCCCAGGGCGCGGGAGTAATTGGGATCAAGGGCGTGCTCGGCGTCAATGAAGGCCGCCGTGCCCCCCTCCTTTTGGGCTTCGGCGATGGCGTGAAGCGCCAGGGTCGTTTTGCCCGATGATTCCGGCCCGTAGATTTCGATCACTCGTCCGCGCGGATATCCCCCAACTCCAAGCGCGACGTCAAGTCCAAAGGAACCTGAGGGGATCACGTCCACAGCGATGGCGACGCCGCCCGCGCCGAGCTTCATGATCGAGCCTTTGCCGAATTGCTTTTCGATCTGCGCTACGGCTGCGTCCAGCGCCTTCTTTTGATCCGATGTTTGAATCGCCATAAGCTTCCACCTTTTACTCAAGGTTATATAATTTTACTATCTCATAAATGGGCCCGCTGGGAGTCAAGGTTGACTTGACCAATGCCACCCGGTCCAATATAACCGCCCCGGCGTCAAATTTCAAGCCCTGTATATGGGCCGCCAGGTCGCTGAAGTCGCCCGGCTTTTTCACCCGTCCCAGGGTGAGGTGAGGCGACAGGGCGCGTTTCTCCGCCTTGATCCCCGCCGGAACGAGCCGTTGATCCAGTTCCCTGGCTATTTCCACCGCGGGAGCGGCGCCCTCGAGGCCCACCCATAACACACGCGGATTGCGCAAGTTGGGGAACCCCCCGGCTCCGACTAGCCGGCCTTCAAACTGCCTGCGGCCGGCCAGCGCCGTTTCGAGAATCTCGGTGATCAGCCCGACTTTTTTCTGGGGAACTTCGCCGATGAATTTGAGCGTCAGGTGGATATCCTTGGGTTCCACCCATTTTATGCCCCGGCTGCGCGGCTTGAGATCATCAATGAGTTCTCCCAGTCGGGTTTTGATCTGCTCAGGAAAAAGCAGCGCGATAAAAAGCCGGATCATTTTGCCGACTTCGTCGTGTTGGTCCTTGTTTTCCATATCGCTAGCCTTCAGCGGCGGCGACTAAGCCGCCGTCCGCTGGACACACCCGATCCATCCTTCTCTCGTTCTTCAAATACAAAGCTACTTTGTCGTCCTTCAAAAAAGCCGGCGTCGCGGAAATACTTGCGTGCGTCGCTTCCCACGCCGAGTCTATCCGCTAGACTCCTCAGGTCGATGCGATTAAGCAGGCCGATGGTAACCGGTCTCTTCGCATCAAAGAACACAAGTGCATGAAGAAACCGCTTGGCGATGTCTGAGTTCAGTAAGAGGCATACGAAGGATGCTTCTTGTTCAGAAGTGCAGGGGATGAAGCAGCAGGTATCGTCTAAGACTACCGGCTTATCTTCGTGCGAACCGACAACTTCGAACCGGCAATTCTTGTAAAGTCCGGAAATCCCGACCTTCCAGGGGGAAAAAGTATAGTCTCCCACGCCAAATACCGAGAACCTTGCTCGCTTCTGATAGATGATGCTTTTGCGCCGATCCAGAATGACTGCGTGCCGCATTAGATAAGACCACGTCTTGGGCGCAACCGTTGAGATAGCCCTTGTGTCATCACCAGGTTTGCGCTGAGTGACCAGAACATACCGTTTCGGAATGAGTCTTCCATTGGCAATGTCAGACGACTTAAGCAAT
>Ga0315287_10006279_pt1 | contig 11801 bp, 11 predicted proteins | sample YL17G11_0_MG_FD_205037 | JGI IMG/M metagenome (GOLD analysis project Ga0315287, IMG submission 205037) | Sediment microbial communities from Yellowstone Lake, YNP, Wyoming, USA - YL17G11_0 | ecosystem: Environmental > Aquatic > Freshwater > Lake > Sediment | place: USA: Wyoming | collected...
GCACGCGCGTGCTGTGCGTCGGCCCCGGTACCGCCAGCGCGGCGCGTCGCGCGGGCTTCGCCGCGCCGGAAGTGCCGGCCGCGCGTTACGACGCCGAGTCGCTCGCGCAAGCCGTGCGCGATGTGTTGCCGCCCGCCGGTCGCCGCTTCTTGTTCCCGTGCGGCTCGCTCTCGCGACCGACGTTGCCCCAGAGCCTGCGCGAGGCCGGCGCGCGCGTCGACGAAGTGATCGTGTACGCGACCGCGCCCGCCGAGGTGGACGTCGCGCAGCTGCGCACCGCGCTGGTCGCGGGCGACGTCGATGCGTTGACCTTCGCAAGCCCTTCGGCAGTGCGCCGCTTCGCCGCGTGTCTCGATGAGGCGTCGCGCGCCGCGGCATCGCGCGCGGTCGTCGCGGCGATCGGTATGGTTACGGCGGAAGCGCTCGGCGAGGTCGGGCTGCCGGCGCAAGTGATTCCCGAGCGCGCCGGTGCGCGCGCGCTGGTCGAAGCGCTCGCCCGCCACTTTGCGGCGCGCGCGCGAGGAGACGACACATGAGTTTTCCGACGGTGCGGATGCGGCGGATGCGGCGCAGCGACGCGTTGCGGCGACTGGTCCGCGAGACGCGCCTTTCGCGCGACGACCTGGTGCTCCCGCTCTTCGCGGTGCCCGGCAGCGGCGTGCGCGAGGCCGTCTCGTCGATGCCCGGCGTGTTCCGGCTCTCGGCCGACCAGATTGCCGAAGAGGCGAAGGCCGTCGCGGATCTGGGCATTCCGGCCGTCATCCTGTTCGGCATTCCCGAAGCGAAGGATGCGCGCGGCTCGGGCGCGGACGCGGCGGATGGGATCGTGCAGCGCGCGGTCGCTGCGGCGAAACGAGCGGCGCCAGACCTGTGCGTGATCACCGATGTCTGTCTCTGCGAATACACCGATCACGGACACTGTGGCCTGCTCGATGGCGAGGAGGTCGCCAACGATCCGAGCCTCGATCGGCTCGCTGCCACGGCGCTCTCGCACGCGCGCGCCGGCGCCGACATCGTGGCGCCTTCGGACATGATGGATGGCCGCGTCGCTGCGATCCGCGCGTCGCTCGATGCCGCGCATTTTGAGTCGATCCCGATCCTCGCCTATGCCGCGAAGTACGCGAGCGCGTTCTACGGCCCGTTCCGAGAGGCGGCCGAGAGCACGCCGGCGTTCGGCGATCGCCGCGGTTACCAGATGGATCCGCCCAACCAGCGCGAGGCGCTGCGCGAGATGCAACTCGATCTCGACGAGGGCGCCGACATCCTGATGGTGAAGCCGGCGCTGCCGTATCTCGACGTGCTCGCCGAAGCACGCCGGCGCTTCGACGTCCCGCTCGCCGCCTATCATGTGTCCGGCGAGTACGCGATGCTGATGGCGGCCGCTGAGCGCGGTTGGCTCGATGGCCCGCGGGCGATGCTCGAGTCGCTCGTTTCGATCAAGCGCGCAGGCGCGGATTTCATCCTGACCTATGCAGCCAAGGACGTTGCGGCGCACCTCGCGTCGTAGTCGCCGAAGAGGAAATCGCGTGGCGCTTCTCTACAAAGTGGTCGAGACCAGCAACGTCGCGGACGACGAACTCGAGCGCATCCTGAACGAATGGGTCGCGCAAGGCTGGAGCTTCGAAGGCTTCCACTTCGCGACGCGCGAGAACTCGAAGCGGCCGGCGATGGCATTCGTGACCTTCACGCGCGAGAGCTAGCCCCTTCCCTGGGGCGGAATGCCGCATTGCCGATTCGCGGTGAGGCGTAGTGCCCAGTTCGGGTGCATGTCGTCGCCGCACTGCCACCGCCAAGTGGCTCGGATTCTGCACACCGGGCGCTGCAGGAGGTGCCTGCTTTGCTCTCGAAGTCTCAAGCTCGACTCTTCTTTTTCGGCGGGACTCTCTTCTTCTCGGTGATCTTCATCGCACTGACTGTGGACACGCTCCGCCAGATCCCGGCCCGTTCTCACCAGGACCGCATGACGGCCGAGGTCGTTCGCGGCAAGGGGATCTGGGACAAGAGCAACTGCATGGGCTGCCACACGATCCTCGGCGAGGGAGGCTACTACGCGCCCGAGTTGACGAAGGTGGTGCAGCGCCGCGGCAAGGAGTGGATCGCGATCTTCCTAGCGGATCCCCAGGCGATGTTTCCCGGCGAGCGGAAGATGGTGAACTACCACTTCGACGACGGGCAGATTCGTGACGTGATCGCGTTTCTCGACTGGATCGGCGGCATCGACACCAACGGCTTTCCGCCCAAACCGGACCTCGCGCTGCCGGCGGCCTTGGTGGTGGCGAGCGGAAACCTCGCGCCGCCGCCGGCCATCTTCGGGACGGTGTGCATCGCGTGTCACGCTGTCGGCGGCAAGGGCGGCGCGGTCGGGCCAGCGCTCGATGGTGTCGCGCATCGCAAGACGCCGCAGGAACTCGATCGCTGGCTCGCCGACCCGGCTGCCGTCAAGCCGGGGACTGCGATGCCCAAGCTGGCGATCGACGACTCGACCCGCGCGGCCCTCGTCGCGTGGCTCTCCACGTTGAACTAGGAGCATGCCATGAAGTTCAGCAGCCAGCGCATCGCATACCTCTTCTTCGCAACGTCGATGTTGTTGCTTCCGCTCCAGCTCATCTTCGGTTTCGTGATGGGCTTTGCGCACATCGGTTGGGACGGACTCCACGAATGGATTCCGTTCAACGCCGCGCGATCGACGCACTTGAACCTGCTCGTGCTGTGGTTGCTGTCGGGCTTCATGGGAGCCGCATACTTCATCATCCCCGAAGAGGCAGATCGCGAGATCTGGAGCCCGCCGCTCGCGATCGTGCAATGGGCGTCGCTGGTGGTCGTCGCGGTCGTCGCGCTGGTGGGATTCCAGTTCGGCTGGTGGGAGGGGCGGAAATTCCTCGAGATCCCGCGGCCGCTCGACTACCTGGTGCTCGTCAACGTGCTGGCGTTCCTGCTCAACATCGCGATGACGGCCTGGAACGCCAAGCGATTCACCACCACGGGCAGCGTGCTGCTGCTTGGACTCACCGCAGCCGGCCTGCTCTATCTACCGGGCATGATCACGTTCCAGAACCAGGTCTTCGATTCGTACTTCCGCTGGTGGGTCGTGCATCTGTGGGTCGAAGGTGTGTGGGAACTGATCATGGGCGCGATCCTCGCGTACCTGTTGATCAAGCTGACCGGCGTCGACCGTGAAGTGATCGAGAAGTGGCTCTACGTGATCGTCGGTTTCACGTTCCTTTCGGGCATTCTCGGCACCGGTCATCACTACTACTTCATCGGCGCGCCGTCCTACTGGCTGTGGATCGGCGGGGTCTTCTCGGCGCTGGAACCGCTGGCGTTCCTCGGCATGGCTCTCTATGCCGTCACGATGGCGCGTCGCGCCGGCCGTGATCATCCCAATCGCATCGCGCTGTTCTGGACGGTCGGCTGCGGCGTGATGTCGTTCGTGGGCGCCGGTTTCCTCGGCTTTGCGCACACGCTGCCATCGGTGAATCTGTACACGCACGGAACGATCGTCACGGCGATGCACGGCCACATGGCCTTCTGGGGCGCCTACGCGATGATCGTGCTCGGCATCATCAGCTACACGATGCCGCTGCTCACCGGCCGGAAGCGCTTTGGTGGCTGGGTGCCCGAGGTCGCGTTCTGGACCGCGAACATCGGGATGCTGGGGATGACCGGCGCCTTCGCGGTCGCCGGCATCACGCAGGTCTATCTGGAGCGCCGGATGGGGATGGACTTCCTCCAGGCGCAGAAGGCGGTGGCCGTCCATTTCGGCGGCGTCCTGCTCGCGGCATGCCTGCTCACGTTCGGCATCGCGCTCTTCATCTGGGATTTCATCCGCTACGGGCTGCCGAGCGAGGAGGCCATCGGCCGCGACATTTCGGTCGGCGCCGCGGAGACCGCGTAGATGGCGATCGCCCGCGCGGCGAGCGGGCCCGCGGACGCGACGCCCAGGGCGCTTCCGTGGTATCGCCCGATCCGCAACGAGTGCGAACTCTTTGCGACCGCTTTCGAAGAGCGGCTGCCGCTGCTGCTGAAGGGACCGACGGGCTGCGGCAAGACGCGACTGGTCGAGCACATGGCGGCCCGTCTCGGCCGTCCGCTCGTCACGGTTGCGTGTCACGATGAGACGTCGGCCGTCGACCTGCTCGGCCGCTGGTTGCTGAAGGGTGGCGACACCGCCTGGCAGGACGGCCCCGTGACGCGCGCGGTACGTGAGGGCGCGATCCTCTATCTCGACGAGTTCGCAGAAGCGCGCAGCGACGTGCTCGTCGTGATCCATCCGCTGACGGACCACCGGCGCCGGCTCTTCGTCGAGCGGCATGACGAGGAACTCGAAGCAGCGCCCGGCTTCCTGCTCGTCGCGAGCTACAACCCCGGCTATCAGCGCGGCCTGAAGGAGCTGAAGCCCTCCACACGGCAGCGCTTCGTGACGCTCGTGTTCGACTACCCGGTGCCCGACGTGGAGGTCGAGATCCTGCGGCAGGAGACCGGCATCGGGGTGCCGCTGGGCAAGGCTCTCGTCGCGTTGCTCGGCAAGCTCCGCGCCGCCGACACGCTCGCGCTCGCCGCGGCGCCCTCGACGCGGCTGGCCGTTTCGGCGGCACGGCTGATCCGCGCCGGCGTTCCGCCGCGGGCGGCATGCGCAGCAGCGATCATCGAGCCGCTGACCGACGATCCCGAGATCGCGTCGGGCCTGCGCGATCTGGTCGCCCTCGTCTTCTGATGTCGCCGCGCCTCAACTTCGAGTGGGATCTCGGCCTGTTCCGCGCCGGCCGCGCGCTGCTGCGCCACATGCGCGGGGACGCGCGCGCGGATGAAGCGGCGCGGGCCCTGCGAGCGGCGCGGCTCGAGGACCATCGCGAGGCGCTCACCGCGTTCGCACGCGCGCTCAGCGGGTTGCCCGTGCGGATCGTTGCGGCGGCCGATGCCGGCGGCGTGCGCGGCGAGGACCTGCTGCTGCCCGAGACGCTGGAACTCGCGGGCCAGGCCGAAGCCAATCGTGGGCTCTATGTGTTGCGCACCGCTGTGTCGGCAGCGATCGCACGGCTGGATCTCGCGGCGACGCGAGACGCCGGCGAGGAGTCGCTGCCGACGCCGCTCCCGGCACTGCGTGCGGCGGCGGAGGCCTGCGCATGGCTGGCACGCGAACTCCCGGGCTTCGGGCCAAGGATGGAGCAGGCGCGCGCCCTTGCACTCGCCGCGCGTCCAGAGGCCACGCGTTTGCGCGGCCGCGAAGCGCTTCGGGAACGTGCGCGGCGCGCGGCGCTGCGCGGCGAGAAGCCATGGGAAAGCGCGACTTTCGTTGCCGCACTGCGCGAAGCCCGCGAGCGCGGACCCGCAGCGCCCGGCGAGCCGCTGCTCGGGGAACGGCTCGAGCCTCGCGATTCCGCACGGGCCGGCGCGGCGGCGGGCGACGACGCGCGCGAAGCGAATCCGGGCAAGCCCGAGACGGAGGCCGAAGCGCCGCACGTCGGCTCGATCGAACGCGTGGTGCTCGAAAAGGACGAGCGCGGTGACATCGTCTGGAATCCCTTCGAGCGGGTCGAGACGCTCGACGAGTATCGCGGCGGCTCGCGCAACCTCGATGGCGCCGACGACCTCGATGCGCATCTCGAGGCGCTCGCGGAGGTGGATCTCGGCAAGGTCACGCGCGGTGGCGGTCCCGCGCAGTCGCTGCTTCGTGCGGATGTTCGCATCGACGCCGATGCTCCGGATGTGTCGAGCAGCGCCCCGGATGCGAGCGGCGTTCCCTACGACGAATGGGACTTTCGCGCGCGGGCCTACCGTCGCGGCTGGTGCACGGTCTACCCGCAGCGAGTGCAGGCCGTGGACGCGCACTGGGCGGCCGACGCCAGTGTGCGACACCGGCGACGGATCGATGAACTCCGCCGCCGCCTCGAGCGGCACCGCGCGGGGCTGCGGAGCGTCGATCGCCAACTCGACGGCGAGGACGTCGATCTCGCCGCGCTGGTCGACGAGCGAGCCGCACTCGCGGCAGGCCGCGGTGGCAACCCGCGGCTCTACGTGCGCCAGGAACGGCGGCGCCGCGACTTTGCGACCACGGTGCTGCTCGACGTCTCGCTTTCGACCGACGCGTGGATCCGCGGCCGGCGCGTGCTCGACGTGGCACGCGATGCCGTCTTCGTGCTCGGCGAGGTCGCAGCCCAACTCGGCGATCGGATCCGCGTGCTCGCCTTCGCATCGGAGACGCGCAATCGCTGTCATGTCTGGGAGGTTCTCGGATGGGACGAACCGTGGAAGGCGGGCCCGGCGCGGCTCGGCGGGCTTTCGCCGCGCGGGTACACGCGGATCGGCCCTGCGATTCGTCACGCGACCGCTGATCTCGCCGCCGTCGCGGCCGAACGGAAGCTGCTGCTGTTGATCTCCGACGGGAAGCCCACCGACTACGATCGCTACGAAGGCCGCTACGGCATCGCCGATGTGCGCCAGGCGCTGCGCGAGGCCGAGCAGCGTGGGCTTCGCACCCACGCGCTCGCGGTCGACGCGGTCGCGCGCGCCTGGCTCCCCGCGCTCTTTGGCCCCGGCGCGTGGCACGTACTGCCGCGCCCCGAACTGCTACCCGACGTGCTGACGCAGGTGTACGGCCGACTCACGCTGTCCGCGACGTGATGGCAGGCGGCTGAAGCGCGCCGAGAGTCGCCGGCGGCGCGGCGAGCCCCGTGCGTGGGCGCTGCGCACGAAACTCAGCGTGCCAGATGCTGTGCAAGGCGCGCCAGCGAGGCGCGGCGCTCGTCTTCGTCGATGCGCGACGCCGGCCGCACCACCAGGTGATTCATTCCGAGCGCTTCCCGGTACTGCGCGATCCGTTCCGCGACCTCGCCCATCTCGCCGACGATCACGCGGTCCTCCGCAGCGCCCGCCGCGCGCGCGGCGATCGCACCGCGCGCGCGTGCCGCAATCGCGGCGAACTCCGCTTCCGCCCCTTCGCGTACGCGGCGTGCGCTCGCGCCGTCCGCTGCGACATGTACCGTACGCATGACCGCGACGGGGAGCGAACTCGCCTGAACGCCGACGGGTAGCTGCGCCGCGTGCTCGGCAAAGTTCTTCGCCAGCGTCGCGAAGCTCTCGATCGGCGACGCGAGATACGGCAGCCCGCGGCGCGCGGCCTGCGTGAGGCCCTTTGGCCCGAACGCGGCGACCCAGATCGGTGGATGCGGCTCTTGGATCGGTTGCGGCGCCGCAAGAGCGCCCTTGTCGCCGCGCTCCTTTGCGCTCCATGCCGCAAGGATCGCGTCGAGCGCTTCGTCGAAGCGGTCGCGCTTGTCGCGCGGGTCGATGCCGAACGCCTTGAACATCGCCGGTTCGAAGCCCCGGCCGACACCGAGGATCGCGCGCCCGTCCGACAGCTGGTCGAGCGTCGCGACCTCGGCGGCCATCCGCAGCGGATCGTGGATCGAGATCAGCAGCGAGGTGGTGCCGAGCCGCACACGCCGCGTGATCGCCGCAATCGCCGCGAGCGCGACGATCGGCGACGCGGTTGCGCCGGGTCGCAGATGCCCTTCGGGCAGCCAGATCGAGTCGAAGCCGCCCTGGTCGGCCCACACGGCGAGATCCGCGGTCGCGCTCCACGAGCGCGCGTCCACAGGACCGCCGAGCGCGAGTCCGAGGCGCAGCGGGCCCCGCAATCTAGACCGAAGGCGAGGGGAGAGGCGCCGAACCCACGACATACGGAAAGACGATGCGCATCGGGTCGACGCCCGCACCGAGCTGTTGCGCAAGACCCGAGAGCAAGCCGAGCGTGCGGCCGAGCAGGACCATGTGACTCGGGATGCGCACCAGCGGGTTGGCGCGCACTTTCGCCATCACTTCTTCGCCAATCGCTTCGAGGCGCTCCGGGCTCAACGAGCCGGTCGTCGCCAGCTCCGTGGCGATCGCCAGACCGACGTGCGAGAGCGCCACCAGCGCGTCGCGCGAGCCGTCGCGGGCGGCGAAGCCGAGTGTCTCGAGGACGAGCGCCATCTCCTCGGGATCGCGGCGCAGCAGCGCCAGCACGAACGCGAGCGAGTTGGCCCGAAAGTCGGCGGGAAGCTCCTTCGCGAGGCCCCAATCGAGCAGCACGAGGCGTCCGCTGCGCTCGACGAGCAGGTTGCCGGGATGCGGGTCGGCCTGGAAGAAGCCGTGCACCAGCACCTGTTCGCACCACGCTTCGACGAGCGTGCGTACGATGCGATCGACGTCGACGCCCGCGGCATCGAGCGCCGCGCGATCGGTGATCTTGATGCCGTCGATGAACTCCATCACGAGCACGCGGCGCGTGGTGAACTCGCGATGGATGCGCGGCACGTGGATGTCGTCGCGCGTGGCGAAGAGCCGTGCGGCGCGCTCCGCGTGGCTGGCCTCGGACAGGAAATCGAGCTCGCGCGGCACGTAACGGCCCATCTCATCGACGAGGGAGGTCAGGTCGAAGTCGCCTTCGAGCCAGTCGATCGCGCGGAAGAGCATGCGCAGGTTGGCGAGATCCGACTGCACCAGTTCGGCGACCTCGGGGTATTGCACCTTCACCGCAACGCGGCGGCCGTCGTGCAGCACGGCCTCGTGTACCTGCGCCAGCGATGCCGATGCGATCGGACGCGGGTCGAAGCGCGCGAAGATCGCCTCGAGCGGGCGGCCGAGTTCGGTTTCGACGATGCGCCGCACGACGGGTAGATCGCGTGCGGGTACGCGGTCCTGCAGCTGCGCGAGCACGTCGACCCATTCGGGCGGCATCAAGTCGGCGCGTGCGCCGATGTACTGGCAGCTCTTCAGGATCAGACCGCGCAGCTCGACGGCCGCGTCATACACGGTCTCCGCGCTCTCGCGGTGGAAGCGGCTCCAGCGGCCTCGCATCTGTGCGCGCGGCAGTCCGCGCGCCAACACCTGATTGGTCTTGAGGCCCCAATAGACGCGGCCCACTGCAACGCCAATGCGTCGCGCGCGTTCGATGCGCTGCTGGGCGGCGAAGAGCGGCGCGGTGAGTGACATGGGGCGCTACCAGAGCTCCGGCGGTTTCGAGGGACACGACCAGGCGCCGTCGCTCATGCCGTCGTCACCGCCTTGCGCCGCCGCTTCGTCGCCGCCCTGCGCGACGTCGGGGGCAGGGTCGCCGCCCGCACCGTCGGCGTCTTCGTCGAGGTACGGCGGGTTGTAGGCGCACTGCACCCAGCGCGGCGCGGAGAATTCGAGCAGGTAGCTGGTGCCGAAGCCCTGATAGGTGAAGGCCCTTGCTTCGTCGCCCGGAAGCAGGAAACCGATCTCGGGCTTGGGGATCGCATCGAGCAGCTTGGCCTCGACCAGCTGGTCGAGGCTTTCGGGGTAGGTCGTTTGCGCCGCGTAGTAGCCCTGGAGCGCGTCGATGATGCGCTGTGCGTGGACGTCACGCGTGCGCGTGTAGTCCCAGCGCGCCCAGGCCTCGCCGACGAAGAGCGGGAGACCGAGCAGCACGCCGGCGGCGGCCGTGTGCATGGCCCGCCGCCGCAGGCGCTGCGGGTCGAACCGCACCCCGATCGCGGCGATCGCGAGCAGCACGGCACAGACGATCGCCGCGCCGAGGAGTCGGCCCTGCGTGACGCGGAACGGCAGCAGACCGTCGGCACCGAGTGCCAGCCAGCCCGCCGGCAGCGCGACACCAGCGAGCAGCACGAGCAGACCGAGCGCCCGACGGCCTCGGCGCAGCCAGTACAGACCGAGCAACGCGAGCGCCACGCCGCCGAGTTCGGCCGCGAGCGTGGTACCGATCGCCTCGAAACCGAAGACCTGCACGGCGGGCCACGGTGAGATCGCGAACGGCAGATACTCGTTCGTGCCCGTGACGTTCCGTTCGATCAACAGCACCGCAGCCGTGATCGGGAGGAACCAGGCGAGTCGCGCGATCCAGCCGAGTCGCAACCAACTCGCCGCGAGCCAGGGCGATGCGATCGCACAGCCCATCACCGTCGCCACGGCGAGCATCGTGCCCGACCAGCGCCAGTGGAAGAAGTTCCAGACCAGCTGCGCATTGCCCGCGCCGAGCGCGTAATAGAGGAACAAGACGACTGCGAGCGTCGTCGTGACGGCCGCCGCGCGTATGAGCGCAGAGCGCGTCGTGGCCCACGTCGCGATCAGCAGCAGCAGGGAAGGCGCGCCGAACACGGCCATGCCCTTCGCGCGATCGTTGAGCAGCGATTCCCAGCTGGAGCCCACCAGTGCCTGCATCAGGAAACCGCGCGGCGACCACCAGTGCAGCGCACTATCCGGCAACTCGGGTCGCGGGCCGAGGCCGTGGTGAAGCACTGCTGCGTAGCCGATCGACGACAGCAGGATCAACCCCGGAACCACGAAGCGCAGCGCTCCCGGACGCGTTCGCTCGTTGCTCACGACTTCTCCTGTCGTGCGACGCGGACGCGTACCGAATGGCCAGCTTCCGCTTCGTCGTCCTCACGCGGCAGGAACCGGATGCGCGCACTCACTTCGACGGTGTGCCCTTGCAGCAATCGCTCGGCGAGCTGCTGCAGATCGACCGACTGGAGGCTCTTGCCGAGTTCGCTCGAGACGCGGTCGGCAAGCTCGCGGCGCGCGCGCTCGCTCTGTTCTGTCGCGAACTCCACCCAGTCGCGCGGCACGCTGTCACCCAGTGTCTTGCGCAAGAACTCCTCACCGCTGAAGAGGCCCGCGAAGCCGAGTCCGAGTGCGCGACGCAGCAGATCGGGCATGCGCCCGCTGGCGTCGTCGTTCGGCGACGGGTTCGCTTCGCGACCCGGCTCCCCGCTTCGGCGGGCTGTGCTTCTTCTGCCTCGCGGAGCCGCCATTCGAGTGCTTTTCCCGACCTGATCGTTGCCCGAGCTGGTAAGGTGGACCCGCTCGACCGACGACCGATCCAAGGGTGGTTCGCATGAGTGCCGCAGTACGCGTCCGAGACATCATGCAGACGAAGATCGTGACCGTTAGCGTGACAGAAAGACTGTCCACGGTCGAGGACATTATGACGCTCGGGCAGGTACGCCACATGCCGGTCGTGCATGGCGGCAAGCTGGTCGGGGTGCTCTCGCATCGCGACCTGCTGCGTGCCTCGCTCTCCGAGCTGGGCTCCTTCGGCAGCGAGACCCGACGCGCATTCCTGCACGCGATCGAGATCGCCCAGGTCATGTCGGCACCCCCGATCACGATCGGACCGGAAGCTTCGGTGCAACTTGCGGCCCGGCTGATGGCCGACCACCGGATCGGTTGCCTGCCGGTCGTCGAGGACGACGAGCTGACGGGCCTGATCACCGAGACGGATGTGCTCTGCTGGGTGGCCGGCGTGAAGCCCGACCCGGACGCGCGCTAACCCTTCGAGAGTTCGGACCAGCGCTCCACGATGTGGTGTGCGCTGCGATCCGCGAGCGCTGCGGTCGTGATCTGCGGCGGCGCGCCGAGTGACGTCGGGAACACGCTCATATCCGCGACGAACAGACCGCGGACCTCGTGCGACTCGCCCCACGCATCGACGACCGAAGTCCGCGGATCGCCGCCCATCCTGCACGTGGACTGCGGGTGCGTCGACGCGATCGGGATCTCGCCCTGCCTGACGCCGCGCGCGAGGATCGCCCGGAGATCGTCGCCGCGCCGCAGCACGAGTGGGTCGATCCAGTAGGGAACCAACACCTCGCGCGCACCCGCTGCGAGCAGCACTTCGCAGCAATGCACGAGCCCCTCGGCGAGCTGGCGCCGATCTTCCTCGTCGAGCGTGTAGCGGATGCGCGGTCGCTCGATCGAAGCGCCCGATTCGACCGAGCCGGCGCTGCGATCGTGCAGCAAGACCAGCAGCCCCGCCGTGCGCGCGAACGACTTCATCC
>Ga0315287_10006280_pt1 | contig 11800 bp, 12 predicted proteins | sample YL17G11_0_MG_FD_205037 | JGI IMG/M metagenome (GOLD analysis project Ga0315287, IMG submission 205037) | Sediment microbial communities from Yellowstone Lake, YNP, Wyoming, USA - YL17G11_0 | ecosystem: Environmental > Aquatic > Freshwater > Lake > Sediment | place: USA: Wyoming | collected...
ACGTCAACTGCATCCTCGAGGATCGGAACGGCCGCTTCTGGTTTGCGACGCACCACAACGGCGTCTGCTACCTGGACGGAGAGACGTTCACCGCCGTCACCGACGCCGACGGCGTCGAAGGCACAGAAGTGTGGGACCTCTTCATGGACCGGGCCGGTGAGATCTGGTTTCCCGTCGAGAACTCCGGCCTTTACCGTTTCAACGGCAAGACGTTCCAGCGCTACCGTGAGGCCGAGGGGCTGACGAGCAACGCGATCCAATGCACGTACCAGGGCCGCGATGGGCGTCTGTGGTTCGGCGGCTATCGCGGCCTGTTCCGTCTCAAAGGCGAGGCCATTGTTGCCGTCACGCGCTTCGGGCCCTGGCGTTAGTCGGTTCAATGAACTCGGCCTGTCCGCAGGTGACGCAAACGAGCGTATGAGGTCGGCGCTGATTCCCGGGCGTGCTCGTGAACAACGCCGGGATCTCGGCCTCGAAGGCCGGGCGGGACAGGCGATGGCGCGCGGCGACACGGCCCGGACGCTGGGACATCGCGACTTCGTAGACGGACTTGGCAAGGTCGACGGCCTGGGTGGTATGCTTTTCCACGGTGGACTCCTCGTCCAGGTTTTCAGCCCCTGCAAGTCTGGCACTTCGATGCCGCATGTTACTCGCGGGCGGAGTCCGTCTCGTCACTGGGGTGTTGCGTTGAACGCCAAGCCGGAAACTACACTAGCCGCCTATTTGAGGGCGTTCGAGTCGCTAGACCCTGATGCGATCGTGCCCTTCTATCGCCTGCCGTGCATGTTCATTGCAGCGACGGGCGTTACCATCGTCCCAGATGCAGCCGGCGCTCGCGGTGTAGCTTCGAAGCTCATCGAACACGCGCGGAGCCAAGACTACCGGCGCACGGAAATCCTCAATCTAGAGGTGAGGATGCTCGCGGAACAACTTGCGTCGCTTTCCGGGCTTTTTGCCAGATTCAACTCCAGCGAGGAGGAGATTAGCCGGTTCGGATTTGCCTACACCATGCTTCGTGCCGACACCGGTTGGCAGATCGTTGTGGCTATCGCTCACGCGGCACCATCAGCGCAGGCGTGAATAGTGCGCCGCCCAACAATCGCTTGCAGCGGACGGCGCATCCCGCCGCCGCCGATGCCGAACATGCGATAGACTCTGTTGACTTGCGGCTTTCCGGCAACTGCGCGGAGATGAGATGAAAAGGACCTGCTGTATCCTCGCACTCCTTCTGCCGCTGTGCACGGTGGAGACTCGTGCGAGCGAACCCGTCACGGTTGGCCAGGCGCAGAGCATCCATTCGGCCGTGCTCAACGAAGACCGGCAGTACCAGGTCTATCTGCCTGATAGCTATGGATGGGCGAAAGATCGGCGCTATCCGGTTCTCTACGTCCTCGACGGAAAGACGCATTTCGTCCATACCGCCGCCTCCGTGGGATTCCTTGCCGCACAGGGCGAAATTCCGGAGATGATCGTGATTGCGATCACCAGCACCGTGCGGGTGAGGGATTTCACGCAAACCGATTGGCCTAGCGCATGGGTGGGAGGCGGCGGTGCGAACAACTTCAAGCGCTTCCTGTCCGCCGAGCTCATGCCGCGAATCAGTGGCGCCTACCGCACGGACGGGTTCGGTATTCTCTCCGGGCATTCCGCAGGTGGGCAGTTCATCCTGTACTGCCTGACCTCCGAGCCCACGCTGTTCAATGCTTACATCGCCCTGAGCCCGAGCCTCGACTGGGACGACAACCTGCCGCAACGGTCGCTGCAGAAGTCCTTCGAGTCCACCCCCAACCTCCCGGCGTTCCTGTACGTAGCTCGTTCCGACGATTCCGGCCGTGCCTTGGCGGACTACGACAACCTTGTCAAAACCCTCAAAACCACATCTCCGGGGGGATTCCGCTGGCACAGCCAAGCTTTTCCGAATGAGACACACGTCAGCATTCCCTTGCTTGCACAGATCGATGCGTTGAGGCACGTGTACGGGGGATACCGATTTCAGGATGACCTGCTGGAGAGAGGGTTCTCGTTCGCGCAACGGCATTTTGAGACGGTGTCGAAGACGGTGGGATGGCCTCTCGCAATCCCAGAGGGTGTAATCAACCGCCTGGGCTATGCCGCGCTCTCCGAGGATAAGACCCAGGACGCCATCGCGCTGTTCAAGCGCAACGTCGAGACAAATCCGAATTCCGCCAATGCCTACGACAGCTTGGCGGACGGTTATGCGAAAGCCGGAGAGTGGAAAGATGCCGCGGCTGCGTCGAACCGAGCTGCCGCATTGGCCACGGAGTTCAGCAATCCCAATTTGTCGTACTTCCTCGAGCAGTCCAAGAAGATGAGTGACCGACTCCATCGTGAATCTAAGGATTCCAAGTGAGCCCTAACAACCGGTATCTGGACTCCTCCCGCAAGCAGGGTACCAGCGTCGTCGTTCTCGACGCCGACGTTGCGGCTGCTTTTCGGTCGTGCCCAGATGACAACCCCACACATGAGGGTAGCCGCACCTTCATGCCCGACGGGAATACAAACTCAAGCGGCGGATAGGAGACGTTATGACAGCAAAGAATGGCAAGGTCGCGCTCATCACCGGGGCGAACAAGGGTTTGGGCAAGGAGATCGCGCGGCAGCTTGGCGCTCTCGGATACACGGTGGTCCTCACGGCGCGAAACGAACCTGCTGGGCGTGCGGCGGTGGCGGAACTCGTGGCGGCTGGGTGCGACGCCCACACTGTTCGCCTCGAGGTCACCAACCCCGACGACATCGCCCGCCTTGTGAGCTATCTAGAAACGACCTTCGGCAAGCTCGATGTGCTCGTGAACAACGCCGGGATTGCTCTCGAGTGGGACGGGAAGCCGACCGACGCCGACAAGGTCCGTCGCACCCTAGAGGTCAACCTCGTTGCCCCCTACGCGATCACCAATGCACTCGTGCCGCTTCTTGCGCGCAGCGAGGACGCGCGGGTAATCAATCTGTCGTCGATGCTCGGCTCGATGGGCGCTGCTGAAAGCATGTGGGAGCAGGTCGCGGGATTCATGGCCGTGGGCTACTCGACTTCGAAGGCCGGTCTCAACATGCTAACGCTGATTCAATCGAAAACGCTAGCCGGCAAGGGGATCGCGGTCGCCGCTGCCAACCCCGGGTGGGTGAAGACCGATCTCGGAAGCCAGGCAGCACCGATGGAGGTCGACGAGGGCGCACGCACGGTCGTCGGACTCGCGACCATCGCCCGTGAGCAATTTCCACACGGCCAGCTGCGTCACAAAGGTGAGCGCCTACCCTGGTAGAGGCCGTTTGAATTGACAGCGGGGGACTACCGCGGCAGGCCGCCCAACAAGGCCGTGGAGCGGACGGCGGCGCATGATGCCAAGCGGTCAACGCACAGGCGTCGCAGTTGCGGGAGGCAAGTCGCATGAACGAATTGCGATCGGGTGAGGAAGGCCTCGGCTTCACATACAGAAGCAGGAAGAACGGCGACCTTGAGATCCTGCATCGCGGACGAGTTGCATCCACACTGCGAGGCAACGACGCGAAGGACTTCCTGTCCGAAGTCGAAGTCGGCGAGGACAGCGATGCCCAGCAACTCATGGCCAGAATCACCGGCAATTACAAACGCGGCAACGAGCGGCTTGCCAGTCAGCACCCACGAAATCGTCGGTGAGGGGGCCCGGCCGGGTCATCGGGTTCAGGTCCCTCCCATCACCGGATGCGCCCGTTGGAGACCGGATGTGGCGGTTTCATGGGGCCGCCCGTTTGGTAGACTTGGTGTTCGTGGATTGGAGGAGCCGCCCGTGAAGAAGACCGTCATCCTCTACGGCATCCTCGGCGGCGTCCTGATCGCCGCGCTCAAGCTCGTCGAGTACCGTTTCTTGGTCCTCGAGCACTCGATCGAGATCTACGGCGGTATCGTCGCGCTGCTGTTCGCGACCCTGGGCATCTGGCTCGGCCTCCGCCTCACGCGAACGCGCGAGACCGTGGTCGTCCGGGAGGTGCCCGTCCGCGTCGAGGTGCGCGTCCCCGGGCCGGCTGGCGGGCCGTTCGTTCGGGATGCGGCGCGGCTCGAGCAATTGGGCATCACCCCGCGGGAACTCGACATCCTCGAGGCGATGGCGGCGGGACTCAGCAATCGCGAGATCGCCGAGCGGCTGTTCGTCAGCGAGAACACCGTCAAGACGCACGCCGTGCGATTGTTCGCGAAGCTCTCGGCGCGGCGGCGCACACAGGCCGTGCAGCTCGCCAAAGCGGCAGGACTCATCCCCTGAAAGGAGGCTTTTCACGATTCAGGCACGAGAATCACCCGTTCGGGTGACGCGGAGCCCGCGCCGGAGCTGGCAGACTACCCGCCGTTCACCCGTCCCATCCACCTTACAGGGGGCCTGATCGATGAAGAAAATCGTCCTGACCTTCGGCCTGATCTCCGGTGCAATCCTCTCGGGGATGTTTCTCATCGCGCTCCCGTTCCACGATGCGATCGGGTTCGACCGGGCCGCGATCCTCGGCTACACGACCATGGTGCTGGCTTTCCTGCTCATCTTCTTCGGCGTGCGCTCGTATCGTGACACCATCGGCGGCGGCCGGGTGGGCTTCCGTCGCGCTCTCGCCGTGGGCTCGTTGATCGGGGTGGTGGCCTCGCTCTGCTACGTGGTGGTGTGGGAGGTCGTCTACTTCAAGTTCGCTCCCGACTACTTGACAAAATATCAGGCGCACGTGATCGAAAAAGCCCGTGCGAAGGGCGAGAGCGAGGAGGCGATCGGCCGCAAGCGGGCGGAAATGGAGAAGTTCGAGGCCATGTACCAGAATCCGGCGATCAACGCGGCCATGACGTTTGTGGAACCGATGCCAGTCGCGCTGATCGTGGCGCTCGTGTCGGCTGTGGCGTTGAGCCGGCGAAGGCAGGACCGGGCGGGAGAGGTGGCCTGACCCCGTGGAACTGGAGAGGAGTCGCGGTGAGACCGGAAGACGCTGAGATTCAGGCGCTGGTCGACCTGGAGACCGCGGCCTGGGACAATCAAGACGCGGAGTTGGGCAGACCTCTTCGCGAAGTACGAACTGGTTCACAACCGGAGGATCACCGTTCGAGTCTCTGTTTCCGCCGAAGGGGATGGGGCCTTCGCGGTCGTCGACGTGGATACGCTCTGGCGAAGCAGGACCGACGGTACTTCGTTTCATTGGAAGGGGCGCGCGTGCAAGGGCTACACCAAGGTCGGCTCGCGATGGCTGCTTATCTACCACACCGGGCTATTGGAGTATCGTGATCCGCGGCCGGAGTGAGCCGTCCAACACCGGAGTAAGCTGCATGGAGTCGTACTTCATTTTGTATGTGAACGACCAGGGACTCTCTCGGTCGTTCTACGCTGCGGCACTTGCCGTACAGCCGAGACTGGACGTACCAGGAATGACGGAGTTTGACCTTCCGGGTGGAGGGGTTCTGGGCCTCATGCCGATCGAGGGAATCAAGAAGTTGCTCGGTCCAAGCCTGCCGGACCCCGCGCAGGCGCAGGGATTTCCCCGAGCGGAGCTGTACCTGCTCGTTGATCACCCGGATCTACACCACTCCCTGGCGGTTCGAGCGGGTGGCAAAGAGCTCTCGCCGCTGCTCGCGCGCAGCTGGGGACACTCCGCAGCGTACTGTCTTGACCCCGACTCTCATGTCTTGGCATTTGCGAGTGCAACCACTGGCACCAAGAGCGTGGCCTAACGCAGGAGGGCAACGATGGCGAAGATTACAGGAATCGGCGGCGTCTTCTTCAAGAGTAAAGGCGACTGCGCCGCGCTGGCAGCGTGGTATCGGAAACACCTGGGCATGGCGCTGGAAGACTTTGGCGGCTCGATCCTCAGATGGCCGGATGACAAGGCCGAGGACCGGGGCCTTACGGTGTGGCATGTCGCGGCGGGAGACAGCCAGTGGTTCAGCCCCAGCAGTTCTTCCTTCATGATCAACTACCGGGTCGACGACCTCGGCGAGTTGCTGGCGCAGCTCCGTGAGGGTGGTGTGGATGTCATCAGCGGACCCGAGTCGCACGAGAACGGCAAGTTTGCGTGGATCATGGATCCAGACGGGAACAAGGTCGAACTCTGGGAGCCGAAGATCTGGGACGACAAGAACAAGGGTGCCTGAGATACCGCGGAATGGGAAAACGCGATCGCCACGATCGGCGCGGGCTACGGGTGGAAGTTCGTGGGCAACTTCTACTTGAATCCCTGGGGTGTCGGGCGCAGGGGCCAAGACGCCGTGCCGCGAGAGGCCCTTGCGCCTCCGCCGCTCCGGCCCAGGAGCCTGCGGGGTCCCGGGGCCGAAAGGGGAAAACGAAAGGGGAAGAGCGTTGTTCCGCGGGGGCTGTCATCCACGAATCCACAGCACTGTCCACCAAATGTGCACAACTCGCGGAGTTCTCCACATCGACCGCCGCTAGAGGCGCGGTCACACAGGTTGCGGGGACGCCGACAGTTGCCCACCGGGGACCCGCGACAACCCCCACCGTCCACCGTACCTACTACGTCTTCTACCCTTTCTTTCTAACCTGAATCAGGGCTCCCGGAGCGGCCCGCCTGAGCCTCGGTCCCGGCCCGGGGCCCAGTCCCGTAAATTGAATCCGTTCAAATGTTTAGAGGCGCGGATTGGGGCAGTTTTTACTTGCGTCCAGGGCCCCTGTCTGGCACCATCCGGGACAAGGGAATTGCGGTCCGCGAGCCTCCTGGTCTCCCAGTTCGTTTTCCCGTCCGCGGCCAAGCCTCCGGCGCTCAGAACCGCGCCCTTGGGAGGGTCGTTGGGCGGGCTGGCATGCCCGGCGCTGAAGACCAGATCGAGTGGCAAAGACCCTTCGCCGGCTCCAACTTGAATTCGAGCGTACCCAGGGAGGTCGTTCGTGAAGATCGTCGTCGACCAAACGCGGCTCGTGCAGAAACTGCAAGCCGTGAGCGCGGTCGTTCCAAGCAAGACCACGCTCTCCGTGTTGTCGAACATCCTGTTCACGGCCGAGGGAAATGAACTCAAGCTCACGGCCACGGATCTCGACTTGTCGATGACGACGACGTTGCCGGCCAAAGTGGAAGAGCCCGGCAAGGCCTGCGTACCGGCCAAGCGCATCAGTGAAATTGTCCGCTCACTGCCGCCGCTCGACGTCAAGCTGTCGGTGAAGAACAATAAGATCACCATTCACTGCGGCAAGAGCAAATTCGACATCACCGGCGCCGATGCCGACGAGTTTCCCAAGGTTACCGACCGGATGGCCGACAAGGGTTTCACGGTGGCCGCCGACAGCCTGAACACCATGATCGAGCGCGTCATTCACGCCGTGTCGCAGGACCTGAGCCGTCTGGCGCTGACCGGCGTGTTGTGGGAATTCGAGAAGAGCAAGTTCGCGATGGTTGCCACCGACGGACATCGCCTGGCGAAGACCGTCCGCACCGAGAAGGTGCCCGTGGGCGACGTGAAGGAAGTCATCGTACCCGGCAAGGCCCTGCAGCAAATCCAGCGGCTGACGCCGGATGACGGCAACGTCAAGATTTCGGTGAGCGCCAGCTACATCATGTTCGACTTGGGCAGCACGTTCGTGCACTCGCGGCTGCTCGAGGGGCCGTTTCCGAATTACCGCCCGGTCATTCCGACGGGGAACAAGAACAAACTGACGGTGGAGCGGGATGCGCTCGGCCAGGCCACGAAGCGGGTCGCCATCCTCGCGAATTCGCTCACGCACCAAATCAAGTTTGGCGTGCGCCCGGACGCCGTGTCCCTGAGCGTTTCGACGCCGGACTTGGGCGAGGCCGAAGAAGAGGTGGTGGCCGCCTACGCCGGCCCCGAAATGGACATCGGGTTCAACGCCAACTACCTGCTCGACATCCTGAAGTGCACCAACTCCAGCGACGTGGAATTCTCGATGGACCGTCCCGACAACGCCACGATCATCCGGCCGGTCACCGGGACGGATGGCGAAGAGTTCTTCTGCCTGCTGATGCCGTTGCGGCTGGCGGACTGATTCGGAGCCGGAGAGGCCGTTTGTACCTCACGACTCTGCGCACGACCGGATGGCGCAATCTCGCGGACGCGAACACCGAGTTGTCGCCCCGCGTCAACGTCCTGGTCGGTGGTAACGGACAGGGCAAGACGAATTTCCTGGAAGCGGTGCAGTACCTGGCGCTGGGCCGGTCGCACCGCGGATCGCGGGACGACGAAATCGTTCGCTTCAACGGTGAGCATTTTTTTGTCCGTGGGGTGGGGCAGAGCGACGGGGGACAGACTCTCAGCATCGAGGCGGGCTTCACGCCGCCACGCTCCAAGCGGATCAAGGTCGATGGACGACCCGTCCCGCGGCTGACGGATCTGCTGGGCGTTTTGGCCTGTGTGTCGTTTGGTCCGGAAGATGCCGAGCTGGCGCGCGGAGCGCCGCAGTTGCGCCGGCGGTTCATGGACTACGCCATCGCCGAGACCAGCAGGACGGGCCTTGAGTTGCTGGGCGAGTACCGGCGCGCGGTGCAGCAACGGACGACACTCCTGCGCGATCCGCGTGCGGGTGCCGAGGCCGACCGCTCCTTGGCGGTCTGGGACGATGAGCAGGTGCGCCTCGGCACGGAAGTCGCGTTGCGCCGTGCCGACGCTCTTGCGGACTTGGCGCCACGCGCCAGCGCCGCGTACGCGAGCCTGGGATCGGGACTGCGGCTGCGGTTGCGGTATGCGGCGCATGCGACCGGCCGCAGCTACGACGCCGAGACCGAAATGGACGCTTTGCGCGCCGAGCTGGCGGACGGCCGCTTTGCCGGTGTTTTCCGCGACCGGATGCGGCAGCGTCGAGTCGCCGAGCGCGCACGCGGCCAGAGCTTGGTGGGGCCGCATCGCGACGACCTGGAGCTGTGGCTCGACGATCGCGACGTGCGGCGCTTTGGATCGCAGGGGCAGTGCCGGGCGACGGCCATCGCGCTGAAGATGGCGCAGGCCGAATTCATCGGCGCCCGGCGCACCGACCAGCCCATCGTGGTGCTGGACGACGTGTTCGCGGAGTTGGACGAAGCGCGTGCCGGCGCCTTGTGGCAGGTCGCGTGCGAGCGGCACCAGACCTTTTTGGCGGTGCCGCGCCGCAGCGACGCGCAGTTGGGGCACGGAGACGCCGTGTTCCGGGTCGAGTCCGGCGTGCTGCATCGCGAGTCGTGACATGGCACGGGCCAAAGACAACCGCGAGCGCGGCGACCTCGAGTCCGTGGGACCGCTGATTCAGCAGATCCTGCGCCGGCTCGGGCTGGACAAGAAGCTGGCGGAGTACCGCGCGGTGGAAGCCTGGGCCGAAGTCGTGGGCCCGGCGGTGGCCGCGCAAGCGCACGCCACGGCCATCCGCGACGGTGTCCTGTTCGTGGATGTGGCGTCGAACGTGTGGATGCAGGAGCTCGGACTCCTGCGCGAGAGCATCATCGAGCGGATGAATGTCCGCTTGGGCGCGCCACTGGTGCGCAAAGTGGTCTTGTCGATCGAGCGCGCGCCCCATCAAGGTGGCGCGGCGGCGTGGGAACGGGAGGGCGAGGAACCGCATGGCGACTGAATACACCGCGGAAGGCATCCAGGTACTCAAGGGACTGGAGGCCGTGCGGAAACGCCCCGCGATGTACATCGGCGGCACCGGGGTGGGCGGGTTGCACCACTTGGTTTATGAAGTGGTCGACAACTCCATTGACGAAGCCCTGGCCGGCCACTGCGACAACGTCAAGGTGTACGTCCGCGAGGACGGCACCGTCACCGTGGTCGACAACGGCCGCGGCATTCCGGTCGACATGCACCCCGAGGAGCACCGCCCGGCGCTCGAAGTCGTCATGACGGTGCTGCATGCGGGCGGAAAATTCGACAAGAACAGCTACAAGGTCTCGGGCGGGCTGCACGGCGTCGGCGTGTCGGTGGTGAACGCGCTGTCCGAATGGCTCGTCGTGGAGGTGCAGCGCGACGGGTTCAAGTGGCGCCAGCGCTACGAGCGCGGCGTGCCCTCCACCGACGTCGAAAAGGTCGGCCCCAGCACCGAACACGGGACCACGGTCACCTTCTTGGCCGACAAGGAAATTTTCGAGACCATCGACTACAGCTTCGACACGCTGTCGCAGCGCTTGCGCGAATTGGCGTTCTTGAACTACGGCGTCACCATTCTCATCGAGGACGAGCGCGGCAAAGGCCGCAAGCACGAGTTTCGCTACGACGGCGGCATCCGCGAATTCGTCAAGCACCTGAACGGCAACAAGGTGGCGCTGCACCCCGAACCGATCTACGTGCAGGCCGAGCGCGAGGGCGTGCAGTGCGAAGTCGCGATGCAGTACAACGACTCGTACATCGAGAACATTTTTGCCTTCGCCAACAACATCAACACCACCGAGGGCGGCACGCACTTGGTGGGGTTCAAGGCGGCCCTGACGCGCGCCATCAACAACTACGCCGCCAAGAACAACCTGTTCAAGAGCAGCGACAAGATGCAGATCACCGGCGAGGACGTGCGCGAAGGCTTGGCGGCGGTGATCAGCGTCAAACTGGCAGAACCACAGTTCGAGGGCCAGACCAAAACCAAGCTCGGGAACTCCGAGGTGAAGGGCCTGGTCGAATCCATCGTGTCGACCGGCCTCGGCGAGTTCTTGGAACAGAACCCCGCCATCGGCCGGCGCGTCATCGACAAGACCCTGGCGGCAGCGCGTTCGCGCGAAGCAGCGCGCAAGGCGCGGGAACTCACCCGCCGCAAGTCGGCGCTCGACAACACGTCTCTTCCAGGCAAGTTGGCCGACTGCCAAAGCCGCGATCCGCGCGAGTGCGAGATCTTCCTGGTCGAGGGTGACTCGGCCGGAGGCTCGGCCAAGATGGGGCGCGACCGGGTCTTCCAGGCCATCCTGCCGCTAAAGGGCAAGATCCTAAACGTCGAAAAAGCGCGGCTCGACAAGATACTTTCGAACGAAGAAATCCGCAACATCATCACCGCGCTGGGTACCGGCATCGGCCAGGACGAGTTCGACGTCAACAAGCTGCGCTACCACAAGGTCATCATCTTGTCCGATGCCGACGTCGACGGCGCGCACATCCGGACGCTGATTTTGACGTTCTTCTTCCGGCACATGAAGGGGACGATCGAGCGCGGCCACCTGTACATCGCGCAACCGCCGTTGTTCAGCCTCAAGAAGGGCTCGGGCGTGAAGTACGCCTACAGCGATGCGGAGCGCGACAAGGTGCTGCAGGAATACGGCAACAACGGCAAGGGCGTGTACGTGCAGCGCTACAAAGGCCTCGGCGAAATGAACCCGGAGCAGTTGTGGGAAACCACCATGCAGCCGGCTGGCCGCACGCTGCGCCGCGTCACCCTGGAAGACGCCGTCGAAGCCGAGTCCATTTTCACGATCTTGATGGGCGAGGAAGTGGAGCCGCGGCGCAAGTTCATCGAGGACAACGCACACGAAGTCGAGAATCTGGACGTCTAGTCGCAAGCCGCCGCGAAGCGGTGGCGCGCAGTCCGGCGTAATGAGCTGAGGCAGAAAGGGATGTAATGGCGGACGGGGAGCCGAGGGTGGAAAAGATCGTTCCGGTGTACATCGAAGACGAGATGAAGGTCTCGTATCTCGATTACTCCATGAGCGTGATCATTTCGCGGGCGTTGCCGGACATTCGGGACGGGTTGAAGCCCGTGCACCGGCGCATTTTGACCGCCATGCACGACCTCAACCTGTACAACGACAGGCCGTACCGGAAGTGCGCCAAGATCACCGGTGACGTTACCGCGAACTACCACCCGCACGGCACCGCAGCGGTGTACGACACGCTGGCGCGCATGGCTCAGGGCTTCTCGCTGCGCTACCCGCTGGT
>Ga0315287_10006282_pt1 | contig 11799 bp, 12 predicted proteins | sample YL17G11_0_MG_FD_205037 | JGI IMG/M metagenome (GOLD analysis project Ga0315287, IMG submission 205037) | Sediment microbial communities from Yellowstone Lake, YNP, Wyoming, USA - YL17G11_0 | ecosystem: Environmental > Aquatic > Freshwater > Lake > Sediment | place: USA: Wyoming | collected...
GCTGCCGCGGACGCAGCATCGGGTTTGCGTCGCATCAGGTTTGTCCCGGTTCGCGCCCGCGCATCGCGCTGCGGTAAACCCGTGGTTCAGCGGCACGCCGCATGGCGATGCCGCATCGCAAAAAAATCGGGGTGGCCCCCCGGGTTATTGCGGTGCTTCCGGCGGTCAGCGCTTTCCTTCGTCGTCCGGCGCGGATTGCTGCGCAGCACCGAAATTGGGGAACGGAAACGCCGTGAAGATGCCGCGCGTCTGATCCTGCATCCGCTGCTGCATGTCCATGAACAGCTTCGCGCTCTGTTCGAGGTAGTTGCCGAGCATCCCCTGCATCGCGGGTGCCTGCATCTGCATGAACTGCTTCCAGAGATCGGGCGTGATCATCATCTTGTCGCCGTAGATCTGCGTCGCCTGGTCCTGGAGCTTTTTCTGGATCGCGAGGAACGCCGTGACGTTCTGCTCGATGTACTGGCCCATGATCGTCTGCTGCGCGCTGCCGTAGAACCGGATCATCTGCGCGAGCATCTCGGAGCTGAACATCGGCATTCCGCCCGCCTCTTCCTCGAGGATGATCTGCAGCAGGATGGTGCGGGTGATGTCGGCCCCGGTCTTCGCGTCGATGACTTGAAACGCGAGATCCGCGAGGACCATCTGCTTCACGTCGGCGAGCGTGATGTAGCCGCTGTTCGCCGTGTCGTAGAGCCGGCGGTTCGGGTACTTCTTGATGATGCGCGTGGAATCGCTCATTGCGCACTCCGGGTTGGCGGGGCGAGCATTATAACTCGCTGATTTATCGGGTGTTTGGATTCCCGTTCCCGCCCTGTGGCAACACATTGATGCGGTGCACAAAAAAGCCTTGACTTTGCGTCCCTTCGTACCTACAATGCCATTTGTGCGGTGCAGCAATACCGCCGGTCCCGACGAGGCCAGAGGGAATTGGCAGACGGGTCGGCAGGCACCCGAAGATTTGCACGGAACGGGTCGCATTGGGCGGCCGCTGATCAACGACCGAAAGAGGAAAGCCATGTACTCAGCCACCGAACAATTTGCCGATTTCAACAAAGCCAATGTTGCGCAAGCGACCAAGCTCGCCGCGCTCGCGATGGAGAATGCCGAGAAGCTCGTCAATCTCAACATGAACGCCGCCAAGATCGTTCTGGCGAAGGGCGTCGAAGGCGCCGCCGCCGCGGCGTCGGTCAAGGACGTGCAGGACCTGATGGCGCTCCGGGCCAAGTACGCCGAGTCGGGCGTCGAGACCGCGACCGCCTACACGCGCAGCCTGTACGAAATCTCGTCGCGTGCGCAAGCGCAGTTCACCGCGCTCGCCGAAGAAGCATGGTCGACCTACACGAAGGACACCGCCGCGTGGGTCGAGCAGGCCAGCAAGTCGGCCCCGGCCGGCTCGGATGCCGCCGTCAACGCGTTCAAGTCGACCTTCGCTGCGTCGACCGCCGCGTTCGACCAGTTCCAGAAGGCGACGAAGCAGGTCGTGAGCCTGGCCGATGCGAGCGTCCGCGCTGCGTCCGTCAATGCCGCGAACGCGGTGAAGTCCGCCGGCAAGGGCCGCAAGGCTGCGTAAGGGCTGCCCGTAACGATCTGTATCTTTCTCCTCCTCCTGAAAGATACAGCCTCAGCCCCGCAGGGCGACCTGCGGGGTTTTTTATGCCTCATCTCCCGCGCGCAGGCTCGGCCCGAAGCGCGACGGCCGCATCTTTCGTCGCTTACACGGCCGCGTCGAGCTCGCGCAGCATCGACATCAAGTCATGCACAACGCCACGATTGATATCTTCGGAGATATGGTATCCTATTCGATGTTATGCTAGTCGTTCTCGATACCTCTGTGTTGGTTGCCGGATTCAGAAGCAAGAAGGGGGCAAGCAACCGGCTTCTGCGACTGGTGGCGAGCGGGCGGTTGCGCCCTCTCGCAACGACGGCTCTGTTCCTCGAATACGAGAGCGTGCTGCTTCGCCCGGAGCATCGCATCGTCACCGGGATGAGCGAGGGCGATGTGCAGGAAGCGCTTTCTGCGCTGGCCAGTGCCACCGGACCCGTGGACGTTCATTTCCGGTGGCGCCCCCAGCTTGCCGATCCATCCGACGAACTGGTGCTCGAGGCTGCCGTCAACGGTCGAGCGCGGTTCCTGGTTACTCATAACATTCGCGATTTTGCCGTTGCTTCCGATCGGTTCGAATTGCGAATCGTCACACCGCAGCAATGCCTGAAGGAGATCTCGTCATGAGCAAGGCTTCCTACCCCCTCAAAATGCCGCTGTCGGTGAAGGCTGCGGCGGCGCGTCTCGCGAAAGCCGACGGGGTATCGCTGAATCAGTTCATAGCGGTTGCCGTCGCCGAAAAAGTTGGCGCAATGGAAACTGCCTCCGAGTTCCTCCAGCGACGGGCGGCGAAGGCAAAGCCCGCCGACCTGTTGCGGTTCCTGCGAGGAGCGCCGAACGCGCCGCCATTGGCGGGGGACGAAATCTGAGGGGACGTCGCGAACATGTCAGAACATGTGCTGGCCGCCGTTGATCGCGATGTTGGCGCCCGTGACGAACGCGGCTTCCTCGCTTGAAAGATACGCGACGAGCCCCGCGACCTCCTCGGGTTTGCCCAGCCGGCCCATCGGGATCTGCGGAATGATCTTGGAATCGAGCACTTCCTTCGGAATCGCCATGACCATCTTGGTGCCGATGTAGCCGGGCGAAATCGTGTTGACGGTGACGCCCTTCCGCGCGACCTCCAGCGCCAGCGCCTTGGTGAAACCGTGCATGCCCGCCTTCGCCGCCGAGTAGTTGACCTGGCCGAACGCGCCCTTCTGCCCGTTCACCGATGAAATGTTGATGATCCGGCCCCAGCCGCGGTCAACCATGCCGTCGCACACCTGCTTCGTCATGTTGAAGCAGGAATCGAGATTGGTATGCATAACCGCGTCCCAGCCCGCGCGATCCATTTTCTTGAACGTCGAGTCGCGCGTGATGCCGGCGTTGTTGACCAGCACGTCGATCGGTCCGGCCTCGGCGGCGACCTTCTGCGCGCAGGCGACGCATGAGTCCCAGTCGGCGACGTCGCAGGCGTAGGCGCGAAAGCCGTAGCCCATGTTGTTCATGCCGTCGAGCCACTCCTGCGTCCGGGTGTTGCCGGGCGAGTGCGTGGTGACGACCTTGTAGCCGAGAGCGGCGAGCTTGATGCAGATCGCTTCGCCGAGGCCACCCATTCCACCGGTGACAAGCGCGACACGCGGGATCTTCATTGGCATTTTCTCTCTCCTCTTGCGATGACGGCAGTTGGGTTGGGCGTTGCCTGCGCCGGCTCTGCAGCCCGCCAGGATCGAATCTTAGCGTAGCCGCGCACGCCGTGGCGCGGCCGTTGCATCGAAGGCGGTGGACGAAAGGGGGAGATTCATTGGAGCGACTCCAGAACATACCGGCCCGGCGCCGGTCCGAGCGCGGGATCGCGGTCGCTGCCCGCCGCGCGCGGTGCGGGGCACCGGGCGCCGCCGTGGCGCGCGAGCCATGCTCCCCAGTGCGGCCACCAGCTTCCGGGGTGCGGCTCTGCCCGCGCGAGCCAGTCGTCGGCCGCATTGGCGAGCAGCGGATTCGTCCAGTAGTTGCGCCGGTTCTTTCCGGGCGGGTTCACCACGCCGGCAATGTGTCCGGATGCGCCCAGCACGAACGAGACGTCGCCGCCGAGGAGGCGCGTCGATTGGTACGCCGATCGCCATGGCACGATGTGATCGTCGCGCGAGGCGACGATATACGCCGGCATCGTCACGCGCGCGAGATCGATCCGCTCCCCGGCCATCGTCAGCGCGTCACGCTCGCGCAGCTTGTTGTCGAGATACAGGTTCTCGAGATAGTACGCGCACATCGGTCCCGGCAGGTTCGACGAGTCGCCGTTCCAGTAGAGCAGGTCGAACGCCGGCGGTGTCTCGCCTTTGAGATAGTTGCTGACGACGTAATTCCAGACGAGCTCGTTGGCGCGCAGGCTCGCGAACGCGCCGGCGAGCTCGCTGCCGTGCATGCACTTTCCCGCCATGAGCGCCGGCTTGCGCGCAGCGAGCATCTCGCGCGACACGTAGACGCCGATGTCGCCTGGATCCGCGAAGTCCAGCATCGTGGTGAGCAGCGTGGCGCTGGCGACGAAACGGTCGCCGCGGGCCGCCAGCACCGCGAGCGCGCACGCGAGCAGCGTACCGCCGACGCAAAAGCCGAGTGCGTTGACGGTTTTGCTGCCGGTGATTTTTCTGGCGACCTCGATGGCGGAGAGCGCGCCCTGCTCGAGGTAGTCGTCCCACGTGAGGCGGCCGAGTTCGGGCGGGATGTTGCGCCACGAGATCATGAACACCGTGTGCCCCTCGCCGACGGCCCAGCGGACGAAGGAATTCTCGGGCTGCAGATCGAGAACGTAATACTTGTTGATGCAGGGAGGCACGATCACCAGCGGCCGCCGGTGCACGCGCGCCGTCGTCGGCGCGTACTGGATGAGCTCGATCAGCTCGTTGCGGAAAACGACGCTGCCGGGGGTTACGGCGAGATTGCGACCCACTTCGAACGCGCGCTCATCGCTCATCGTGATGCGGCCGCGCCGCGTGTCCTCGGCGAGGTTGGCGAGCCCCTGCACGAGACTCGTGCCATCGGTCGAAAGCGCGCGTTTCAGCGCGTCGGGATTGGTCGCCATGAAATTGGACGGCGCGAGCGCGTCGACATACTGCTTCGTCAGAAACATCAGCCGGTGCTTGTCGTGCTCCGGGAGCGATGCAAGCGTCGCGAGCTCGCCCAGGTATTCGCCGAGCAGCAAATAGCTCTGCTTCATCAGCGCAAAGTAAGGCAGCTCGCGCCACTCGCGAGCAGCGAAACGGCGATCTCCGGGCGCGCGGCTGGCCGCGTCGGGCAGCGGTCGCTCCGCGAGTCCGCCCGTCGCGGCCGCGGCCATCGCCGCGGACCACAACGCCTCCCAGCGCGGCCGGAACTTCTCGTTGAGCGCGGCCAGCCGCCCGACGTCGATGGGGCCGGCCGCGGGAAAGGGCGGAATCAAGAGATTGGCAATACTGCCCAGCGGCGGCTCACCGGTGAATCCGGATGCGGCCGTGGCGTACCAGCGCGCCCATTCCTCGCCGATCGCGTGCCACTTCGCGGCGAGTTCGGACGGCGTTGGCGGCGCGGGACTCGGAACCTGGGCCATGATCGAAGGTTACCTCAGTGCCCGCCGCGCGGGGTCTCGGCGATCAAGGCTCGAGCGCAACGTGCGCGAGCGCGATGACGGCAATCCCGAGCCCTATCAGCAACAGTTGCTTCGCCGTCTCGAGTGGCTCGGGACGCCGGTGCAGGCTCGGAATGAGGTCGGCGACCGCAACGTAGAGCAAGCTCGATGCGGCAATGGCCAGCGCGGTGGGCAGAGCCTGCTGCATGTCGGCCAGCGCGACGTAGCCCGCGAGCGCGCCCATCAGCGTGGCGACGCCCACGGCGACGTTGTAGCCAAACGCCCTCGTCCGCGCGAAGCCCGAATGGACGAGTACGGCGAAGTCGCCGACCTGCTGCGGCACCGCGTGCGCGACGATCGCGACCGTCGTGGCGACGCCCAATGCCGTGCTGGCGAGGAACGCGGCGGCGATGACCACGCCGTCGCAAAAATTGTGCACGCTGGTGCCGATGAGGATCATGAGCCCGGAGCGCCCCTGGTCCGCGCCGTGCGCGTGCAGCGCGTGCTCGTGCTCCGATTCGTCGGCGCCGTCCTCGTGCTCGGCGTGACCATGCGCGTGCCGCCACAGCACGAGCTTCTCCAGGGCGAAAAACGCAAGCAGGCCCGCGAGCACGGTGATCATCACCCGCTCGGCGTTGCCGGTCTCGAGCGCGTGCGGCAGCAGTTCGAGAAACACGGCGCCGAGGAGCGCGCCGACCGCGAACGATACGATGCGGGAAATCCACGACCGATGCAGCACCAGCGTGCCGGCGGCGGCGATCGTCGCGAATACGCCGCCCGAAAGCGCGGCGATGACGATCTGCATCAGGGTGCTCAAAGCGGACGAGTCGGAAGCGAGGTGGCGCGCGGCGCGACGGTGTCGCCGCGATCGCCTCGCATTATACGCAGCGTGCGAGCCAGACCGCGGCCGCCATCCGGCCCGAATCGCGCTCGCGGCGGTACGAGAAAAAACGCGCCGTATCGGTAAAGGTGCAGAAACTGCCGCCGCTTACCCGCGTCACTCCGCCGCGCGCGAGCCGCCGCCGGGCGAGACCATATAGGTCGGCGTGCCACTTGCCCGGCCGATGCGGCGTGAAGCAGGCCTCCGCGCCGTCGTCATCCGCGCAGAACGGATCGCGCACGTCGGCGCCGACCTCGAAGCGTGCCGGACCGATTGCGGGGCCCAGCCATGCCACGACGTCGTCCCGTCTCACGCCGAGATCGCACAGCGCCGTGATCGTTGCCTCGAGCACGCCCGCGGCCAGCCCTCGCCACCCCGCGTGCGCGATGCCCACCGCGGCGCCTCTGCGGTCGGCGAAGAGCACCGGCAGGCAGTCGGCGGTGAGGATCGCACAGACGACGCCACGTTCGCGCGTGACCGCCGCGTCGGCGACCGGAGCCGGCAACTCGGCGGAATCCCGCGTCAGCGTCGCGACCGCGGCCCCGTGCACCTGATCGAGCCATATCGGCGTTGCCGGCAGGAACGCCTTCAGCCGGCGCTGATTCTCGGCCAGCGCCGATGCGTCGTCGCGGCCGTTGCGCCCGAGGTTCATCGTTGCGTAGGGCCCGCTGCTGACACCGCCGCTTCTAGTCGTCGCGAGCGCGCAGACATGCGCCGGCGCGGGCCATGCGGGCACGATCCAGTCGATGCCGGCGGCGGAGAGCGCGCTCTTTAGCGGGCCCGGCGCGCTCATTGGTGCACCCTTGGCGCTGCGCGCCGTCCCTCCGAGGGACGCCCGCGCGAGCAGGGCGAAGCCAAGGCCCGAAGGGCGCGTCTGCGAGCGCGGGTGGCGGCCGACGTCACGATGCAACGCGTTGGACACGACATCGCGGAGGCCGCGGCAATTCGCGCTTGGGGCGGCCCGGCGCGCTCATGCCAGTCACGGTTGAGCGCGCATCCGCAGTCCGGACACGAGTTCCAGGAAGTCCCGCGGCAACGGCGACTCCCACGCGCAGGCACGGCCCGTCACGGGATGGACGAGTGCGAGCCGCGCGGCGTGCAGCGCCTGGCGCGAGAACGGAACCGGCTCCCTCCGGCCGTACGCGGGATCGCCGACCAGCGGATGGCCGAGTGATGCGAGATGCACGCGGATCTGGTGCGTTCGGCCGGTCTCGAGCCGGCACCGGAGCAGCGTCGCGACACCGAAACGCTCGAGGACGGCGAAGTGCGTGCGCGCGGGTTTCCCCGTGGCGACGATGGCCATTGTGGTGCGACGGGTCGGATGCCGCCCGATGGGTGCGTCGATGGTGTCCCCTCCGGGGATGTCGCCTGCCGCCAGCGCAAGGTATTCGCGGGTCACGGTTCGGGCCTGCAGTTGGCGCACAAGGGCCGTTTGCGCGGTCAAGGTCTTCGCGACGACCAGGAGGCCGCTCGTGTCCTTGTCCAGGCGGTGGACGATGCCGGCGCGCGGCACGCCGGCAAGCTGCGGCGCGTGATGCAGCAGCGCATTCAGCAACGTGCCGTCCCAGTTGCCGCTGCCCGGGTGCACGACGAGGCCCGCCGGCTTGTCGACCACGAGCAACGCGTCGTCTTCGTCGACGATCGAAAGGGCGATCGCTTCGGGGAGGAACGCCATTTCCCGCGGATCGGCCTCGGTGCGGACCACGACCTGTTCGCCGCCGTGCACCCTGGCGGTCGGCGCCGCGGCGCGGCCGTCGAGCGCAACGCGTCCGGCATCGATCCATGCCTTGAGCCGGGCGCGCGAGAACTGCGGCAGAGCGCGCGCCAGCGCGGCGTCAAAGCGTTGCCCCGCGGCGTCGGCCGGCAGGGTCAGTGTATGCGTGGCCATGTCGCCGGCTTGCGCCGTGGCGGCGGGGGACAGGGCGAAAGGGGCGCTGGGCAGGGTGCGCACGCGGATGGGGAGGGAGAAGGGTGTCGGCTATAATCAACAGTTCGTCAGAAGCGAATGAAACGCATGTTTTCTTGGCCTCATCCGAACCCGCCCATCCGCCGCCGACCTGCGGCGCGCCCGGGCTTCGTTGCCTGGCTTGCCGCGTGGGTCGCGATCCTTGCCTTTGGCGGATGCGGACTCCTGCCCGACGTCGTCGACGAGACGACGAACCTTGGCGCGGAGGGGCTCTACAAACTGGCGCACGAAGCGATGGTCGAGGGAAATTATACGCGGGCGACCAAGCTATTCGAGACACTCGAGGCGCGTTTCCCCTACGGCCGCTTTGCGCAGCAGGCGGTCCTCGAACTGGCCTATTCGAGCTATCGTGCCGGCGAGACCGCCACGTCCATCGCGGCCAGCGACCGCTTCATCCGCACATTTCCGAACCATCAGAATGTCGACTACGCGTATTACCTTAAAGGACTGGTGAACTTCCGGGAGGACCAGGGCCTGCTGGGCTACGTGTACGAACTCGACCTGTCGGAGCGCGAGCCCAAGGGCATGCGCGAGTCGTTTGCCGCATTCAAGGAACTCGTGACCAAGTTTCCGGACAGCCGCTACGCGCAGGATTCGACCGACCGGATGGTCTATCTGACGAATGCCCTCGCCCGGTATGAGGTGAATGTCGCTCGCTACTATTACAACCGCGGCGCCTACGTCGCCGCGGTCAATCGGGCCCAGGCGGCGATTGTGGGCTATCCGCGGACGGCCGCCAACGAGGGCGCGCTGGACGTGCTGGTCAAGAGCTACGACAAGCTCGGGCTGGTGCAGCTGCGCGACGATTCCATGGGCATTCTGCGGCAGACCTTTCCCGACAGCATCTATCTCGCCGGGCCCGTCGAGAAGCCGTGGTGGAAGATCTGGTAGGGCTACGATCCCGACAGGATCTTAGGTCCTAAAGAAAGCCTCGACGTCCTTCAGCTCCCGCGTCCGCCGCATCGGCGGCAGGCTCCGCCAGATCCGCTTGCCGTAAGGCTTGTCGGTGAGGCGAGGGTCGCAGATCATCAGCACGCCGCGATCGGTCTCGGTGCGAATGAGCCGCCCCGCGCCTTGCTTCAGCGCGATGACGGCCTGCGGCAACTGATAATCGAAGAACGGGTTGCCGCCTTCGGCGCGCATCTGCTCCAGTCGCGCCGCGAGCAGCGGATCGTCGGGTGGCGCGAACGGCAGCTTGTCGATGATCACGACCGACAGCGCCGCTCCCGGCACGTCGACGCCTTCCCGAAAGCTCGCGCTGCCAAGCAGGATCGCATTGCCGAGCTCGCGGAAACGCGACAGCAGTTCGCTGCGCGAGCCTTCGCCCTGGACGAGCAGCGGCCAGTCGTGCCCGTCCCGGGCGAACGCCGCGGCGAGCAATTCGCGCGCGACGTCGAGCGCGCGCAGCGTCGTGAACAGCAGAAACGCGCGGCCGCCGCTCGCATTCAGCACCGGCAGCGCGGCAGCGACGACTGCCTCGGTGTGCTCGCGCGAATTGGGCTGGGGCAGATCGCGCGGCACGTAGAGCAGCGCCTGCGATTCGTAGTCGAACGGCGACTCCCAGCATCCGGTGGCCGCGTCGGCCAGCCCCAATTCGCGCTGGTAGAGCGAAAAATCACCGCCGACGGCAAGGGTCGCCGACGTGAAGATCCACGCGCGCCCCGACTCCGCGACCCGTTTCGAGAACACGTCGGCGACCGACAGCGGCGATGCATTCAGCTGCCAGCCCGCTTGCGACACATCGACCCAGCGGATCCATGCCGCCTCCGGAGCGGCCTCGTCCATGGCGACTGGCGCGAGGCCCGCCCGCCAGCGCGCGAGCTGCGCCGCCGCATCGGTCGCACGCTGCGCACAGTTGGCGATATCTTCGCTCCGCTCCGCGAACAGCCCGAGTTCGGCGGCGAGGCGATCGAGCGCGGCGGTGATTTCGTCCAGCGCGTCGATGAACCCCTCCTTGTCCGCGGCGATGCGCTGCGCAATCTTGCCGGGCGTCTCGCCGAGCGCCAGGCGCAGTTTTCTTATCGCGGGGCCGATGCCCGACGCCGCGTCGGGAAGGGTGGCGACTTCCCGTGCACCCGTGCGGGCGGCCACCTCGGCGTCCCGCGCGAGTTCTGCGAGCTGGCCGGCCGAGAACTGCTCCCCGAAAAAGAGCGTCGCGGTGTCCGGGAGCTGATGCGCCTCGTCGAGGATCAGCGTGTTGCAGGCGGGCAGGAGCTCGGCGAGTCCCTCGTCCCGAAGCATCACGTCGGCGAAGAAAAGGTGGTGGTTGACGACGACGATGTCGGCCTCGAGCGCGGCCTTGCGCGCCTTCAGCACGAAGCAATCGGAGTGATACGCGCAATCGCCGCCGAGGCAGTTGTCGCGCGTCGACGTGACGAGCGGCCAGATCGAGGCGTTCTCCGGGACGTCGGCCAGCGCGCCGCGGTCGCCGGTTTCGGACGCGCGCGAGAACGCGATGATCCTGGTCAGATGCCGCGCGTCCTCGCGCGAGGACAGGCGGCCATCGGCCGCGGCGCGCTCGAGATGATGGTGGCAGACGTAATTCGCGCGGCCCTTGAGCAGCGCGAGCGTCACCGGGAGCTGCAACGCATCGCGGACGAGCGGCAGGTCGCGCTGAAAGAGCTGGTCCTGCAGCGTCTTGGTGCCGGTGTAGACGATGACCTTGCCGCCGTGCAGCAGCGCCGGCACGAGATATGCGAAGGTCTTGCCTGTGCCGGTGCCGGCTTCGGCGATCAATGCAGAGCGCTGCGCGATGGCGTGGGCGACGGCATCGGCCATCGCGAGTTGCTGCGGGCGAAAGCGGAAGCCCGGAAGCGCGCCGGCCAGGACACCGCCGTCACCCAGGATCGCGGCCAGCTCCGGATCGGGGGTGGTCACTCCGGCATCAAGATCGGAGAGTATCGCGGCGCGCCTCAGTGCCCGCACGGCCGCCCGAAGGGCACTGACTGCCCCCCCGGGGGGCAGCGAACGTAGTGAGCGTGGGGGCCGTTCATCAGTTCGCGCTCTTGGATCTAGGCAGCGCTGCCGCGGCGGTCGCCGCCTTGCCCTTGTTGGCGGCGAACGCGGCACGGACCGCGCTCGCGCTCTCTCTGAAAACGTCATAAGGCGACGCGACGCGCGCCTTGTAGGCGTCGTCGCTCTCGCCGGGGATCCACTTGAGTTCGGCGAGGGCCTTGAGCCAGATGTCGTGCATCGCGCGAAGCCCATCGACGGCACTGCGATTGGGCGTGGCCTCGCGCAGCGCCGACTGGTAGGGACGCGTCATCGACAGCCGGTGCTTGTCGACACAGTATTCGGTCTTCGCGCCGTTGGTGCCCTCGGTGGACTTTTCGTAGCCGAACTCGATGATTTCGATACTCTTCACCTGGCGGCACATCGTGTACAGGTGCTCGACCGCTTGCAGAAAGCAGTCGACGGCGCCGCCCGTCGAATGCGGACAGAGATAGGTATCGGGTTTCGGGGCGGGGTCCGCCGATCGAGCGGTCACGGGCATGATCGCGGCGATCAGGCCGAGGGCGATGGGCGCGCAGATGCGACGGAAAGAATGGATCATGAGTGGGCCGATGCGAACCGTGGCGATCGCGAATGCTACCCCGCGCGGCCCTTCCGGCTCAAGCCCGCCGGATGGATGAGGCGCGCGTGCCCCGGTGACTTGCGCCGCCGTGTGTCATGGCGCACGAAAGATGGGGTCAGACTCGACTTTTGGCAGGCCGTCGGCTTATCCGGAGGCGCGCCGCCGTCCCTGACCCCGCTCAGAGGGTGGC
>Ga0315287_10006283_pt1 | contig 11798 bp, 11 predicted proteins | sample YL17G11_0_MG_FD_205037 | JGI IMG/M metagenome (GOLD analysis project Ga0315287, IMG submission 205037) | Sediment microbial communities from Yellowstone Lake, YNP, Wyoming, USA - YL17G11_0 | ecosystem: Environmental > Aquatic > Freshwater > Lake > Sediment | place: USA: Wyoming | collected...
GCAGCTTTCGATACTCCAGGGCTTGACTGCGGCGGGCGGGGGGCCTGTCTACCTCGCAAGCTCGAAGCTTCAGGGGCCGTCGGCCTCCCCGCATGCAGATGAAGATACAAGGGGCCGAGCACTGTCTCGGCCCGTCTTGAAATATGTGAACTGACCGGTAGCGGCGAATCATATTCGCCGCGTGGTAGCATCGCCATCGTACTAGAGGGATAGCGTGAATGTTCTTTCCTTACAGCCGAGCCAGCGGGCGCCAATCTTAGTGGCGTTAGCTTTCTCGCTGCTTGTCTTCTCGCTTGCCGCATGCAACAAGCCAGCAGCTCAGCTACCTGCAGGATGGCCGATACCCGGGCTGAAGCTCCCGCCGCAGTCTAAGATCATTAAGTCATATCCCGGCACAGACAGATGGGGCGTATCCTTCAACTGCCCCCTGAGTGATCAAGATGTCACTAAGCACGTTGAGAGTTGTCTGCGTAAACTTGGCTACTTAAAGCGAATCTCAACCTTTGAGATGAGCTCATATTATTTTTCCCCAGACGGGAAGTATGAAGTAATGATCCTCAACGCTAGAGGTATGGAAGCTGGTAGTTCTTCGAAGAAGGTCAAATGGGATTTTGCCATAGATATCCAGCAACTCAGCAGTCGCTCGAAAGATCTAGTGATGAAGGATACTCAGCCGCTGTGAAATCAAAAGACGGGCCGGCACAAGGCCGGCCCCTACAAAGACAAGAGGGCGAGACAAGTCTCGCCCCTACAGAGAAGAAGGCGGACAAGCTGTCCGCCCTACCAAGATAGATGGCACGGACGTATTACGACATTCTGGGTGTGAAGCCCACGGCGACGGAGGCCGAGATCAAGAAGGCCTACCGTAAGCTCGCGCGCAAGCATCACCCGGACGTCAATCCCGGCGACAAGGGTGCCGAGGCCAGGTTCAAGGACATCCAGCAGGCCTACGACGTGCTCTCCGACAAGGAGAAGCGCGAGATCTACGACCAGGTCGGCCACGAGGCCTACATCCACGGCGGCGTGGCGGCGCCGCCACCTGGCTACAGCTACGGCGGGCCGGGGGGCGCTGGCGGGCCGCAGGGCCCCGCGGGCCCGGGCGGGCAGACGATCAACCCCGAGGACTTCGCTGAGTTCCTGCGCCAGGGCGGTGGGCCGGGCAATGTGCGCTACACCTACCGCGGCGGCGAGGACCTCGGCGAGGGCGGCATCGGCGACCTGTTCCAGCAGCTGTTCCGCCAGGGCTACGGCGGCGCGCAGAGCTGGCAGGGCAGCCCGTTCGCCGACGTCGAGCGCCAGCAGGTGCGCGCCAAGGGCGCCGACTTCCAGGCCGCCATCTCCATCAGCTTCGAGGAGGCCTACCGCGGCAAGGAGCTGACGCTGAAAAACCGCACGGGCGAGACGCTGCGCCTGCGCATCCCGCCGGGCATCGACAGCGGCGGCAAGGTGCGCGTCGCCGGCAAGGGCGAAGCCGGCATCAACGGCGGCCCGAGCGGCGACCTGATGCTCATCGTCACCGTGCAGGACCACCCGTACTTCGAGCGCCGCGGCGACAACATCCACCTAAGCGTGCCAGTGACGTTCAGCGAGGCCGCGCTGTCGGCGACGATCGAGGTGCCGACGCTGGACGGCCACGTCCAGATGAAGATCCCCGCCGGCACGCCCTCGGGCAAGGAGTTCCGCCTGCGCGGCAAGGGCTTCCCGCATCTCTCGGCCGGCGGCCGCGGCGACCAGATCGTGCATATCGAGATCGTCGTGCCGCAGCAGCTGGACATGCGCAGCCGTGAGCTGCTGCGCGAGCTGGCGGAGCTCAACCCCGGCAATCCGCGCACCGGGAGGTGGAGCTGATGCCGCGCGGCGAGGATAAGCACAGCGGCGTGTACAGCATCAGCGTGATTGCGCGCCTCACCGGCCTGCACGAGCAGACGATCCGGCAGTACGAGCGGCTGGGCTTGCTCACGCCGCAGCGCACGCCCGGCGGCACGCGCAGCTTCAGCGAGGATGACCTGGAGCGGCTTAAGGCGATTGCGCGGCTGACGCGCGAGATGGGCGTCAACCTGGCGGGCGTCGAGGTGATCCTGCGCATGCGCGAGCACGAGGCGCAGATGCTGGAGCTGATGCGCGGGCTGCTGAGCCAGCTCGACGAGGCGGCGCGCGCGCGGCTGGAGGCCTTCATGCGCGGCGTCGAGCCGGGATTGGTGCCCGTCGGCCAGCATGGCCTGGCCCGCCCCGAGCAGCCGCAGCAACAGCCCTCCCCTGGCCTGCACCCGCAATCCGGTATCACCCCCCCGCGCCCGCGCAAGATCGAGATCAAAGGGAAGTAGGTCAGCAAGAGAGCAGGCAGCGGGCAGCAAGACCGGTAGCGGCGGCCGCCGTGCCGCCGACATCATGTCCGTGGCGGCGGCTGCCAGCCGCCGGATTTCGTAGGGGCCGAGCACTGTCTCGGCCCGTCTTCTGCACCCGGCAGGCTGTTATGATGCCAGCATGCCGATGTGGCCATACAACAAGTACCGCTACAACCCGCAACGGCTCAGCTTTCGCGATGGCGTGGTCTGCGTGCTCCTGTTCGGCCTGTACGGTGCGGTCGCTATCAGCCTGATGAATGCCATCGAGACGCTGGTGGGCCAACCCATCGGCTGGCTGGGTTCACTGCTGGCCGCGCCTGTTCCAGCCGTGCTGGGTTTCCTGTTGTTGCTGCCTATACCGTGGCTCTTCCCGCGGCACTTCGAGCGCATCGAATGAAGAGCGGGCCGGCACCAGGCCTGCCCCTACAAGGAATGAGGGCGAGACAAGTCTCGCCCCTACGAAGACGCCGGCGTGGCGCCAGCGCTCCTAGGGAAACCGCCACTTGCGCCCGGCGCCCTTGCTTGCTATGCTTAGCGCATCTTCGACTCCCCGAGGGGCTCGCGATGTGGGAATGCTATCACTGTGGCTTTCAGAACGTAGACGCCGCGCCGGTCTGCGGCAAGTGCCGCGCGCGCAAACCGCTGCCGGGCGAGAAGCCCAAGGGCCGCAGCTTTTACGCTGCGGAGATCGCCGCCCAGTCGCGCTACGCCGATGAGGTGCTCGCGCAGAGCTTCGCCATCCCGCCGACGGCCAAGCAGCTGCAGGAGAAGTGGCAGGCCGCGCTGGGCAAGCCGGAAGCGCTGCAGGCTGAGCTGGCCAACATCGAGCTGCGCGAGTACGCGCTGCGCGAGGCGATGCGGCTGCTGCTGAACATCATGCGCAACCCGCAGGCCCGCGGCGTGGAGGACCTGCTGGTCAACGTCGTGCAGACGCTGCAGGAATGGGAGCGCGGCTCCTAGCGGCGGCCCCAGCCTGCGACCAGCCGTGCGTTAATGCGCGCTGCGACCGTGTATCATGTAGCTAGTCGCCGGTGCGAGCTACTGATATGGCGACGAGGGTGCAATGAAGCACAAGCAACACGATAACCCGGCGAAACCGCATACGCAGTTCAACCGCCCGAACCATCGCTACGGCATCGCGGAGGTCGTCGAGCAGCTCTGCGCGCCGGCGGAATCCGAACTCACGCACTACGGGCTGCACTACCGCAACATGCTGCTGCCCTCGCGCCACCGCGTGATCGAATGCACCGAGGAGCTGAAAAGCGTACTGTTCCCCGGCTTCTTCGGCTACCGCGAGTTCGAGGAAGACACGCTGCGCTTCCACATCGGCAGCACGCTGGACCAGGTGCTGTACATCCTGCGCCACGAGATCGACATTGCGCTGAGGTTCGTCGACGGCTACAGCTACGAGCACGAGTACGCCAGGCCGGAGCAGCTCGACGACGTGCTGCAGGCCTTCGTCCACACGCTGCCGGAGATCCGCCGCAAGCTTTTGCTCGATGCGCGGATGTGCTACGAATGGGACCCGGCCTCGTTCATCCCCGAAGCGCCGATCTTCTGCTATCCCAACGTCCACGCGATGATCAACTACCGCCTGGCGCACGAGCTGTACCAGCTCGGCGTGCCGTTCATCTCGCGCATCATCACCGAACATGCGCACAGCCAGACCGGCATCGACATCCACCCGGGCGCGCAGATCGGCGAGAGCTTCTTCGTCGACCACGGCACGGGCGTGGTGATCGGCCAGACGGCCATCGTCGGCGACCGCGTGCGGCTCTACCAGGGCGTGACGCTGGGCGCGAAAAGCTTCCCCATCGACGAGCGTACGGGCTGGCCGCAGAAGGGTATCCCGCGGCACCCGATCATCGAGGACGACGTGGTGATCTTCGCCGAGGCGACGGTGCTGGGGCGCGTGACCATCGGGCACCACAGCGTCATCGGCGCCAACGTGTTTTTAGCGCGCAGCGTGCCGCCCTACAGCAAGGTCTACCAGGCGCCGGTGCGTATCACCAACGGCGACGCCGCAGCCGGCCCGCCAGCGCCCGAGGACGACCGCGTCGGCGGGGGCTAGCCCTGCGTCATTCTGCCACGCTTAGGGCACCTGCGCCATTGCCCAACACATCCGCGGCGGCGCCGCAGGCTGTGAGGCGGCCGGCGTCGAGCACGGCGGCGAAGCTGGCCAGGCGCGCTGCCTGCTGCTCATCGTGCGTCACCAGCACCACCGTGTAGTCGGCGGAGAGCTCGCCGATCAGCGCCTCGATATGCGCCTCGGCGGAGGCGTCCAGCGCCGCCGTGGGCTCGTCCATCAGCAGCACCTGCGGGCCGACGGCCAGCGCGCGGGCGATGCACAGCCGCTGCTGCTGGCCACCCGAGAGCGAGAGCGCGTTGTCGGACAGCCGCCCCGCCGCCTCGTCCCACAGCGCGCTGCGCCTGAGGCTCTGCTCGACCTTCGCGTCCAGCTCGGTAGCGTCGCGCACACCGTGCAGGCGCGGCCCGTAGGCCACGTTGTCGTAGATCGAGTTGTCGAAGACACTGCTGCGCTGCAGCACCATGCCCACACGCCGCCGCAGCTCCACCAGGTCGGTCTCGGCCGCGTAGACGTCCGCGCCGCCGATCAGCACAGCGCCCGCGGTGCGGCAGCCCTCGACTACCTCGTTGAGGCGGTTGATCGCCCGCAGCAGCGTGGACTTGCCGCTGCCCGACTTGCCGACGATCACCGATACCGCGCGCGCGGGCAGGCTCAGGCTGACGCCATGCAGCACCTGCGCCGCGCCGAACCACACGCTGAGGTTCTCCATGCTGATGCTCGCGCCGGCGGCGATGTCCACGCGGCTATTATGCACCAGCGCCGCTGAGCTGCGCCTGCCGCTGCGCCGCCAGCCAGTCGCACCACTCGTCGATACCCGCGCCGGTCTTGGCGCTGACGGCCAGCACGGGTGCGGCGGGATTGAGCTGGCGCAGGCGCGCCGCGACCGCCGCCACGTCGAAGTCCACGTGCGGCGCGAGGTCGGTCTTGGTGATCACGTTGACGTGGCTCTCGGCGAACAGCCGCGGATACTTGTCCACCTTGTCCGCGCCCTCGGCGGTGGACAGCAGCGCCACTTTCTGGTGCTCGCCGAGTGAAAACCCCGCCGGGCAGATCAGGTTGCCGATGTTCTCGATCACCAGCACGTCGACGCCGTCGAGGTTCAGCCGCGGCAGCGCCTCCAATAGCATGTGCGCCGTCATGTGGCAGCTGCCCTCGGTGTTGATCTGCACCGCCGCAACGCCGTGGCGCGCGATGCGCTCGGCGTCCAGCGCGGTGTAGACGTCGCCCTCCACCACGGCGAAGCGCAGCCGGCCTCCGAGGCGCTCAAACGTCGCCTCCAGCAGCGAGGTCTTGCCGCTGCCGGGGCTGCTCATGAAGTTCAGCCCCAGGATGCGGCGCGCGTCGAGCTGGGCGCGCACCTCCACGGCGCGCGCGGTGTTCTCGGCGTTGACCGCCTTCATGATCAGGACGTCTACGGGCATGCGTTCTCCTCGAAAATCCCCACCATTATCTACCCGCGCGCGGCGTTTTCCCTGCCACACCCGCCTTGCTGCGCGCACGGTAGTATTAGCCGTGCACGAATTCTCCCTGGCCGAGCAGGTGCTGGCGATTGTCCTGGCCGCCGCGCGCGAGCATCTCCTGACCCGCGTCGCCGTGGTGCACATCGAGATCGGGCAGATCAGCGGCGTGAGCCTCGAGGCGCTGACCTTCGCCTGGGAATTCGTGCGTAGCGGCGACCCGCTGACGGCCGGCGCGGTGCTGGACATAAAGCAGCCCGCTGGCCACGGCAAGTGCGCCGCCTGCGGCTACGACAGCGTGGTCACCGAGCCGCTGCGTATCTGCCCGCGTTGCGGCCTGACGCAGCTGGAGATCACTGCCGGCCTGGAGTTCAACGTGCTGAGCATCAGCGGGGAGTGAGCTCATCGTAGGGGCGAAGCCATGCTTCGCCCGTCAGGTAGGGCGCGATGTAAATCGCGCAGTTCTTCATCCGCCAGACCCAGATAAGACGGCGCGCATTACTGCGCGCCCTACGGCGTGCCTGGCGCGGGGTTGCGCAGCTTGGCCAGGTATGCTGTACGCGGCTGCGTGCTCTTTTCACTGAGAAGCACGTAGGCGCGCGGGTTCTCATGCAGCTTGCGCACAGCACTGGCCGCGTCGTTCAGATCGCCGAAGGTGATGGCCTGCGAGGGGCAGGTCTGCGCGCAGGCCGTGGTGAACTTGGCGGTGGGGCGGACATCCTGTCCGCCATCACTGTTCGCAGGCAAGATGCCTGCGCTACCGGCGTGGATGCGCTGGATGCAGTAGCTGCATTTCTCGATCACGCCGCGCCGGCGCGCCGTCACCAGCAGGTTGAGCTGCTGGCGCTCGCTCTCGCTGAGATCGGCGTAGTAGTCCGCGCTGTTGAAGCGCAGCACCTTGTAGGGACAGGCCTTGATGCACTTGCGCGCGCCGATGCAGCGGTTGAAGTCCACCTCATTCAGTTTGTCCGCTTGGTGCGCCAGCGCCTTGACCGGGCATGCCGGCTCGCACGGCGCGCTGTCGCACTGCTGGCAGGCCAGCGGCTGCTGCACGACGCGCGGGCTGTCCGCCGGACCCTCGAAGTAGCGCTCGACGCGCAGCCACTGCATCTCTCTGGCGCGTGCGACGTTGTCCTTGCCCACCACGGGGACGTTGTTCTCCGCCATGCAGGCCACGACGCAGGCGCCGCAGCCCGTGCAGCGGTTCAGGTCGATGGCCATCGCCCAGCGCGGGCCTTCGCCTTGCGTTGCGGTACCCGTGGCCGCCGCCGCAGGCGCAGGCTCGCCCTGGCGCGCGAAGTCCGGCGCCTTTCTGTATTCCTCCAGGTTGCCCTCGCGCACCAGCGCACTCAGCGGCTGGCCGCGTTGGCCGGCGTGCTCCGTGTCGAGCGCAAAGTGCTCCTCGACGCTGGCCAGCTTGTAGCGCTGGTTGACCTTCTGCAGCTCCACGCCGTTGAGCACGATCCAGGCATCGGTGCTGCGCAGGGCATTGGCGTTCTCGCCCACCCCGTTGCCCACCTGGCCGCAGTTCTGCCGGCCGTAGCCCAGGCTCAGGCTCAGACAGCCCTTAGCCTGGCCGGGCATGATGTACACCGGCGCCTCAAGGCGGCGGTCGCCGGCGCTCAGCGTAACGGCGTCGCCCTGCTTCAGCTTGTGCTCCCTGGCGTCCTCCGGGCTGATCAGCACGGCGTTGCCCCAGGTCAGCCTGGTCAGCGGGCCGGGCAGTTCCTGCAGCCAGCCGTTGTTGCCGAAGCGGCCGTCGTAGACGCTGGCATCCGACGTGAACAGCAGGCTCATGCCGTCGCCGCTGCCGGGCGTGACGTGCACCTCCAGCGCTTTGCCCAGCTCGGCGTAGTTGCCATTCGGCGAGGCGATCGGCCACGTGCTGCCCGCGAGCACGCCGTCCATCAGCGTCTGCTTCCACTGCGCTTCGGCGTCGGCGGCCTTGTAGATCAGCCCCAGCGTGCGCCGCACGATGTCGTAGCCGCTTTGCAGCTTGTCGCCCGTGACAAGCGCCAGCATCTCGATCGCGCTCATCCCGCCGTACAGCGGGGCCAGCACCGGCTGCACCACCGACAGCGTGCCGTCCAATGCGCGCGCGTCGCCCCACGCCTCCAGATAGTGCGCGCGCGGCACGTGCCAGGTGCACAGCTGCGACGTCTCGTCGTCGTACAGGCTGAGGTGGATGCTGGTCTGCACTTTGGCCAGCAGCTCGGCGAAGCCCAGGTTGGCCGGCACGTCGAACGCCGGGTTACCGCCGAGGATCAGCAGCGTGTCGAGGCTGCTGCCGCCCAGCGCACTGCACAGCTGGGTGATCTCCTGCTCGTGCGTCTGGCGGAACTGGTCGGGATCGAGCACGTAGTCCAGCGTCTGCTCCACGTTGCCCAGCGCCTCGTTCAGCAGGCAGGCCAGCGCGTGGATCTCCGGCGGCTGGCTCGGGCCAACAGTGATCACGCTGCGCCCGCGATGCTCGTACAGGTCCTGCGCCAGCGTCTTCACCAACGGCGTGGCCAGCGGCAGGTTGAGGAATTGCACCAGCGTCCGCTTGAGCATCTCGCTGCCCGCGGGCAGCGCCAGCCCGGCATTCAGCACCAGCTCGGCGGCGATGATGCAGGCCACGCTGGCCACATCGCCGGGCCGGACGGCGATGCGGTGGTCGGCGTTGGCGCCGGTCAGGCTGTGGGCGCTCTCGACGACGTACAGCCGGCTCATCCGCCCGGCCTCGGCCTGGCGTCCGGCGGCGAAGTCGCGCGCGAAGCGCACGGCGTTGGGATGGCTGCAGAGGAAGTCGTCGTCGAGGCTGACAATCAGCTCCGCCTTGTCGTACTTCGGCAGCGGGCAGTGCGGCTGGAAGAACGCCAGCGCCGTGCCCAGCCGCGCGTTGTCGCGCGGGACTGCCTCGTATTCGAACCAGCGCGCCGCCGGCAGCAGGCGCTGCAACTGCATGCCCAGCAGCAGCATGCTCGGCGACGACGACTGCTCGCGCAGGATGGCCAGCCCGCGGCCCTGACCTGTACGCAGCTGCGCGAAGTGCGCGCTGGCAAAAGCGGTGAAGCCGCTCATCGTGCGCTCTAGCGCCTGGCCGCCCTGGCGCTCGATCGGCGCCTTGCTGCGGTCGGGATCGTACAGCTCGAACACACTGGCCTGGTGCAGCGCGCTGGCGCCGCCCAGGCTGCCGGGGTGGCTGGGGTTGCCCTCGATCTTGATCGGCCGCCCGTCGTAGGCGGTCACCAGCAGGCCCACGGCGATGCCGGCCAGCTCCATCGCCGTGGCGTAGCTCACCGGCGTATTGCTGGTGAAGCCCGTCGGCTGGCTGGCGTACGGCGTGATCCGCTCCTTGGGCGGGCGGCAGCCGGAAAGCGTCAGCCCGGCCAGCGCCAGCGACGCCCCCATCAGCTGCAGGAAGCCGCGGCGCGTGGACGGCAGGAACGCCTCGCCGGCCGCGGCGGAAGCTTCGCGCGCCATCAGCCCGGCGTACCCGGCGCCGTGCGCGTACTCCTGCAGACTGCGCCAGTAGGCTTTGCCTGCAAGCTGCTCACGCGAGACATCGTCGTTGTTCAGTGGTGGCATTGGTCGTAATCCATCGACGGATTATGCTGCCCGCTTGTTGCAGGCGGCGGCGAAACTCCGGCAAAACGCCATCCCCGCCGCCCGCGGCTTAGCTGGCGATACATCATAGCCTGCCCCGCCGGTGGCACGGGCGCCATCGCCCGTGGCACAGAAGACGGCGGCATGCTGCCGCCGCCACTGGCGATAACCGCAGGCTGGAAGCCTGCGCCCCCGCCGCACGCGGGACGCGCGTAGTCTGTCATACTACTTGCCGATGCCGCCGGCGCCGCTGAATCTGGGCGAGCTGCTGCTGACCGCACTGCCGGTCTCGCTGCGGCACATTCCCTATCGCCTGCGCGACGTGGCCCACGAACTGCAGCAGCGCGTCGCGCTGGCTGGCGGCGTGCCGCGCGACCTGCTGCGCCTCAGCCTGGGCCAGATCGACCGCTACCGCTTCCACAGCGAGCTGCGCGACTTCGACGTGGTCGTCGAGGGCGACGGCGTGCGCTTTGCCTACGAGCTGGTGCGGCGCCTGCCCGGCAGGCTCACCGTGAACCAGGCCTTCCACACCGCCAGCCTGCTGACGGGCGATCCGCTGCGCCTCGACATCACGTCCGCGCGCCTGGATAGCTACCCCGCCAGCGGGCACCTGCCGGTCGTCGACGTCAGTGGCGTGAGCATCGAGGAGGACCTGCAGCGGCGCGATTTTTCGATCAACGCGCTGGCGCTCGACCTGAGCCACGACTTCGGCCAGCTGATCGACACCTGCGGCGGGGCGGGCGACGTGCGCGAGCAGTGGGTGCGCGTGCTGCACGGCGCCAGTTTCAGCGACGACCCCACGCGGCTGCTGCGCGCGCTGCGCTACTCGCTGCGGCTGAACTACAACCTCGAGCCGGTGACGCTGGCGCAGTACCAGTCGGCGATCGACGACGGCGCGCTGGACAACCTGACGCCCGAGCGCATCCGCTACGAGCTGGAGTGCATCGGCAGCGAGCCGCGCTGGGCCGAGGCCTGGGCGGTGATGGACCTCTCGGGCCTGGCCAAGGCGCTGGCGCCGCAGCTCGGCGGGATCAGCCGCGACTTCGCGCTGGAGGACGCCGCCGCGCTGGACATCGCCATCCGCAACCAGGAGCCGCTGCTGAAGCGCGAGGAGCTGGAGCCCTGGCTGGTGCGCACAGCCTGGGTGCTGGCCAGCGCGCCCTGGGCGCACTTCGAGGGCTTAAGCGCACGGCTGGGGATCTACCCCACGCAGCAGCGCTGGCTGGCCACCGCGCTCGAGGTGATCCACGAGCAGCTGAGACGCCTGCTGGACGAGATGCGCCCCAGCGCGATCACGCGCCTGCTGGAACGCTACCCACGCCAGGGCGTGGTGCTGGCGCTGATGATTTACCAGCCGCGCAGTGAAGACGGCGTGGAGGTGCGCAAGAAGCTGCTGCGCTACGTCGAGGTGTACAGCGAAGTGCGCGGCGAGCTCACCGGCCATAACCTGATCGCGCTCGGCGTGCCGGCGGGGCCGGCACTGGGTGAGCTGCGCAACCAGCTACGATATATGCGCCTCGACGGGGTTATCACTGACGCAGCGGGCGAGCGGGAATACGCGAAGGAATACCTCGCCCGGCTGGGCCCGGACTCTGCCGGCGGCCCGCCCGTAGAACCGAAGGACGACGAAGATGAGAACTAATTTCCTTTACATCGCCGCGGCGCTGCCAGCGATCATCCTCGCGCTGTCGCTGCACGAGTTCGGCCACGCGGCGATGGCCACCAAGATGGGCGATCCCACGCCGCGCCTGCAGGGGCGCCTCACGCTCAACCCGCTGGCGCACATGGACCCGCTGGGCACGATCTTCATCATCTTCACGCTGTTCACCGGCTTCGGCTTCGGCTGGGGCAAGCCGGTGCAGGTCAACCCCGCCTACTACCGCAACTACCGCCAGGGCAGCATCCTCGTGGCCATCGCCGGCCCGGCGATGAACCTGGCGCAGGCGATGTTCGCGCTGGGGATCGGCTACGTGCTGTTCCGCGGGGGGATGGCCGCCGGCGGCTTCGGCGTGAAGCTGCTCGCCGTCTACATCATGATCAACTTCGTGCTGATGATCTTCAACCTGCTGCCGATCCCGCCGCTGGACGGCGGGCACCTGGTGGAGATGATGGTGCCCTGGGAGAAGCGCCGTTCCTTCGAGCGCTTCAGCCAGTACGGCATGCTGATCCTGCTGGGGCTGATGGTCTTCGGCGTGCTGGGCGTGATCATCAACATTTTCTACGCCATCTTCGCCTTCCTCGTGCAGCTCGGCTTCGGCCCCGACTACCTCAACTTCCTCATCTCCGGCCTGACGGGCTAGCCGCCCGTCTCGTGGTGGG
>Ga0315287_10006284_pt1 | contig 11798 bp, 7 predicted proteins | sample YL17G11_0_MG_FD_205037 | JGI IMG/M metagenome (GOLD analysis project Ga0315287, IMG submission 205037) | Sediment microbial communities from Yellowstone Lake, YNP, Wyoming, USA - YL17G11_0 | ecosystem: Environmental > Aquatic > Freshwater > Lake > Sediment | place: USA: Wyoming | collected...
GATGATTTCTTTCATATCGGTCACACTGACTTCATATCTGCCGCCACGGGCAAATCCCAACAGTTGCTTGGTCAGCTCCGCGCCACTTCTTACCTGGTCTTCAATTCCCTTTAGTTTATCATAAAGAGGATGAGTGATATTCATATCGAGGGACATTAAAGAGGCATAACCCTGTATGCCCGTAAGGAGATTGTTGAAGTCATGGGCGATGCCTCCGGCAAGGGTGCCCACGGCTTCCATCTTCTGGGCCTGGAGCAACTGTGATTCGAGCGTTTTCTGCTCGGAGATGTCCCTGAATATTCCCACGATACCAGTTACATTGCCTTTCAGATCAAGGTTTGGAGCTCCACTGATATTAAAGAACCTTTCCGACCCATCTTTGTGCAGAATGGTGCCGACCCTGTCCCTTAGAACAAGTTTTCCATCCTTTACCTGTTCAAAAACCACAGTAAAATCTCTGGCGTCCTCCGCCGTCATAAAGTCAATAAATTTTTGTCCTATGACTTCATCGGTGCGATGCCCCAGAATTTTCTCCCAGACCGGATTTATGTAAGTAAAAGAACCATTAAAATCAAGGGTATAAATAATGTCCGGGGCATTCCCACTTAAGGATCGGAACCGCTCTTCGCTTTCGAGTACTTTTTGGTAGGATATTGCATTATTCATGCTGATGGCGATCTGAGTTGCTATTCCCATTAGAAGACTCACTTCACTCTGCGTGAGACGTCTCTTTGAATTGATGTTATCAACCATCAGGACCCCAAGGGACTCGTTTTCGAAGACAATAGGAACGCATATGAACGACTTGGCGCCCATCATCCGGGCAAACTCATGACTCTTTTTTGAGAGGTTGTCCGCTATCTTGGATATATCATCAATCAGGATAGGTTTCTGCGAACGAAAAGATTCCACGGCGGGTCCCCTCGAATGGGGCCTGTCAAGGTGGAACTCCACTCCTGCTAAGTATTCCTCATGCTCGGGATTGTAGCCATAACCAATGGCATATATAAGACGGGTTCTTTCCTGGTTGGCCATCAGAATCATACCACGATCAAAATCCAGTCGTTTCTCCATGGCTTCCATAACCAGTTTGAGCAGCTTTTCGCTGTCTAAGATCATGGCGGTTGCCTGGCCAATCTCCTGAACGAGCAGGGCATTGTTGTAACGGATGTTGATCTCATCCAAGAGGGTATTTGCTAAATCACCCTGATATTTCAGGTTTGTCTCAAGCTCCTTTCTTTTTATATGCTCGGAGTAGAAGATGACAATCGATACAAACAGCACATAAAGCAAGACAGGGACTGCCCACGCCCATTCGGTCTCATGCAGAAGAAAGAAAAGGGCCGGACAGACCATGAATGCCGAAAGCATAATAGAATTACGGATTGTCTTCCATACTAAAGAAGGGGTTTTCTCCCAGCTTATTATGTAGCGGCAGCTGTCTCCGCCTTTATGAATGCAGGTAGGGTGTTCTACGCTGGCGAATTTGCCAGTGAACAGTTTGCCAATCGCTTCGAAGACGCCTATCCGATTCTCACACTGGAAGGGTTTTTCTCGGACACCCGGATTTGGAATGACAGAAATTTCGATCTGGTTCGGTCCAATGCTCCTTATGCGAATGGTCACAGCGCGACTAAAGTGAGGGTAGAACTTCCCAAGCATAGAATAGGCGACGGAAGGTGTGATGAATCCCAGTATTAATTTCCGCATTGAGCCAGAGGCCTTTGAATAAGCTGAATTGCGGCCAACGTCGCGGGCTATATCGGGAACCCTTGTTTGCTGTTCCATCATTTCGTGGAAAAGATCGATCTGATGCTGCGTGAACCAGTGGCCTCCGTCTTCGAGTTGATAGGACGTAATCTCCGCATATTTAAGCAGAGAACCCACATCGACGTCAGGCATATGCTCGTTAAGATATTCAACAAAGTTCTTAACGATTTTGCTGTTATATAATGGCGTATCTTTCATCTTTGTCTTGACTCTGTGCTACTCATATCTCATTCTAAAATGCCGCTGCACGTACTCCATAAATTTAGTGGTATTGAGGTCCCGCATATTCAGGATCCACAGTTGATAGCTCTTTTCACTGGGGATATTTGTAGTGCTCCCATAAGTTGACGGATAGATTAAAAGAGGAATGCTGTCAAGGTGATAAACCCCTGTAAGTTGTGCTGCGGCCACGGAAAGAACTTCCCAGGGTAAATTGTCCGAATCGACTGCAATGACCTTGATGCTGTTCAAGAGCTCCGATAAATTTACTCCCACATCCGACTGGTTTACAACTAAGACAGCCTTCAGGCAGCGTTTGTTGACAATAGAATAAACTTTCCATTTTCTCACGAAACCAAGCCGTTCGGCAACGTCCTCCAGAGATTCATCTCCAGGGTTTTTCCGTGAAAGATTCAATACGTCCAACAGGAGGCCGCCGGAGTGATGTTTGTAAAATTGTTCCAGTTCCCATAATTCGGCATGGGTACTTTCATGTAATGACCAGCCTTGCGGTAGCTGATTCTTGGGTGTTCCGACGGGAAATGTCACGTAGGAAAAGAGATCAAGCGAACAGAGGCGGGGATTGTTCAAATCCCTTGCAAAGCCGCCAAAGACGCGGTCGGGAAATTTGTTCTCCGGACGGAAGTAACATAACACGTAATCCATTTTTGCGGAAGGCAGATGGTACATACCATACACAAAGAGCATCATATGTTTCAGAATTTGGAAGCCGGGCAGTTTATTGTGCATTGGCCTCGCCGCGTGATGATGTATCAACCAGGCATGCTCGTAAGCCCTGAGCATGGACATATGACCATAGATGCGCCCATTTTGTTCATAGGTAAAGTGCATGGCGATCTCGGGATTTTCCTGATAGAGCTTTCTGTAGGTTTTTTTGAAATCTTCGCGGTGGTCCTGAAGTAGTTTATACTTCTTGGGATATATAAAACCGGTATCGAAAAAGAATTCCCAGAGGGCATCCATGTCAACTTCCGTGGATATGCAGGAATGATGGTCCATATTTAAAGTGATGATCCTATTCAAACGGCTGTAACTGTGGACGTCCATATCCAGGACGGCAAGGGCGCAGCATACTTTATTTTCCTCCTGCTTCTTGCGGTAGATTACCTGGGCCGTACAGTTCATTTTCAATTCCCCGGCATAAATTATTGACAGCCCATGTATAATCATGCCCGGCAACAATATGCCATCTATTACATCGTCATACACAGAAAAACCAGTAATGGAGACGTCGGTGATTTCTCGCTGGACTTTTCTTTTAAAAAAGGGATGTTCAAAGACGGCCATGAGGGGGGGGGATAGGCGGCGCCGCGGATGGCGAACCCTTCTCGTCTGGAAGCGCTTGATTTGTTCACCCAGGGGAGCAAGTACAATTTCCCAGTCGTGAATTTCATGAGTTTGTCTCAGACAGCGGCAGTTTCCGGAAAAAAGCATTTTACCGTCGCTCGTTAACCGGATCGTAACCGTGGCATCAGGATTAAACTCGTGATATGACGAGGGCATTTCAGGGCTTACCTTTATGCGGAAGGACTGCGGGCTGAAATCTATAAGGCTGCCTCTGGCCAGAAAACCGCTCTGCGTCAACTCCGCAGTGACATCCCGGCAGGGAAAGCGATTTGTCTCGCGCTTGCTTATAACATAGCTCTCTTCCGGCAGCAGCGCCTTGAATCCTGTGCTGTCGATACTCAGAAGTTTTGCAGGAAGAATTATGATGGACTGTTGTTCCATTACTATCAGGTAACTGAACTGGAAATTTTCGAGTCCGAAGCTTGTGTGACTCTTATCCCACGAACATGTTAATTCATCTCCTTCGATAGTCTCCGGGATTGCCTTTACAAGAATTGCTTCGTCATACCTGGGATGGCGCAATAGGACGCAGATAGAATCGCCCATAAAATGGATGCGGTTTAGAGTATTTATAAGATTTTCTTTTTTGATGCGGCTGCCGGAATCGATGGCGTTAAGAAGATCATCGTGCTGAAAAAACCACAGGGGCAGAAATGGTTCCTCAGGAATCTTTCTTATCTTCCCTATATCAACAAGAATAGGTTGAATGGTTTTTTTGTCTTCCATTTATCGAAGGCCTACAGTTTTTTCGACATAACAAATTTGCGGCAGTTATTCCATGTTGTCGAGAAATGTTCAGGATGCCGCTTTTCTCAAAAAAGCGTATTCGGCCATAAGGATTTGAAAGCAAATACAGCATAGAAGGCAGAAATGCGATTTCCGTAAGACAGGTTGAGGAGATGCCGGATCGGAAAAGACCGCTTAATATTGATCCGGAAGCGCTGCCCTTCCTTCCCTGAGATAAAAATTAGTGCTAATTTATATACTAAATGTTCCTTCCATGTCAAAGTTTATATGAGCAGAGACAGCGACTCTTAAATCGCCTGAGGAATATCTTCAATGGTATGGTATTGCTCGAATATGTATCATTCTGTAGACGACCTTTGATTTGGTTCTGGCGGTCTGATAATTTCTATATACCCTCCAAGCCCGACGGCTTTGAATATCTCCTTGATGGTTGCGCCAACGGTATGCACGATCATTCCCTCCGGATCAGGCATGGGTGAGGACAAAACGAGTTTGTTATCAAACCTTCTGAAGCTCAGGTCTACGATGCTGTAGGCCGCAATAACTATACCGGACAGAGAAACAAGCTCCGTCTCAAGAGTGAGGCACGTGGTGGAAATCACATCCTTCAGGAATTCCGGCAAACCAAATTTCTCCATAAATTTCATGCCGAGATGTGATTGATGTTGAGAGATAAAATCTTCTCCTATTTGCGCTTGTTCATACTCATCTTTATAGAGCGACCTGTACAGGGCTATGATGATCTTACCGATTTCGAGGAGAAGACCTCCAATCTCCACTCTTCTTGCATCATCGTCCCTCAGTCCGAATTCTTTCGCCAGCATCCTGCCCCCGATTATGGAAGTTGCAAAACTTTTTGCGCAAATAATTCTCACTTCCTTGTCTCTTGAGAGGGCTGCAAACGATAAGAATATTATGAGAACCCGAGCAAAGTCCATACCCAGCCTGGAAACAACCTTGTAGAATGTATCGACAGTTCCCCTTCTCAGATGACCAAAATGGATGGAGTTTGCTATGCCAAAAAGTCTTGCCAGGATTTCATCTCCTATCTTTGACTTCAAGAGCTCAATTTCACTCTCGCTCGCGTCGGGATTACTGAGCACGGCAAGCACGTCCGGGTCAAAACCGACGTTAACATTATTGAGTATCTTATCTTCAATATCTAAGATAATCTGATTTACTGTTTCGACGTCCATTTCCTGACCGTTCCTCCTGTCAGTAAGACCAGATGATGTTGAGTCATGCCGGATAATATTAAAGTGGGCGGTCAACAAATCTTCTTATCCGGCACTTTAATTGGGTATTCTTATGAATACCATGAATGCGGCGAGAGTTACAGAGAATAAAAATCTTCTCTGGCATGATGGCCATTTTTTGGAGCGGGTGGATTGAATCGTGCTTGTCCTTCTACTGAAGGTCAAGAAAGCAAAATACATTGGCCTTGAGGTTACCCAGTAAATTTGATAATAACCCTTGTATTGTAACCCTGTAACCACCTTATTTACGGCAACTGGCGGAGGCTTAATATTCAAGCCGCGTCTCTGTATATAGTTTCTGTATTGAGGGGCTCGCCAGAAAGCCCCGCGATTTACTTAATGGTACCTTGAAAGGAGAACTCCATGGGATTAGTCTATGAGAAAGAGGGGCACATCGCAAGAGTAGGTCTAAATCGTGCCGAGGAAAAGAACGCCCTTGATCCGGATATTTTGATGGACCTGCATCGTGCGTGGATGGATGTCAATCAGGACGAGAAGGTGCGCGTCGTTATTCTCTATTCCTGTCTGCCGGACATCTTTTGCTCCGGCATGGATCTGAAGACGGCCATACCGGTTCTCACGAGGGCCAGGAAACCTGAGAGCGACTCAGAACGATGGCTGGTGCAGCTGGGACAGCATGTTGGGGAAGCCATGCTGAAACCGAACGTTGTGAAAAAGCCGGTAATTGCCGCCATCAACGGTTATTGCTTGACAGGGGGCTTTGAGATGGTCATGGGAGCTGATCTTCGCATCGCCTCGGAAAATGCAGTTTTTCAGATGAGAGAAGCCAGTCTGGGAATCATGCCGGTCGGCGGTTCGAATGTTTATCTGCCCCGGCAACTGTCGCCCTGCCGGGCCCTTGAAATCCTTCTGACAGCAGGCAACTTCCGCGCAAGAACTCTGCATGAATGGGGTTTTCTCAATCACGTGGTGGCACAGGAGGACCTCATGAAGAAAACCATGGAATTAGGGGACAGAATTGCGAGTAATGGCCCCCTTGCCGTTCAGGGCATAATTAGATGTTTCCGGGAAACACGGGATATGTCTTATGCCGATGCCTTCAAGAGGGAACTGGAGATCGGGTTGCCTGTATTCGGGAGTAAAGATGCACGTGAGGGAATTCTCGCCCAGAAGGAGAAACGAAAGCCGAATTTTCCGGGCCAGTACTAAAGATTTTGTTGAAGGTGCAGTCTGGGTCGTAAAATAGACTATAGAGGCTTGAGTTTCTTATATTCGGGAAAATAACTGCCATGAAAGAAGTATTGATTTTTGCATCTGGTATCGTTTTATTCTTATTCGGCATGAGGAAATTGAGCGCCGGGGTGCAGCAGCTTTTTACTTCACGGATAAGAGAATATATCAGGTACTCAGTGAGAGAGCCGGTTTATGGACTGCTGACCGGTATAGGAACAACAATTCTCTTTCAGAGCAGCTCGGCGACGATACTCTTGACCGTTGGCATGGTAAGCGCGGGGTTGATGACCTTTTACCATTCCCTGGGCATCATTCTGGGCGCGGACATAGGCACGGTACTGACCGTTCAACTGGTCGTCTGGAAATTTACTGATATTTCTCCCCTTATTGTTGTTTTGGGCGGCATTCTCTGGCTTACGGCAAAAGCAAAATGGAAGGATGTGGGCGAGGCCGTCTTTTATTTCGGCCTCTTATTTCTTGGATTAAGCCTGGTGGCGATGACCACGGCGCCATTGAAAGACAATCAGGCGGTCATCCGCTTCTTTCAGGAAACAGAAAATCCACTCCTGGGTTTGGGCATTGGTATGCTCTTTACAGGAATAGTACAAGCCTCTGTCATCCCCATCAGCATTCTCGCCATTCTGGCGCAACAGGGTCTTATCACCATTGAAAACGCCCTGCCTGTTGTCTTCGGGGCAAATGTGGGGGCCACCGTCGCGGTTCTTATGGCCAGCTCGATTGCCAACATCAGTGGTAAGAGGAGTGCAGTTTCCCACCTCGTCTTTAAATGCTTTGGCGCTCTTGCCTGCATGGTGGCCCTTCCGTGGCTGATCGTCACTTTGAAGAGTCTATCTTCAAATGTGGCGCAGCAGGTTGTCCTCGGGCACTTCTTGTTTAATTTCCTCATCGTCGCCTTCTTCATTTTTCTTCTCAAACCATACGCCAGATTGATCGAAAAGATCATACCCGGCCAGGAAGAGACCCTGCCGTTGTGGCCAGAATTTCTGGATGAAAAATATCTTGCAAGTCCCGAAAAGGCCCTGGCATGCGTGAGAAAAGAGCTGCAACGGGAAATTACCCTCGTACAGAAGATACTTGTCGAGAGCTTACTGCTGGTAAAGGACTACAAAGAATGGAAGAGGCAAAATATCATCTATATTGAATTTGTTGTCGACGTCCTGCGGCGTGAGATCGTGAATTTCTTGCGCAAAATTTCCTGTCAGCAACTGTCACCTGAGTTGTCACAAAAACTTTTCATATATACAGCCATGGCTAACGATATTGAAAGAATTGGAGATCATGCCGTCATACTGGCGAAACTGGCGAGTGATAAGTATCAGGCGGAGGTCAGCTTTACAGAAATGGGTAAAAAAGAACTGGGAGAAATTGAGCAGCGGGCAACGGAAAACCTTCGCGATGCCGTATCGCTGATCGGAGAGCGCAATATGAAGAAAATAATGAATATTTCCCTGCGCGAGGCGGATATTGATGTGAAGGTGAAAGAGGCGCGGGAAAGACACCTCGTGAGATATTACGAAGGGATCTGTCAGGCTGAGGCCGGTCCCATCTTTGTCGAATTGTTAATCCATCTGGAAAGAATATCCGATCTTTGTGAGAATGTCGCGGAATACGTCGATGAGCTCAAAGATTTTTGATCGTTTATGCCTTTGGGGCCAGAAAAATATTTCCTAATTCTCTGCTTTCGGTCTTGACAATCAAGTATTGCAATAATAGATTACATTTAAAGTATGATAATGCAGTTAATCAACAGCAATAAGGAGACTGATTATGAAAGAACGAGTCAATGCACTGCAGGTTGCCCTCAACAACGAGATGAAGGAACATGAATTCTACCTTAAGAATGCCGAGAGGACCAAGAATCCCGTGGGGAAGGCCATGTTTCTGCAAATAGGTGGGGAGGAATTGGAGCACTATGAGAGGCTGAAACAGCTTCATGCGAACTGGGAAAAGGACAAGAAGTGGCCCGCAACGGTTCCCCTCAAAGTGAAAGATACGCCCGTTAAGAATGTCCTGAAGAATGCGGCGCAAAAGGCACCCAAGACAGTCAAGGGCGATGCCGATGACCTCAAAGCCATCCGCATAGCCATAGAATTTGAGGGTAAAGGAGCGGAGTACTATGCAAAACTCCGTGAACAAGTATCCGACCCGCAGGAAAAGGCATTTTTTAATCTTCTTGCCAATATAGAACACGAACACTACGTGTCTCTCAAGGACACGGAGGAATACCTGACCGATCCTGTCTCCTGGTTTAGAAAGAAGGAGAACACGGGTTTGGATGGCGCCTAATTAGCAAGGGGCATTCATCTTCCGTCGGTTTTCACGCGAATAAGAATAGAAAGGGATCTCTATGAACATCAAATTCATAGAGGTTCCTTTTTTTCATGCCTGTCACTCTTCCGTTGATCTGCTTTTCTTCCTGAATATAACCCTGATTGGCGATTGATCAAACCCGAATGTCTCTCTGATCCGGTTGGTCAGGAAGCGCCTGTACGAAAAATGAATGGCACGGGGTTCACGGACAAAAAAAACAAATGTGGGTGGGGCGGAAGATACCTGAGTTACATAGCTTAAAGTATTTGCCCTGTTTTGATGCCGGGCCGGAGGGTTTGATGCGAGTATATCCCTCACAAGTCGATTAATCTCGGCGGTACTTACCCGTTTTGTGTACTGGATCAAGACAGTCTCAATAACGTCAAATATCTTGGATACCCTCTGCCCGGTGAGGGCTGACACAAAGATGATCGGTGCATAATCCATGAACTTAGTTGTCTCTTTGATGTCTCTGACATAATTTCCCACCGTGGAGTTGTCTTTATCTATAACGTCCCACTTGTTCACAACGATGATGCAGGCAACTCCTTTTTCTACGGTCAACCCCGCGATCTTGGCATCCTGCTCGGTCATTCCCTCGTCGGCATCGATGACGAGCAAAGCTATATCACAGCGGTTGATGGCCTTAAGGGCCTGGACAATGCTATATTTCTCAAGGACGTGAGTGACCCTGCTTTTTCGCCTGATGCCTGCCGTGTCAACGAGCAGATATTTTTTGCCGTTCAATTCGAAGGGCGTATCTATGGCATCTCTCGTGGTGCCCGGTATGGGGTTGACGATAGTTCTTTCGTATCCAAGGATTTTATTAACGAGCGAGGATTTTCCGACATTCGGTTTTCCGATCACTGCTATCCTGATTGGCCTTTCCCCCGCGGGGAATTCTTCGGCGGGAGATGCAATATGCAAATCCACATCCTCCATGAGTTCATGAATACCGAGTCCGTGCTGCGCGGAGATACTGTAAATCCTTTCAGTTCCCAGTTCATAAAACTCATAGGTCTGGGTTTCCTGCTTAGGACCATCTATTTTGTTGACAACAAAGAAAACCGGTTTTTCAACCCCCCTGAGGATATTCGTGATTTCCCTGTCTGACGGGGTCAAACCTTCCCTGCCATCCATGAGGAAAATAATGATGTCTGCCTCTTCCATGGCCAGATGTGCCTGCTCTCTCATCTGTACCAGGATTGTTTCCGCGGATGCCGGCTCAAATCCGCCGGTGTCGATAAGGATAAAATCCTTGCCATACCATGTGGCGTCCGCATAGTTTCGGTCTCTCGTGGCGCCGGGTTCATCGATAACGATAGCCTTGTTCTTCTGAGACAGGCGATTGAAAAGTGTTGATTTTCCTACGTTGGGCCTGCCGATGATAGCGATTACGGGTTTCACCTGACCTTTACCTCATAACTTACAGCTTTCATGTTTTTTCTGAATACCCGAATTCTCTGAGCATTCCTGCATCGTGGGTCCAGTCTTTTCTTACCCTAACGAACAACTCCAGGTAAATCCTGGTGGCAAAGAATATCTCCATGTCCTGTCTTGCCCGTTTGCCGATTTCTTTAAGCATGGAGCCTTTCTTGCCTATGAGTATGCCTTTCTGAGAATTTTTCGCCACATTGATTGTTGCCTGTATGACCAGCAGATTTTTATCTTCATCTTCTTTAAACGAATCCACAACAACGGCTGTTGCATAAGGTATTTCCTGATGGGTTAGCATGATAATTTTTTCCCTGATGATCTCTGCCGCGATGAAACGCTCGGTCCTGTCTGTCATCATATCATCGGGGAAGTACCGCGGACCTTCGGGCAGAAGCTTCCATATTTGTTCCATCAGAGCGGAAAGCCCATCACCGGTAAGGGCGGAGATGGGGATAATCTCGGAAAAAGAAAAGAGGTGCTGGAACTGGTCCATAACGGGAAGGATATTTTTCTTCCAGACAAGGTCGATCTTATTAATAAGCAGTATAACAGGCAGTCCGGTGTTCCTCAGGGATTCGACAATGAGCTGATCGTCCCTGTGAACGCCTTCCGCGGCCTCCACAACCAGGAGGATAATATCAGCGCTTCTGAAGGCATCCTTCGCCGTAGCCACCATGAACTCATTTAACGGTGTCGTCGCCCTATGAATGCCAGGCGTGTCGACGAATATCAGTTGCCCGCTTTCGATATTCTTGATGCCTGTGATCCTGTTTCTCGTAGTTTGCGGCTTATGGCTGGTTATGGCTATCTTTTCACCTATAATATTGTTCAGAAGCGTTGACTTTCCTACATTAGGTCTGCCAATGATGCCTATAAAACCGGACTTGAACATCTGCGATTTCTCTCTGTAGAATTAGTCTCTGTGCCGCCTGATGATTATATCTGCCGTCTCAGCCAATAATCCCATTAATGACGGAACCTTTCTGTCATTGATTTCCTGCCATCGGCGATCATGGCAAGAGTTCCTCTTTCCTGGACAGGGTCAACGGATACGTCTATTTTTGTGAGGCCGAAGATCTCTTTCAGTGTGTGCATGTTTTTATTCTTGTGGCCGAGGAAGCATGAGACATCTTTGGGAGAGAGCGAAAAAATCACTTCTTGTTTACCCATCTGTCCGGCCGCAAGCATTGCTGCTGCCATATCGAAAAAGATGGATTCCTCGACGAGTGAACGGAATGCCGGATGATAAGGGCCGGCGATTATGCTGCCCGTCATCTCCATTTCCCGTGTTGTCTGCAAACCGACACGGATCACAGCGATGCTGGCTTCTCCAAATTTTTTCAAAGCATACTTGCACATGTCAATGGCGTGAGGCATGCTGAGCGGATGGTAAGTTCCGTTTAAGAAGCGCTCTGCCAGGCCTGTATCCTCCAGGACTATTGTGGGATGAATCCTGACCATATCCGGCTTAAGGGC
>Ga0315287_10006285_pt1 | contig 11798 bp, 13 predicted proteins | sample YL17G11_0_MG_FD_205037 | JGI IMG/M metagenome (GOLD analysis project Ga0315287, IMG submission 205037) | Sediment microbial communities from Yellowstone Lake, YNP, Wyoming, USA - YL17G11_0 | ecosystem: Environmental > Aquatic > Freshwater > Lake > Sediment | place: USA: Wyoming | collected...
TTTTTGCATGAACCGCGCTTACCGCCATTAAAACAAAGGATGCACGTTTTACAAACTCAACCGGAGAATCGTTCCATTCATAGATTTTTTCCAGAAAATAGGGGGTTTTCAGAAACAATGAATTACATGTCTGGTCGCAGACATCCCAGGAATCAAAATCTTTTACCCATTTATTCATTAGAGCTGGAGTGGTTTTTGCGGGTTCGGCAATGAGAGCGGCTAAAATGCGGGCTTCGTGATATCCCGTTTTCCACAAATCTTTTGCCAGCGTATGGTCTTTTCCAATTTTCTTTGCAAGGCCTCTTAAAACAGGCATAGAAATGCCGAACGCTTTAGAAGTATTAATTCCATAACGCGCCATACCGGCAATATTATTTTTATTTGTATTTTTTTTCAGTTCCTGCAAAACCTGTTCAACAGTCATTGTTTAACTCCAGAAGTTATAAACCTGCTCGAGGGTTTCCCTCTCTTTTAGTATAACGAATTTCTCGCCACAATTATTGTATCCTAGAATTTTAGGCATCTGCCTGCTGTTATATCTAGACCACATGCTTAGTGTATAGGCTCCAACATCATGAATAACAAGATAATCTCCAACTTCTGCTTTTGGCAGTAAAATTTCTTTTGCAATCACATCTCCTGCAAAGCATAGAGGGCCCCCGATCACGCATTTCTCTTCATTGCCGGATTTAATCTCTCCCCCGGCAGACATTATGGAAATATCATGATGATAGAATTCAGGCAGGTAGGCGCGGCGCAGTAAAAAATCTGCCCCAAGATGGCTTACAATTGTAATAATTCCTTTCTGATGTTTAATATTGTCTATGCGGCTTATTGCAAAAGCAGTGTTGGCATAATAATATCTGCCGAATTCCGTAACTAATTTATATTTATTGCTGAAGAGCAGGGGAAATTGTTCCTTTATTGATTCAGCATACCCGCTTATAGAAACAGATTTTTCCTCTTTCCTATAGCTTACAGGCAAGCCGCCGCCGATATCAAAAACATTAATTTGCCGGTTCCTCTTCTTTTCCGCTAATAGGGAATTAATCTCATTAGTCAATTGATAGAGCGTTTCAATGCCTTTTACAAAAAGTTCAATGGGGCACCCCTGCGAACCCACATGCAGATGAATACCGGTCAGCCACTCATATTTTAAATATGCATCAATAATTTCATTTTTAAATTCCTTTATCGGTACACCAAATTTGGAATAATCTCCCGCAACACTTGATATTAATATTTTTCCTGTTCCAACCTGGGGGTTTATCCGCAATCCGAAAGTAGCGGATGATTTTTTTCCGGCAATTATCAGATCTATAACTTCAAGCTCGGCAAAGGAATCGGCATTGATGTGCGCATTAAGATTTATTGCATATTCAATTTCTTCTTTTGTTTTAGCCGGAGAATCGAAAACAATTTTATCGCGTTCGTATCCCGCCTTTTGGGCAAAATAGACTTCCGGCAGGGAAGCCGCTTCTAACCCAATACCTAAATCTTTTATGTGGTTTAAAACATTGGTAAGGGGGCAGGCTTTTACTGCCACCGCATGCAATGCAGTTTTGGGGAAAGAATTTTTTACCTCTTCAATTCTCTGCCGCAGAAATGTTAAATCGTAAAAAATTGCCGCGCTGTCATCTGCGTCCAAAAGATTGTTTTTAAACGCGTTCGTAAAGGTAGATGTAATTTCGCTTTTTGATATTTTTTCTTTCATCGTTTACTTCCGGCAGTGGTGCAAAATAATAATTACTTTTAAATACACGGGAACACTAATCTTTTATGTTAATTCATTTTCCCAATTCATTGTTAGCCACAGAATAAATAAACTCTTTTGTTGAAATCACACCATGTAAATTATATTTGATGGACAAGGATATCATTTCAGTCTGGTTAATACTTTTTGAGTATATTTTTATTGAGCCCGAATCTCCGGATTTAATTTTTTCGGTTGGGTAGATTTCGCATTTATACTTTTCCGACCGAATAGATATTTCAGAAATAGCTTCCCCTTGATACACGAAATATATAGTAATATGGTCCTTCTGCTTAACCGCCCTAAGGATGCGGATACTCAGGTTTGGTTTTGCGGGTATTTCCTGTTCTGTTTTTGAATCTGGTTTTACTTCTGTTTCTTCTTCCGGCATCTCAAATTGTACATCATATAACTTTAAAAGGCGGCCGGCTTTTGTTTTAATATCTGTATCTGCCTTTTCTTTTCCGGCAAATGAAAACATTTCAGAAATTGCAATGCTTGTAAAATGGTCATGCAGCCATTCTGTAAATGTAGGATTTAAAGTTACAATTGCCTTTGTCTTAATAAGAATTACCCCGGTTATTGTGCCTAAAGCAAATCCCGCAAGATGCGACCAGATTATAACAATTGACCGGTACTCAAGAATAGAATAAAGGTCAAACAGGGCCCAAAAGAAAACAAACGTGGGAATATTTATCCCTGTTTCATCATCTAAATCGGGTTTGTAAAAAATCAGCTTGTTGGATGGAAGAGTCATAAGAGCAAAACCTGCCAGCGCAGAAATCAATCCGTGCGCCCCGATTGCCGGAATCGTTCCGGTAAGCAGATGTACGGAAGATGATGCCGCGCTGAACAAAATAACAATCAGCAGATAATAGATATTTCCGATAATCGAATTTATAGAGTTGCCTAAAAACAGAAGGAAGAGAACTATCATAATAATTGAAAAAATATCGGGCTGGATTAAAATTGTTCCCAATAGTTTTAATACATTCCATTTTGAGAGCATTAAGAATTCAATAATCGTAAAATCGAGTTTTCCTAAGTAAAAAAGCAGAGATAGGGTAAGAATGGTAAATGTTAAAACCAGATTAACAACCGGAAATTTCTGAACGCTGCTGTCGGTCTTATATGGAAAGAGTATCATCCTAAAGAATTAAATTATTGTGATACAACATGCAAACAGAAATGATAATAATCAAATAATATTTTAACTATTAAGCAGAATTGCCGCAGCGCGCACCGGGGAGCCGTCGGCTTCTTCTATTTTTAGAGGAAAACATGAAAAATAGAAACCGCTATCGGGCAGGGAATAAAGGTTGGTAAGGTTTTCTATAATTAATTTATTATGCGACATAAGAATTTTATGAATAGGCAGATTTTCAGAAAGACAGCAATCTACCGAAATAGCATCCAGCCCAATTCCTTTTATCGGGAGGCTGCAGAGCCACTCGGCGGCATCGGCGGTAAGGGTGGGAAAATCACCGCAGTAAAGCTCTGTATTCCAGTATTTGTTCCACCCTGTATTCAGAAGAACGAATTCAGCTTTTTCAAAGATCTTTTTATTCTTCTTAAGCATAGGAAGATCAATTTTGTTTGTCGGAAGGTTTGTAAGGTCAACCTTGCATGCCGGGCCGAAGAATTTATCGGCATGAAATTTATCTAATGTATCGGCCGACTCCAATATATGCGCCGGGGCATCCATATGCGTGCCTATATGGGATGAAAAAGTTAACCGCTTCTCGGCCCACCCTTTTGTTTCAACTGTGGCAAGGTTAATAATTGCGGGTTTTTCCATGCCGGGGTATACAGGCATATTATTGTTAATTGTGTGGGACAGGTCGAATATTTTCATTGAGCACTTCTTATTTTAGAATAAGAGAAATTTACTTATTATTTTTTATTAATAGAAGTGATGTAAAGCAATTAATTCTAAAAGAATTGTCAAATAGAATATTAAAACATTGTTTTATTCGAAATATTGCTTTAAATAAAATGCATCTACAGAAAAATAAACGTTTATTTCTTAACACGCCAGAATAATAGCTCATAAACAGATAGAGGCAATAATCCGATCAGGCGTGTAAGCAGCACGGTTGCAAATGGGAACTGTATAATCTTCTTTTCCTTTTCTATTCCTTTAAGAATTATTTCCGCAGCAGCTTCGGGGGTAAGAAGAAAGGGCATCTTAAAATTATTCTGATCAGTCATAGGTGTTTTTACAAATCCCGGTTTAACGGTAAGTACTTTTACATTATATTTTTTCATATCAATGCGCAGTCCCTCAAGAAATATTGTAAGAGCTGCTTTGCTTGCATTGTAAAATGTTGTGCCGTAAGCCCTGTTATCGGCCAGACTTGAAACGCCTACAATTGCCCCCTCTTGTTTTTTTATAAAATCGGGCAGAAACATTTCGGTCCAATAAACCACTCCTAATAAATTAACTCCGAATGTTTCTTCCGCAGAGCGGGAAATGAAATTTTCCACTGTAACATGAATACCAACCCCTGCATTTAATATCGCGATATCAATTTGTCCAAAGATATTTTTTGCCTGTTCATAAACACTCTTTACATCTTCATATTTGCTTACATCGCACTTAAATATTTCAACACGCGCCTTGTTCGATGGATTATTCTTTATCTCCTCGAGCAGTTCAATTCTTCTTGCCGTAAGGATTAAATTGCAATTATAATTAGCCAGTTTTTGAGCCATTGCCTTCCCCAATCCGGTGGAAGCGCCCGTTATTAAAATGGTTTTTTGGGTGAAATTCATTACAGCCCTCTCAAATAATATATTTTAAATCCGTTCTACTTTTTGTTAAGAAGCCTAAAATTCTTATCTTTAGCAAAAATCGTTCCGAAAATATGAAAAATTCTCTAATAGAAGTAGAAAAAACGGCAATAAACGAGAATATATTCGAAATTAAGTTCGAATGCGACCTCAAAAAATGCAAAGGAGCCTGCTGTACCATGGAAAGCGAATATGGCGCCCCGCTGCATGAAGACGAAATTGAGACGATTGAAAGTTATTTACCGGTAGTTAAAAAATATCTTACCAGGGAACATATTAATGAATTGGAAAATAAAGGTTTCTGGTACAGAACGGACGGATATCTGATGGTGCGCAGTGTTAATAAACGGGAATGTATATTTGCATATTATGAAAACGATATTGCTTTCTGTGCAATAGAAAAAGCTTTTCTAAATAAAGAAATAGATTACAAAAAACCTATTTCATGCCACTTGTTTCCTATAAGAGTAGCAGACTTCGGCGGCCCGGTTTTATATTTTGAAGAATATAAAGAGTGCTCGCCGGCTCTGGTTAAAGGCTCGGAATCGGGAACAACCGTTTTTGAGTTCTGTAAAAATTCACTCGAAAGAATGTTCGGAAAAAAATGGTTTAAAATAGTTAAGGAGCACAGAAGAGGTTTAAATGCTTAGTCCGTCTTTACAGCATAGATTATCTTTACAGCAGAAGCTTTCCCCTCAGCAGATTCAGTACCAGAAACTGCTTCAGCTGAACACCCTTTCCCTGGAGCAGAGAATTAAAACCGAACTGGAACTTAACCCTATTCTTGAAGAGGATTATGAATTAACCCAGGAACAGCTTGAAGATTCAGCCGATGACAGCGGCGAAACCACAAGTTCCGATGATGACGATGCATATGATAAAAAGCAGGATGAGTTTGAACTTGAAGATTATATGAATGAAGTTGACCACGATGTTGATAAGATGAACCGCTCCAACGACGAAGAAAGGCTTCACCCTATTGCCCCCTCCAGAAAAACCTTAAGAGAATCTCTGTTTGATCAGCTTTATATGCTTAACCTGTCGGAAAACGAAACCACGCTGGGTGAATATATTATAGACAGTCTTGATAAAGACGGCTATTTCAAGCAGGATATTACAAAGATCATGGATGACCTGAGGCTCTTTGAAGATATAGAGTTTTCACGTGAGCATGCCGAAAAAATATTGCAGGCAATTCAGCTTATGGAGCCATCGGGTATTGCCGCAAGAAGCCTTCAGGAATGCCTTCTTTTCCAAATCAGGAATTCTTCATTCGATCCCTATTATTCTTTTATTGCAGAAAAGATATTATCGCTTCACTGGGATAATTTTACAAACAAAAGATTCGATGTAATTGAAAAAGAACTGAATTTAACACGCGAAACATTAAAAACCGCCAACGATATTATTCAGAAGCTTAATCCGAAGCCAGGGGAAGGAAATATCGATTCGGAAGAGGCAAATCAGGTTACCCCGATTTTCTCATTGAAAAAGTTGACGACAATTTTATTATTACTTTGAATGATAAGTCTTTAACCTCTGTTACAATAAGCCCCACTTATCTCGAAATGATAAACACCAATAAGAGAAAAAGAAAGATATCGGAGCGGGATAAAGACACGCATAAATTCTTAAGGGAGAAATTTGAATCGGCTAAATGGTTTATCGCATGTATTCAGCAGAGACGGAATACATTAATAAGAATTATGCAGGCAATTCTTGAACAGCAGCATGAGTTCTTTGATAACGGCCCCCGCTTCTTAAAACCGATGATCTATAAAGATATTGCCGATATTATTGGAATGGACATTTCGACTATAAGCCGGGTTGTTAACGGAAAGTATGTGCAGAGCCCGCAGGGAATACACGAACTTAAATATTTCTTCAGCGAAGGATTAACCACCGATGGCGGTGACGATATAAGCAATAAGCATATTAAAGAGCTGATTAAGGAAATATGCGATAATGAGCCTAACGACAATCCGCACAGCGACGATAAAATTGCTAGCATGCTTGTTGAAAGGGGAATCCACATTGCAAGAAGAACAATTGCCAAGTACAGAGAACAGCTGAAGATTCCTATTGCGAGATTGCGCAAGAAATTATGAAACTGGCATCCGATATATTTTTAACCGTAATACTTTTCGGGTTATTCGGTTCTCTTCATTCTTTTTTAGCATCAGCAAAAATTAAAAACAATATTGCCGAAAAAGCAGGTCCGAAAATAGCATTCTACAGGCTGTTCTATAACGCCATTGCTTTGTTGTCTTTTGCTGCCTTCTATGAATTAGCCCCTAAACCCGATTTAGTAATATACGATCTTCGCCCCCCTTACGATATAATTATCTTTGTACTTCAGGGCGCAAGCCTGCTGGGATTTATTTGGGCTTTTTCAAAATGGGATTGGAAAGAGTTTCTGGGTATTTCACAGATCGGCAGGTATGATGAGGGGATATATAAAATGGAAGAGCTTGATGCAAAACTGGAATTTGATTCAACGGGATTATATAGTATAAGCCGTCACCCTGTTTATCTCTTTTGTATCCTGTTTTTCGGTTTGAAGCCGTTTATGGATCTTTTTCATCTTCTCTTTTTTATCTGTTCGGTGGCCTATTTTTATATAGGCTCTTATTACGAGGAAAAAAAATTAATTGAACGTTTCGGGCAGGAATATCTGGATTATATTAATAGAGTACCGAGAATATTCCCGGTAAAAATATTTAATAAAGTGTAATAAATAGTATTTTGTTTCGTCTAATTATATATGATATTTAAAAGAGTTATAAGGAAAAGAAGATGAAAATAAGGTCAACAACAATTTTAGGCATTCTCCATAACGGGCAGGCTGCCCTTGGCGGCGACGGGCAGGTTACATTAGGCAATACGGTTATGAAGCATAACTCTATGAAAATCCGTTCTTTATACAACGGAAAAGTATTATGCGGTTTTGCAGGCTCTACTGCCGACGCATTCACACTGCTTGAACGGTTTGAAGAAAAATTGGAACAATACAGGGGAAACGTAAGCCGTGCGGTTGTTGAATTGGCTAAGGACTGGCGTACAGATAAATACCTGCGCCGCCTTGAAGCCATGCTGGCAATTGTATCGGAAGATAAAACTTTTGTTGTCTCGGGAACGGGGGACGTTATCGAACCGGAAGAAAATATTGTGGCTATTGGTTCGGGGGGCATGTATGCCCTGGCTGCCGCAAGAATGCTTAAAAAATACAGTAACTTATCGGCCGAAGAGATTGTTAAAGAAGCATTACAGACAGCGGCAAATATTTGTATTTATACTAATGAAAAAATAAATGTTGAAATAATTAAAAAGAGTACGGAATAATTATGCAGGAAGATTTAATGAAAAAACTGACTCCTTCGGAAACCGTGAGGGAACTGGACAAATATATAATAGGGCAGGATGAGGCGAAACGAGCGGTTGCTATTGCTCTGCGCAACAGGTGGCGCCGCCAGAAAGCCGATGAAAAAATTAAAGACGAAATAATGCCTAATAATATTATTCTAATTGGGCCTACGGGTGTTGGTAAAACAGAAATAGCACGAAGACTGGCAAAACTTTCAGCCGCCCCCTTTGTCAAGGTTGAAGCTTCTAAATTTACCGAAGTAGGCTATGTGGGCCGCGATGTTGAATCGATGATTCGTGATCTGGTTGAGCTTGCCATAAATATGGTCCGCGAAGAAAAAACAGCCGAAATTCAGGAAAAAGCGGAATCGCTTGCTGACGAAAGAATATTGGATATTTTAATTCCTCCGGTTAAAAAACATCAGAGCACGGAAGAGAATGGTGAAGATGAAGCATTCCAGAATGAGAAAACCAGGGAGTGGATGCGCGAAAAACTTCACAAGGGTGAGCTTGATAAAAAAATGATTGAGTTTGATATTCAGACTCCCGCTTTCGGAATGCAGGTTCTAAGCCCTATGGGAATGGACGATATGGGAATTAATCTGCAGGAAATTATGAGCAGTATGGTTCCCAAGAAAAAGAAGAAAAGAAAAACCGCAATTAAAGAGGCGCGAATTGCTCTCGCGCAGGAGGAAGCACAGAAATTAATTGATATGGAAGCTGTTCAGAAAGACGCATTGCAGAGAGTTGAAAACGCGGGTATTGTTTTTATTGATGAAATAGATAAAATTGCAGGGCCTAATTCAAAAGGCAGCGGGCCGGATGTTTCGCGCGAAGGAGTTCAGAGGGATTTGCTTCCTATTGTTGAAGGCTCTACGGTTAACACAAAATACGGACCGGTAAAAACCGATCACATATTGTTTATCGCCTCAGGTGCGTTTCACGTTTCAAAACCATCCGATCTGATACCTGAAATGCAGGGACGTTTCCCTATTCGCGTTGAATTGAAAAGCTTAACCGAAGAAGATTTTGTAAAGATTCTCACCCTTCCTCAGAATGCTTTATTAAAACAATACGCGGCGTTATTACAAACCGAAGGAGTTGTAATTTCATTTCAGGATGATGCAATACGCGAAATAGCAAAAATTGCGGCTTTGGTTAATGAACAGGTTGAAAACATCGGCGCAAGAAGACTGCATACAATTCTAACAACTTTGCTCGATGATATATTGTTTGAAGTCCCCGATAAAATGCCCGATGGAGAAATAATTATTACCGGCGCTAAAGTTAATGAAAAGCTTGATAAGATTGTAAAGAACAGGGATTTGAGTAAATACATATTATAAAAAAAGCCCCGCAGCAGCGGGGCTTTTTTTTGTTATTTTGAATTTTTCTTTTTCGTCTTTGAAGGAGCGGACTGGGCGGGTTTGACATTAGCTTCTTTCTGATTTGCGGTATGGTTGAAAAGATAAGGTATGTTTACCCAGCACATAATCGGCTTTCCGTTTTGAATGGCGGGAGAAAATTTAGTTTTCATTATTGCATCAATTGCCGGCTGTTCAAAAATTTTATTGCTGCTCATAATAGTCTGAGTCCGTTTAACAGCTCCATCTTTATCGACAAGTACGCGGAGTATTACCTTTCCGGTTAGCCCCTTTTTAACCGCTTCTTCGGGGAAAACAGGTTTTACAGGTTGAATTGGTTTCGGTTCTGTTTCTACGGCAACAAACGTTTTTGGATCGGGTATTTCTTCTTTTTTCTTTTCCTGTGCATTGATGGCAAGAAAAGAAAACAGTATAAAAAATAGAACTATTTTTAATTTCATCTTTTACCTCGCTTATAATTATTATTATAACTTGTTGGAACATAATCGGGTGTAACCTCAACCGGGGGAAGTGTGTTGAACAAATATTCGATTTTGAGTTTTTGATCTTCAATCTCGCGCGTTAGATCGAAAATCCGGTTTTCATATGTTTCTGATTTGCGTGAATACATTGTTGCAAGTATCAGAAGCACTATTGCGGCAGCATATGGAAGGAGTTGTGTAATTATTTTTGAATAATTTGTTTTTAATTCATGCTTATTTTGTTTATTCCGGTCTGCATTATATAATTTCTTTTCCAAATCAAAAGGAAAAGGTTTTATGTCATTTATTGCCGCCAGCTTTAATAAATTCTGCTTCTTAAAGTAATCCCGCCCGCTTTCGTTTTCCGTAAGGGAAGAGAATAATAATATTTCCCCTTCTTTGTCAAGCTCATTATCAAAGTAACGGTTTATAAGGTATTTTAAATCATTTGTATTCATTTCTCACCTTTAGCCATATAAATGTTAGACAATCTGTTAACTAATTTGTTCTTAGCATCGAAAAGCCTCTTGCGGAGAACATTTTCATCCGCCCCGGTAATGATTGAGATTTCTTTATACGACAATTGACTGTATTCTTTTAATATATAGGTTTCTTTCTGTTCCAAAGGCAGATTCTCAAGCTCTTTTGATATTAGGTTATACAATTCGCCTCTTTCATATTCAATTTCTACATTAACAGCGGAAGCAACTTCAATCGTGTCTGCGTCATCTTTGTTAAATTGATCAACTCTGATCTTTTTGTTTTTAAAATGCTTGTAAATTTCATTACGCGCGGTTTTAAAAATCCAAAAATTTGAACTTTCCCGGTTTTTAATGCCATCCAGATTTTCATAGAACTTTAGAAAGACAACCTGAACTATATCCTCTGTAAATGTTTGGTTATTTACCATTTTTAACACATAATTGTATAATTGTGTTTTATAGGTTTTATAAACATAATTAAAGGTATTTACAGAAAGATTTTCCAAAACAATCCCATTATTTATATATAAAGATACCCAAAGAAATGATTTGTTACCGGACAAAGAAAAAAAAGGAGGGGTATTAAATACCCCCCCCTATAAATCGCTTATTTTATAAACATAAACAGAAGCTGTATGCTTTGGGTCTAATAGATAGATTCTGTTGTTAGATATTTTCATACTCCTGAAGAACCGATCCATTTGAAATTTATAAAGAAGCTTTCCGTTGGTATCGAACAGCTCAAGTACGTATAAATCCCCCTTATCAAAAAAATTAACGTTTTTTGGCCATTGGTATTCCTTGTAATCCCATTTTCCAGTGGTAGGGTTTCCCACATAGCTGTCATTAATATATTCCGCAGGACGGGCTTTCCGTTTTGCGGTCAGAACCCAGATTCTTCCTTTTTTATCAATAGCAATCGATTCACTTAACTGTGATTTGGTAAAGCCTTTGTTTTCTGAAAGGAGGCTCCCATCAATTTTTCTTGAAATATTCATCAGCAATTTACCTTGCGAAGAATATTTTTCAATTTTATTCTGGTACGTATAACAGGCATATATATTCTCTTTTTCGTCAAGAGTGAAATCGAGCATATATGCGGCAATAATTTTCTTTCCTGTTTTTTTTAAGATGTTTTCTCCAACGCCAACGGTATAGAGAATTTTATTTTTATCGTTGATAACGAAAAACAGAGGCAGATCCTTTTTTTGAACATTATCATACCAAAGCCGTGGATTAGCATGTAAAATATTACCGCTATTCAATATCTGGAAATCAAAACCATACGAAAATACATCATATTTTCTAAGGTATTTGCCATTTTTATCATGTACTAATAGTCCGCCCCGCTCCCAGTCGAAAACGTATATTAATCCGTTTTTGTCTACTCTGATTGTTGTCGGATTAAGAAATTCTCCCGGGCCCTGTCCCTTTCTTCCAATAGTTCTAACATATTTCAAATTTTTATCATATACCTGGATCCGGTAGAAACCGCCGTCAGTTATATAAATATTGCCATCCTTATCCAGATCAAAACTTTGCGGACGCTGAAACATAAGAT
>Ga0315287_10006286_pt1 | contig 11796 bp, 9 predicted proteins | sample YL17G11_0_MG_FD_205037 | JGI IMG/M metagenome (GOLD analysis project Ga0315287, IMG submission 205037) | Sediment microbial communities from Yellowstone Lake, YNP, Wyoming, USA - YL17G11_0 | ecosystem: Environmental > Aquatic > Freshwater > Lake > Sediment | place: USA: Wyoming | collected...
GTCGTCGATCGCGACGGCCGACTTCAGCGGCGACGGCCTCGACGACTTCGCCACGTCGATCGGCTACTTGCCGTCCTGGTCGCAGAAGGTCTGGGTCGACCCCTCCGCGGACTACTGGCCCCAGGTGGACTACGCGAACGTCCCCGCGACGAGCGTCGCCGCTGGTGACCTCGACGGCGACGGCCTTATCGACCTGTTCAGCGGCAGCCATGGGAGCGACCCCAAGCTGCTCGCGCACGTCGGCGCGGCGCCGTCGCCGTGGGCCGGGTTCTCCACCTACGAGGTCGCCGACCTCGGCGTGGCGGCGCGCGACGTGGCGCTCGCCGACTTCGACGGCGACGGCGATCTCGACGCCGTGTCAGCCAGTGACGTCTCGACGGGCGACGAGGTGCTGGCCTGGGAGAACCTGCACACGGTCGACTCCGTCGACCCGTGGAGCTGGAGCACGTACGACGGCTCGTGGCAGACGCGCAGTGCCGACCTGGGGTTGCAGGCCGACGACGCGGGCAGCGGCGTGCGCGCGATGGAGTACCGACTCGGTGACCACGGACCGTGGTCCGCCCGGCCTCCGGCGATCCTGAGGTCCAACAAGCGCGGCTGGGCCGGAGGGGTGCTCACCCTGCAGTTCCGGGCGATCGACAACGCCGGCAACGTCGAGCCCACGAACGCCGTGGTGGTGGCCATCGACAGGCGCCCCCCGGTGACCGTGGACGACCACGACGACGGCAGCTGGTCGTCTGACGACGTGACCGTCCACCTGACAGCCGACGACAACGTGTCGGGGGCCAGGTACGTGCGCTACTCGGTGGACGGCGCTGGCTGGCAGGTCGGCGACCAGTTCACGATCGCTGCCCTCGATGACCACTCGAACGACGGCGTGCACAAGGTCCGGTACTACGCCGTCGACTGGGCGGGCAATCGCGAGGTCGCCAAGACCTGCACCGTGCGCATCGACACGACGGCGCCGCTGCTGGTGCAGGCCTCGGCGGCGCGTGAGGTCGCGCCGGCAGCGGCAGGCGGGCCGGCGCGCGGCGCGCGCCGCCCTGTCAGGGCGCTTCGTGTCCGGTTCGCCGTCTCCGACCCGGGCAGCGTCCGTGTCGGCGCCGTGGTCGTCGTCCGCGACTTCCGCGGGCGCGTGCTCGCGCGCGTGGGCCTCGCGGGCATGCGCGTCGGCGTCCCGCGCACCCTGAGCTTCGGGGGCTCGACGGCGGAGCGCGCCGCCAGAGTGAGCATCACCGCGCGCGATGCCGCGGGGTTCGCGCGGACGCGCGCGCTGCGACTCTGACATCCGTCCTCGGCGCCTCTTGCGTCCGAGGCGAGTAAGCAGACGAAGGGGGGCCGGCGGCCCCCCTTCGTCCGTTCTGCTGCGCGAGGCGCGCGGCGACGTCGCGCGCGGAGGACTCGGGCTCGACGGCGGTCCGCGCGATGATCGAGAAGTACCAGCCGCTGCTCGGTCTGCATGGACACATCCACGAGTCGCGTGGGCAGGCCAAGATCGGCCGCACCCTGTGCCTCAATCCCGGCAGCGAGTACTCGGACGGGATCCTGCGCGGGCTGCTGGTGACGGTCGCCGGCGACAACGTGACCGGCCACATGATGGTCACATGATGGTCTCTGGATAAGACCACGCCGCTACCACGAGTTGGGGAGGGGAGTACGGCAATCCGGACGATGATCAGGGCATCTTGCTGGCTTCTCGGACGCGCTCTCGCATCGCCATCCCTCACCCCCTGAGAGCTCGTCGGCAATTGGAACTGGAATTCAAAGAAGGGCCGGCACAGCCGTACGTGCGAAGCTGATCCATGTGCGGTCGTTCTTCGAATCTCAGTTCCATACCCCCTTGCCTTTTCCCATTCGGTAAGTAGACTCCCGGCATGGTGCGGTCCACCAGACAGCGCGAACGTCGCCAGGGCATTCTGGGTGCCGCCGGTCGCGCGATCGCGCGCCGCGGCTATCACGGGGTGCGCGTCAAGGACGTCGCCCACGAGGCCGGTATCTCATCCCAGTCCGTGCTCTACTACTATCCCGACGTCGAGGAGCTCCTCGTCGAGGCGATCCAGTACGGAGCGAAACGCTACGTGGATTCCCGTCGTGAGACCGCCGACGCTCTGAGCGACCCGGCCGAGCAACTCCTGGCGACCATACGCGCCGGCTTCCCGACCAGTCCCTATCACCTCTCGGCCCTGCTGTTTCAGTCGGTCAGCGCCTTCCGCGACAACGTCGGCTTGCGCGCGATGCTGGAGTCGGTGATGGCTCAGCAGATCGAGCTGTACCGGCGCATCCTGGAAGTCGGCGAGTCGCGAGGCGTGTTCAAGCTGGCCGACGATAGTCGCATCCTCGCGAGGAATCTCCTGGCGCTCGAAGACGCGTACTCCGTGTATTTCGTCGAGGGCATCGTGCCCGCGGTCGCCGAGGCCATCGGCCAGGTGACTGCCTATGCGGAGCTCGCGACCGGAGTCAGCCTTACGGAGGCGGCGGCTTCATTGGACAGGGGGATCGAGCGACCAGGAAAGGAGCACTAGATGAACGCTGCCGCACGGTTCTCCGCTATCCTCGAGGGCCGAAGGTCCATCAGCGCTTACCCCGAGCACAAGGTCCGACGCGTCGCGCAGATCACTACAGAGGTGACCGGTGCGATCGAGCGGATCGACGCCCTCAAGACTGGCTTCGCGATGGCCGACTTCGGGGCGTGGGGACCGGTGATAGAAAGGGAAGAGGAGCGCTCGGAGCTCAAGTACCCGCTCAGCTACGCCCAGAAGGGCGAGGTTGGCGCGATCTTCTCCCCTATCCGGGACGGCGATGTCTATCCCGAGGTCGCGCCGATTCCCGACGATCCCCGCATCCTTAGCAACCACATCAAGAGCCTTGGGTATTTCCTGAAAGCCGACGCCGTCGGCATCTGCGAGCTCCCGCAGTGGGCCGTGTACGCGCGAGACGTGGAACGTGACCCAATCGTCTGTGACCACAAGTACGCCATCGTGATCATCTCGCAGTGGGGGTACGAGACCACCAAGGCATCGACCGGCGACGACTGGATCTCAGATTCGGAGAGCTGGCTTTCGTACAACGAGAGCGCGCACATCGCCTGCACGATGGCGTCCTACATCCGCCGCTTGGGGTATCCGGCGCGGGGGCACCTCCAGACGGGTAACGAGCACGTCCCCGGGTACGACGTCATCCTCACCCCGCTGCTCGTACTCGCCGGCCTCGGCGAGCTCAGCCGCCCAGGGTGGGCGCTGCACCCGTATCTCGGCGGTCGGTTCAAGGCGAGCGTGGTCACGACGGACTTGCCCCTGCTTCCCGACAAGCCGATCGATTTCGGACTCCAGGCGTTCTGCCGAACGTGCAAGCGCTGCGCTCGGCATTGCCCGTCACGCTCGATCAGCGATGCGGATCACAAGATCGACGACTACGGCCACGGCGGGTACCGCTCGTACGAGTTCGACTGGGAGCGGTGCACCAAGTATCGCCTCATGAACCAGAACGGGGCCTATTGCGGGGTCTGCGTCAAGGTGTGCCCATGGAACAAGCCGAAGGCCTGGTGGCACGACATCGTGCGCCGGTCCGTCCGGAGCGCCCCTCAACTCGATCCGCTGTGGGTCAAGCTCGACGAGTGGCTGGGGTACGGCAAGTCGCACCCCGAGCTGAAGTGGTGGTTCGATCTCGAAGAGGTCGACGGTCACATGCGGATCCCACCGAGGTCGCCGGACAACGCGTTCTGGCAGACGGAAGGTACCCCGACTGACGAGTGGAAGAAGCTGCGCGCTGACACGACGACCGAACCGAGGATGCGCAGCTAGAACGTCGCGGAGTCAGAAGCATCGGCGGGGGCGAGCCCCGGCAAGGACCCAAAGGAGCTCAGATGGCACAACAAGTCGAGATGCGCACTGAGAAAGCCAAGCTGCACCGCGTCATGCGTCGCTGGGACATTGCGCTGTTCAGCGCGTGCGCTATCGTCGCCCTGGACGCAGTCGCCTTCACCACGGCATATGGCGCGGGCGAGGCGGTCACCTGGCTGGCGATCACCCTCGTCCTCTTCTTCGTCCCCTACGGCCTCCTCAACGCCGAGGTGGCGTCTGCCTTCCCAGCTGAGGGCGGGCTCTACGTGTGGTGTCGCATGGCATTCGGCAGGTTCGGTGGTGGCGTGGGATCAGTGATGTACGTCCTCGGCCAGGCGATCTGGGTAGGTGGGACGTCGGCCGCCGTGACGATCGGCGCGATCAACACCTTCTTCTTCCCTGACAACCCCCTCAACACGACTTGGTCGATCATCGTGGGCCTCGTGCTGACGTGGATTTGCGTCGGCCTGTCGGTGATCGAGCTCAAGTACGGCAAGTGGGTCGGCAACGTGGGTACCCTGCTCAAGACCCTGCTCGTGATCGTGTTCGGGATCGTGGTCGTCGCGTTCCTGATTAAGAGCGGACTGCCGTCGGGACTTGCGCCGGCCAGCTCGTACGCGCCGAGCAGCGCCGGCTTCCTCGCGATCGTCGGCGTCCTGGTCTTCCTCTGGGTCGGCTTCGAGCTGCCGGGCTCGGCCTCTGAGGAGATGGTCGACCCGCAGAAGGACGTGCCGAAGGCCATCCTCAGCTCCGGGTTCATCACCGCCGCCCTCTACGCCGTCGTCATCGGGGGCATGCTCCTGGTGGTGCCCTTCGAGGACCTGACCGCAGCTGCCGGCTTCTCGGACGCCTACGACATCGCTGCCGGGGGTGTACTGGGTAGCGCGGCCGACGCGGTGAGCTATGTGATCGGCGTGGCGATCATTCTGACGTACGTGCTGACGGCCGCAGTCTGGGTGCAGGGGCCGGCCCGCATGTTGTCCGTGGCGGCGCTCGACGGTTCGTCCCCTCGGGCGCTCGGGCGGTACGGCAAGCAGGGCACCCCGGTGAACGCCTGCATCCTCATCGGTCTGGTCGGCTCCGCGATGTGCATCGTGATCTTCGAGGCCACGAGCGGCAGCCTGAGCGCGTTCATCGGCGTGATGATCGCCCTCACCACGTCCATGTTCGTCTTCGTCTACCTGATGCTCATCGCGGCGATTGTCAGGCTCAGGTACACGCAGCCTGACGTGCGCCGCCCGTACGTCGTTCCGGGCGGGAAGGCCGGTCTGTGGATCTGCGCGATCCTCGCCGAGTTCTTCTGCATCCTCACCGTCGTCACCCTGCTTTGGCCGGGTCTTGTCAACAACATCCTGGGCCAGAGCTACTCGATCGTTGACAACTGGGGGCTCTCGCGGGCGCGTTTCGAGGTCTACAGCCTGGGCTCGTTCGTCGTGATGCTGCTGATCGGCGTGGTGTTCTGGGCCATCGGTCGTAGCCAGGCGGGCGATGTGTCCGACGACGCGGTGATCGAGGGCGTCGTCGAGGGCATCGCCCAGGAGACGCCATCGGCGTCCCCACCTCTGGGGGCCGACGTCTGAGTGCGCCGAGGGGCGGGGCGATATGCCCCGCCCCTCGGCTTCTGCCCTAAGAGGTGCACGCCATGGATCAAAGGGAACGGTTCGATGCCTTGAGGGAGGCCCTTCTCGCCTATGACGAGTCGGGAGTCGCCCGCGCAGCCACGCGACTCGTGGAATCGGGGGCAGACGCGGGCGAGGGGCTCGATCTCATGGCCTCGACCATCCGCGAGATCGGCGACCGGTTTGAGCAGGGTGAGGTGTTCCTGCCCGAGCTCATGCTGGCGGCCGACGCGATGGCGGCCGGGACCGCGGTCCTGACCGCCGCCCTGCCCGATGGCGCCAGGAAGTCGCTCGGCACGATCGTGATCGGCGTCGTCAAAGGCGACATCCACGACATAGGCAAGATGATCGTGGGAGCGATGTGCTCAGCCGCTGGCTTCCAGGTTGTCGACCTGGGCGTGGATGTCGCGCCCTCTGCGTTCGCCGAGGCATCCGAGAAGAACGGCGCCGACATCATCGCCCTGAGCGCCCTCCTGTCCACGACGCTTCCCGTGCAGCGGGACGTCATCGAGTACCTGGACGCCCTCGGCGTAAGGGACCGCTACAAGATCATGGTCGGCGGCGCGCCGTGCACGGCCGCCTTCGCCGACGACATCGGGGCGGACGGGTACGCACTGGACGGAGCGGAGGCGGCCAGGATTGCCGCCGCCCTCGTAGGGAGGCCGCAGTGAACGTCAGCGTCCAGGAGATCTGGAGGAGGGCGGAGACAGGGCCCACCTGTCCCGTCAAGACCTTCGATCTCAAGGTCCTCTTCCCGACGGTCAGGGACCTCGTCAAGAGGCATGAGATCAGCTACGACCCGGAGGCCGTGGTGCCGAGCGACGACGGCCTGATCGACAGGGTCTACGAGGCGGGCGCGGAGTTGCTCTCGGAAGTCGGCGTGCTTTGCACGGACAGCGAGAAGCTGATCAGGTTCACGAGAGAGGAGATCGAGGACACGGTCAGTCTCGCCCCGCGGCAAGTGACGGTGGGTGAGGGCAGGGAAGCCGTGACGATCAGTCACAGGGACGTCGAAGATGACTCCGTTCCCTTCATCATGGCAGGGCCTCACTTCGCCTCCGTCTCAGAGGACATCCAGCTGAAGGTCTACGAGGCCTACGGCCGCGAACCGGCCGTCGACTCCCTCGTCCTCGGGACGGCGACGACGGTGGACGGTCTCGAGGTCAAGCCGGGCTCGGTGCTCGAGATGCGCGCCGCCAAGCAGAACGTGGCCGCCGTGCGGGAGGGCTTTCGCAGAGCGGGGAGGCCGGGAACTTGCATCGTCGGCAGCGAAGCGACGTCGGCGGCGGCGATCATCGGCTGCTGCGGTCCGCGCTACTACCGACGATCGGACATCCTGGACATCTCGATAGGCGTCCAGCTGAAGGTCGACCACAAGACACTCTGCGTGGTGGACCACTGTCGTGACTACGGATGCCACCTCACCGTCGACGGCACCGCGTTCATCGGCGGGTTCTTCGGAGGTCCCGAGGGGGCGGCGGTCGGCGCCGTTGCCGAGACGCTCGCGTCGTACCTCGTGCTTCGCGGCGAGATGACCAGTCTCTGGGCTCCGGAGGTCAACTACGGCCCGGGGATGTCGGGCAGGAGATCCCTGTGGGCGAACGCGCTGGCTCACGCGGCGTGCGCACGGCACATGCCCTATCCTGTCCTCGGCTGGACGCCGCAACAGTGCTATGCGGGTCCCTGTACGGACATGTATCTGCATGAGATCGCCGCCTCGACTGTCGCGTCGGTGGTCTGCGGCAGTTCGGCGACGCACGGTGCGGGGCGCCGCGGCGTCGAACGGGACTACTTCGGCGGTCCGCTGGACGCGAGGTTCCTGCGCGAGGTCGCGGTCGCCGCCACCAGGCTTGACCGTCCGGCGGCGAATCGCATCGTGAAGGCGCTTCTCGAAAGGTACGAGGACAAGATCCGCGGGAAGGCCGCACCGACCGGCAAGACCTTCCAGGAGTGCAACGACACGGACACGCTTCAACCGACGCGGGAGTACGTCGACCTGTACGAGAAGGTGAAAGAGGACCTGGAGGCGCTGGGGCTCGATCTTCGGGTCGCAGCGAGCCACGTCTCATGACGAGGCCCGGCGCACCCCGACGACACCTCGAGGCCAGAGAGTCGAGGAACACCATATGACACGGATCGTCGCGGTGGACCCTGACTCGTGCGTGGCGTGCCGCCAGTGCGAGTACGCGTGCGCCTTTCGCAGGACTGGTGACTTCAACAGGAGCGCGTCGCACATCCGCGTGAGCTTCTACCCCGAGGAGCGGGCGTGCGTGCCTGTCACCTGCATGCATTGCGGCGACGCGTGGTGCCTCGAGATCTGCCCTGGAGGGGCCATCAGCCAGGACCCCGAGACCGGGGCGGTCACCATCGACGAGACGCGCTGCGCAGGCTGCAAGATGTGCCTCCTCGCGTGCCCGTACGGCAACATCCACTTCGACGCCTCGCAGGGAGTGAGCCAGAAGTGCGACCTCTGTGAGGGGGACCCGGCCTGCGTCGTCGTCTGCGGCTCGGGAGCGCTACGCTTCCTCGAGCCGGACGAAGCGGTCGAGTCGCGGCGCGAGTCGGTGGACGTTGTGCTCCGGCGCGCCCTGCGCTTGGACAAGGGGGGGAAGTAATGGCGGCCCAGCGCGAGGTGAAGAAGACGCTGTGCCGCCAGTGCGACGACCGCTGCGGCATCGAGGTGCACCTCGAGGACGGGCGCATCGTGGACATCCGTCCCAACAAGGACCATCCCTGGAACCGAGGCAGGGTGTGCGTCAAGGCCAGGGCCGTCATCGACATGGTCTACCACGCCGACCGCATCCTGACCCCGCTCAAGCGGACGGACTCGGGCTGGCAGGAGATCCCCCTCGACCAGGCGCTCGACGAGATCGCGGCCAGGCTGACCGAGATCGCCGGCCGCCACGGCCGCCGCAGCGTCAGCGTCTGGAAGGGCGAGGCGGTCGGCTTCATGCAGCAGGAGGACATCGCCCGCCGCTTCATCCATGCGTTCGGCAGCCCCAACTACCTGTCCAACGACTCGGCCTGCTGGACCTCCGGGCACATCGCCTACTCGCTCGTCGACGGCGCCTGGCCGGTGCCCGATTTCGAGCACGCCGACTGCATCGTCGTTTGGGGCACCAACCCGGTCGCCTCGCACCCGAACGTCAACCAGCTGATCACGATCGCGCGGCGCAAGGGGGCGCCCCTCATCGTCGTCGACCCCAGGCTCTCGGAGAGCGCCAGACGAGCCGACCTTCACGTCCCCGTGCGCCCGGGTACAGACGGCGCCCTGGCCTGGGGGCTCGCCCACCTGTTCATCGAGAACGGCACGTACGACAAGGAGTTCGTCGAGCGGCACACGGTCGGCTTCCCTCAAGCGGCCGAGTACGCGCGCGCCTTCACGCCCGAGTTCGTCGAGAAGGAGACCGGGGTGGCGGCGGCCACGGTCCGGGCGATGGCCCAGATGATGGCCGCCGCCGCTCCGCGGGTGACCGTGTACGTCGACTCGGGCCTCGAGCATCACGAGAACGGCGTGAACAACATCCGCGCAGTCGCGATGCTCGACGCCTTCCTCGGCAGTCTCGACGTCGAGGGCGGCAACCGGCTCTTCGACGATCCCCCGCTGCGCGGACTCACGCTCTACGAGGAGCTTCCGCTGCGCGACCTGGGGCCGCTCGGCGCCGACCGCTTCCCCGTCCTCTACGACTTCCGCCAGGAGTGCCACACGATGACCGCCCTCGCGGCGATCCTCGACGACGACCCGTACCCGCTCCGGGCGATGATCATGACGGCCGCCAACCCGGTCTTGACGAACCCGAACACGACCAGGATGGTCAGGGCCCTCGAGGCGCTCGACCTGCTCGTCGTCCGCGACCTCTTCATGACCGAGACCGCCGAGCTCGCCGACTACGTGCTTCCGGCGGCGTCCTTCCTCGAACGCGCCGAGCTGCACGCGCACACGAAGTACCAGATCCTGAACCTGACGCAGCGGGTCATCGGCTGGCCTGATGCCCAGGACGAGTACACCTTCTGGCACGATCTGGCCGCGCGTCTCGGCATGGGCGAGTACTTCCCCTGGGAGGACGAGACCGGGCTTGACCGCTGGCTACTGGAGGGCTCCGGGATCACGCTCGAGCAGCTCGCGGCGCACCCCGAAGGGTTCCCGTACGCGCCGCTGCGCACGCGGCGCTGGGAGGAGGACGGCCTCGCCACGCCGTCCGGCAAGGTCGAGCTCACGTGCCGGTACCTCAAGGACTTCGGGTACGACGAGCTGCCGGTGTACCGCAGCCCGGCGTACCTGGCCGAGCCGGACCCGGCGTACCCGTTCGTCCTCATGACCGGGGCGCGCAAGCTGGTCTACCTCGCCAGCCGGTTCCGGAACATCGCGCGGTTCCGTACGGCGGTCCCCGATCCCGAGGTGGAGATGCACCCGGAGGACGCCGCCTCCCTCGGCGTCGCCGACGGGGACGCGGTGCGGATCACCTCGCGGATCGGCGCGCTCGAGATCTGCGTCAAGGTGAGGGCCCGCAACGAGATCCTCCCTGGCGTGCTGCAGATCACCCACGGGTGGAGAGAGGCCAACGTGAACCTGATCACGCACGACGACCGGTTCGACCCGGTCAGCGGGTTCCCGCTGATGAAGTCGATGACCGTGCGGGTGGAGAAGGTTGCGGGCTGAGCCCGTGGGCCAGCGGCGACCTCGACTCAACGCCGTCTCCGCGAGGTAGAGGCAGGGTCGTGCGCCTGGTCATCGTGGGCAACAGCGCCGCCGCCCTGAGCGCGCTGGAGAGCTTTCGCAAGCGCGATCCCGGGGCGACGGTCACGATCGTGACCGACGAGGGCGCGCGGCCCTACTCCCGGGTGCTGCTGACGTATTACCTGCGCAGGAAGCTCGCCTACGACGCACTGTTCATCCGGGGGCCCGAGTACTACGCGGGGATGGGAGCCGAGGTGGTGTCCGGCGTCCGCGTCGAGCACGTCGATGCGCCGGCGCATCGTCTCGAGCTGGCCGATGGCCGGCGCCGCGACTACGACCGGCTGCTGCTCGCGACAGGCTCGCGACCGGCTACTCCCCCGATCCCGGGGCTCGCGGGCCCCGCCGTCTGCCACCTTTGGAGCCTGGACGACGCCATGCGGCTCGATCCTCTGTTGCGCGTCGGGGCGCGCATGCTCGTCCTGGGATCCGGGTTCATCGCCCTCCAGGCGGCCTGGACCGCCAGCCAGCGCGGGATGGCGGTCACGGTGATCGAGCTCGAGGATCGGATCATGCCGACAGTGCTGGACCCTGCAGCGGCGCGAATGCTCCACGAGCAGATGCTCGCGCACGGTGTCGCGGTGCACACCGGCACGCGTGCGGAGGGGCTCGAGAGCGACGCAAGCGGTCTCCTGCATGTCTTCGCCGTCGGGACCGATCCCTTCGCGGTCGACGCGGTCATCGTCGGCACCGGCGCCCTCCCGAACGACGAGCTACTGCCGCAGACCATGGAGCCGGGAAAGCCCGGCATCCCGGTGAGCGCGACGATGGAGACGAGCGTGCCGGGCGTGTTCGCCGCCGGCGACGTGACCCGGGGTCCGACCGCCGCCGGAGGACCCCGGGAGATCCACGCTCTGTGGCCCACCGCCGTGGAACAGGGCAAGGTCGCGGGCGCCAACCTGGCGGGAGCCGGCGTCATGTACGGCGGGAGCCTGAGCATGAACGTCACCGAGATGTTCGGGTGGACGGTCGCCTCGCTGGGCCGCTTCGTGGAAGCCGAGGGTGAAGACGTGCTCGTGCATCGCGACCTGGCGGACATCGTGTATCTGAAGCTCGTGGTGCGGGCGGGCGTGCCGGTGGGCGCCGTCGCTATGGGCGGACCCGAGGCGGCTGGACTGCTCGGCCGCCTACGGCCCTACGTGCGGCACCGCAAGACGGTGGCGGATCTCCGGTCCCTGCTCGACGGAGGCGACCTCGCACAGAGACTCGACCCGCGCCGGGCGGCCATCGCGGCCCGCGCCTAGCGACCCCGATCAGTCGCGCGGCCATCTAGACTCGCAGCAGTGCTCCTCGGGCGGGCACAAGAAGACAGGACGCTCTCGCTGGAAACCGGGGCAGTCCACTATAATGGAACTCCTGACCATTGACTGACAGTGAAGAACAGACTATAGTGGACGGCACTCCAGCATAGGACTCTTCTCGGGGGGAAGCGCTCCGCAATGCGACTCGGTGACAAGCTCAAGGAGATCAGGCTCCAGAACCATATGACGCTGGTCGGGTTGTCCAAGGCCGCCGGGGTCTCCAAGAGCATGCTGAGCAGGATCGAACGCAACCAGTCGGCCCCGACCGTGACCACGCTCGAGAAGATCGCGAGTGCGCTGGG
>Ga0315287_10006287_pt1 | contig 11796 bp, 9 predicted proteins | sample YL17G11_0_MG_FD_205037 | JGI IMG/M metagenome (GOLD analysis project Ga0315287, IMG submission 205037) | Sediment microbial communities from Yellowstone Lake, YNP, Wyoming, USA - YL17G11_0 | ecosystem: Environmental > Aquatic > Freshwater > Lake > Sediment | place: USA: Wyoming | collected...
GCGGGCTTTCCGCGCCGTTCCGGCCTCGTGGTCAGAGCCGTAACATTGCCCGGTGGCACTGTTACGTATCTGACCACGATTGCTCTGTTGCGGATCTGCCCCCGCTTGCCGCTTGGCTGGGCAGGTTGCGTATCTGACCGCAATTCCCAAGGTTACGTATCTGACCGCAATTCTCAAGGTTACGTATCTGACCCCGATTGCCGCGGGCAATGTTACGGCTCTGACCACGTCAGAACATGTGCTGGCCGCCGTTGATCGCGATGTTGGCGCCGGTCAGGAAGGCCGCTTCCTCGCTGGCGAGGTAGGCGACGAGCCCGGCCACTTCGTCCGGCTTGCCGAGACGCCCCATCGGGATCTGCGGAATGATCTTGCTGTCCAGCACTTCCTGCGGAATCGCCATCACCATCTTCGTGCCGATGTACCCGGGCGAGATCGTGTTGACGGTGACGCCCTTGCGCGCCACTTCGAGCGCCAGCGCCTTGGTGAAGCCGTGCATCCCGGCCTTGGCCGCCGAGTAGTTCGTCTGCCCGAACGCACCTTTCTGGCCGTTCACGGACGAGATGTTGATGACCCGGCCCCAGCCGCGGTCGACCATCGCGTCGCAGACCTGCTTCGTCATGTTGAAGCAGCTGTCGAGGTTGGTCTTCATCACGGCGTCCCAGTTGACCTTGTCCATCTTCTTGAAGGTCATGTCGCGCGTGATGCCGGCATTGTTGACCAGCACCTCGACCGGACCGACGTCCTTGACGATGTGCGCGACGCAGGCGTTGCAGGAGTCGTAGTCGGCGACGTCGCAGGCATACGCGTGAAACGTGTAGCCCAGCTTCTTCATCGAATCGAGCCAGCCCGCCGCCTTGCTGTTGCCGGGCGAATGCGTGGTGACGACCGTGTAGCCCAGCGCTGCGAGCTTGACGCAGATCGCTTCGCCGAGACCGCCCATGCCGCCGGTCACCAGTGCAACGCGGTGTGTGTCTGTTGCCATGTTTGTTCTCCTCGTGTCGTCGATGATCCGGGGCGGTGATCGCGGCTTGCCGGCGCGTCTTCCGCAGCGCATTTGCGCGGGCCGCCAGTGTCTGCCCAGGCGCCGCGCGAACTCCCTTTCCGCATCAATCTTAGCGCAGTTCCCGCAGCCACGGGCAGGCGTCGCCCGGGCTGCAGCGGCGGCAGGGTGGGATCACCGGCTGCGCGAGTGTGCCGCAGTGCCGGCGAGCGCGGCTCAATCGGCGGCCGCCTGGGTCGCCGACCACAGCGCCGCCAGGCACGGCTCGCAGCGCCCGTTGAGCGCGGCCAGCCGATGCGGGTCGAAGACACCCGCCGTCATCGGTCAGTGCGCGAGGAAGACGTGGGCCGCGGCGATGACGGCGATGCCGAGACCGATGAGCGCCATCTGCTTCAATGTTTCCACCGGCTCGGGCCGCCGGTGCAGGCTCGGAATGAGATCCGCGACAGCGACGTAAAGCAGGCTGGCCGCGGCAATCGCCAGCACCGTCGGCAGGATCTGCTGCATGCCGGCGAGGGCGAAGTAGCCGGCGAGCGCGCCGGCGAGGGTCGCCGCGCCGGTAGCGAGATTGAAGGCGAAGGCCCGGCCCCGGGCATAGCCCGAATGCAGCAGCACGGCGAAGTCGCCCACCTGCTGGGGGATCGCGTGCGACACGATCGCCAGCGTGGCGGCGATGCCGAGCGTCGTGTCGGCGAGGAACGAAGCCGCGATCACGATGCCGTCGCAGAAGTTGTGGACGCTGTTGCCGACGAGGATCATGAGTCCCGAGCGGCCATGGTCGCCGTCGTGGCCGGCGCCGGCGTGGCCATGCGCGTGCCCCGCCGTGCCGGCCATCAGCGCGTCCGCGCGGTCATGCTCGCTCTGCGGTTCCGCGTCCTCGCCGCCGTGGCCGTGGCTGTGCCGCCAGAGCACCAGCTTCTCCAGCAGGAAAAACAGCAGCAGGCCGACCAGCACCGTGGTCATCACCGTTTCGGCCGACCCGGTTTCCAGCGCGTGCGGCAGCAGTTCGAGGAACACTGCGCCCAGCAGCGCGCCGACGGCAAAACTGACGAGCTTCGAGATCCACGACGGATGCAGCGCCAGCGTGCCCGCGGCGGCAATGATGGACAGCGCTCCGCCGGCGAGGCTGGCGGCGACGATGTAGGCGAGCGTGTGCATGGGAGCGGCGAAGGGGCGGACCGTGCGGTGCAGGGAGGATCGCGCAGCCGATCACGCCCGCCACGGGAGGACGGATTATATCCGCGGCCCCGAAGCGCCCGGCGCCAGCCACACCAGTGTGGCCATGCGCGCGGTGTCGCGCGCGCGGCGGTGCGAGTAGAACCGCGTGGCGCCGGCGACGGTGCAGAAGCCGCCGCCGAAAACGTCATGCACGCCTGCGGTCGCCAGCCGGCGGCGCGCCAGCGCGTCGAGGTCGGCAAGCCACTTGCCTTCGCCCGCGGGCGCGAAACACCGGCGCGAATCCGGATCTGACGCGGCGAAGGCATCGCGGACGTCGTTTCCCACTTCGAAGGCGGCGGGTCCGATCGCCGGGCCGAACCACGCGATGAGATCGCGCGGCGCTCCGCCCAGCGCCGCGAGCGCGGCGACGGTCGCTTCGAGCACACCCGCGGCGAGACCGCGCCAGCCGGCGTGGGCGACGCCGGCGACGGTGCCGGCGCGATCCGCGAACAGCACCGGCAGGCAATCGGCGGTGCGGACCGCGCAGACGACGCCGCACTCGCGCGTCACGGCGGCGTCGGCCACCGGCGGCGCGGCGCGCGCGGATGCGAGGTTGCCTGCGCCGAGCACGGCGACGGCGGTGCCGTGCACCTGCGACAGCCACACCGGCGGTGCCGGCAGAAAGGCGTCGAGGCGGCGGCGATTCCGTGCCAGCGCCGCCATGGCTGCGGCGGGCATCGCCGCGCCGGTCGCGAGGCGCAGGTCCATCGTCGCAGCGGCCCCGGTGCTCACCCCGCCGATCCGCGTCGTGGACAATCCTCCGACGTGCGCCGGGGCGGGCCAATCCGGCACGATCCAGTCGAGCCCGGCGCTTGCCAGACGCCCGGCCAGCGCCGTGGCCACCGTCGTGATCTTCGCTTCCTGCGCCGTGCCGGTCCCGGTCATCGCGCCGAGAGCGTCCCGCGCGCCGCGTGAAGCGACGCGAGGAGCAGGGCGAAATCCGTTGGCGGCGGCGCTTCCCACGCCATGTCGACACGCGTGCCCGGGTGCACGAGCCCGAGCCGGAACGCGTGCAGCGCCTGGCGGCCGAAGGCGACCGGACCTTTTTTCCCATAGGCCGGGTCGCCCACGAGCGGGTGGCCGCGCGAGGCGAGGTGCACGCGAATCTGATGGGTGCGGCCGGTCTCGAGGCGGCAGCGCAGCAGCGTCGCGCTGCCGAAACGCTCGACGACGTCGAAATGGGTGCGTGCCGGCTTGCCGGTCGCCACCACCGCCATCGTCGTCCGCCGCGCCGGATGCCGCCCGATCGGCGCGTCGATGGTTCCGCCGGTGGCCATGTCACCGACGGCGAGCGCGAGATATTCGCGGCGCACGGTGTGGGCCTGCAACTGCCGGACGAGATCGGTTTGCGCCTGCAGCGTCTTGGCCACGACCAGAAGGCCGCTGGTGTCCTTGTCCAGCCGGTGCACGATGCCGGCGCGCGGCACGGCGGCGAGCTGCGGCGCATGGTGGAGCAGCGCGTTCAGCATCGTGCCCGCCCAGTTGCCGCTGCCCGGATGCACGACCAGACCGGCGGGCTTGTCGAGGACGATCAACGCGTCGTCCTCGTGCACGATGGCGATCGCGATCGGTTCCGCGGCGTGCGGCGTTTCGCGCGGGTCGGCGATCGGCAGGACCACGACCTCCTCGCCGCCGCGGATCTTGCGCGTCGGGTCGGCCGCACGGCCGTCCAGCGTGACGCGCCCGGCGTCGATCCACGCGCGCAGCCGGGCGCGCGAATACTCGGGCAGTGCCTGGGCAAGCGCCTGGTCGAACCGCTGTCCCGCGGCGGCCGCCGGGAGCGTCACCCGGTGCGCCGGGCGTGCGCCGGAAACGTCGTGCCCGGCCGGGTCCGGCGGGGCAGGGACGGGAGGTCGGTTATAATTCGCTGGATGCATCGCCTGCTGGACCACAACCGCATGCCCCTGGCACTCTCGACGACTCCGGGCCACCGCCACCCCGTGGCGGCGCGCTCCGCGCTGCTGCTGTGGCTGTTCGCGCTCGCCCTCATGATCGGCGGGTGCGGCATGTTGCCGGAAGTCAAGGACGAAACCTCGACCTGGTCGGCCGACCGGCTCTACCAGTCCGCGCACGATGCGCTGCTCGAAGGAAATTATACGCGGGCGGTCAAGCTCTTCGAGACGCTGGAATCGCGCTTCCCCTACGGCCGGTACGCGCAGCAGGCGATTCTCGAGTCGGCGTATGCCAACTACCGGGCGGGCGAGACCGCGGCGGCGGTCGCTGCGGTCGACCGGTTCATCCGCACCTACCCCAATCACCCGAACGTGGATTACGCGTACTACCTGAAAGGCCTCGTGCACTTCCGCGAGGACCAGGGGTTGCTCGGTTACGTGTACGAGCTCGACCTGTCGGAACGCGAGCCCAAGGCGATGCGCGAAGCGTTCGCGGCCTTCAGGGAGCTGGTTGCCAAATTTCCGGACAGCCGCTACGCGCAGGACGCGACCGACCGGATGAAGTACCTCACCAATGCGCTCGCGCTCTACGAGGTCAAGGTCGCGCGCTATTACTTCAATCGCGGGGCCCACCTGGCGGCGGCCAATCGCGCGCAGGCGGCGCTCACTAACTATCCGCGCACGCCCGCTGCCCAGGAGGCGCTCGGCGTCATGGTGCTGAGCTACGAAAAGCTCGGGCTCCCCTTGCTTGCCGACGACGCCAACCGCATCCTGCAGAAGACCTTCCCGCAAACCACCGAACTCTCGGACCTCGAAAAGAAGCCGTGGTGGAAGTTCTGGTGACGGAAAATAGGGTCAGACCCTATTTTTCTTGCGGAGCCGGAAATGTATGTCGCGTCAGGCGTGAAAAACAGGATCTGACCCTAATTTCCCGGGCTACTCGTTCGGTCCCCGCGCGAAGAACGCCTCGACATCGGCCAGATCGCGGGTCCGGCGCATAGGCGGCAGGCTGCGCCAGATCTTCTTGCCATAGGGCTTGTCGACGAGCCGCGGGTCGCAGATCATCAGCACGCCGCGGTCGGTCTCCGAACGGATCAGGCGCCCCGCGCCCTGCTTCAAGCTGATCACCGCCTCCGGCAGCTGGTAGTCGATGAACGGATTGCCGCCGTCGACGCGCAGGCGCTCGAGGCGCGCCGCGAGCAGCGGGTCGTCGGGCGGGGCAAACGGGAGCTTGTCGATGACGACCACCGACAGCGCGTCGCCGGCGACATCCACGCCTTCCCAGAAGCTCTGACTGCCGAGCAGCACCGCATTGCCCAGCTCGCGAAAGCGGGTGAGCAGCTCGCTGCGCGAACCTTCGCCCTGCACCAGCAGCGGCCACGACAATCCCTCGCGGGCGAAGGCCAGGGCCAGCAGGTCGCGTGCGGTGTTCAGCGCCCGCAGCGTCGTGAACAGCAGGAACGCACGGCCGTTGCTCGCGCGAAGCACCGGGAGGGCCGCGGCGACCACGGCTTCGGTGTGTTCCCGCGAATTGGGCGCCGGCAGCCCGTGCGGAAGATAGAGCAGCGCCTGCGTTGCGTAGTCGAACGGACTCTCCCAGTACCCGGTCGCCGCGGCGTCGAGGCCCAGCTCGCGCTGGTAGAGGGAGAAATCGCTGCCGACGGCAAGCGTTGCCGAGGTGAAGATCCACGCGCGACCCGAGGCCTCGACCTGCCGCTTGAACAGAGGGGCGATCGACAGCGGCGACGCGTGCAGCTGCCAGCCCGACGCCATCACATCCACCCAGCGAATCGTGCCGCCGTCGCCGCTGTCCTCGGCCGCGACGGGCGCGCCCGGATCGCCGCGCCAGCGCGCGAGCTGCGCGGCGGCGTCGGCGGCGCGTCGCGCGCAGAGGCCGAGGTCCTCGCTGCGCTCGGCGAACAGGCCGAGCTCGGTGGCGAGCCGGTCGAGCGCGGCGGCGAGCGCTTCCAGCGCCTCGGTGAATTCCGGGCGGGCCGTGGCGGCGGCCGCGGCGAGCTTGCCTTGCTCGTCGCCGAGCGCGAGGCGCACCTTCCGCAGCGCCAGACCGATGCCCGACGCGGCGTCGGGCAGTTCGGCAACCTCGCGCGCGGTGGTGCGCGCCGCGACTTCGGCGTCGCGCGCGAGATCGGCGAGCTGCCCGGAGGTCAGCTGCTCGCCGAAGAACAGCGTCGCCGTATCCGGGAGCTGGTGCGCCTCGTCGAGGATGATGGTATTGCACGCCGGCAGCAGTTCCGCCAGTCCTTCGTCGCGCAGCATCACGTCGGCGAAGAACAGGTGGTGGTTGACGACCACCACGTCGGCATCGAGCGCGTCCTTGCGCGCCTTCAGCACGAAGCACTCGCGGTGGTAGGCGCAGTTGCTGCCGAGACAGTTGTCGCGGGTCGACGTGACGAGCGGCCAGATCGACGCGTTTTCGGGGACGTCGGCCAGCTGGCCGCGGTCGCCGCTGCCGCTCGCGCGCGCAAAGGCGATGATCTTCGGCAGGTGCCGCGCGTCGTCACGCGAGGGCAGGCGGCCCTCGGTGGCCGTGCGCTCGAGATGGTGGTGGCAGACGTAGTTGGCGCGGCCCTTCAGCAGCGCCAGCGTTGCGGGCACTTTGATCGCGTCGCGCACCATCGGCAGGTCGCGCTGGAACAGCTGATCCTGCAGCGTCTTGGTCCCGGTCGACACGATCACCTTGCCGCCGAACAGCAGCGCGGGAACGAGGTACGCAAACGTCTTGCCGGTGCCGGTTCCGGCTTCGGCGAGCAGCGCCGAGCGGTTCGCGATGGCACGCGCGACGGCGTCGGCCATCGCGAGCTGCTGCGGGCGGAAGCGGAAGCCCGGATGCGCCCGGGCGAGCACCCCTCCGGCGCCGAAGATGGCGGCGAGTTCGGGGTCCGGCGTCGGCGCGGTGTCAGCGTGCTCCGGCGCGGACGCGGGCGGGCTCAGTTCGCGCTCTTGGGCTTGCCCGACGCGGTCTTGGTTGCCGCGGGTGCCTTGCTTTTCGCTGCGTCCGATTTTGCGACACCGGCCTGGGCGGCCGCATCATCGAGCGCGACGCGCACCGCCGTTCCCTGCTCGGTGAACGCCGTATACGGAAGCGCGATGCGCTCCTTGTATCCGGCGTCGGATTCGCCGGGTTTCCATTTGAGGTCGTGCAGCGATTTGAGCCAGGAATCGTAGAGTCCGCGCAGCCGGTCGACGGCGGCGCGGGCACCGGTCGCCTCGCGCAGCGCGGCCTGGTACGGGCGCGTCATCGACAGCTTGTGCTTGTCGACGCAGTACTCGCTCTTGGCGCCGTTGACGCCTTCGTCGGACTTTTCGTATCCGAACTCGATGATCTCGATGCTCTTGACCTGCCGGCACATCGTGTACAGGTGCTCGACGGCATTCAGGAAACAGTCGATCGCCTTCGTGCCGGTCGCATTCGGGCAAATGTACCGGTCGGGCTTCGCCGCCGCGGCGTCGCTCTGCGCCGTGGCGATGGGAGCGGCGGCGAGGGCGGCGAGGGTAGAGGCGAGGACGAGCAGGAGGCGGATCATGGGCGCGGCGCGGAACGTGGAAAGGCCAATGCTACCGCGCCGCCGGGTCCGGACTCAAGCCGGCCGGATGGACGATGCCGGAGTTTGCCGTGATTTGGGGTCAGATTCGTCACCATCGGCTCGGGGTCGATTCGGCCTCCGATCCGGCCTCCGAGCCGATGATGACGAATCTGACCCCGGGGTATCAGAGGGCGACGCCACCGGAGACTTCGATCACCGCGCCGGTGATGGAGCTCGCTTCGTTGGCGGCGCGCCAGGCGCAGGCATTGGCAATTTCCCCGGTCATCCGTCGAGACGGGGACCTTACCCGGGCTCGAAGTGCTCGATCACCAGCTGCAGTGCGGTCGCCCCGTTCCACTCGTTGGCGTCGGGCCGGTACGCCGCGCGGATCGTTGCCGGCAGCGGGTCGGCGTGATTGAAGAGGATCCCGGCGTAGCGCTCGCGACCGCGAGCGAGTGCCAGTCGCGAGTGCTTGCCGCCGACGATCCGCTGGTCGGCGACGGTGAAAAGGTCGTCGAATACCGGTGCGGGAAAGCCCTGCCCCCAGACTTCGTCGCGCAGCGCCACGGCGAGATCGAGGTCGAGCTCCTCCGGCTCGAGGCCGCCGTCGGTGGCCAGCGTCCGCTGGAGGTCCGCCGGTGTCAGCTGCTCGCGCGCGATCGCCTCGAACTGGGCGGCGAAGGCGGCGAGGTCGCCTTCCTGCAGCGACAGCCCCGCTGCATAAGCGTGCCCGCCGAATCGCGCCACGAGTCGCGGCGCGCGCTTGGTCACGAGGTCGAGCGCGTCGCGCAGGTGGAATCCGGCGATCGAGCGGACGGAGCCCTTCAGCTCGCCGGTGCCGCCGCGCGCGAAGACGATGGCGGGACGATGGAAACGGTCCTTCAGCCGCGATGCGACGATCCCGACCACCCCCTGGTGCCACTCCGGGCGGTAGAGGCAAAGCGTGTACGCGTCATCGGCGGCGAGGCCGGGGCGCAGGTCGAGGTCGGCGAGCGCCTCGATCTGCATCGCCGCCTCGACGTCGCGCCGCTCGCGATTGAGGCGGTCGAGCTCCGACGCGAGCGGCAGCGCCCCGGCAGCAGTGTCTGCGAGCAGGCAGCGGATGCCGAGGGTCATGTCGGCGAGGCGGCCGGCGGCGTTGAGCCGGGGCCCGGCAACGAAGCCGAGATCGAAGGCGGTGGCGCGCCGCGGGTCGCGGCCTGCCGCCGCGAACAATGCCGCAATGCCCGGCTGCACGCGGCCGCCGCGGATCCGGGACAGCCCCTGCGCCACCAGCGTGCGGTTCACGCGGTCGAGCCGCACGACATCCGCAACGGTGCCGAGCGCGACGAGGTCGAGCAGCGCGGCGAGGTTGGGCTCCGACCGCTCGCGCCACGCGCCGCGCTCGCGCAGCTCGGCTCGCGTTGCCAGCAGCACGTAGAACATCACGCCGACCCCGGCGAGATGCCTGCTCGGAAACGCGCAGCCCGGCTGGTTCGGGTTGACGATCAGTGCGGGCGCGGGGAGGGTCGCCGCGGGCAGGTGGTGGTCGGTGATGAGGACGTCCAGCCCCAAGGCCGCAGCCCGCGCGACGCCGTCGTGGCTGGCGATGCCGTTGTCGACCGTCACCAGCAGTTGCGCCGATCGGGCGGCGGCGGCGGCGACGATCTCCGGTGTCAATCCATAGCCGTGTTCGAATCGGTTGGGCACCAGGAAATCGATCGTCGCGCCCATCGCGCCGAGCCCGCGCATGCCGACCGCGCACGCCGTGGCGCCGTCGGCGTCGTAATCGGCGACGATGAGGATGCGCTCGCGCGCGGCGATCGCATCCGCGAGGCGTGCCGCCGCCGCGCCGATGCCTTTCATCGACGCAAACGGCGGGAGACGGGCGAGATCGGTGTCGAGATCGGCGCGCGTGGCCACGCCGCGCGCCGCGAACACGCGCGCGAGCACCGGATGCACGCCCGCGGCGGCGAGCGTCGCGGCCGCATCCGGCACCGTGCGGCGGACGATATCCATCAGGTGCCTCCGTCGGACGCGGAGGCTGCGGCGGCGAGCAGCGCGCGCAGATCCGGCGAACGCACGCGCGCGGCGAGGCGCCGCCATGCGCCGGGTCGCCGCGCCGTCCACGCGGCGGCGCGGGAGTCGCCGTCGGCGATCAGCGTGACGGCCTCGATCGCGCCGCGCGCCAGCGCCGCCCATGCCGGTGCGGCCCAATCCCGCTCGACCGCGGCAAGATCGAGCGGCGCGTCGAGCACGACCACCACGGTTGCCGGTTCGCGTTCCTCCGCCGGCAGATCTGCGCGCACCTCCGCGAGCACGCCGGCGAGCGCCGCCGGAAGGTCGCGCGCCGGCGCGCCGCGGTGTGCCGCCAGCGCCGCGGCGATGCCATTACCGGCAAACGTGACGATCGAGGCGGCGCCCGGCGGCGGGCAGGTGCCGCCGCCCCAGAACCAGACGCTGTTGGCGGGCGCCAGACCCCGCCGTTCGCGGGCCAGGTTGACCGGATGTTCGTGCAGCAGCATCTGGATCTCGTTCTGCCAGCGCCGCCAGGTGCCGGCATCGGCGCCCGACGGGAGCAGCCCGCGCAGCGTGCGGCCGGTCGCCGTTGCGAGCGGGCAGGTGACGATGACCGCGGGGACGGGGGCGCGGACGAACCACGCATCCGGCCGCGGCGCGCTGAAGACCAGGGCATCGGGCATGAAATGGGCGTTGATCGTGGCGACGAGCGCAGCCGCTTCGTCCGCCGCAAGATCGGACACGGCGCCGGCGAGCCGCACGTCATCGCGGCCGGCGACGAGCGTCACCGGGTCGGCCGCAAGCCAGTAGCCGGTTCCCGGATCGCGGCCGAGTGCCGACAGGCGGATCGCCGCCAGCGGCCAGTCCCGCTGCCGCACGATGCCGTACACGCGCGCCAGCGCCGCAGCGGTGCCGTCGGGCTCGACGAGGGGAGCGCCGGCGGCGGCGAGGAGGCGCGCCAGGTGGGGCGTCGTCGGGACCTTGGGCATCGTTGCGGGGCTGTGGGCTCCGCGCTCCGGTCGCGACATGGCGCGCGGATCGGGCGCGGGCAGCAGGCCGGGGAGGGTGACGACGAGACGGACTGGCGGCATCGCGGGGGGCGCCCGCGCCGCGGCGCCGACGCGCCGCGCGAGGCACGAAGGGCGCGGGGCCGGAAGCGACGGGCGCGGGGCGTGCCGAGTCTAGCATGCGATAATCTGCCGCCGCCGCGCTGCCGGCGTGGAGTCCCCGACTTCACGCCGGGGGCAGGCCGCCATCGACATCACTCCGCGGGCCGCTCCTTGACGCCGTACGAAATCGCCGTCGGCCTTCGCTACACGCGCGCCAGGCGCGGCTCCGGCCGCAATTCCTTCATCTCGTTCATCGCGCTGACGTCGATGGCGGGCATCGCCCTCGGCGTCGCCGCGCTCATCGTCGTGCTGTCGGTGATGAACGGCTTCCAGGACGAGCTGCGCACGCGGATCCTGTCGGTCGCGTCGCACATCGAGGTCCGCGGGCTGCCCACGCTGGCCGACGATGCCGCTGTGGCGCAGCGCGCGCTCACCAACCGGCACGTCAAGGCCGCGGCCCCCTACGTGCTGGGCCAGGCGATGCTGTCGGCGGGCGAGGTCAATCGCGCGGCGCTGATTCGCGGCATCGACCCGGTGCAGGAGGACACCGTCGCCGACATCGGCCGGCACATGCGCGCGGGCGCGCTGACCGACCTCAAACCCGGCGAGTTCGGAATCATCCTCGGCGGCGATCTCGCGCGCTCGCTCGGCGTGCGGATGGGCGACACGGTCGTCGTCATCACCCCGCAGGGCAATGTCACGGCCGCCGGCACGCTGCCGCGGCTGAAAACCTTCAGGGTCGTCGGGGTGTTCGAGGTCGGCATGTACGAGTTCGACAGCGGGCTCGCGCTGATCGACATCGCGGACGCGCGCAAGCTGTATCGCCTCGACGGCGTGTCCGGCGTCCGCCTGAAGCTCGACGACCTGTACGCCGCGCCGGCCGTCGCGCGCGAGCTGCTGGGCGTGATCGGGGTCAACGCCGAGGTCCGCGACTGGACGCGCAACCACGCGAATTTCTTCCGCGCGGTGCAGATCGAGAAACGCGTGATGTTCATCATCCTGACGCTGATCATCGCCGTCGCCGCGTTCAACAT
>Ga0315287_10006288_pt1 | contig 11794 bp, 10 predicted proteins | sample YL17G11_0_MG_FD_205037 | JGI IMG/M metagenome (GOLD analysis project Ga0315287, IMG submission 205037) | Sediment microbial communities from Yellowstone Lake, YNP, Wyoming, USA - YL17G11_0 | ecosystem: Environmental > Aquatic > Freshwater > Lake > Sediment | place: USA: Wyoming | collected...
GACCTCGCCGGGGCGATCGCGGGCGTGCTGCCCGACGACGTCCCGCACCTGGTCCTCGTGATCGACCAGCTCGAGGAGCTCTGGTCGCTCGCGGAAGACGCAGGCGAACGGACCCGTTTCGTGGGCGCGCTCGTGGGGGCACTCGCGGTTCGGGATGCCCGCCTCCTCGTCGTGGCGACGCTGCGCGCCGACTTTCTGGATCGTCCGCTCATGACGCCCGGGCTCGGCGAGCTCGTCCGCGCCGGTGCCGAGCTGATCACGCCACTCTCGCGGGACGAGTTGGAGCGGGCCATCGTCCGGCCGGCCGAGAGCGTGGGCGTACAGCTCGAGCCTGGGCTCGCGACCGAGGTGCTGGCCGACGTCGCCCGCCAGCCCGGTGAGCTCCCCCTGCTCCAGTACGCCCTCACCGAGCTGTTCGAGGCGAGCGCTGGAGGCCGGCTGACCCGCCACGGCTATGCGGCCGTGGGCGGCGTCCTGGGCGCGCTCGCGAGGCAGGCGAACGCGACGTTCGATGCCCTCGCGCCCGGGGGCCGGGAGATCGCGCGCCAGGCCTTCCTGCGCCTCGTGTCGCCGGTCGAGTCCGGCGAGCCGACCGCCCGGCGCGTCCCGCGGGCGGAGCTCCTCACGATCTCCGACGACCCGCGAGGCGTCGACAGCGTCCTGGACGAGTTCGGCCGGCGGCGCCTGCTCTCCTTCGACCGGGACGCCGTCACCGGCGAGCCGACCGTCCAGGTGGCGCACGAGGCGCTCCTGGCGCGCTGGCCGCGCCTGGCCGGATGGATCGCCGAGGCACGCGAGGACCTGTGGACCCGCCGCCGCCTGGCGGATGCTGCATCCGACTGGATCCACGCCGCGCGCGACCTGGGGTTCCTGGTCTCCGGCAGCCGGCTCGACCTCTTTGCGTCCTGGGCGGCGGAGACCGACCTGCGCCTGGACGGGCCCGAGCGCGAGCTGCTCGACGCCAGCCTCGCCGAGCGGGCGCGGCAGGACGCCGCCGACGCCGCCCGCCGGGCCCACGAGCGGACGCTCGAGCGGCGCGCGACCACTCGGCTGCGGGCCGTCGTGGCGGTCCTCGCCCTGGCCGCCCTCGTCGCGACCTCGCTCTCGGTCGTCGTGTATGGCCAGGGCGAGACCGCGCGCGAGCAGGGGGCGATCGCCAGGGCCCGCGAGCTCGTCGCCGGCTCGATCGGCAACCTCGGCACCGACCCAGGGCTGAGCCTGCTGCTCGCGTGGGAGGCCGCTGGCGCGACCGCGGACCGCGGCTACGTCGTCGAGGAGGCGATGGACGCGCTGCACTGGGCGCTCCAGGCATCCCACGTCGCCTTCCCGGCGGGCGCGGCGCCGGTTGCGCTGCGGGCCAGTCCGTGGGGCCCACGCGGCGTGACCCTCCTCGCGCCGGACCAGCTCATGGATCTCGCCGCGACCGCCGCCGGTCGCGGCCTCTCGGCGGAGGAGTGCCGGACCTACCTCCACCGCGAGGCGTGCCCGGCTCCGCCGGCGGCCTCGGGAGCCACCGTTCCCGGCGTGCACACGGCGGCGGGGATCGTCCCGGTCGAGCGGCTGGCGAGCGAGACCCTGGCGGGGACGCTGGTGGACGTCGTCTCGCAGCTCCCCGCGGACCTGGCGCCGCTCGTCGCCGCCGTTGAGCGGGAGACCGGCATCGACCTCGCCCTCCGGCCGGGTGCGGACGCCGACCTCCAGGCGCGTATCGCTGCCGGCGACCTTCCGGACGCGGCGATCGTCGCCCGACCAATGACCGTGGCCGAGCTGGCGCGGGCCGGGCTCCTCGTGGACCTGGCCGGCATCGTCGACGTCGGGGGCCTCCGCGCGACGTCTGGCGACTACCTGGCCAGCCTGGGAACCGTCGGCGAGGACGGAGCCTGGCCGACCGCCGAGGGCCGCCTGTACGGGGCGACGTTTGCGGCGGAGGTGGCGAGCCTCGTCTGGTACCCGAAAGCCGCCTTCGAACGGGCGGGCTACGCGATTCCCCGGACCTGGGACGACCTGACCGCCCTCGCGGACAGGATCCTGGCCGACGGAGGCACCCCCTGGTGCCTGGGCGTGGGGACGAGCCGCGCGCGCACGAGGGCCGCCGGCGCGAGCGCGGCCGACTTCGTGGAAGAGATCGTGCTGCAGGGGAGTGGCGTCGACGCGTATGAGCGGTGGACGTCGGGAGCCTACGCGTTCCAGGCCACCCCGGTCCGCGATGCCTTCGTCAGCTTCGGGTCCGTTGCCTTCGCGGCAGGCAGCGTCCTGGGCGGCGTCGGCTCGGCCATCCGCACGCCGGAGGACCTGGCCGCGTGGCCGATGTTCACGGACCCGCCCGGGTGCTGGCTCCACCTGGCCGGCGGGACCATCCGAGGCTCGTGGCCCGCGGGCGCAGCGGGCGCCCTGAGCGCCTTCCCGTTCCCGGTCGTCGATCCGGAGTACGCCGGCTCGGTCCGCGGCCGAGCCTACGCCGTCGTCGTCTTCCACGACCGCCCCGAGGTGCGCCGGTTCGTCGACGGTCTCGTCGGCGCCGCGTTCGCCACCTCCCGGTCGGCCGCCTTCTCCTTGGCCGGCCTCTGCCCCGTTGGACTCGAGATCGTCAACCCGGCGAGTAGCGCCGCCGAGCCTGACGGGCAGCTGCTGCTCAGCGCTCTCCGCTCGGGGTCGTTCCGTGTTGCAGCCTCGGACCTCATGCCGGCCGCGGTGGCGGAGGCGTTCGCCCAGGGGACCGTGAGCTACCTCGCGGGCGGGGCCCTCAGCCTGAACGGGGTGCTCGGCGAGATCCAGCACAGCTCGCTGGACGTGCGATGAGCGGCAGGCGGCGCGGTGCGATCTGCACTTGCCCGGGCCAAACCGAAGGCAAACCGGCGGGGAGCAGTGTCGTCGCCGACGCCCGGGCAGACGGAGACCGGGGCGATTGACAGAAGAAGGCGGTGCGTCATGAGACGCTTTACGACTCTCCTCGGGGCGCTGGCGCTGGCGGTCGCAGCCTGCGGCGGCGCAGCTTCGCCCGCTCCGACCCAGGTGCCGGCGACGCCCACGCCGGCAGAGACCCCGGCACCTTCGACGGCCGCGCCGGTGACGCCCTCCCCGGCCGCGTTCATCACCGTGAGCGTCAGCTTCGACGGGGAGACCTGCACGTACTCCGGGCCGTCGGTGGTCCCGCACGGCTCGACCCTGGTCTTCACCCTCGAGAACACGACGGCCGCGATGGCCGACGGCATCGGGGCAGCCCTCATCGTGCTGCCCGTGCTGGACGGCACCACCTGGGAGCAGGTCCTCGCCGACACCGCGAAGGCCAAGCAGACCGACACCCCAGACTGGGCCATCATCCCCGGGGCCGGCTCCGACGGCCTGGCCGAGGTCGAGATCCTCTACCCGAACTCGGCGGCCCTGGGCACCATCCTCACGACGGAGATGACGCGCAGCACCTACTACGTCGGCTGCGGCACCTCGTTCGAGACGACCAACAAGCCCTACCCGGCGCTCCTCCTCAAGGTTCTGCCGGGCTGACCCGATCGGACGCCGCGCCGGGACGGCTCACGTCATCCACCCTGCGCGAAGGCCCTGACGCGCCCGGTCACCCCGGGCGCGTAAACGCGTGCGTGCCACCATCGACTCAACCCGCCGGCCGGTGCCCCACCAGGCGCAGGGCGGCGTCGCGCAGCACGGGCGCCGCGAGCGGCGACCGCTGGTCCGCGCGGGTGATGGCCAGGCCGTCGAAGAAGGCCAGGAAGAGCGTCACGAGCAGGTCGGGGTCTGCAGGCTCCACGGCACCCTCCGAGCGGGCCTCGACGAAGACCCGCCGGAGGTTCGCCCGCGAGCGCCGCTCGATCTCCGCGAGGTCGAAGCCGAGCGAGGCGATCACCTCGCGGCCACCCGCTCCCTGGAGTCCTCCCAGGATCACGACGAACTCCGCGTTGGCCTCGTAGAAGGCCACCGTTCGGTCGACGAGGATCTCCAGCTTGCGCCGCGCGGGGCCGTACTCCTCCGCGACACCCGCGGTCATCATCTCGTGGCTCGCGAACCCCTCGGCGAGAATCGCCTGGAGGATCGCTTCCTTCGATTCGAAGTGCCAGTAGACGTTCCCCGGGCTCATCGCCGCCCGCCGCGCGACGTCGGTCACCCGGCAGGCGGCGAAGCCACGCTCGGCGAAGAGCGTCCGCGACGCCGCGAGGATGCGTGCTCGACTCGCAGCCCGGATGACTTCGCTCTCCTCGCGCGAGCGTGGTGCCATGGGTCGAACCTCGCTGAATCAGCGTTCAGTCATCATCCTATTACTGAACTACACATCAGTCAACGGTCGGCTCGGTCCCTCAGGTCGCCAAGGATCGGCAGCCCCGCCGGTGGCCGGCGGTCGGATCGAGCCCCGCCGGTGGCCGGCGGGAGCGATCTACGGATTGACGACCGTGGTGCGGGAGAGCACGGTCCCGTCGTTCGTGACGGCGAGGATGGTCGCCGATGTGCTCCCGCCCGTCTCGGGCTCGGTCGCGAGCGCCCAGACCTTCCCGTCGGGTCCGCCGAGGATGGACCGGGACTCCGCCCCGCGGCGGGCGAGGTGCATTGGCCAGCCCGGCTGCGCCTTGCCGTCGGATCCGACGACATCGAAGCTCCCGCCGATCTGCGCGTCCGGGGCGGCCAGCGGCAGGTAGACGACGCCGTCCTGGCCGACCGAGGGAACGGCGAGCCAGGTCCCACACCCGGTGGTCCCGGAGCGGCAGCTCCCCTCCGACGCGAGCGCCGTCGCCGCCCGGTGCGGCCAGCCGGCCATGATCCGTCCAGATGGGTCGATCCCGTACACCACCGCGCGGTTGTCCGCCTCGCCGATGACGTAGGCCGTTCCGTCCGGGGCGACGAGCGGCGCGATCGGGCGGTTGGACGGCCCAGCGCCGCTCCAGGCACGTGCCGGTTCGATCGGCAGCTGATCCGACCCGATCGGCAGGGCGTGCCCGTCGCGGTCGAACACGAGAAGGCGAGTTGCCTCGGCGGTCGAGCTCGTCAGGTAGATCCGTCCATCGGGTCCGAAGGCGAGGAACGACATCTCGCCGTCGACCTGGATCGGCCAGCCGGCCCGCACACCGTCGATGTCGAACGCGGTGACCTCGTTCCCGCCTGCCTGGTAGGCGATCCCGTCCGGACCGAGGGAGACCAGGCCGCCGTCCACCGCACCCGCCGGAACTTCGTAGCGCGTGCCGGTTCGAGCCGCGCCGTCCGTCGCCACGGTCACGAGCCACCAGGCCCGCGCGACGTCACCCGACGGCAGATCGGTCCACTCGTGCTCGATCAGCACGAGCCGGCCATCGATGATGCGCGGCTGGTGGTCCAAGATCTCCCGGCCGTACGCCCAGGTGCCGGTCATGCTGCCGTTCGCATCGAACGCGAAGGCACGCGTCTGCCCACTCTGAACGGACACCGCGTCCCCACGGCAGATGATGCTGACCGAGCCGTCGCCGGCCGGGATGGGCGGCCATGACGCCACCTCACCCGATCCGTCGCATGTCCAGCCGGTGAGCTCGAGCGGCCAGCCTGGTCGCGGCTGCCCGTCTGCGCCGAGGAGCGCGAGGATCGAGCTGGACGGAACCCCCGCCGCGGGGCTCACCGGGCTGACCAGGACGTAAAGGCCCCCACCGGGCCCGGGCGCCATCCGCACGCTGCCGGCGGCCACGGGAAGTGAGGCGGGCGCGGTCCACGGCGCTGCCGCAAGCCCGGGTGACGGCGCGGCGGGCGGCGCGCTCGGCGCCGGCGACGGGTCGGGCGAGGGGGCGACCACGACGATCGGCAGCGGCTGCCAGGAGCGCAGCAGCACGGCGCCCGCGGCCGCCACGCCGAGGAGGGCCACCATGAGCAGCACGGTCGCCGCGACGAGGAGCATCAGGCGGGGCGGGTGTGTCTGCCGACCCGCGATCGCGGCGTAGACCGCGTCGTCGACGCGGCGCGAGGGCACCACCGTCGTGGGCAGGCGGAGGGCCGCGGCGTCGGTCCGCAGGGCGGCGGCCGTGCGGGCACACGCCGGGCAGGTGGTTAGGTGCGACTGCAGCTCGGCGGCCTCGGCCCGCCCGAGGGCGAAGTCGACGGCGCGGGCGGCGAGCTCGAGGGCACGGGCGTGGAGGCGACGGTTCGTGGTGCTCATGGCCGTCCCTCCGCGGTCTCGAGGATGCCGCGCAGCTCGAGGCGCGCTCGGCACATCAGCGTCCGGGTGGCGCCATCGGACCGGCCGATGGTTTCCGCGATCTCGGAACCTGAGAATCCCCTGGCGGCGAGCAGGAGTGCGGCGCGCCGGTCGGGTGCAAGGTGGGCCATGGCGGCGTGGAGCTCAGCGTCCCGCTCGGACCGCAGGGCCTCGCTCTCCGGCCGGTCGGGCTCGGAGCGATCGAGGAGGCGGGGCAGGAGCCGGGTCCATGTCGCGAACCGGCGGCGCCGGCTGATCATCGCGTTGGCCGCCACCCGGTAGAGCCAGGGCCGGACGTCGTCGGGCATGCGCCCGGCCCGAGCCTCGCGGACCAGGGTGACGAACGTCTCCTGCAGGAGGTCTTCGGCCTCGTCGAGGTCGCGGGTCATGCCGACGAGGAACGCGAGCAGCTCGGCGCGCCGGGCCTCGTAGATGGCGGCCAGCTCCGCCTCGCCCGCGCGGGCCACGCGTCGCGCCTGCTCGAGGGCAGGCTGCTGGTCCTCAGCGACCGCCGGTGCGGACACGCTGTTCATGCGGGTGAAACGCATGGCGCCCTGACTTGTTACGGGACGCGTCGGTTCGTCCCTCAGTCTCGGCTGGCCCGATCCGGCCGCACAGGGCCATCCGGCCGGTTGCCGGCGCGGCGGAGCCGCGGGATCTAGGGCTGCACATGCTCCAGCAGGCGGACGAGGTAGCGCGAGCGCATCTGCTGAGTCGCCAGCACCTGCTTCGTCGGCGGCAGGCGAAGGATCACGCCGAGGACCGCCGCCATCGCGCGGTGGCTGAAGAGCGCCCGGTTGTCGAAGATGCAGTCCTGCAGCCGTCCCCGCTCGAGCGCCATGAGGACCGTGCGGTGCAGGGCATCCACGGGCGTGAGCACCCGTTCGGCCCGCGCCTCCAGCGCAAGCCCGTCGGTGGGGCAGACCCTCGTGCAGACGCCGCAGCCAAGGCAGAGGTCGGTGGCGAGGACCGCCTTGCGCCGCTTCGGCCTGTGCGGGTCGTTGGCGGAGACCAGGGTCATCGCCTCCACGGGACAGGCGGTGACGCACTTCCCGCACCCGTTGCAGAGCTCGTCCCGGACCTGCGGGATGAAGCTGGTCGTCTGGACGGGGTCGAGGAGGCCGAACCGGCGGGCGGCGATCATCGCCTCGCAGCAGCAGCCGCAGCAGTTGCAGATGAAGGCGACCTCCCTCTGCACGTTCTCGCCGAACTGGACGAGGTTGCGGCCGTGGGCCTCCTGCAGGAGGTCCATCCCTTCCACCCGGTCGACGGGCCGCGCGAAGCCGTGGCGGACGAGGGAATCCGCCGTGCCGCCGAAGGTCATGCAGATGTTCTTCGGAGCGTCGCAGGCGCGCCCCAGGTGCTCGGCCTTGTGGCGGCAGTAGCAGACGCCGACGCCCATGTGGCCAGCGGTCCTGATCACCTCGCTGGCCCGCTCGTAGTCGAGCACGCGCAGCCGGCCGTCCCCGTTCGCGCTCGCTGCCAGTGCCGGCTCGTTGACGAAGACGCGCCCGAACTGCGTCTCGCCGTTCGTGAACAGGCGCAGGACGAAGTCGTCCTCGACGGTTACGTACTCGTGGAAGAGCTCGGCGAGCAGCTTCTGGTCGACGTCCTCGCGGACGCGCATCATCGAGAACTCGAAGAAGCCGGCCATCGGCGGCGGCAGGATGTAGACCGTCCCGTTCGGCCCCTCCATGTCGAGCAGGATCGCGCGCGAGGCCAGCCCGTCCAGGACGGCGCGCGCCTCGGCTTCGCTCGTCCCCCAGAGCCCGGCCGCCTTCTTCGCCGTGAACGGCCGGATGGGCAGCTGCGCTACCAGCGCGGCCTCGCGCTCGCTGAAGAGGAGCGCAAGGATGCGGTAGAGCAGCTCGGACGGCGGCGCGCCCTGCGGGAAGCGGTTCAGGCGTTCGGTCAGCTGACGGTATGCGCCGCGTGACGTGGCGTGGGCCATGGCACCCTCCGGCGAAGTCCCTCGCGCACACGATCACGCCTGCGAGCCTGACCGCCAAGGGCGATTCCGACGGGTCCGGGCCGGCCGTCGGTCACCAAGTCGCCGCGGCGGAGGGTGGCGGCGTCGTCCGCCTTGCCGGGACGGTCGGCGTACCCGCATGATGGCGGGCGAGAGGAGGAGGCGTGGAGATCACCCTGGGCACCGGTGGGCTGACGCGCCGCCTGGCGGCGCTCGTGATCGTCGCGGTCGCCTGCCCCGTGGCCCTCTTCGGGGGCGCCCTCCTCGGCTGCGCGGCGCAGGGCTTCAGCGCCTCGTGCGCGATCAACGGCGTCCTCGTTTCGCCGGTCCTGCTCTTCCTCGCCGGCCTCGGCGCCAGCCTCGCGACCCGCGGCTGGGTCGGCCTGAGCTTCGTGATCCTCGGTGTCCTTGTGGGCATGGCCTCGATCCCGATCGTCGCATCGGTCGCCGGCAACCCCGTCCCGATCGATCCGGTGCAGGGCGTGATCGCCACCATCTGGTTCATGCCTCCGGTTCTCATCGGCTACGGAGCGGGACGCGGCGTCGCACGGCTGCGCGCCCGCTCGGGCGGCGCCGAAGGACCCGGGGTCGGCTGATGGTCGGGCCGCTCGAGATGGGGGTCGTCCGGGCAGGCTAGAGCACGATGCGCCGACGACCGTCGTCGTCAGACTCACGGACGTTGTCCAGAATCCGACTGCGGTTGCTTGTCTTCCGCCGACGGTCGCCCATGTTCAGGGCGGCCGTTACCTCTGACTGCACCGTGCGTGTCGTTCCGCTTGCGACTCCATGGCCCCAGATTCGACGAGCATCGGCGGACGTGCGGGACGGGTCGGAGAGAAGAGGGAACGGCAATGGACAAGGTCGAGATCCTGCTGGCGATCCTCGTCTGGCTCCTCGTCGTCGGCGCCGCGCTCCTGCGCGTGCCCGGGGGAGGCGTTCGATCGCTCATCGCCCCGTGGCTGGCCCTGACGGCCCTGACGATGGTCATCGAGTTCATCGTCCTCAACCTCGCCTGGTTCGGCCTCCTGTTCTTTGTTGGGACGGAAGCCACTGCGGTCGGCATGGTGGTGAGCTTGGTCATCTTCGCGGTCACACCGGTCGTGTGGGCCGTCGTGCTCCGTCGGCGTGCCCAGAACGCCGCCGCCCGCAACGGTGCCGCCGCCCACAACGACGCTCCGGCCCACGTCTGACGATGCACGCGGCGGGCGGGCGATGAGCGCGACCATGCCCGGCCCGGGCAACGGCCGGGCAGTGAGCGTGCTGCTCGCGATCTTCGACTTCCCGATGATTGTGGCGGCGTACCGCTCCGTGATCGAAGCCCAGCCCGACATGGCCGTCACTGCCGTGCTCGACGATCGCGCGGCCCTCAGGGACCAGGTCATGCGGACGCCGGCCGACGTCGTCATCACCGAATGCATGCCGTACGCAATCGCCGGGTGCACCTCGTTCCAGACCATCGAGGAGATCCGGACGACGAAGCCGGCGATGAAGATCCTCGCCATCGGATGCCGTTGCGGCAGCAACGAGTTCTCCCTCGCCATCAAGGCCGGGGCGGATGGGTTCCTGACGCGTGAGGCCCAGCCCGTCGACGTCGTCGACGCCGTCCACCGCATCACGCGGGGCGAGACGTACGTCAGCCCCGCGATCGTGACCCGGATGGTCAACGCGTACGTCCTGCGTGACCCGGCGGCTGAGCGCGCCGACCCGTACGAGACGCTCAGCGAGCGGTCGCGCGAGGTGCTCCGGCTGGCCGCCTACGGCCACACGAACCGCGAGATCGCGCGGACCCTCCACCTCTCGGAGCAGACCGTGCACAGTCACCGGGCCACGGTCATGGAGAAGCTGGGGTTCCACGACCGAGTGGAGCTCCTCCGCTACGCGCTGCGGCGCGGCGTCATCCAGGCGACCGAGCTGTGACGCGCCTGCGGGCCGCCCTCGCGCGGCGGCGTCCCACCAGCCTCATGGGCGCCGTCAAGGCCCTCATGGCGGGGTTTGTCATCTTCGTCGTCCTCGTGGCGGGCGCGGTCGCCATGGTCGTCATCGTTCCCTGGGTCTACGGCGAGTACGGGTTTCACCCGGAGGAGAACGCCCGGTCCTGGGCGGCCTTGACCCCGCAGTACGCGGACACCGCCGTCTGCCAGTCATGCCACGAGCCCGAGTACGCCGCGTGGGAGGGCGAGCGCCACGCCAGCGTCACCTGCGAGAGCTGCCACGGTCCATTGGCGGAGCACGCGGCGACGGCTCCCGTCGAGGCTCCGGCGGGCTCACTGGGCATCGCGGTGCCCGACGAGGGCCTGTGCGCCATCTGCCACGAGCAGTCGCCGGCCAAGCCCACCGCGTTTGCCCAGGTCGACCTGGCCGAGCACTACGCCGGAGGGAGATGCCTCAACTGCCACGACAGTCACAGCGCCGACGCCGCCCGCCCTCCCGAGATCCCCCACTCGCTCGCCCGGCTGCCGGAGTGCGTGACCTGCCACGCCCCGGCCGGTCTCAAGCCCATCCCCGACGGGCACGTCGAATCCAGCGATGCCGCCTGCCAGGGCTGCCACAAGCGGCCGGCCGACGGCCAGTAGGAGCGTCCCATGAGCAAGACCGGCATGGCCGGCACCCCCGGCCAGGAGGCGGGCCCGACGCTGTCCCGGCGCCGGGTCCTCCAGCTCGGCGCCGCGGCGCTCCCCGCGCTGTGCGGGGCCCGCCTTCTCGCGGGCGCCCTCACCGGCTCGGGCGTCGATGCGGCGCGCGCCGCCGACAGTTCCGCGCCGGCGGATGACTACGATCCCTCGGCCCACAGCTGGGCATTCGCGATCGACACCACGACCTGCATCGGCTGCGGTCGCTGCGTCGAGGCCTGCAAGCTGGAGAACCACGTCCCCGAGAAGCCGGAGATGAACCGGACCTGGGTGGAGCTGCACGTCATCGACCAGGACGGGACGGTGCGTGTCTCGTCCCCCGACGGGGGCATCGACGGGTTCCCGACCGAGGAGACGATGCCGGCGGCCGACGCCGCGAACGTGCGGGACGCCTACTTCGTGCCGCGGACGTGCATGCAGTGCGAGAACCCGCCGTGCACGTGGGTCTGCCCGGTCAGTGCCACGTTCCGGACCGAGGACGGGATCGTCTTCGTCGACGAGGGCCGCTGCATCGGCTGCGGGTACTGCATCGTCGCCTGTCCGTACGGCGCCCGCTACATCGTCCCCGCCGGCGAGACCACGCCGAAAGGCGTCGCGGGCGTCGTCGACAAGTGCACGTTCTGCTACCACCGGATCACCCGGGGTCAGCTTCCGGCATGCGCCGAGGTGTGTCCCGCCAACGCCCGGATCTTCGGCGACCTCCGGGATGCGACCAGCCCGGTGAGCGTGGCCCTCAACGAGAACCGGGTGCGGGTGATGAAGCCCGCCCTGGGCACGCGGCCGCAGGTCTGGTACATCGGTCTCGAGGAAGAGGTGATCTGATGACCGCCCAGGTCGCCGACCGCCGCCTGACCCTCGACCCGCGGGCGGCCGTGCGCGCGGTCGCCCGGGACGTCGCGACCATGTCGCGCGCGCTCAAGGCATGGCTCGTGTTCCTGCTGGTCCTCTGCGCGATCGGCGCCGTCGGGGCGGTGCTGGCCTTGCCGGCCGGCTGGGAGGTCCTCGGGACAAGCCCCAGCTTCGAGTGGGGCATCCTCA
>Ga0315287_10006289_pt1 | contig 11794 bp, 12 predicted proteins | sample YL17G11_0_MG_FD_205037 | JGI IMG/M metagenome (GOLD analysis project Ga0315287, IMG submission 205037) | Sediment microbial communities from Yellowstone Lake, YNP, Wyoming, USA - YL17G11_0 | ecosystem: Environmental > Aquatic > Freshwater > Lake > Sediment | place: USA: Wyoming | collected...
CGGCATCTCCAGGACAAATGTGGTGTTAAGGAACATGGTCCCGCCCGAGCAGAGAGTGTTTTGAAATTTTTTGACCGAGGGCTGGTTCATGGCCACCAGATAGTCAGGCTCGCTCGCAACCGGGGACGCGATTTCCTCGTCTCCGATCGCGATCGTGCAGTGGGCGGTGCCGCCTCTCACCTCTGCGCCGTAAACCGGCAGATAGGTCACATGCTTGCCTTCCCGCATGGCTGCGTGGGCCAGGATCAGTCCCATGGAGAGCACGCCCTGGCCGCCGAACCCGGAGAAGAAGGATTTAATCAACATTTGGAGCCACCGCTTTTTGGGCGTTTTTCCTGCGGTCCGCGAGCACTCCGACCGGGAAAACCTTGCTCATCACCTCATCGATCCAGACACAGGACTCCAGCGGAGATTTTTTCCAGTTGGTCGGGCACATGCTCAAGACCTCGATCAGCGACAGTCCCGGTTCTCCCTCCAATTGGCAGCGGATCGCGGTTTCCAGCGCCTTCTTGGTCTGACGGATCGCCTTCGGGGAATTGACCGTGACCCGCTGGGCGTAGACCACGCCCGGGATCTGCGCGAGCAGCGCGCTCAGGTCAAGGGTGTATCCTTCCCGGGAAGGCGACCTGCCTTCGGGCGCGGTAGTCGCCTTCATGCCCTGCAGGGTGGTGGGCGCCATCTGCCCTCCGGTCATGCCGTAGATGCCGTTGTTGATGAACACGGTCATGATCTGCTCTCCGCGCGCGGCCGCGTGGATGCTCTCTGCGGTCCCGATCGCGGCCAGGTCCCCGTCTCCCTGGTAGGTGAAGACAAAAGCGCCGGGGAGCGAGCGTTTGATGCCGGTGGCGATCGCCGGCCCGCGCCCGTGCGCGGACTCCACAATATCCACATCCATGTAATCGTAAGCGAGCACGGCGCATCCCGCGGGGGCAACCCCGATGGTGCGGTCCGCGATGTCCAGTTCTTCAATCAACTCGAGCATCAGGTTGTGGACGATGGAATGCCCGCAGCCCGAGCAATAATGGTATTTCTTGGGCTTGAGCAATTTGGGGCGGCCGCGCACCAGCTTCATTTGGCTCTCCGTTTGATCCGGGCAGGGCAAGCCCTGCCCCTACCAATGCGGCAGCCCGGAACCAGCTTCATTTCGCCCTCCGCTTGATCCGCTGATAATACCGGCTCCCGATAATGGTGGCGACATCCATGGGCGTGGGGATGACCCCGCCCGGCCGGCCGTAGAAGAAGACCTCGCCTTTGCCTTCGAGGGCCAGCTTCACATCCTCCACCATCTGGCCGGTGTTCAGCTCAAAGACCAGGAATTCCTTGGTCTGGCCCGCGAGCGCCTTGACCGCCTTTTTCGGAAACGGCCAGAGCGTGATGGGCCTGAACAATCCCACTTTCAGGCCTTCCTTGCGCACCCGCTTGATCGCGCCTTTGACGATCCGCGCCGCGCTCCCGAAGGCAAAAACAACCATCTCCGCGTCATCAAGCATTAAACCTTCATATCTGACCTCACTGGATTCGATCTCGCGGTATTTTCTCTGAAGCTTCCAGTTGTGCTCCTCCTCCAGCCGGACATTTAGGATCAAGCTGCGGCTGAAACGGCTGGGACGGCCCTTGGCCCCGCGCAAAGCCCATTCCTTTTCAGGGAGGTTTTTTATGGGGTCGGGAAAGATCACGGGTTCCCGCATCTGCCCGAGTTGTCCGTCGCCCAGGATCATGGCCGGGTTGCGGTATTTGTCCGCCAGGTCAAAGGCGAGCCCGACCAGGTCCACCAGTTCCTGGACCGAGGACGGCGCGAGCACGATGGTGCGGTAATCGCCGTGGCCTCCTCCTTTGACGGCCTGGAAATAGTCGCCCTGGCAGCCGTCTATGTTGCCCAGGCCCGGACCCCCGCGCATGATGTTGACAATCACGGCCGGCAATTCCTGTCCGGCCAGAAAGCTGATCCCTTCCTGCTTCAAGCTGATCCCCGGGCTGGAGGAACTGGTCATGGCGCGCGCTCCGGTCACCGAGGCGCCCAAGACCATATAAATTGACGCGATTTCGCTTTCCGCCTGGATGAATGTGCCGCCGGCCTTGGGCATGTTATTCGCCATGTATTCGGCGACCTCGTTCTGGGGAGTGATCGGGTACCCGAAATAAAACCTGCAACCCGCGCGGATCGCGGCCTCGGCCAGGGCGTGGTTGCCGCTGATCAGGACTTTTTCCTTTTTAGTCACGCCAGACCTCGATGCAGGCTTCCGGGCAGACCATGGCGCAGATCTCGCACCCGGTGCATTCCGCGACCGTAAACTGGGCAGGCCGGTATCCCGCGGAATTGTAAATTTTGGCCAGGACGATCAACTTCTTGGGACAATGTTCAATACAGTATCCGCAAGACTTGCAATACTCCTGGTCAACCTTGATTTTACCTTTTACTTTCAATTGCTTAAAATATTAGTATAGCAAAAAATATAAATTTTTGCCAGTGCAAAATCGCAAAGCTTTTTACAAATTCTTCAAGATCAGTTAGTATATGCTCAAAGATTTTGGTTTTGGATTTGTTTTGGACAACCAATGGACCCGAGAAAAACAGCTTTTCTGGAAATCGCAAAAGCCCAGGGCGCGGATCTGGTCGGGATCGCCAGGGTTGAGGACATCCCCTTGAGCCATCCGCCCCGGAGCGCCCAAGAAACCCTTCCCGGCGCCAGGAGCGCGGTGGTGATCGTGGCCCGCCAGTTGCAAGGCGCGATCAACCAGCACAAGAGCTACAGGCCCGCGATCAAGGACATCCTGATGAGCTATTCATTTGTGGACAATGCCGCGGCCCGGATCGCAAGGTATCTCGAAAATGAAGGATATGAATCGGTGCACATGGCCGCGACCATGCCCGTGGAATTTCTGGGAGGCCGGAATTTCATCGGTGAGTTCCCGCACCGGAACGCCGCGGTGGCCGCGGGCCTGGGGTTCCGGGGCAGGAACAACCTTTTGATCACGCCGGAGTTCGGGCCGCGGCACAGGATGGCCTCGGTGATCACCAAAGCCGCGCTGGAGCCGGACCCAATTCTCAAAGAAAGCCCCTGCACCAAATGCGAGAAGTGCGTAAAGGCCTGCCCGGTCTCGGCCTTTGACAACGGCACGGAGCAAAAACCGGTTGAGGTCATGAAATGCCGGGGCTATTTGACCAAGCCCCTTTTAGGGGGTATGAAAGTCAGGAACATGGTAAAGAGCATGTTCACGACCAGGGACTGGATCAGCGAGGTGGTGCAGACTTTGATGCAGGGTTATCATTCTTACTGCCACGCCTGCATGGCGGCGTGTCCCGCGGGAAAGCTGAAAGGGAAGTGAGATTATGCGGATCGGTCCCTCGGAGTTATTGACCATTTTCATCGCGCTGTTCGCGATCATTGACCCCTTCGGGGGCATCCCGATCTTCCTCTCGGTGACCAAGGGGAGCGCGTCGTCAGCGAAAGTCGCAATCAAGTCCTGCCTGGCGGCTTTTGCCGTGATGGCGGCTTTTATTTTTGCGGGAAGGCTGATCCTGAATTTTTTCGGGGTGTCCATACCGGCCTTCCAGATCGGAGGCGGGATCATCATTTTTCTCACGGGCCTGCCCATGCTCTTCGCATACCCGGTTGCGGGCAAGGCTCTGGGAGAGGGAACTAATGCAGAGAGCGAAGGCGATGTTTCCCTGGTGCCGCTGGCGGTCCCCATGCTCGCCGGCCCGGGCGCAATCACCACGGTGATGGTCTTGACCGACCGCTTTCAATATATGGGCGGGAAAATGGTGATCGCCGGGGTGGTGTTATTGGTGCTGGCGATCACCTTTTTACTTTTCTGGCAGGCCAAGAGCCTTTTCAAGCTGGTCGGACAGACCGGCCTTAATTTCCTGACCCGGATCATGGGTTTGATCCTGATCGTGCTCGCCGTGCAATACATCCTGACCGGGATCAGGGATTTCTTCAGGTTGAACCTATGAACCCCGGCCAAACATCCTTCCTGGTCATGATTGGGGGACTGCTGACCGCAGTCTTTATGATCGCCTACCAGCGGCCGGGCTGGAAAAAGGCCTCAGCCGCCATTTTTACCGGGCTGGTCGTGGGCCTGGTCAATTTGGCGGTGGAATCTTACGGGTATGAGCATCAAATCTATAAAGTTTACGGCTTAATTACCATCGGCCATTCATCGCTGGCATTGACCATCGGATGGGTTTCTTTGACCGCGTGTTTTGCGCTCGGTTCGGAATCGCTCAAGCAATCTTCCCGGCCCGGTCGCGCGCTTTTAATATATATTATTGCGGGCATTATCGCCGGGATTTTCTCGGACTACCTGGGACAAATCGCGACCTACCACTTCAGGATGGGGCCGGACGGAAGCTGGCTCCACATCTACCTGATCTGGATCACAATGGTTACCGGGGCCATGTTCATTTATAAAGCTGTGGTAAAGGTGTTGGGATGATACTTGCATCCGGCTTTGCGCGGGAAATAATATTCGTAAGCAAAATCGTATTGTTCAGTATGTTTGGATTACCTTTGGAAAAGGCCGAGCCGTGAAAGAAACGATGGATACCGAAAGGGAAAACCAGGTCATAGCAACGGTCAGTTACATCCACCAGTTGACCGGGTTCCGGGAGCCGCCTTTTTCCTTCAAACACTTCTTCGATAACTTTCCCGGATACCAGGTGATTGCCGCCAGGCTGCCCAGGGGATACGACGGCGAGTTCCTGAGAAGGGGCTGTGAAAAAATCATCCGCTACCGGGCGGAGAGCCACGATTTCACAAGCCGCTTCACCATCGCCCACGAGATCGCGCATTCTTTTCTCCATCACCAGGAGGATTATTGCTGCCGGGTGAACCGGAGTTTCCGGATTTACGCCGCGGTGAAAAAAAGTCCCAAGGAAGCCGAGGCCAACTTCTTCGCACTCGAGCTTTTGGCGCCCTTGCCCATGCTCGAGCGCCTGGTCCCGGCCCTGGAGAACCTGGGCGAGAGCGAATTCAACGAGCTGGGCGCTCAGTTCGGTCCGGTGTTCGGGCTTAACAGCCTGACCATGAAGGCCCGGCTCAAGGACCTGTCCATTTACCGGAGATGGGACGAAGGGGAATGGCTCTGAGGACCGCGACTTGAAACTGCGCTCAGGCCCGGAAAGATTCCTTGACCGAAAAGACGAGCTTGCCAATTATCTTTTCCTGCTGAAAGCCCGGGACCAAATCCGCGGCTGGCTCAAGGCCAAAGGCTATCTTGAGCTATTGATACCGGCGCTTTCACCCGAGACCGTGCCCGACCTGAACCTGGAGTCGTTTTCAGTCAGGTTTGAATCCGCCTTTCGGACCGGGGAGCAACGGGAGCTGTTCCTGCAGACCTCCCCCGAGCTTTTATTGAAACGGATGCTGGCCGGGGGCTTCAAGAAGATTTTTTATCTGGGCCCGGTTTTCCGGCAGGGCGAGTTTGCCGAGAAGCATAATCCCGAATTTACCATGGCGGAGTGGTATTGCGCCGGTCACGGCTATCTGGATTTGATGGCGGAGTTGGAGGGGATGCTTTCGGAGTTGTTCCTGGGCAAAAGGCCGGTCCTGAAGATCAAAATGCAGGATGCCCTGGTCCAGGCCGCGGGCATCGATTTCCTTTCCCTTAAAGACAAAAATCAACTGGCCGGCGCGGTAAAAAAGAAAAACAAATATTTCAACAGCCGGGGAATGGATTGGGCCGGGGTGTTTGAATTCGCAATGGTGGAGTGGCTGCAGCCCTGGCTGGAAGAGAGGGGCGCGGTTTTTATTTATGACTGGCCCTCGCAAATGGCCATGCAGGGAAAGCTCAAGAATAATGAACGGGGAGTGGCGGAAAGATTTGAGCTGTACCTGGAAGGAATCGAAATCGCCAACGGATACACTGAAGAAACCGATCCCAAAACAATGGAAAAAAGGTTCCGCGCGGAGATGAAAAGGCGCCGGGGATCAGGCAGGAAGGTCACGCCTCTCCCGGAACAATTTTTAGCCGCCCTGAAAGCGGGCATGCCCGGGGCTGCCGGGGTCTCCCTGGGCCTGGAAAGGCTGTGCCTGGCCCTGCTGGGCCTTTCGAATCTGGACCAGTTGATGTCTTTCCGCGAGTTGTGATGTTTATTGTTACTGGAAATACAGCGACAGGTTCCTGAACCCGTATTCCATGGTTTCCGTGAAGGACCGGTTGGTGGCCTTGCGGTACTGGGCCGCGATCGAGGATAAAAATATCAATTCGAAAACGGGGTTGGGGGGGAGTTTCGCAAGTTTTTTCAGGAGCGGTTCCAGGCCCGGGAATTTGACCGCGGGCGCGAAAAGTTTTTGCAGGTTTTCCAACTCGCGGATGCCGGGCATTTTAAGGACGCTCTTGTGGAAATAACTTCCCGATAAATTTTTTAACAGCTCTTCCTTGTCAGCCAGCCCGTTTTCCACCGCTTGCTCGCCCATCCGGGTGCCGGGGTAGGGCTGGAAGATGGAAAAGCGCGGGAAATCTATTTTCATCTCCGAGTTGAGACGGACAGTCTCGAAGCCGTTCTCCAGAGTCTCACCGGGCAGGCCGAGCATGTTGTAGCTCAGCACCTTGATGCCGCGCTCCTTCAACAAGCGGACCGCGGCCCGGATTTCTTCCTTGCTGACTTTTCGCCCCAGCACCTGCTCCCGGAGCCGGTCGTTCCCGGATTCGATGCCGACCTGCGCGCACCAGCAACCGGCGTCTCCAAGTTTCCCCGCCAGTCCGGCATCGACCTGTTCGGGCCTCAGGTTCACGATAAAGGGCCTTTTGATTTCCGTCTGGTAGCGTGCGAGGAATTCATCGGCGAAGCCGCGGTTCAAGCCGAAACTGTCATCCGCGAAATTGAAGGTGTCGCTGATTGCCAGGATGCTTTTCAACTCCGCGATCACATTTTCCGGGCTTCTTTGCCGCACATATTTGCCGCAGCCCTTGTAGAAATCTTTAAGGGCGGCGTTGAAGCAATAGGCGCAGTTGAACGGGCATCCCCGGCAGGTAAGCACGCGCTGCATCCGGAGCCTCCGGAAGTAGCCGTAATTGAAATAGAGAGCGCGGTCCGGGAAGGGCAATTGATCGATGTCTTCCAAAAGCCTGGAGGGGGCGTTGAATTTCAATCCGCCGTCCTTTTTATAGCCCAGCGCCGGGACCTGGTCAAGATCGCCGCGGTTGTGGAGCGCAGAAATCAGAAGCGCCAGGCTTTCCTCAGCCTCGCCCCGGATGATAAAATCGAGCGCCGGGTCTGCGAGCGCCTCGGGGAAAAAAGTGGGGTGCGGCCCGCCCGCAACGATTGGGATTTTGATTTGCGGCTTGGCTTCCCGCAGGAGTCCAAGCATTGCCTGGTGTCCCGCGCTCGCAATCGACACCGCGAGCAGGTCCGGCTCAAGCCGTTCTATTTCTTCGGTCAGCTTTTTGGGAGAGCGGGTTATGATGATGTTTGACGGGATGTTTTTGGTTTTAAGGAACGCGGAAAGATACAGAGTGCCCAGTCGCTCCAGCCAGTCGGATTGCAGGAAAAGCACTCCGGGCATTTTCAATGGGGATGGAGAGTTAAGGTGGCGATTGAGCTTTCCGCCCCGGGCCGGAAAGTATAATACAATTTTTCCTGGCACACCCAACTGACCATGAAAACCCGGGTGATATCCGAGATGTAGCGGGTGGTGATTATGGTCCGGTTGGTCCCGGCCTTGAAAAGGATTTCGGTCCGGAGCGAGGTGTCATTCTGGAACTTGTCGAAATTGCAGTATTTCAGGCTGGCGCCCGGTATTTGCGGGATCAGTTTTTTAATCTGCTCTTCCACCTGGTCCCGGAACTGAAAGTTGACCAGCACCGGTTCCGGAGACGGGATCACCTTGATGAAAATAAATACCTCGGAATAAGGCTCGGTGAATTTCACGCTGAAGTTGGGGTTCGTGTTGTCGATGGCCCAGCCCAAGGGATAGCGGATGGCGAAATTATTCGCCGAGTCTCTATAAACCGGCCCGAGCGAAAAGTTTATTTTGGAATAGTCCCGGGCCGCAAGAGTTTCCCCAAGCTTGTCATTGGGGCCGAATCCGATCTTGTTCGAGATCCGCTCGATCATGAATTTGGCGTAGGCGTTTTCGGGGTCGTAAGAAAGCGCCTTTTGATATTCGGCGAGCGCTTCCCGGTATTTTTTCTGGTCGGAGAAGCGGTCGCCGTTCGAGATAAAGGGGAGCGCGGCGTCGCTCTGGCCGAATGCCTGCCGGCCCGGTGCGAGAAGAAACAAAAGGGCCAGGACCAGCAATACCCGGTTTTTGATTTTATCCTTCACAAAGCTCCTCCAGAAGTTTGCCCGCCCCGCGGATATTCTCGAAGTCCAGGATTTTTTCAGAAACTTTTTTAGCGTTTTTTTCTCCCAGCGCCGGCCCGGCTTCCCTGCGGAATTTTTCCAGGACCAATTTTTTGCGCTCTTCCAGGGGCTGGCCCGGACCGCCGTTGGGAATGTCCTGGCGGTGCGTGAGGCTTTTTCCGTTTTTCAGGCCGACCGTCACCTTGGCGCTGAAGGGCATGGTGAAGTTTTCCAAGTCCGCGTCCGCCAGACTCCAACTCCATTTTTCACCGGGCTCGCGGATCAGCCAGTTGCCCAGACGCATCCTTACCCCGCGTTCCAGGTCGTTGAACAAAGTCGCGCCCTGTTTTTGCAGGAATTTTTTAAGCTCCTGCCATTCCAGCCCCATCCTTCTCCCGTACTGGCGGTTGATGCGGCGCTGGGCCTGGTATAATTTGAGCAGGCTGAGTTCGCGGAACAACTCGGGGATCCTGAGCGCCGGGTTCATCTTCCGCATCATCTCCACGGTCATTTCCAAATTATGCGCGAGCCTGACTTTTCCCGCCAGCTTCATGATCCGGTCCGGGTCCTGCTCCAGGTTTTCCTCCCTTAACTCCGCGCCCGAGAGTTTTCCGTGGATCAGGGCCAAAGCGATGTTCCCGGGTATGGAAAAATTTATGCTCACCGGGTTGAGGGGATCGAAGCTGATGCCGACCTTGCTCAAGTTGTCCATCTCCACGGTGAGCGCGGTGGCTTCTACGATGATCTGATCGATCTGTTCCGCGTCCAGGTCCTCTCCGGCGTCCTTTTTGTATCGGTCGATGATCGCGAACATGGAGTCCACCGCGGTATCGATGTAAGCGCAGCCCGGATAGATTTTGTAGGCGAGCGTGTCGGTGACCCAGGTCTTGCCCAGTCCGGAGACCATCATGGGCAGGGGGTAGTAGGCAAAGTGGTTGAAAAAGCCCTGGTGGTTTTCCAGGATGTCGAGCGCGCCGGTGAACCCTTTTTGGGCGAGAAACGCGGCCTGCATGCCGATCATTGTGGGGGTTGCGCTGGTCAGGAGCTTGGAGTCAGGGCCCATGAACCCGGGGTAGAGCACATAGGTGGGCTGGTAAAAGCTGATCGCCAGGGCCTGGCTGGTCTTTTCCGGGCTTAGGCCGAGCAGCCGGGAGGCCGATGCCGCGGCGCCGATCAGGTGGATGAAAGACCAGCCCTGGCCGTTGTGCGGGCCCAGGAGCACGCTGGCGCCGATCCTGCCCTCGATCTCGTTGGCGATGACCTGCGCGCAGAGCATCTGTTTGGCGTCCGCATCGGAAAACTCGCCGGTCAGGAGCGAAGCTGAGACCGCGGAATGACCGGTATGTCCGAAGAGCAGATAGCAGTCGTAGTCCTGGGCGACGCTCAAGCCCGCCCAGCTGAGCGCCGCCGCGGAAAGCGAGGCTTTCTCTCCGCTCGGGAGCAGGGTGCTTTTTCCCGGCCCGTAAAATTCTTTTGCGGTATCGGTCAGGATTTTCCCGGCCCGGGTCCTGGCCGAGGAATGGATGGCCGCGAGCACGCTCAGGGTCTGGAGCTTGGCCTTTTCGATCACGCGCCCGGGTATCTCATCGAACTTGAGCGCGCACGACCATTCCGCGATCTCCTGGATCAGCGTTTTCGCTTTGACCGGCTTGTTCATGATTTTTCTCAAGCTCCCTTATTTGGCCGGCGCCAAAAATTTGAGCCGGCCGTCTCCTTTTTCCATCACCTGGTCGTTGACCATCACATATTCGGAATCCTTGAAGAAGCCGTTCAGGTCCTTGGAGTTCTTGAACTGCTCCGCCTCCGAGGGCCTCACTCCCCACCCCAGGACCTCCGTGCCCCTATCGGGCTGGACCTGGATGATCCAGAAATCAACCCCGTCCTTGAACGCCGGGTTATCGAGCAGGACCAGGAAGGCGTCGCTCGCCTGCTTGATGGCCTTGTCCAGGCTGTAATCCGGGGAATACGCCACCAGGTTGACGGTGGGCGGTAACAGCTCTTTCCAGATCCTGATCTTGTCGTTGACCAGTCCTGGGAGCGCGGCTTTCAACGGCTCGGGGATCGGATATTCCTCGGCCTTCAAATTCTTGTATTCCGCCTTGGGCGCGTTTTTCTTTTCAGGCTCTTCCTGCTTGGGACGAGCGCAGCCCGTGGCCAGGCCAAAAAAAACCATCAACGCGATCAGAACCGCGAGTTTTTTCATTTCCGCCTCCTTTAGTGCCATTTTATTTTAACTCCAGGAGATTCTCAACCATTTTGACCAGTTTCTTCGCCGAGAAGGGAATGTCCAGAAAAATGTCCCCGCACTGCTCCGCCTGCGCCTGTTTTTTGTCCTGGTCCGAGACCATGCAGATCACCGGGATCATCTGGCTGAACTCCTTGCGCTTCAGCCGCTGATAGACCTCCAGGGCGCTCAGGCGCTCCAGCCGGGAGCAAAGGATGATAAGGTCCGGCCTATAATCCTCGGTCCGCACCAGGCCTTCAAACCCGTCAAGGCAGTTCCAGACTTTGAAGCCCGCGGAGCTGAGCGGGGAACTGACCTCCTCGGCCAGCTTCGGGTCCGGGACCACGGCCAGGATGCCGGCCCGGCGCGACATCCGGTCCGACTTGCGCAAAGCCACGCTCACGGCGTCGCGGGCAAGGGGAATGAACCGGTTTCGGAGCCAGGAGATGATCTTGTCTTTCTCCCTGCTCTCTCCGGCCGCGGCCGCGAAATAGCGGAGCTCGGGAATAAAAAAAATGGTGGCGAAGGTCTCGTCCTTGATCTCGGTGATGTTTTCCTCCAGACCCCGCACCAGCAGCTTGAACCCGGTCTCCAGGCCCGAGACAAAAAGGCTCGCGATCATTTCGGTCTGCGCCCGGGAATGCGGCTCCTGGTAGTAATAGAATTCCTGGTGCCGGATGTCGGTGAGCCGAAACACGAACTTGCCGTCCACTTCGGGCAGGAAGCTGATCACCAGCTTCTTGATCTCTTCCAGGTAGTTATTTTCAAAGTCCTTCCAGACGATCTCCACATTCTCCGCGGGGGGCTTCTGGTCTTTGGAGAGACGGAAGATGCCGGCGCGGAACGCCAGGCAGTTGTAAGCGGCGTGCTTTCCGCGCAGGCTCCGGCAGGCCGCGGCGATGATCTTGCCGTCCCTGAAATAGTAATGTCCCTCCTCACTCAGGTACCGGATCCAGAGGTAGATGGGCATGTTGCTCTTGAGGGTCTGGCTGATCAGCTCGAGGATGCTCTCATCCTCAAGACGGCCCACCAACTCTTCGCGGTCTTTGATCTGGGTGATCCTGACCATCAGGATGCCTCCCCGGAGCTCAGGACTTCCTTGACCTTCTTCACCACATGCTCCGGGATGAACGGCTTTTCGAAAAAGGCCTCCACCCAGACATTGTAAAGGAAAAAGGTGGCCGGGTCTTTTTTCTTGAAGGACAGGATTATGATCTTGATTGCCTCCAGCCGGGGGTTGTTCTTGAGCGACTGCACGAACTTGTAGCAGTCGATCCTGG
>Ga0315287_10006291_pt1 | contig 11791 bp, 9 predicted proteins | sample YL17G11_0_MG_FD_205037 | JGI IMG/M metagenome (GOLD analysis project Ga0315287, IMG submission 205037) | Sediment microbial communities from Yellowstone Lake, YNP, Wyoming, USA - YL17G11_0 | ecosystem: Environmental > Aquatic > Freshwater > Lake > Sediment | place: USA: Wyoming | collected...
CCCATCCTATTGAAAGGGTTATGTGACAAGTGTGCCTTGGGCATAGGGTTTGCATGGAAGAGTTTTAAGTTTCAGGTTTTAGGTTTTAAGTACAGATCCCCGCATTCGCGAGGACAAGGTTCTGGCTTCTGGCTTCTAGATTCTGAATTCTAGGGTTTTTGGCTGACAGCTGATAGCTGACAGCCCTTTTGAGGTTACGACGATGAAATTCGACAAATTCACACTCAAGGTCCAGGAGGCCCTGGCCACTGCACAGCAGATGGCCATGGCCAAGTCCCATACCATGCTGACGCCCCTGCACCTGCTCAGCGCACTGCTATCTGACGATGAGGGCATGGTGCCGCAGGTCCTTCGCAAGATCGGGGCCAATGTTGGTCGTGTCAAGCAGATGACGGACGGGGAGCTCAACCGGCTTGCGCAGGGCACGGCCCCAGGCGGACAGATCATGCCTGACCCAGCCTTCAGCCAGGTGGTGCTCGACGCCCAGAACCGTGCGGACAAGATGGGGGATGAGTATCTCAGCGCAGAGCACCTGCTCCTGGCCCTGGCCTCTGTGGCCAGCGACGCCAAGGAGGTCCTGAGTCTCAACTCCGTCAAGCCTGAGCAGATTGAGGACGCCATGAAGCAGATCCGCGGAGGGGAGAAGGTCACGGACGCCTCGCCTGAGGATAAGTACAAGGCCCTGGAGCGATTCGCCGTAGACCTGGTGGAGATGGCGCGCCAGGGCAAGCTCGATCCGGTAATCGGACGAGACGAGGAGATCAGGCGGTGCATGCAGGTCCTCAACCGCAGGACCAAGAACAATCCCGTGCTGATCGGCGAGCCTGGGGTGGGCAAGACCGCGATCGTGGAAGGGCTGGCCCAACGGATCGTGGCAGGGGACGTGCCGACTGGACTGAAGAACAAGACGGTCATGGCCCTGGATATGGGGGCACTGGTGGCAGGCACCAAGTTTCGGGGCGAGTTCGAGGAGCGGTTCAAGGCCGTGCTCAAGGAAGTGATCCAGTCCGAAGGCCAAGTCATTCTGTTTATCGATGAGCTGCATACCGTGGTGGGCGCAGGCAAGGCGGAGGGGGCAGTGGACGCCGGCAATCTGCTCAAGCCCTCCCTGGCCCGCGGCCAGTTGCGATGCATCGGAGCAACCACAATCGACGAGTACCGCAAGCACCTAGAGAAGGACGCGGCACTGGAACGGAGGTTTCAGCCGATCGTGGTCGATCCCCCCAGCGTGGAGGAGACCATCGCGATCCTGCGGGGTCTCAAGGACCGGTACGACACCCACCACGGAGTTCGAATCGCAGACGCGGCCCTGGTGGCTGCAGCGACCTTGTCGAATCGATACATCACCGATCGATGGTTACCGGACAAGGCGATCGACCTGGTGGATGAGGCGGCCTCCAAGCTGCGGATCGAAAACGACTCCCTGCCTGCGGAGCTGGACACCATCCGCCGAAAGATCGTGCAACTCCAGATCGAACGCGAGGCATTGAAGAAGGAGGCGGACCCGGCCAGCCAGGAGCGACTCCAAAAGGCCGAACGCCAGTTGGAGAAGCTCCAACAACAAGACAAGAAACTTAGTGCCCAGTGGGAAGCCGAGAAGGGCCAGATCGATCTGATGAAAGACCTGAAGCGGAGGATCGAGGAGGCACAAACCCAGTTTGACCAGGCCCAACGCCAGGGCCAGCTCGAGACCGCTGCCCGTCTGAAGTACGACACGCTGGCGAACCTGACCAAGGAACTGCGGGCCAAAGAGGAGGAACTGGCCAAGTCCGACCGCGCCGCCATGGTGCGAAACGAGGTGACCGAGGAGCACATCGCGGCCGTGGTGGCCAAGTGGACCGGCATCCCGGTGTCACGGCTGCTGAGCGGCGAACGGCAGAGGTTGCTGGCCATTGAAGAGAGCCTCCGCAAGCGGGTAGTGGGCCAGGACGAGGCGGTCACTGCACTGGGCAACGCGGTCCGCAGGAGCAGGGCCGGGCTGTCGGACCCGCACAGGCCCATCGGGGTGTTCCTGTTCCTTGGGCCTACCGGGGTGGGCAAGACGGAGCTGACCAAGGCCCTGGCCGAGTTCCTGTTCAGCGACGAGCGGGCCCTGGTTAGGATCGACATGAGCGAGTTCATGGAGCCCCACTCCGTGGCCCGGTTGATCGGAGCGCCTCCCGGGTACGTGGGCTATGAGGAAGGGGGGCGTCTGACCGAGGCGATCCGCCGCAAGCCCTACTCGGTGGTCCTGCTGGACGAGGTGGAGAAGGCCCATCCGGACGTGTTCAATGTGCTGCTCCAGGTCTTTGACGACGGTCGCCTGACCGACGGCAAGGGCCGGACCGTGGACTTCAAGAATACCGTGATCATCATGACCAGCAATATTGCCGGTCAGCAGATCCAGCAGATCCGTGAAGACGCAGGCTCGGAGTGGGAGATCGAGGCCCACGTCAAGGATGTCTTGAAGACCTTCTTCAAGCCCGAGTTCATGAACCGGATCGACGAGGTCATCGTCTTCCACGGCCTCACCAAGGAGGACCTGAAGAAGATCGTGGACATCCAACTGAGGTATCTATCCGACCGGCTCAAGGATCGTCAGATGAAGCTCGAGTTTACGGACAAGGCCCGCGACTTGGTCATGGAGGAAGGCTATGATCCGGCCTTTGGCGCACGGCCCTTGAAACGGACGATCCAGCAACGTATAGAGAATCCCCTGGCTTCGGAGATCCTGGCCGGCCGGTTCGCGGACGGCGATGGCATCCGCGTGGATGCCCACGGCCACAAGTTCACCTTTGAAAAGGTGGCGGCCTCATGATCCATGTCCGCCAGGCCGAAGCGTCCGATCGGGATACCATCGTAGAGTTCCAGGTCAGGCTTGCCAGGGAGTCAGAGGGACTCGACCTTGACCGGGCCAAGGTCACACAGGGCGTCCAGGCGGTGTTCGATCGTCCTAACCTGGGCATGTATTGGGTGGCCCAGTCGGGTGATCTGGTAGTGGCGTGCCTCCTGACCATACCGGAGTGGAGCGACTGGCGGAACGGCACCGTGGTCTGGATACACTCCCTGTACGTCCTTCCCGAGTTCAGACACAAAGGCATATTCCGGGCGATGATAGAGAACCTTAGGAGCCAGGTCCGAGCATCCAAGGACCTGATCGGCCTGCGCCTGTATGTAGAAAAACGTAATACCGCAGCCCAACAGGTATACAAGCGACTCGGCATGGACAGCCAGCACTACGATCTCTTCGAGTGGCTAAAAAATGCACCATGTCGTTGACAAAGGAGCGGGGCCAGCCTACTATATGACCTCCAATGTGTCATTATATCGTCTTGGTTAAGCAGGTTCCTGACGTCAGTCAGGTCACGGATCAGGCCTTTGATCCACAGACAGGCAATCTCGTACGGAGCCGCCTGCCGAACGTCATTAATGAGCTGGATGCCCAGGCCCTGGCGTTTGCCCATAACATGCGAAGGCTCGGCAACGATCCGGAGGCCAAGGTGGTGGCCTTGACGATGGGCCCGCCCATGGCGGAGGAGGTCCTTCGGTACAGTTTGGCCCGATGTGCCGACGCAGTGGTGCTGCTGACTGACAAGGCCCTGGGTGGCGCGGACACCGTTGCCACAGCCAATCCCCTGGCCTTTGCCGTGCGCAAGATCGCCCGGGAATTGCTCGGCGGAACCGAAGACTACATCATTGTCTCGGGTATGCAATCGGTGGACGGCGACACTGCTCAGGTGCCTCCGCAATTGGCGGAGGAGTTGGGCCTGTCGTGTATCGCATACGTCACGGATGTCCGATGCACGGGCGGGCGGTTTGAGTTCACGCGGATCATCAGCGGCGGTACTCAGGCGGTTGCCTGCAAACGACTGCCTGTGGTCGTCACCGTGGCCAAGTATCCTCACCTTTTGTTTTCCGGATTCGCCTCCACCCGCTGGGCCAACCACGCCGACGTGATTCGCTGGGGGGCCGAGGACATCAAGGCCGATCTGATCGGGGTCAAGGGATCCAAGACTACGGTGATACGGGTCTGGCCTCCTGCTCCGACCGCGCGTAAGTGCGTCCGTCTGGCGACAGCCGCACAATTGGCCCAGGTCTTGATCGATTGTCTTAGGAAGGATTTGGCACGCGAGGATCAGGCTGTCACTGACGGTTATGTCTTGCCGGCTCGGCGAGCGAGTCGGTTCGATCGGCGGTTTGAGGCAACGGAGCGAGAACAGCAAGATTATCAGTTTCTGACCGAGAAGCTGGCCGAGTTCGGGGCAACCGATCCTGAACAAGTCGATCCGGCCGTGGTTGAGAAGATCGTGCAGGCCTCTCATACCCGACTGGCGGCCAACGCAGTCCAGGAGATGGTGCAGGGGTATAGGGCCACCCAGCCTGCATTCGCAGGCCAGGTGTGGGTCATAGCCGAATACGACGGTCGAGCAATCCACCCAGCCACGTTTGAACTGATCGGCAAGGCCCGTCACCTGGCCGACGGTATCGATACCCAGGTGGGCGTGTGCCTGGCAGGGGCTGGCCTGAAGGGACTGTCCGACAGTCTGATCGCCGCCGGTGCGGACGAGGTCTATCTGATCGACGATCCTATCCTGGCGGTCTTTGATCCAATCGCCTATCGCAAGGCGATTGCCGAGACCGTTGCCGCCTACTGGCCGCAGATCGTCTTGTTTGCCGCTACTCCACAGGGAAGGGTCCTAGCGCCGATGATCTCGTATCGCCTGAGCTGCGGCCTGACCGCGGACTGTACAGGCCTCGACATCCGCGATATCTCTCGAAAGGGCGAGGTGGGGCTGCTCCTTCAGACCAGGCCTGCCCTGGGCGGTAACGTGATGGCCACGATCCGCACCAAGAATTCGCGATGCCAGATGGCCACGATCCGGCCTGGGGTCATGACGCGGTTGCCTTCAGACCCGACTAGGAAGGGCCGTGTGACGGCTCGCCAGGTCAAACTCACAGAGCAGGACCTCAGTTGGGAGATCCTTCGCACAGAACGAGCCTCAGCAGAGGTGGACTTTGGCGTGGACGTGATCGTCAGCGGGGGCCGCGGCATGCAGAACCAGGCCGCTTACCAGCAGATGATCAGCGATCTGTGCCGATCGGTAGAAGGCTGCTTGCATACCCGCGTGCAGAAGGGGGCATCGCGGTCTGCGGTCGAGAGGGGCTTTACGGATCGCGCGTATCAGGTCGGCCAGACCGGCACGTCGGTGGCGCCCCAGGTGTATCTGGCCCTTGGGATCTCCGGCGCGATCCAACACATGATCGGTGTGTCCAAGGCGCAGAGCATTGTGGCGATAAACAGCGATCCGCATGCCCCGATCTTCAAGCAGGCCGACTATTATCTGGTGGCAACCGTGGAACAGGCGGTGCCGTCGTTGATCTCCGCCTTGAAGGACTGCGCAACGGGGGGCAAGGCGTGACTGACAAGCGAGCCTACAACTCGGTGACCGTCTTGGTGGTAGGCGCTGGGCCGGCCGGCCTGGCCGCGGCCATCAAGTTGAAAACACTCAAGCCCGACTTGGACGTATGTGTAATCGACAAGGCCGCAGGCCTGGGCCATCACAACCTGTCCGGCGCTGTCCTGGAACCGGAACCCCTGTTTTCGTTGCTGGACTCCGCAGCCCCGGGCTGGCAGCAGACGGACATGGCCAAAGAGGTCCTGGCCAACCGTATCGATCGCGATGACATCCTGTTCCTGCCAAACGAAAAGCGGGCATTCAATATCCTGTGGGCCATCAAGATGGCCCGGGTGTTCCGCCTGGGGTTTGGCCAGATGCAGCACGGCGGCGACTATTCGGTGTCCGTCAGTCGGCTTGTCAAGTGGATGGGCCAGGTCGCGACAGGTCTGGGTGTGGAGATACTCACAGGGTTTGCCGCCCAAGAGATCGTGTACGATCCGAAGGCCGGCACTGTCACAGGCGTCAAGCTGGTCGATCAAGGTCAGGATAAGGAAGGTCACCCCCAACCTAATTTTCTTGGGGGCGAGACGATCCAGGCCCGTGTGGTCGTGCTGGCGGAGGGCTGTGACGGCCTGTTGACCGAGCAGCTCGTCAATAAGGCTTGTCTGCGGCGAAGATCGCCCCAGCTCTATTCGGTGGGCGTGAAGGAATTGATTAAGGTCACGCCCGATCAGTATCACCGATTTGGACCGGGACGGGTCGTTCACGCGATGGGCTATCCCATCTGGACGCCGCTACGCGGACCGGGTATGTTCGGTGGGGGGATTGTCTACGCCGGACCGCCGGATCACCTGGTTGTAGGCATGATCGTTGGAGCGGACTGGACTTACTGCAACTTCTGTCCCCAGGACGCCCTGATTAACTTCAAGGGTCACCGATTCGTCCACGGCTTCCTTGAGGGAGGGCAGGTAGTCGAGGCCGGGGCCAAGATGATTCCTGAGGGCGGTTTGTATGCCATACCTCGCGATCCACGGACCGGCAGCATCGGCACTGGCAATTGCGTGATCCTGGGCGATGGCGCCGGTTTTGTGAACATGCTTAAGATCAAGGGACTGCAAAACGCCGTGGCCTCTGGTATCCTTGCAGGCCAGGGCATAGTCGAGGGATTGTCCGGGCCACAGACCGTGGCGTCACGCTACACGGAATTGATCGAACAATCGCCGGTTGCTGCAGAGATGAGGTCTGCCCGGAACTTCAGACAGACCGTGGCCAGGTGGGGACCCTTGATCGGCATGCCGCTGTCGGTCCTGGGTGGGCTTGGGCCGCGATGGTCCGTGGAGGAGGACTACAAGGCCATGCGGCGGGCTACGTACCGGTTGCGCCCCGATCGGGCGTTCGATAAGGACCAATTCGTCGCCATGGCCTTGTCTTCCCACCGGGAGGAACAGCCGAATCACCTCCACATCCAGGACGCCCGCATCTGCCGGGAGCGTTGTCAGCCCTACTTCGATGCCCCCTGCGTGGTGTTCTGTCCGGCCGGCGTCTATGAGACCATAGACGGCGAGGTCCGAGCGGCCAATCCCTCCAATTGTCTGCACTGCAAGACCTGCCAGCGAAAATGCCCCTTTGATAACATCCGCTGGACAGTGCCCGAAGGCGGAGGGGGCCCTCGGTACAAACGGATGTAGCCCGTGCATGTTCTTTTGCCTTTCGTGTTTGCCTGCCTGCCTACCTATCTAATCTATCTTGCTGCTATTGACAGGTCCTATAAGGGCATTTCTATCTTTGGGTGAAAAAAGTGTAGATTTGTGTTGACGATGTGGGTGAAAGTGGAAATAATACCCACCTGATTGGTAGACAGGTGGAAGACTTTCCATGTTATTGCTAACAGGTGAATATCAGCATGTGGTGGACGAGAAGGGCAGGGTACTGGTCTCCAACAAGCTCCGCAACCAGATCGACTCCAATGAACACGGCAGCAACTTCTACCTGGTTCTCGGCGCCAATGGCATCTTGTGCCTATATCCGGAGAAGTACTTCGAGCGCATATCATCGTCCATTGCTCCGAACTCCACGGCCCCCGACGAGGCGGTCGCCTTCGAACGATTGAGCTTCGCTTTGGCCGGCAAGGTCGAATTGGATGGCCAAGGCCGGTTATTGCTGAACGAGCGTCTGCGAAGGCGTGCCGGCCTGAAGGATCGTATCACGCTGGTTGGGATCAGAGACCACATCGAGTTGTGGAACGACGAGGATTGGGAGCAATACGTGGCAGATAACATGGCCCAGTATCAGAAACAGATGGCCCAGGCGCGGCGATATGTCCTGCAGAAGCAGGATGAGACCGCGTGACATGGACGGCTGACATGGAGGTGCAATGGTTGGGATGGAGTTGGATCTATGGCAGGTCGTGAGCAAGGGCTTGTCGGGGGGGCGTCCGGCGGATGAACAGACCTTGACGTCTTTGGCGATCCTTGGAGAGCGGCTGGAACGGCTCAAAAGAGTTCACCCGGCACTGTCGGCTGTGGAGTTCTCTCCGCATGTCAGGGAATTGAGCAGGCGTGCCGGCGCTGTGGCCGTAGGTTGACCCGGAACGGATCGCCAAGGCATGGCGGTGGGTGGTTCTACCCTTGAGCATATTCCGGTGCTGGCCGAGGCCCTGGTGCAGTGGGTGAACCTGCCGCCCGATGGCGTGATGGTTGATACGACGGTCGGACAAGGGGGCCACAGCCGGCTGTTGGGGAGCAAGTTGGGTCCAAAAGGGACCCTGGTAGGTCTGGATGTGGACGAACAGGCCATTGAGGCCGCAACAAAGAAGCTGCAGGATCTGGCCTGCAAGGTGATCCTGATGCGTGGAAATTTCGCCCAGATTGGGCATTGGGTCGGGCAGAATGGGATTGAGAAGGTGGACCTGATCTTGGCCGATCTGGGGTTGTCGTCGATGCAATTGGCGGACAGAGAGATGGGGCTGAGTTTCCAGTCGGATATGCCGCTGGACATGCGAATGGACAGGAGTTTAGGGCCTACGGCAGCCGATATCGTCAACAACTCCGGCGAGAAGGCCCTGGCCGATCTGATCTATCAATACGGGGAAGATCGGGCCTCCCGACGTATCGCCCGGTTCATCGTGCAGCGGCGAACGGAACAGCCTATCACCACGACCGGGCAATTGGCGTCTGTGGTATGCAGTGCGTTGTACAGACCCGGACGCAGGCGGAGAGACCGAATCCATCCTGCCACCCGGACGTTTCAGGCCCTGCGTATCGCGGTAAATCACGAGTTGGATAACCTAGGACAATTACTCGATCAGTCGCCCAATTTGCTGCGAAGCAGGGGACAAATAGCCATCATCAGTTTTCATAGTCTCGAAGATCGGCAGGTAAAGACCAATTTCAGGGCCAATTACGACGCTGGCCTTTATGCGGTCTTGACAAAGAAGCCTGTTGTTCCGACCTCGCAAGAGGTCGGAGTCAACCCTCGGGCCAGGAGTGCCAAGCTGAGGATCGCACAAAAGACGTAAGACCCGGATCAAGGGATGCATCTGGGTTCGGTACGAACAGACAATGGAAAAAAATGGAGGTACACTGGAATGACTAGGGACACGAAGATCGGGCTGCTGTTGGGGTTGGTATTCATCTTTATCATTGCCTTCCTGATCAACGGCCTGCCTCGTCTACGAGGCCGGGGCCAGGGCACTGACACCAGGATGACCAGGATCCAAAGCAGCTCCCCGGGACCGGGCCTGGCGGCCAAGGAGAGACTGGTGCGTGAGATGGCCGAACAGTCGCCGGGCATGCCTGGTTCTCCCTACACCAGAGTCATGCCGGTGGGACTCAATCCGCAGGGTCTTCCGGGCAGTACTGAGATACGTTCGACTATGCCCCTGCCCGGGACCGTGGAGTCGCAGAGCAGCGTGGCATCGTCCGGGAGCAATCCCGTACCTACCGGGGCGGTCCCGTCGGGCCAGCCACAGCTTAATGGCGAGCTTGGATCGGCCGGTCCTGTGACGCCGAGCAACGGCGTATTCCCTGCGGCTGCGAATACGGTGGTTCCGGTCAGGAGTCTTGCGCCTGCGTCGCAGACCACTGGCAGTGTTGGGGCGCTGAGCCCTGCAGCTTCTACGCTGCCTTCACCTTCGGCCACGGGTGTCTTGGCTCCAAGTCCTGTGTTCGTGGGAGGTCCGCAGGCTGTGGGCTTCTCACAGCCGGCAGCGCCGGCAACGACACGGGTAGGTCCCAGTGAATGGCCCAAGACCTACGTCGTCAAGGAAGGCGACTCCCTGGAGGCGATTGCCAAGCAGATGTATGGGGCCCCCGAAGGTGTCAAACCGGCCAGCATCAAGCGTATCTTCGAGGCAAACAAAAGTCTGCTCAAATCCCCGGATCACTTGAGCATTGGGCAGAAGCTGACGATCCCTGCCCCGGCAGGCGCAAGCACGGCCATCGCCTCTATTGCCCGCCTAGGCGGCGCTGCGACAAAGTCTGCTGTTGGGGCTCCAGCCGATTCACAGGGCCAGCGATGGTACGTTGTGCAGGCAGGGGACAGCCTCTGGAAGATCGCCACTGCCCAATTGGGCAAGGACACTCGCTACAAGGAAATACTCAAACTCAATGCCGACGTGCTGAAGAACAATGAGGACAACCTGGAGCTTGGCATGAAGCTGCGTTTGCCCGCCAAGTAGTCAGGCGCCCCATAAGACGCTGGGGTGGCCCTGCAGAAGGGCCGTGGCCGGAGACCGTGACGTGAAGAGGGGATCGTGGTTCGTGTTCCTGGTGCTTTACTTTGTGGCGGTCATGATTATGGTGGTCTTCCTGCGGGACACCAACAACCACCTGTTCTATACCCTGCAGGCCTACCAGACCGACCAGGCCCGGCTCAAGCAGGAACTCTGGCAAAAGCAGCTCAAACTGGAGGGCCTGACGCGTCCGGACATGGTGATGCGTCTGGTGACCGTCCCCAAGGTCGATCGTGCCCGTCGCAGGTAGGCGAGTCTGCAGAACCTGGCCAAGGAGGTTTGATTCAGTTGGAGGGTGCAGTTTGAAGCGGTGTCACCTGGTCATCGCGTTGTTTTGGATCGTGATTGCGGCCTTTGGGGCGCTGGGGGGGCGGTGTCTGTACCTTCAGACCTTCCGTCACGCCTATTACACCGAGAGAAGCCTAAAGCAACAGCGATCGCGCCTGTCCCAGAAGGCCTGCCGCGGGCCGATTCTCGACAGCCGCGGACGTCTGCTTGCGGCCAGCAACGCCGTTCGAACGATCTTTGTGGAACCCAGGCTAGTCACTGACCCCAGAGACACGGCCAGCCGTCTGAGCAAGGCGATCCATATGGACGGCCCTGAGATCTGCAGGCTCATCATGGAGGGCAGGAATCCCGGTTTCGTGCAGATCAAGTCCGGTGCGGTGCTGACCGAGTGCTTGGCGGCCCGCAAGATTCGCGGCGTCGGTGTGCAGCACGACTGGATTCGTTACTACCCGATGGGGCCCCTCACTGCGCATGCAGTGGGATTTACCAGCACCGACGGTGTGGGCCTGGGTGGAGTCGAGTTGGCCTTTGAAAAGGCGCTATCAGGTACTGGCCACGAAGATATGTTTCTGGCCGATGTCGAGCGTCGGCCCATCCGGTTCCTCGACGAACAGGGGCTGCCGGGAGCGAGCGAGGAGGATCTCTCCGGCTGCGGCGTCATCCTGACGTTGGATACCACAATCCAGCAGTTTGCCAGGGAGGAACTGCTGGCCCAGTACAAGGACTTTCAGGCGGAGTCGGCGATTGCCGTGGTGGCCGATCCCAAGACCGGAGCGATCCTGGGCATGGTATCGTTGCCGGACTTTGATCCGGCCCAGGCCAGGACCTCGGACCCCGACACGTTCTGCAACCACGTCATCTCCGATCAATATGAGCCGGGCAGTGTATTCAAGCCCGTGGTGGTGGCCGTAGCCCTGGACTCCGGCGTGATCAACACGGAGGAGAAGATCGATTGTGAGGATGGGGTGTACAAGGGCAAGGGTTTTGGAATCATAACGGAGTACTCCAACCACCGGTATGGACAGATGACGGCCAGGGGCATACTGGTGGAGTCCAGCAACATCGGTATGGCCAAGATCGGCCAGCGCATGGGGTCAGCCAGGCTTTACCACGGCCTGAGGCTCTTTGGCTTCGGGAGGGACACGGCCCTGGGACTGCCGGGCGAGGCGGATGGGCTGCTGCGGCCGCTGAAGGGATGGACCGGATACAGTATCACACGTGTCCCCTTTGGGCAGGAGCTCTCCGTGACGGCCATGCAGTTGGTCAAGGCCTTTTGCATCCTGGCCAATGACGGACGTCTGGTTCGGCCCCACCTGGTCAAGGCGGTGGTGGATGCCTCAGGCCGACCGGACATCCGCGAGTTCTCCCTGGCCATGGCGGGCCAGGTGGGCTA
>Ga0315287_10006292_pt1 | contig 11789 bp, 10 predicted proteins | sample YL17G11_0_MG_FD_205037 | JGI IMG/M metagenome (GOLD analysis project Ga0315287, IMG submission 205037) | Sediment microbial communities from Yellowstone Lake, YNP, Wyoming, USA - YL17G11_0 | ecosystem: Environmental > Aquatic > Freshwater > Lake > Sediment | place: USA: Wyoming | collected...
TTCCCCCGGCGCTCGAGTTCGACCAGCGCCCGGTGGCCGGCGTTGGGCTGGGCCGCCCAGGCCGCCGAGTCCAAGCGGTTGCGCCACGCCCGCTTCCGGGCCTCGGGATCGGCCAGGTAGTGCTGCAAGGTGGCCGTCCTCTCCGCCCCGGGGTTCTTGGTCCAGACCCCGTTGGGGCCCCGGAAGTCGGGGATGCCGCTGTCGGTGGAGATGCCGGCTCCGGTGAGCACGGCGATGGCCTCGGCGGCTTCGACCAGGCGGCGGGCGTCCTCGACGGCGCTCATGGTGTCGCCAGCTTACGGACACCCGACCAGCCGAGGACCCGCTCCCCGAGGCGCTCGATGCGGAAGAACGGGGCGAAGGCGATGAGGCTGAGCGGGTACGGGAACGCGATCCACATGAGGGCCACGATCCCCACGTGGAAGGCCCAGGCCGCCCCGGACCACCACGCCGCCCAGCGTCGACCGAGGAGGGCGACCGGCGCACCCAGCTCGACCACGAGGGTGAGCGCGCCCATCGGGCGGAACAACCACGGGTGACCGGCGAAGGCCGCGGCCAACGGTGAGTAGTCGTCGCCCAGGACCTTCTTGCGGGCGTTGTCGAAGGCGATCTGGTGCAGGAGTGTGTCGCCGCTGAGCCAGTCGCCGCCGGCGTAGCGGACCTTGGCGATCCCGGTCACCACGTAGGTGAGGACCGTGACCACGGCGGCGAGGCGGAGCGGGAAGCCGAAGCGCACGTCGTCGGAGGGCTCGGTCTTGTCGCGGGCGTCGAGGCTCCAGGCGGCGGCCGACGGGGCCAGCCCGACGATGAACACGTGCAGCACCACGAGGTTGTCGGTGTGGAACAGGTGGCCCCACGCGTTGCGGTAGCTCATGACCGCGAGCAGGCCCACGGCGAACGCCGGCCCCGTCCACCGGAACCGCCAACCCGCCGTGTAGGCGATCCCCGTGACGATGGCCAGGCCGAGGATGACGACGGCGACCCCCTGGGCGGGCGGATCGCCCAGCGGCCGGAGGGCCAGCGGCGGGACCCAGCGGGAGGCGTGCAGGCGGGTCAGGTCGAGGAAGTAGGGGATGCGGCCGACCAGGTAGACCAGGGCGAACCCACCGGTCAGTAGCCGGAACGTGGCCAGGCGCCGGGCCGGCGCGACCTGGTTCACGGAGCCTCGCAGCGCTCGTGCACGGTCACCGCCACCGGCGGGACCCCGTCCTGCAGGAGGGCGACGGCGTCGTGGCGCTCGGTGACGATCTCGACCGAGCCGGGGCCGTCGACCCGCCCGGCGATCTCGGCGCAGAGGCGGGCGAGGGACACGTCGCCGTCGGCGATGGCCCGGCTCACCGTGACCGCGGCGCTGACGATCTCCTCCGTGCCGCCGACGATCTCGGGCGACAGGCGTCGGCGGCCGTCGGCGTCGACCAGGACCGCGGTGTCGATGTCGACGACCCGGTCCCGCTCGGCGGTGAACATCGGGTAGGTCGAGATCGGGAAGTCGTCGCCCGGATCCGCCAGGAGCGCCGGGGCGATCACGACAAGGCCCACGACCACCGTCACCACCCACCGCCCCCGGTTCGTCACGACCCCCGCAGCGTAGGACGCGCTCCGGCGGGCGAACGCCGCGGTCAGCGGCCCCTCGCGACACCGGGAACCGCTCCTGGCGGCCTGGCGGTGACCAAGGGTGGGCGACCGGGGCCTCAACCAGGACCTGCCGGTCAGTAGCGTCATGGCTGGTGGGGACGACGGTGCGGGGGCGGGTGGGGGCGGGGCTGCTGGCCTGGGTCGCGGGGTTGGCGGTGGTGGTCGCCGCGGCCCAGCCGGAGTCGTGTCCCACCGTGTCGGCCGACGAGGCTCGGGCGGCCGCCCAGGCCGGCGTGGACTGGATCGGCGACAACCAGGCCGCCGACGGGCACTTCCTGTACCGCTACGACCGGGTCGAGCACGAGGTGCAGCCCGGGTACAACTACGTCCGCCACGCCGGGATGCTGCTGGCCCTCGAGCAGGGGGCCGCGGCCGGCCTCGAAGGGGCGGCCGAGACCGCGGCCCGGGGCTTCGCGTTCGTCGAGGACCACCTCACCGACCTCCCCGACGGGCGCACCGCGTTCACCGCGGACACCGGCGGCACCGGGCTGCTCGTCGCCGCCCTCGTCGAGCACCGCCGCCTTACCGGTGACCATTCCCAGGACGAGCTTCTGACCGACCTCGGCCGGTTCCTCGAGACCACGGTGACCGACGAGGGAGCGATCGTCGCCCTCTGGGACCTCGCCGCCGACGCGCCGGTCGCCGGTACCCGCTCGCCGTTCTTCACCGGCGAGATCCTCTGGGCCCTCGCCCGGCTCCACGCCGAGTTCCCCGGCGAGGGCTGGGACGTCCCGGCCCGACGCGTCTCGACCTACCTGGCCACCGAGCGGGACGACGCCGAGCGCCGCCTCCCCCCGGTCTCGGACCACTGGGGCGCCTACGGCTGGGACGAGATCGCGGCCTGGCCCGCCCGGCTGACCGAGGACGAGCTGGCCTACGCCCGACGTCAGGCCGCGCTGTTCGGCCTCCAGGTCCGCTACGAGTCCCAGCGTCGGGCCTCGGGCCTGGTCCACCTGACCCGGGGCCCGCTCGCCCCGCCCGCCGGGCTGGGGACGATCGGCGAGGGCCTGGGCGGCATCCGTCGCCTGGCCGAGCGGGAGCCCCGGCTCGAGGTGGACCGTGACGACGTCGACGAGCGCCTGGCCTGTGTCGCCGGGATGCTGGTGGCCCGCCAGACCCAGAGTGACGACGCCCGCCTCGACGGGGCCTGGTTCCGCGGGGCCGTGACCCAGATCGACGACCAGCAGCACGCCGTGTCCGCCCTGCTCGCCGCCCTTCCGGTCCTGGAGGACCCATGACCCTGCCCCTGTTCGTCCTCGCCGCCGTGTGTGCCGTCAACGGCCCCCGGTGCCGAACGGTGGCCCCGGCCTCCGGCGCGCCCGGGTCGATCCCGCCACCGAACCTGGCCGGCCTGGGCGCCGGACTCACCCTCCTGGGCCTGGCCCCGATGGCCCTGTTCGCCGACCCGCTGCTCGACGCTGTCGGGATCAGCGCGGCCACCGCCCGACTGGCCACGGGCCTGCTCCTGCTGGCCACGGGGCTCCTGAACTTCGGCTGGCCGACCCCCGAGCCGGAGCCGGCGCTGCCCGACTGGCGGGCGGCTCTGGTCCCGATCGCCTTCCCGACCCTGCTGACGCCGGGCCTCGCCCTGCTGACCGTGAGCGCCTCGGTCGATCGTTCCTCACCGACGGCCCTGGTCGTCCTGGCCCTCGCCCTGGCCACACTGCCCGCCGTGGTGGCCCTGCCCCCCGGCGGCCGCGCCCGGTCCCGAGTGCTCGACGGGTTGGGCCGGCTCCTCTCCGGCCTGCTGGTGCTGGCCGGCTTCGGCCTCCTGATGGACGGCGTGTTCGACATCTGAGCGCATGAAATACTGTGATTGACTGAAACAACATCTTATGCTCTACTCGGGGGCATGGAGATCACCGCCGTCCTGCACCTGCGCCCCTGGGCCGACACGGTCATCGACCGGGTCGGCCACGACGCCCGGTCCCGCTACGTCGAGCAGTTCTGGCTCGGCATCCTCGGCCCGTCGACGACGTGGTTCCTCCGCCTGGTCGCCCATCGCCTCGACCGGGAGCCCGAGGGCTTCGACCTCGACGTCCGGGCCACGGCCCGCACGCTCGGCCTCGGCGCCCCCGAGGGCCGGCACTCCCCCATCCACCGGGCCCTGGAGCGGACCGTCCGGTTCGGCCTCGCCCGCAACGTCGGCCATGACGGCCTGGATGTCCGCCGACGCCTGCCGCCCCTGAACCGGGGCCAGGTGGCCCACCTCCCCGAGAACCTGCGGTCGGCGCACCGCGACTGGCAGGAGCAGCTCCTGGTCACCGACCGCTTCGAGGAGACCCGACGCCGGGCCCGCCGTCTGGCCCTCAGCCTGTTCGAGACCGGCCAGGACCCCGACGGCGTCGAGCGGGAGCTGCACCGCTGGCAGTACCACCCCGCCCTGGCCAGCGCCGCCACCGCGTGGGCCCTCGACCGCCACCGCCAAGCCGCCGCCGCCCAGACCCCCGAGGGCCATCCCCTCGACGCCGGCTGACGAGGGCCGCGACGGAGAGGTCGAGCTCCCGGCCGCTCCCGAGGACGGTCGTGACCGTCGCCAGGGCCGGGCCGGCCTTTCCGCACTACGGTCTCGCCGGTGCGGGTCGTTGGGGCCCGCGAATCGCTAGGGGGAACGATGGCCTACATCTCGTTTGCATTGACCCGGCCGGTGCCCGGTGAGTGGCAGGGCCTGAGCCAGGAGGAGAACGACGCCAAGACCGCGACGATTCTCGACGCGATCGCGAAGAACAACGGGGACATCAAGGTCACGGCCTTTTCCGCGGACCACATGGCGCTCGTATCGGTCATCGAGTACCCCGACGAGATGTCCGGTCGACGGGCCGTGGCCGACATCCTCGCGCTCGGCACCCTGGAGTTCGTGAGCCACCACTGCCTCTGGGACCTGGGCGAGTGGACGACGATGCTCCGCGACGCGGCGGGCGGCTGATCGAGAAGGGTCTCATCGGTCCGGCCCGCGGTCGGATCCCCCGCGCCTCGGCGCCCGATGACCGGCGCCGGGGGTCGGCTAGTCCGACCAGGTGCTCAGCAGCTCGAGGAGGGTGCGGACGCCGAAGCCGGTGGCGTGCTTGGGGTTCTCGCCGTCGGTGTCCTCGAGCCAGGCCGGGCCGGCGATGTCGAGATGGGCCCAGGGGATGTCCTCGCCCACGAAGTGCTGGAGGAACAGGCCGGCGGCCAGCGCCCCGCCGTAGCGGTCGCCCATGTTCTTGATGTCGGCCACCGGGGACTCGATGGCCTTCTCCATGTCGGCGGGCAGCGGCAGGCGCCACACCCGCTCACCCGCCCCCTCGGCCGCGTCGGCGACCTTGGCCGCGAGGGCGTCGTCGTTGCTCATCAGGCCGGCGATGCGGGGGCCGAGGGCGACCATGCAGGCCCCGGTCAGGGTGGCCAGGTCGATGATGGCGTCGGGCGCCTCCTTGGACGCCTCGGCCAAGCCGTCGGCCAGGATCAGCCGGCCCTCGGCGTCGGTGTTGACCACCTCGACCGTGGTGCCGTTGCTGATCGTGAGCACGTCGCCGGGTCGGGTGGCGTCGGGGCCGAGCATGTTGTCGGTGGCGGGCACCAGGCCCGTCACCTTCACCCCCGGCGCCAGCCCCGCCATGGCGGACATGGCGGCGATCACCGCGGCACCACCGCCCATGTCCCCGGCCATGCCGTACATGCCCTCGGCGGTCTTGATCGACAGGCCGCCGGCGTCGAACGTGATGCCCTTGCCCACCAGCACGACGTGGGCGGTCGCCCCGTCGGGGGCATGGGTCATGCGGATGAACCGGGGCTCGTGGAAGGAGCCGCGGTTGACGCCGAGCAGCCCGCCGAACCCGGCGGCCTCGATGGCGGCCTTGTCCATGACGTCCACCGTGAGCCCGTTGGCCTCCCCGAGCTCCACGGCCCGGTCCGCCAGCACCGGCGGGGTGAGCGAGCCGCCCGGCTCGTTGACCAGGTCCCGGGCCACGTTGACGGCCTCGGCCACGAGGGCGCCCCGGTCCAGGCCGTCGGTCACGCCGTCGGCCCCGCTCAGGACCGTGACCGTCTCGAGCACGTGGGGCTCGAACTCGGACTTGTACTCGCCGAAGCAGTAGGCGCCAAGAGCGAAACCCTCGGCCAGGGCCTGCGCCCCACCGGCATCCTCGGCCCTGGCGTCGGCCAGCAGCGTGGTGGCCGCCGAACGGTGATGGCTCAGGGCCCGGGCGGCGGCGGCGGCGGCGCGTCGGAGCTCCGGGGCGTCGACGCCATCCGCGCCCAGCCCGACCAGGAGCCGGGAGCCCCCACCGTCCCGGGGGACCAGGACCGTCGAGCCCAGGTCGGCCTTGAAGCCGCGGGCGGCCAAGTGGTCGCCCAAGCCGTCGGGGGCCTCGGCCACACCGTCCGCGGTCACCCCGCTGACCAGCACCTCGGCATCACCGGCGTCGTCCGCCACGGAGAACTCGATCATTCCTTCACCGACCTCGTCGTCAGGGACTCGCCTTCCTCCCAGCGGGCGAGGGTCCACAGCAGGTCACTCAAACGATTCAGGTAGGGCACGGACCAGGAGGCCGGGCCCCGCTCGGCCGCCACAGCGGCCCGTTCGGCCCGCCGCACCACGGTGCGGGCCACGTCGAGGGCGGCGGCCACCGTCGTCTCGCCCGGCACCACGAACTCGGTGGGCGGCTCGAAACGCTCGGAGATCTCGTCGATCGTCACCGTCAGGGCCTCGACCATGGCCTCGGTCGCCCGGGACCGGCCGTCGGTCAGCTTGGCCACGTTGGCAGCGTCGGTGGCCAGTTCGGCCATCAGCACCCACAGGTCCCGCTGGATGCCCAGCACGATCTCCGCGAGCTCGGGACCGGCCTGGGCCCGCACGACCCCCAGGAACGCCTGGGCCTCGTCGACCTCGCCGTAGGCGGTGGGGGCCGGGGCGTTCTTGGCCACCCGACCGCCGTAGAGCAGCCCGGTGGTGCCGTCGTCGCCCTTCTTGGTGTAGATCGTCACGCCGGGGTGAGGCTACCCAGCCTCGGCGGCCACCTCGCCGGCCGGCACCCCGCGCGGGGCCGACGTGAGCGTGCGCACGACAGCGGCCAGGAAGATCGCCAGCAGTGTCGTGACGATCAGGCCGCCGAGCCCATAGGCCTCCAGCCCGAGGGCGGCGGCGACGAAGGTCCCGAACGAACCGAGGTGCAGGGTGGCTCGATCGATCCGCTTCTCGAGCACGATGGCGTCGAAGACCTGGTAGCCGATGAAGAGCACCATCAGCCACCCGGCCAGCGAGAAGGACTCGGGGATGGCCACGAGGCCCACCGCCACCGAGCCCACCGCCACACCGACGGCGGGCACGATGCTCCAGGCCCCCACCCACACCGCCAGGATCACGGGCGCGGGCAGGTCGGCGACCCGGACCACGAGATAGGTGAAGAGCCCGGCGAGCACGCCGCGCCCGAGCGTGGCGACGACGTAGCGCCAGAAGCGCCTGTAGGCCCCGATCAGGACCGAGCGGATCCGCTCCCGCTGCTCCTCGTCGTCGAGTTGGCGCAGCCCGGAATCGATGAACCTGGGGCCCGACGCCAGCAGGAACAGAAGGAGCACGAAGGTGATGAGGAAGGAGACACCCCTCGAGGCCGCCGACTGGATGGCGGCCACGTCGTTGCCGCCCCGGAGCCGGTCGGGCAGCTCGTCGACGAAGGCCTTGACCCGCACCCGCAGGTCGATCTCGCGGGCGAACTCACCGAAACGCTCGGAGCGCTCCACCTCCCCCGCGGCCCGGGGGGCGATGCGCTGGACCCGGTCCAGCTCGTTGCCCAGGTCCTCGACGGCGACGTACGCCACCCCGCCGAAGACGGCCGCCGCCACCAGCAGGGCGACGACGACGGCGAGGCCCCGGGGCAGGGCCCGCTGCAGGAAGGCCACGAACGGCCCGAGCAGGGCCGCCCCCACGGCGGCCACGACCAGCCAGCCCAGGGGCCGGGTCGCGGCCCGGAAGACGGCCAGCACGAGCAGCGTCCCCGCCACCATGCCCACCGCCCGGATGACCGAGGTGGGGGTGAACCGCAGCAGCGTCGCGGTGTCCGCCGGCGGTCCCTCCACCCGGCCTACCGTACCCAGGTGGCCGACGGCGACCAGGGAGCGGTGACCGCGCCCCAGGAGGTCCTGCGGGTCGACCTGGACTGGCGCTCGGCCGCCATGGCGTGTGTCGGCGTCGTCGCCCTCGTCGCCCTCTTCGCCGTCACCAGCGCCACCTCCCGCACCCTGACCTGGGTCGTCATCGGCACCCTCCTGGCTCTGGCCCTGGACCCCCTGGTCGACCGCATCCAGCACGTCCTGGGCCTGCGCCGGGGCGTGGCCGTCGGCAGCGTCCTGGCCGGCTTCTTCCTGGTGGTGACCCTCGTCGTGCTGCTCCTCGGACCCGAGACGGCCCGCCAGGCCCGGACCCTGAGCGAGGACCTCCCCCGGGTCGTCGGCCAGCTCAACGACCTCCCCCTGGTGGGGTCCACCCTCGAACGCAACGACGTGCCCCAGAAGGTCGAGGACTGGCTCAACCGGTTGCCCGAGACCCTCGCCGGCCGGGACGCCAACATCGGCGACCGGGCCCAGTCCGTCCTGTCGGGCGTGCTGGCCGCCATGGCGACCGGGCTGGTGGTGATCACGCTCCTCCTGGACGGCGACCGGCTGGTCGGCGCCTTCCAGCGGCTGACCCCCGTCCGACAACAGGTCCGCATCGACCGGGCCGGTCGTCAGTTCTACGAGATCGTGGGCCGCTACTTCGCCGGCTCGCTGTTCGTGGCCCTGCTCCACGGCACCTACGTTCTGACCGTCGGCCTCGTCCTGGGCGTCCCCCTGGCCCCGATGCTGGGCGTGTGGGCGGCCGTGGCCAGCCTGATCCCCCAGATCGGCGGCGCTTTGGCCGGGGCCCCGTTCGTGCTCCTCGGCTTCACCGAGAGCGCCACCACCGGGGTGATCTGCCTGATCGCCTTCGTGCTCTACCTCAACTTCGAGAACCACATCCTCAGCCCGATCATCGTGGGCGAGGCCGTCGACCTGTCGGCGCCGACGACCATGGTCGGGGCCATCGTCGGGGCCTCGGTCGCCGGCGTCCCCGGGGCGCTGGTGGCGGTACCGCTGCTCGGGGCGGGCAAGGCCATCTACCTGGAGGCCACGGGCCAGTCCCGGTCGAAGCACAGGAACTCCCGGTCGATCGTGGACCGCGTCCGCCGCCTGGTCCGCCGCGACGCCAAATCCCCCCCGAGGGCCGAGAGCGCCCCTCGGTAACCTCTGGGGATGACCGAGTTCCTCGATCTCGTCAACGAACGCGTCGTCACCTACGACGGCGCCACCGGGACGTTCCTGCAGGGACTCGACCTCACCGCCGACGACTTCGGCGGCCCCGAGCTGGAGGGGTGCAACGAGTTCCTCGTCGTCACGCGGCCCGACGCCATCCGCCAGTTCCACGCCGCCTACCTCGACGTGGGTTGCGACGTGGTCGAGACCAACACCTTCGGGGCCTTCGCCATCCCGCTCGGCGAGTACGACCTGGCCGACCGCACCCATGAGCTGAACGTGACCGCCGCCCGACTCGCCAAGGAGGTGGCGGCGGACTTCTCGACGCCGGACCACCCCCGGTTCGTGGCCGGCTCCGTGGGCCCCGGCACCAAGATGGCCTCGCTCGGCCAGATCGCCTTCGCCGAGCTGCGCGACGCCTACCAGGTCCAGATGGACGGCCTGCTCGAAGGGGGCGTGGACCTCCTCGTCATCGAGACCCAGTTCGATCTGCTCGGCCTCAAGGCGGCCATGATCGCCGCCCGTCGGGCCATGGTGGCCCGGGGTCGCGAGGTCCCGATCCAGGCCCAGATCACCATCGAGCTGACGGGGCGCATGCTCCCGGGCACCGAGATCGGCGCCGCCCTCGCCGCCATCGACCCGCTGCACCCGGACATCATCGGGCTGAACTGCGCCACGGGACCGACCGAGATGGGCGAGCACCTCCGCCACCTGTCCCAGCACGCCCGCATGCCGATCTCCTGCCTGCCCAACGCCGGGCTGCCCCAGGTGATCGACGGCAAGATGGCCTATGACCTGACGCCCGACCAGCTGGCCGAGCACCACCGCCGCTTCATCAGCGAACTCGGCGTGCAGGTGGTCGGCGGGTGCTGCGGGACCGGCCCCGAGCACATCCGTCGGATCGTCGAGGTCTGCGGAGACCTGACCCCGGCCCCCCGCACCCCGGTCCACGAGCCCGGGGCCACGTCGATCTACAGCCACGTGCCCTTCGAGCAGGACACGTCGTTCCTGATCATCGGTGAGCGCACGAACGCCAACGGCTCCAAGAAGTTCCGAGACGCCATGCTCGACGGCGACTGGGACACCTGCCTGGTCATGGGTCGCGAGCAGCTGGCCGAGGGGGCCCACGTGCTCGACGTCTGCGTGGATTACGTCGGCCGCGACGGGACACTGGACATGGGCGACCTGGCCTCCCGATTCGGGACCCAGGTGGCCGCCCCCCTGGTGTTGGACTCGACCGAGCCGCAGGTCCTCGAGGCCGGGCTCCAGCACATCGGCGGACGGTCTCTGCTGAACTCGGCCAACCTCGAGGACGGCGACGGCGCCGGTTCCCGCATGGACCGGGTCTTCGGCCTCTGCCGGGAGTACGGCGCGGCCGCCATCTGCCTGCTCATCGACGAGGAGGGCCAGGCCCGCGACATCGAGTGGAAGCTACGGGTGGCCCACCGCATCCACGACATCGCCGTGGAGCGCTACGGCCTCGAGCCCTCCGACCTCGTCTTCGACGCGCTGACCTTCCCGCTCTCCACCGGCGACGAGGACCTCCGCAAGGACGCCATCGCCACCATGGAGGCCATCCGGCGCATCAAGGCCGAGCTCCCCGGCGTGCACACCACCCTCGGGGTCTCCAACGTCTCGTTCGGCCTCAAGCCGGCGGCCCGCCACGTCCTCAACTCGGTGTTCCTGCACGAGTGCGTAGAGGCCGGCCTGGACTCGGCCATCGTCCACGCGGCGCGCATCATGCCGCTGAACCGCATCCCCGAGGAACAGCGCCAGGTCGCCCTCGACCTCGTCTACGACCGGCGGGGCACCGCGGGCGGCGACGGCACCGACCCCGACTACGACCCGCTGCACGTCCTCCTCGCCCTCTTCGAGGATGTCGAGGCCACCGAGGTCGTCAAGGAGGACCGGTCGGGCTGGCCGGTCGAGCAGCGCCTCTCCCAGCGCATCATCGACGGCGAGCGCGACGGCCTCGAGGCCGACCTCGACGAGGCCCTCGCCGGCGGCACGCCGGCCCTGCTGATCATCAACGACACCCTGCTGGCGGGGATGAAGGTGGTGGGCGAGCTCTTCGCCTCCGGTGAGATGCAGCTGCCGTTCGTGCTCCAGTCGGCCGAGACCATGAAGGCCGCGGTCAAGCACCTCGAGCCCCACATGGAGAAGGCCGACGACGCCGGCAAGGGCCGCCTGGTGCTGGCCACCGTCAAGGGTGACGTCCACGACATCGGCAAGAACCTCGTCGACATCATCCTGACCAACAACGGCTACGAGGTGCACAACCTCGGCATCAAGATCTCCATCACCGAGATGATCGAGAAGGCCAAGGCCGTGCAGGCCGACGCCATAGGGATGAGCGGGCTGCTGGTCAAGAGCACGCTGATCATGCGGGACAACCTCGAGGAGCTGAACGCCCAGGGCCTGGCCGAGATCCCGGTCATGCTCGGCGGCGCGGCGCTCACGCGCTCCTACGTCGAGCGGGACCTGCGCGAGATCTACGACGGCCGCCTCTTCTACGGCAAGGACGCCTTCGAGGGCCTCCACGTCATGGACCGCATCGGTGAGTCCCGCCGCAGCGGCGAGGAGCTCGGCGACTGGGGCCTGGTCCCCTCCGAGTCCAGGATCCCCTCGCGGATCAAGGAGCAGTTCGCGTCGGGCGACCGGCCCCGGGTCGATCTTCCGGCCCGTTCGCCCGAGGTGGTCGAGGACAACCCGGTCTTCGAGCCCCCGTTCCTGGGCTCGCGGGTCGTCAAGGGCATCGCCATCGACGACATCGCCGGCTACGTCAACGAGACGGCGCTGTTCCGCAACCAGTGGCAGTTCCGACCGGAGAACGGCGAGGACGACGCCGCCTTCAAGGCGCGGATCCGCCCCACCCTGCGCGAGCAACTGGCGCTCGCCAAGGCCGACGA
>Ga0315287_10006293_pt1 | contig 11789 bp, 7 predicted proteins | sample YL17G11_0_MG_FD_205037 | JGI IMG/M metagenome (GOLD analysis project Ga0315287, IMG submission 205037) | Sediment microbial communities from Yellowstone Lake, YNP, Wyoming, USA - YL17G11_0 | ecosystem: Environmental > Aquatic > Freshwater > Lake > Sediment | place: USA: Wyoming | collected...
GCACAAATATATATACCACTCAACGCAAGATACCCTATCGCGGTAATATCCGCATGAGGACAAAACATGAACAGGTTTAGAAAGAGGGACGAAGCGGTATCGCCTGTTATCGCTACCATCCTGATGGTCGCGATAACTGTGGTACTGGCGGGTGTGCTCGTGGTCTACCTCCAGACGCTGCCCCAGGGCGGCGGCTCGGTCGAGACCCAGCTCGGTGTGAGAGTGGAGAAAGCCCCGAACGGAATAGACTGGATCGTTTCCATCACGACGGGAAGCCAGAAGGTCGGCGAAATACGTGTGCAGATAGTGAACCCGGCGACCGGCGCCAAGACCGTGAACGTTGCGTTGAATGTGGCCCCAGCGGATGTGCATTTCACGTTCAACAACAACGACGTGGCCAGCGAGGGTGTTGGGAATGCAAAAATAAATGCCGGCGACAGCATCATGTTGAAGGGAGCTATTCCGGTCCCGCCCGCCGCGGCGAACATCCAGATGGGCTACACCTTCTCCCTGCTCAAGGGCGAGAACACCATTGCAGGTCCGAAAGAACTTCCGTAGAGTTGATAGGGGGAATTTTTTACCCCCATCAATTTTTTTGTTTGATATTTAAGTTCATTCTTCATGTCAAATAGACAGGGGTCACCCCATTGTATTCAGTTAACTACCAGCCCTTAGAAAGGGCTGGCGTACGCGATTAATGCGGGTGGGCTACGCGGCAAACGCGTCGAGGCGGGACTGCCCCGTTTTCGTCCCCCCACCGGCATTTCCGTTTGCCTCTGGGTTCTCGTGCATCCAGTGCTTTCCTTGTTGTCGTTCGATGTAGAATTTGACGGTATCCGTAGTCACCCGGCCTATTGATTCGTAGAAATACCCTCCCGACCAGAAGGCATCGCCCCAGAGATATGGCTTGACCATATCCCAGTAATTCTTTCGCAGATACCACGCCGTGAACCCCTTGATATGCTGAATAATCGTCGGCACGTCATATTTCCGGCAATCCGTCAGGAACATGTGTATATGATCTGGCCCGAACTCGATTGCCCCGATTCCGATGCCCATTTTCTTCAATTTCATCCGAATTATCGCCTTGACCAGTTCTCTCATTTGACGCGTCACAAATATCCTTCGCCTGTACTTCGGCGTCAGCTGGATGTGATAGTTCGACCCGCCTACACAATGCCGAGAGTGCCTGAGCTCGTCCATATATATCCGCCTCCGAAATCCTCAAGATACTCTCCGCTAATGCTGCTGCGCGGAGCGCAGCGGCGCGCGCCGCACAGCAGAACCGCGGACGGGGAAGGACGGGGATTTCAGTGAGCCCTTCCCCCGTCCCCAAAAAGAATTCAAAGCATATGTGGCTTAGCCGGCGAAGCCGGGAGGCCAATTCATCCGCCGGCCTGAAGGCCGGGGGGTTCTTGGTTGACTACTAAAAGCCGTACCCAGATTACGGCAAATGTAGAATTCGACAGGATAAATATATATATTAAACCACCACCATAACGATACCTGGGGTTTAATACCCCGATTGAGGGACAAAACATGAACAGGTTTAGAAAGAGAGACGAGGCGGTATCGCCTGTTATCGCAACCATCCTGATGGTCGCGATAACTGTGGTACTGGCAGGTGTGCTCGTGGTCTACCTCCAGACGCTGCCCCAGGGCGGCGGCTCGGTCGAGACCCAGCTCGGTATACGCGTGGAGAAGGCCCCGAACGGAATCGACTGGATAGTTTCCATAACGACTGGAAGCCAGAAGGTCACCTCCATCCGTGTGCAGATAGTGAACCCGGCGACCGGCGCCAAGACCGTGAACGTTGCGTTGAATGTGGCCCCAGCGGATGCGCATTTCACGTTCAACAACAACGATCTCGCCAACGAAGGCGCAAATCCAAAGATAAATGCCGGCGACAGCATCATGTTGAAGGGAGCTATTCCGGTCCCGCCCGCCGCGGCGGACATCCAGATGGGCTACACGTTCTCCCTGCTGAAGGGCGAGAACACCATTGCAGGTCCGAAAGAACTTCAGTAACCTTGATTGGGGGAGCTTTTTCCCCCAATTCATTTTTATTCTATTCGATTGGAAATTTTCTCCACCTTGAGGTCAAGCACGATGTGCCATATCCGGGGTTTGAACGATTTAAGGCGGATAACCTTCTCCAGGGTTACTTTACGTCCTGCGCGCCTTGCGGCAGCCCTCACCGGACCGAGGGCGGCCTCCGGTATCCCCTTTTTGGGGCAGAGGGAATGGAAATGGATGAACCCGCCTTCCGGCCTGATGATGGAAAAGGCCTTGTCAAGGAAATCCCGTGAATCGAAGTGCCCCATCAGTACCCGGTCCGCAAGCCCTTCTGGAGCGACCGTGCGGCAATCTCCGAGGAGGGGCGTGATTTTGCCGGAAACACGGTTCAGCCTTATGTTCCGAACCAGGTATTCATGCGCCACGGGATTGAGCTCGCAGGCCCATACCCGGTCCGCATGCCCGTGGACCGCCATGGGCAATGTGAAATAGCCAATTCCGGCGAACATGTCCACCACTTTTTCACCGGGCCTTGCGACCTCGCCCATGCGTATCCTTTCGGCCATGTTCCCGCTCGAGAACATGATGCGGGCCGCGTCGAGCGCATATCTGATGCGGTTCTCGAGGTGGACGGTCTCCGTGTCCTTTCCGAGAAGCAGCTCCATCGTGGGCTCCCTAAGCACGCCATGGCTTCCAGAGCGGTCCAGCAGGACGGATTTCGCGCCCAGAACGGTGCCGTACGCTTTCGCGAGCTCCGCCCTGTGCTCCAGCAATTTCCTGGGCAATTTCAGGACGAGGACATTGCCCAGCAGTTCCCACTTGTCGGGTAGAAGAGGCTTGAGCGAAACCGGGATGCGCGCCTTATCGCGAATTGCGTCGTATGGGGGAATCTGCTCCGTGCGGGGCAGCGATTCCCCGTCCACGAGCTCGCCGAGCCCTGCCGGAGGGACCCCCTTGACGGGGATGCCGACCCAGCCATCCTTCCTCACGACCCTTCGGCCCGTATCCACTAGCCGAAGGGACAGGAGCTTTTTCATCACGGCATCGGCCTTACGCCGCTCGACCCGCAGCAGCATCGGAATGGAATCGGCGGGACGGTAATAATGATTTGGCCGATGACTGCACCGAGAGCAGGTCTCCAACACTGTCGTCGTTTTCCTTCACAGGGCAGGCATCAACAGCACAGCTTGCATGGCTGCACCATGTGCGCCCCTCTTCACGGTCGAAGGCAACAAGGCACATTGCGTGTTGCCTACCCATTCACCTAAAACATATATACCGACGAGAGCGTTCTTGCTCCAATATGAGGCATGCCCGTTTCGCGCTGGCGCTGGTGCTCTTTGCGCTGCTTAGCCTACCGCTCTGCGAGGGGGCGGAGAACGTGAGCGCACCCAACAAGATACCCGACCTGTCCAGCTTCAAGACGCCTCAGATAGTGCCGGGCTCCAGCGGGAGCTACCAGTTCACGGTGCGCAACCGCTACAACGGAACCCTCGAGAATGCTTCACTCACCATCGAGATTTACAAATGGGCGACGCTGGAGGAGGCAAAGGACATCACGGGCATCTCCAACCCGCCCGAGATCCCCCAGGGGACCGCCCAGGGATACACCGCGCCTTTCTTCTCGCTGAGGCCAAACGAGACCATCTCAATCGGCATCACCATCTCGACATCGAAGGACACCCCGCAGGGCACGTACTTCGTGAGGCAGATGATACAGTTCGCCTACAACGGGATGCACCTGCTCATGAAGTCCCGCGGGTACTTCACGAACAGGCTCTGGGAGAACGCCACCACGAACGTCAACGGCAGCCAGTCCGTCGGGGGCATCAACCTGACGATGCTCGGCGTCGACGGCATCCTTCCCGATTCGTCGTTCAGCGTCAAGGAGCCCATACCCCTTTGGCCATTGGGCCTCCTGATAGGGCTCACGGTGTTCTTCGGCGTTCTCGCGCTCGTATTCTACATGATGGAGGAGAAGGGCCATCCCCTACTGAAAAAGAGATTTTACAAAGGGGCCGGAAAACTTAAGCAGGCCGGGCGCCTGACGGAACAGGAGCTTCGCAAACTTCGAAGGGGCGTCGATGTCCCCCCTCACGGAGATGAGCGCAAGTAGCTTCGGCTTGTCCAGCATCCTGACCAGTTCGTCCATCTGCTTGTCGGAGACATTGACGAACGCCTTCCTTATCCGGCGTCCGACGCTCATCTCCTTTCCGACAGGAGCGGCCTTCCAGGCCTTCTCGTATTTCGAAAGTCCCTTCGCGGAAAGGTCGTCCTTCTCGAGCGCACCGCCCAGCACCTCGGCGCATATGTTTGCGCACCGCGTTCCGGTGTAGAGCCCTCCGCCCGAAATGGGCTTGACCTGCCCGGCCGCATCTCCAACCGTAACGACCCTCTCGGAATAGGTCCGCTTGGCGAGAGCAAGGGGCACGCTTCCCGCCATGTAGCGGACGACCCTTGCGTTGCGGGTCCACCGTTTCACATTGGGATTCTTCATCAGGTTGCCGAGCCTCTCGCGCGCCGAGAGCGGTCCTGGCTGGCAGCAGAGCCCCAGAATGCCCTTGCCCCCGCCCTGCGGGATGAGCCAGCCGAAGAATCCTGGCACGATGTCCCTTCCGAAGAATATCTTGACGTTGTCCTCGGGGCACTCGATGCCGCTGAACTCCGCCTCGAAACCGGGCAGTATTTCCGGCGGCGCCGGCAGGCCGCAGGCGCGTGCGACCGTAGAAGCCGGACCGTCCGCACCCACGACGACACGCGCTCGGAGCTGTTGCTTCCCGTGGAGCCCGTCCGTACTGAGAACTGCTTCCGTTCCGGTGATGCTGATGGCCGTGACGCGCGTCCCGAGATGAATGGAGCAGCCAGCGTCAACGGCTTCTTCGGCCGCGATCCTGTCGAGGAGCGCCCTGTCGATGACGACGGCACGCTCTTTCTCCCCGCCTATTGAGAGGCTGCGCCCTCCCGGCGAGAAAAGCTCGGCACCGGTTACGGAATTGAGGATGGATTCCTGCGCCCTTGCACCGAATCCTTCGAATAGCTTTCGCGTGACCAGTCCGGCGCACTGGACGGGACGACCCACTTCGTGGTGTTCCTCGACTATCAGTGTCCTGTGCCCGCGGCGCGCCAGCCTTCCGGCGGCCAGCGCCCCGACGGGCCCGCAACCCACCACCACGGCGTCCCAGGGACCATCCATACGATTACGGCCTGAACTCGTCCATTCCACCTTTGGGTTCCTCGACAGGCTCCGGCTGGGGCGCCGGGGCGGGCTGTGATACTGGTGCGTGTCCCTTCTTCTTGGGCTTCACCATGGGCGCCGGCTCGGGTGCCGGCTCGGGCTGCGGCTCCGGCTCCATCCTGGTTATCTCCTCGACTGGCGGAGGCGGCGTCCTTGCAGAGCCGCTCCTGCGGGATGCAAGGAAGGCCATTACTCCAACGATGAGCGCTATGAGACCGATGGCCAGTCCGGCGCCTCCCAGTGACGCGCCGAGCTCGGATGAGCCGCCGGTGCTCTTGGGCTCCTCCACATTCACGGTCCTTGTCACCGTGGCGGTGTTTCCGACCTCGTCGGTGGCTTTCACATCGATTGTGTTGGAGCCTGCCTTGAGAGTCGCATCGAGCGAGAACTGCCCTCCGGCAACTGTCGCCTGCTGCGCAATCCCGTTGACGGTCACCGTGATGGATGAGATGTTCACCTGGTCCGACACTTGGCCCGAGACCGTGACCTTCTTGGTGGTCGAGCTGGTGTCGGGGCCGCTCACGGTTATAGTTGGCCCCCGGCCGTCCTTGAATATCAGCAGCGTGGCGGAGGCCACGTGCCCCGCAAGGTCCTCGCCAGTGAGCACGATGACATTGTTGCCCTCGAGCAACGACACCTGGAAGCTGAACTCGATGCCGAGTATCGTCACGTCGCCGGGCACCCCGTTGATGAGCGCCCTGCCCTTGACCTGGGTTATGTCCGTCATCTGCCCTGCCACGGTGACCTTGTCGTCCCTTGTCTTGACGCTGGCCGATGCAGGCGAGACAACCCTGATGACGGGCGTGTCCGTGTCGACCGTGAACTTCACCTTGGGGGCCTCGTAGGCGTTGCCGGCGTTGTCCTGCACCCTTATCGTGAAATTGTGGTCGCCGGGCGCCAGGGCGCTTGTCGGGACGAAAGAGAGGGCGTCGGCGCTCACGGCGGCTCCCTGCTCCTTTCCGTCGATGATGACGAATGTCGCGGAGCCGTTCACGCCGCTTCCGCTCTCGACGATGTCGGCGGAGAACACCGGTGTGCCGACGGCCACGCAAGAGCCGCTGTAGGGCGCCATGCGCAGGAGCCTCGGGGCCGTGTTGTCCACCATGACGCTCACGGACCTGGCGGGGGATTCGGCCCTTCCAGCGTTGTCGACGGAGCGCACCCTGAGGGTGTACTTTCCGTCCGAGCCGACGGCCCATGTGTACGTCCACGAGCTGTTTCCCGTGGCCCTTGCCCAGCTCTCGCCGCCGTCCGTGCTTACCTCCACATACGAGACGCCGTTGGTGTCGGAGCTGGTCCCGGTGACGATGTATGAGGTGCTCTTGATGAACTGGCCCGGGGCAGGCGTCGTCACGACCGTCGCCGGGGCCTTGGCGTCCTGCGTGGATGTCGCCCACCCGGACCAGGCGGATTCGAACCCGAGCGCGTCCTTGGCCTTTACGCGATAATGGTAGGTGATTGCGTCCTCGAGCCCCGTGAAGGCGTATTCCGGCGAGTCCAGCCAGCCGGTGATGGCCATCGGGGCGCCGCCCTGGGTCCCGGCGTATACCTCGACCATGTACATCACCCCTCCAGCACCTGCGTCCGCGGACTTGAGCCACGAGAGGCTGTTCTCGGTGCCGAGAGTGAACGCTGGCTCTTCGACGAGGACAGGTGCGGTTGGCGGCGAATTGTCCTGGGTGGACCTCTCCAGTGACGACCAATAGGTGGTGAGGTTGAGCGCATCCGTCGCCCTCACGCGGTAGTAGTATGTCTTGCCGTCGGCGAGGGGCTTGATGTTCAGCGTCCGGAAGGTCATCCACCCGCTATCACCATCGATGGTTGTGAAGGACGGGTCGGTTGACCACTGGAGCTGGTACTGCACCCCGCCGCTCACGGTGTCGAGCGCTGCGCTCCAGGTCACGTTGTTCTCGATGCCTTTCGTGAACTGGGGCTCGGGCTCGAGCACCGGCTGGGAAGGCGCGCTCGCGTCCTGCGTGGTGCTCTCCACCTTGGACCAGGCGGATTCGTGGTCCAATGCGTCACGCGACTTCACGCGATAGTAATATTTCATCCCGTCAGCGAGCCCTGTGAAGGTCCACGAGGCAACGTTGGCCCACCCGGATGCGGCGGCAACCTTGGTGAACGAGCTGTCCTGTGAGGTCTCGGTCCAGTACTCGACGCCTCCTATTCCCTGGCCGTCGGACACCGCGGGCCAGGTGATCCTGCAGCTGGTCCCCGGGGTGAACTGGGCCGGCACGGACAGCACCGGGACCGCCGGAGGGGAATTGTCCTGTGTGGAGCTCGCCATGGAGGACCATACGCTTACCTGGAGGAAGGTGTCACGTGCGGCCACGCGGTAGTAGTACTTCTTCCCGTCCTCGAGGTTGTTGAAAGTGTAATGCGTGGCGCTGAGCCAGCCGCTCTCGCCCTTTATTGTCGCGAAGGTCTGGTCCTCGGACGCCTGAGCGTCGTAGACAACGCCTCCGATTCCGGAGTCTGTGGACGGGTCCCAGTAGAGAGGGTTCTGGAGGCCGATGGTGTAGGCAGGCTCGGAGGTTATGACCGGGACCGAAGGCGCCGCGGCGTCCTGCGTCGACGAGACGGCGGATGACCAGGCGCTCTCCCAGCCGAACGCGTCCCTCGACTTTATGCGATAGCTGTAGGGCTTGGCGTCGGCCAGGTTGGAGAAGCTCGCGGAGGTTGCGGTGACCCAGCCCGAGTTGAACGGGGAGCCGAAGGCGGGGTCGTCGTCGCCCTCGACATAATACTCCTCGGAGCCTATTCCCGCGTCCGTGACAGCATTCCAGGACACAGCGTTGGTGGTGCCCTGGGTGAACTGGGGCTCGCCGGCGAGCACGGGGACGGGCGGCGGCGAAGCGTCGATTGTAGTGCTCACGCTCGACGCCCAGCCTCCTGAGTTCAAGGCGCCGTCGCGTGACCGCACCCTGAAGTAATACTTGACGCCGTCCTGCAGGTTGTTGAAAGTCGTCTTGTTGACGCCGCTTATCCAGCCGCTGTTGTTTATTGGGGAATTGAAGCCGGGGTCGTCGTCGACCTCAGCATAATAGTAGATGCCCGTGCTGGGAAGGGCATCGGTGGAAAGGGACCAGTCTATCTGGACCGAATTACCCTTGGTGTGCGTGGACTCGGGGTCGAATGTCGGGACGGTCGGGCTTGAAGTGTCTATCAGGAACATGCGGCCGCTGGTCAACGAGCCCAACCTGATATTGTCGGCTGCCCTGACCCTCCAGGAGTATTGACCGTCTGCGAGAGCATTCACGGGCTGTATCGAGTAATTGGCCCCTGAGCCCGGCGTGTAATTGACCAACGACCACCCTGTATAATTCGTCTTCTGGTCGAAATCGTATATCAGGGAGCCGCCGCTGTTGTAGATCCTCAGATTATAGTAGAGCATATCGTTGTCCTTGTCGCCCGTGGTCATCGAGAAGGTGGGAGTGCTTGTATTGATGTAAGCGCTCGCGATCGGCGAGACCTGTACCGGCGTGTCAGGAGCGCGGTTGTAGTTGAGCTCCAGCCTGTAGAGCGTGTTGTAGTAATCAAGGCCCCAGAACGTCATCTGGACCCTGATGCGGAAATATCTGTATCCGCTCCCGTAATTGATGGTGTACAGGTAACTAGTGGCGTTCCAGTTCCGCTCGTAGTAGGTGCCGGCGCCGTTCTCGCCCGTCCAGGTCCAGGTAGAATTATCGTTGTTGGCCGCTGTCTGGAATGTTATGCCCAGGCTGTATGCATCGTTCCAACTCATTTCATAATAGAGGTTCAACCAGTCGTTGTAGCCGGTCTGGTCCGCATCGATGGTCCTCGTGATGTACTGGCCTGATGTCTTGAACTGGCCGGAAATGAGGGTGTCGTTGTTGGATGTGGAGCCGCCGAACATCTGGATGAATCCGCCGTAATCCGAGTGGCCGATGGCATGGTATGCCCTGGCCGGGGCAGGATTGGTGCCGGTGTTATTGGTCCAGTTCACGGCCCACATGTCATAGTACCAGGTGTCATTGTATACGATTCCTGCAGAATTGTTATGGCCTCCCTGAATCACTATCCTGTAGTCGTTCCGGTCGAAGGTCATGCCCATGAAAGCCCTCTCTGCGGGAGCGTTTGGGGTGTTCTTCTTTGTCCATGTGTGGGCAGTGCCGTCCCATGCCCAGGTATCGTTGAAATATACTGTGCTGTTGACGCCTCCGAATAGAATGCATGTGTTGTAGTTGTATTCACCGGCGAACCCGGCGCCGCACCTTACCGGCGGGCTTGTTACAGGGGTGACGTTGGACCAGGTGTGCGCACTTATATCGTATTCCCAGGTGTCGTTGAAGTACTTGCTGCCGTCAAAGCCCCCGAAGAGCGTCACCTGATTGGACCTGAAATCGTAGGTCATGGACGCGGAATATCTTGCAGGCGGTGGGGTCGAGAATGAAGTGTAATTCACCCACCCCCCTGACCAAATGTTGAACTCCCAGGTCTCGTTGCTCGCGACCGTGGTGATGCCGCCGAACAGGACGCACCTGCCGAAATTATCGTCGTACGTGAATGTGGCCAGTTGCTTCTTTCCGGGATTGGTGGCACTGGTCATGTTCTCCCAGGTGCCCACATAATAGAGATACCTCCAGGTCTCGTTGGTGGTGGTGGCACCATCCGTACCACCGTATACAATCATGCCGAAGTAGGGCGTGGCTATCGCGGAATTAGTCCGCGCGGGCGGGGGATCCATCGGTAGCTTCTTTTGGAAGTTACCGCCTGTCGTCATATAGATAGTTTCAATCCTGTACTTTGCACTGGCGGCGTCATATCCGCCGAAGAAATAGATGTCTCCGCGGTAGCTCGTACCGGCCTGGCCGACACGCTTCTGAGGGATGGCTCCGCCCATCCATGAGGTTATGTCGCTCCATGTATTGGAGGGATAATTGTAATACCAGAGGTCCCACAGGTCGCCGGTGGAGTTGGTGCCGCCGAGTATCATCACCTGCTGATTTCCGGTACTGCGCTCGACCATCATCATGTTTATGCGACCGCTGGGTGATGAGGCAGGGGATTGGTTCTGCCAGTTACCGTAGCCATAGTACCTCCAGGTCTCGCTGACATAATCTCCGGAAGCGGTCCGCCCACCGAAAACTATTGCGCCATAGAGGCCCTCGTGTAGATAGGTCATTCCCATCCCGTAGCACGCAGGATACGAAGGCGTGCCCGTGACATTATACCAGTTGGCGGTGTAGCTCCAGATGCTCATGTACCATGAGTCTCCAAAGACATTGCCGCTGAGGTCGCGGCCGCCGAAGATGGAAATGATCTCGTAGTTCCGGTCCATTATCATGCCAAAATCATAGCGGTTCGGCGGCCTGTAGTTCTGATTCGAAGAGGTCATATTCTTCCACGTGTTCGAGCCAGGGTTGTATTCCCAGGTGTCATTGAACACCGCGGTCGCGTTGCGGCCGCCGAACATAACGAAGGACATCCTGTTCGGGTTCCAGACCATCTGATGGTATGCGCGGGCCGGAGGGCTCACCGCGGGGCTCATGTTGAACCACATCGTGTCGCGGGGGTTGTAGACTCGGGTATCATTGTAATAGTTCCCGCTGTTGTTGCCGCCGAACATGAGTATGAGTCTCCAGTCAGTGGCGGCGACCATCGAGGCGCCCACCAGGCCTGTCATGGTGCAGTTCCGGTTTGTCCAGTTGTTGTCCTGGGCGAGGGCGACACCATCCGGCCAGTAGAGCAACCCCGTGTCGCAGTAGGTCCCGGTATTGAAATCGGCGTCGTTGATCCATTTCACATTCGTTGTTGCCTGCGCCTCGTCAAAGAGCTGGGGCACAGACGGAAACGCCATCAAAATCACGACCAATACACTAGCCAAACGTCCAAACCTGGTCATTTTATTCCCCCGATATTCCGATATGTAAGTAGCCTCGCCATTTATATTCTTTCCTAGAACGTCTCAATGCTCAACATAGTACATAATAGATATAAATCCAGATTGCGATTGCGTCCTCATGAAGCGCGCGTCCCTGTGCAACCTTGACAAGCTTGCGAAGAAGCTCGACGCCGAGCTTGCGGAGAAGGAAAAGGTCCGTGAGCTGGTGCTGACGGTCTCGAGGTCGATGATTCGCACCTGCGCCGAGGCCATCAAGCTCATGCGCGAGGGCAAACGCTACGACAAGCAGCTCGGAGAGGCGCGCCAGATGGCCTCGAAGCTCAAGAGCGTGTCAGGCTCCCAGCCGGACATCTACCATTCCGGCGCCGTCGAGAATGCACTTCAGGAGCTGGCGGAGGCGCATATTCTCTCGGCGGTAATGGCAGGAAAGGAGATACCCGCGCCCGACAAGTTCGACTGCACGCCGTCGGCATTCCTGCTGGGCCTCGGCGATGCCATTGGCGAGGTGAGGCGCGTCGCGCAGGATGCGCTCCGGACAGGCGATTTCAAGGAAGCCGAGGAGTCGCTTGCGGTCATGGAGGAGATGTATTCCGCACTGAACCTTTTCGACTATCCGGACGCCATTGTTCCCGTGAAGCACAAGCAGGACGTGGCCCGCAGCCTCATCGA
>Ga0315287_10006295_pt1 | contig 11787 bp, 10 predicted proteins | sample YL17G11_0_MG_FD_205037 | JGI IMG/M metagenome (GOLD analysis project Ga0315287, IMG submission 205037) | Sediment microbial communities from Yellowstone Lake, YNP, Wyoming, USA - YL17G11_0 | ecosystem: Environmental > Aquatic > Freshwater > Lake > Sediment | place: USA: Wyoming | collected...
CAAGTCATCGCCCAGCACAGAGGCGGCCACCAGGACGTATTCGCGGCGCTTAGTCTCGTCGACAAAAATATGGCGAACAGTCATGCCTGACTCCACGAAACCGAGCAAGTTCCGTGGGAGACCGCTTGGATACGCGCCAGCAGTACATCCATCCCGTCGGCACGCGCGCCTCCTGGCATGGGCGGAACGCTAGTGGGCGGGGGTGACGGCCAGGGCAAACATCAACTCAACATTCCCGCTGAGATCGCAGGGAAAGTGGGCGTCGATCGCGGCACTCCGGAATTTTGCTGAAGGATGAATCCCTCCGGCCGTTGCACAGAGTCATCCCAGCTCAGGGCCATTGTGCCGTGCGCAGCTCACCTTGCGTGGGCGTCATGACCCGGGGAATGCGGTAAGCTAATAAAATACTGAGAAAGTTGCTGTCGAGGCTTGGAGTGCGTCATGGGACAAGGTCATACGGGTCGTCGTCGCGGAGATATCGGCGGTCGCCATCGATTGGCTGCCGGCTCAATGCGGTTGGTTGAGGATGCTTCGGGCCAGTGGTCACTGACGCCGGTGGCTCGCCCGACCCAGTACGTCGGCCGAGTTGGGGCACTCGCGGTCCTGTTGGGTGTGGGCGCGGTGTTTGCCGGGTTGCCGGCCATCGCGGCGGCGGACACCGGCGCGGACTCCGAGACCACCGTGTCGGCAACGGCCGACGGGACCACCGTGTCGGCAACGACCGACGCTGCACCGGCTTCCCCGGCGCGCCAGAACCGGGGCGCGCGCAGCGGCGATGACGCCTCCGGCGGTTCTTCGGCACCGTCGAGCACCGGCAACGGGCGGACCGGGGCGACGAACTCCGGCGACCCGGTGAGCGCTGATGCATCCCCGGCGGCGGCACCCGGACGCAACGGCACCGCGCGGCGGCCGGCGACCCCGCGACCGGTCCCCGGCATCAGCAAAGTTGAAGCCACCCGCGCAACCCTGGACGCTCTTGATCCGGTTGCAGCGGTGAGTGATTCGACGCTGCCGTCGGCGGACAACGACCCCGCGAGCGTGCCGGCCGTCGATGCGGAGCAGATTATCGCCGCGCCCGAAGCTGCGGCGTCGGCCCCGGCGGCGCCGGTCATGCTGGCTGCCACGGCCCGCGGCGCGGTGTCGGGCATCGGCGTCAACCCGCTGACCTGGCTGGGTGGCCACGGCGATCCGCTAGCGCCCATCGCCGCGCCGTTCGCATGGGCGACGCTGGCGGTCGTCCGCCGCGACTTCTCAGGCGCCGTGCGGACGGCCGCCCCGGCCGCCGCGGTGACCACCGGTGAGCCGGGGGCGGTGGTGAGTTCACCGCTGGCCGATCTGCTCGGCCAAGCCGACGCCCAGGCGGCGATCTTCGCCGCCGCCAAGCAGTTCGTCCTGACGGTCGCTGCCGGTGGGAGCGAGGCCGCGGCCCTGCAGACCGGGCTTCAGGCCCTGGATGCCAATCCTCTTTTCCAGAGTTTCGCCTGGAGCACCGTGCTGGCCGATCCCGGACTGGCGCAGGCCTTGGGCGGCACGGTCAGCTCGCTGATCACCGGTTTGGCCGCCGATTCTGACGTGCAGGCGGCGATCGGCGAACGGATTAACGGCTACGTCACCTCCGTCCTGGGGAACAACGCGATCGCGGCGGGCCTGGGCTCGACCTTGGCTGATGCGGTGGTCGGCCTGCTGGCCGACCCCGCGGCCGGTGCCGGGTTGGGCGCCGTCGGCGGTACCGCAGTCACCGTTCTGCTCAGCCAGCCTGGCGTGATCGCAGCAGTCGGCGACGTGGCCGGCCAGATCGCCGCCGTGGTGTCCGGAAACAATCCCTCCGCCGCAGCCGAGGCCGCCTGGCAGTCGCTGCAAGCCGATGCGGCGTTCCGGGATGCAGTAGGCGTCGCAGTGACCGCGGCACTGAACGTGGCGTTGACCGATGCCGGTCTGGTGCAGGCCGTCGGTACCGCCGTCACCGACGTGGTCGCCGGTGTGGCGGGCGATCCGGCACTGCAGGCGATTGTCGGCCAGCAAGTCGCCGGCTATGTCAGCGCGGCACTGGCGGGTACCCCGGTGTCCGGACTCTCCGGCACGTTGACCGGCGTACTCGTCGGACTGATCTCCAACGAGGCCGTTACCGGGGGCCTAGCCGACGTCGCCGGCACTGTGCTTGTCGACTTCCTGGGCCAGCCCGGTATCGCGACAGCCCTGGCAGACATTGGTGGTGGGCTTGCCACCGCGCTGCTGGCGGGCACCGACCAGCAGGTGGCGCTGCAGACCGCTTGGCTTGCGCTGCAAGCAGATTCGGCATTCGTGCCGGCAGTGGCGGCCAGCGTCACCACCGCGGTGTACGCGGTGCTGACTGATTCGGCGCTGATCTCGGCACTCGGAGCGAGCACCGCGGCGGTAGTCGGCGACCTCACGGCCGACCCGAGCGCCTGGGCGTTCGTCGGCGACCTTCTCGGGTCCGCCTACGGCGACACGATCGTCGCCGCGCTGACCGATCTGGCGGCCACCGGGAGCCTGGCCGACATGGCCGGCACCGCAGTGACCGGCTTCTTCAGCCAGGCCGGCGTCGCTACGGCGCTCTCCGGCGCCGCCGGCCAGGTCGCCGCCGCTGTGCTGGCCGGGGCCGACGTGATCGATGCGCTGCAGAGCGCCTTGGCGTCGCTGCAGGCCGACCCGGCCCTCGTGGCCGCACTCGACGCCATCGCCTCCGATGCGTTGCGCTCGATCCTGGGTGAATCCTCCGTGCAGGAAGCCGTCAGTGCAGTCGCGCGCGATGTCGTCACCACTCTCATCGGCGATTCGCTGGGTGACTCGGGCCTGGACGCTGCGGCCGGTCAGGTGACCGAGGCCGTGGTGGACTCGCTGCTCGCCAACACCGCCGTGCAAGATTTGATCAGCAAGCTCGCGGTCGACATCGCCGCCGGAAATCCAGTCGGTGAGCTGACCAACACCGTGATTCAAGCCGTCATCGAACAACCGGCACTTCAGGCTGCCGTCGGGATGGCCGTAGGCGCGGCAGTGGGTGCACTCTTCGGAGACAACCCGATCGGCTTCGTCGTGGGCCAGGTGGTTGGAGCGGCGGCGACGTTGCTGATCGGCGCGGCGTCCGGACTGGTGTCTCTGTTCACCTTGTTCGGGTTCGCTCCGCCGTGGGCGGCAGCTGCTGCCGTCAGTTCCGGTGCCGACAGCTACCTGCTCGAACTGAGCCGGGTCTAGGCCGGGTCCCCGCAGCCGATTCTATTGCCGGCTGGCGGGGATCGTCGGCATCCACCGCGAAAAACTAAGATCGTCAACGACTTTCGCGATCCGGGAAATAAAAAGTGGGCCGGCAGGTTTCCCTGCCGACCCACTAGTTGTTGGCTTTTGCTACTCGGGGCGAACCGCGAGAGCCTGGGGGCCCTTGGCACCCTGGCCGATGTCGAAGGTGACCCGTTGGTTCTCCTCCAGCGACCGGTAGCCGCTTCCGGAGATCTCGGAGAAGTGGACGAAAACGTCCTCAGCCCCACCGTCGGGTGCGATAAAGCCGAAGCCCTTTTCGCTGTTGAACCACTTCACAGTTCCCTGTGCCATTCTGTTGCTTCTCTCATTCAATCGAAAGAACGCCTAAATCGGGCGCCCCGCGATGAGCCTAGCACGGGAAACCGGGCCCTGATCACGCGCAATTGAAGAACGTTGGAGCGCAACGCTGCAGACTATTTGTCCTTGTCAGAGAACACCGGGTTCTGCACCGGCTCCGACGAGTGCTCGACGGTGTGCTCCTTTTTCTGCGCTGCGTTCTCGGCTTCCACAGGGTGGGAGAAGAGGCTGTTTTCCATGGGTTTCCCTTGTCTTCAGGCCCGGCCGCGAACACTTGGGGCGGCTGGGGTGGGGAATCGCTCGAGCAAATCCATCTGCGGATCGTGGCTCGGTGTCGCACTGAGGGCGAAGCGACTCGTGCCTTCCACTGTACAGGCTCGGGGCGGCCTTACGATTCACCGATGGCCATCACGGTGCCCGATGACCCCCGCCTGGCCACTGCCACCGAACGGCGTGTCTGGGCCGCCCTGAGCGAGCAACTCGGTGACGGAGACTTGGTGATCGCCAGCCAGCGGGTCACCGATCATCTCAAGGATCACGAGATCGACTTCGTTGTCGCCATCGAGGGTGCGGGCATCGTGTGCGTTGAAGTCAAGGGCGGCGAAGTCACCCATAACGGTCAGGCCTGGCTGCAGCGGCTGCACAGCGGCCAGATCAAAACCATCGACCCCGTCCGCCAGGTCCGTCAGGCTCGCTATGCGCTGCGCGACTTCATCGAGAATGACCCGCGCTGGACGCAAGGCCGGGTGCGCTGGAACCACGTCGTCGTACTGCCGAATAGTCAACTCTCCCAGGACTTTGCGCTCACCGACTGCCCGCGGTGGATGGTCATCGACCGCGATGATTTCCCGTCCATGGTTGCCCGGATCCGCGATGTCGCGCACAACCAGAAGCAGAATCTTCCGCTGCTGTCGGGAACCGGTATCGAACAGCTTCAGGCCGCGCTGGGCGGGCGCGGACTGCCGCAGCGCGACGTCGTGGCCCGCGCGTTGGAGAACGAGGACGCCGCGGACATCCTCACCGACCAACAGGCGGTGATCCTCAACGCCACCCGGCTACTCAACCGCGTTGAGGTTCGCGGTGGCGCGGGCAGCGGCAAGACCTTCATGGCTGTCGAGCAGGCCCGCCGGCTGGCCAACAGCGGACAGCGTGTCGCACTGATCTGCTATTCCCACGGCCTGGCCTCCTACCTCAAGCGCATCACCGCCGGCTGGCAGCACCGTCACCAACCCGGCTACGTCGGGGAGTTTCACAGTCTGGGCATTCGGTGGGGCGCTCCGGTCGGCCCGGATGAGACCGAGCGCAGCGAGGAAACCTCGCAGTTCTTCGAACGAGACCTGCCCGCCACGATGGCCGAGTTGGCCGCCGCCCTGCCCGACGGCCAGCGTTTCGACTCGATCGTCATCGATGAGGCGCAGGACTTCGCCGACAGCTGGTGGGACCCGATCCTGGCGGCGCTGCGAGACCCGGACGCCGGCGGGGTTTACCTGTACAGCGACGAGGGTCAGCGCGTCTTCGACCGCAAGGGCACACCCCCGGTGCCACTGGTACCGCTGATCCTCGAGCACAACATTCGCAACACCCGCCAGATCGCCACCGCCTTCGGGCCACTCGTCGATCACCCGATGCGTTCCCTGGGCGGAGACGGGCCCGAGGTTCGATTCGTGGCCTGCACTCTCGACGATGCCCTCACCGTCGGCGACGACCAGATCGAGGCCCTGCTCGACGACGGCTGGCGGCCCGAGGATGTTGCGTTGCTGACCACCGGCACCCGCCATCCCGAGCAGAAGAACCGCCAGGCCGAGGGCAATGCGGCCTACTGGGACAGCTTCTGGGACGCCGAGCAGGTGTTCTACGGACACGTACTCGGCTTCAAAGGACTGGAGCGGCGCGCTGTGGTCCTGGTGGTCAATGACAAGAAGGTCATGGAACGCTCCTCGGAGCGGTTGTACGTCGGGTTGTCGCGCGCCCGCGATCAACTCGTGGTGTGCGGGGATCCGGCGCTCATCGCCGAATGCGGCGGTCCGGATGTCGCGCGCCGCCTCGGCATCGGCGACTAACGCAGCTTCACCAACCGCGTCGTCGAGGTCTCGTCGAGTTCCACCACATCGGTGCGCGAGCGCAGGAAATCGCTGAATGACCGGAATCCCAAGGACTTTTCGGAGAACGACGGATCCATCCGCTTCATCTGCGCCTTGACCGTTGAGTTGTGCAACCACTCGTCGTCGTCTTTGTCCTGGCCGATCTGCAGTGCGCGGGTGAGCAGTGCGGTGGCTGCCGCCTGCGGGTCAGGCGTCTCGGCGTCGACGGGTTCGGCAGGTTCGGCGGGTTCGGCGGGTTCGGCGGGGGCGCGCTTCCTGGGTGCCTCGGCGGGCGCCGGTGCGACGGCCGGAACGCCGGGCAGCGCGTCATAGATGACGAACTCGTCGCACGCCGCGGCCAGGGACTTGCTCGAGGACCCGGCTACCCCGATGCCCACCACGTAGCGGCCGAGGCGCTTGCACCGCTGCGCCAACGGGATGTAGTCGGAGTCCCCGGCGACAATCACCACGTGCGTCAGATCGGGAAGTCGGAACATGTCCTCGACGGCGTCGACCGCCAACCGGATGTCGGCGGCGTTCTTGCCGTAGGCCGCCGCCGGAAACAGTTGCACCAGATCCACCGCCCGGCCCACCAACTGCCCGCGGTAGCCGGCATTGATATCGGCCGACCAGTCCGCGTAGGCGCGGGTGAGCACCAGGGTGCCGAACGACGACGCGAAGTCCAGAACCGCGCCCACGTCGACGATCGCCCGGGTCAGCTTGACCGCGTCGAGGCCCTTGGGCTTGTCGCGCTGAAACGAATTCCGCCCGTGAACCTGGTCGTAGCGCGACAGCACGATGTTGTCGAAGTCGAGATACACCGCGACACGGGCCGCACCAGGTTCGGTCATGGCCGCAAGTCAAGCACTAAAGGGTCCGCGGGGAGCAGGTCACCGAAGTTTGCTGCCCGGCTGCGCCTGCGGGGGCCCGACCGGGTGCCGTCCGGGTCGGGTTTGCGGCTATGATTTAGCCGTCAATGGTGAAGTCTGACCCCTCGACACTGCCTTGGAGTGAATCGGTGAGCTTTCCCCGTCGCGCACGCGCCGCGAGCGTCGTCTTTGCGGCGTTGCTGGCTGCCGTGTTGACGGGCGACGTCGCCGGCATTCCGGGCTGCCGGGACGGGTGCAAGGCCGTCACCGCCACCGCCCAGGCACAGTTGCTGCCGGCGGTGCCCAGGCCCCCAGTCGTCGGTATGGCCCCGTTCGACGGCGCCGCGGAGATCAGCCCGCTGACCACGCCCTCGGCTGAGGTTTTCGATGGCAGGATCACCGAGGTCTCCCTGGTCGATGACTGGGGCAACACCGTGCCGGGCGAACTCTCTGCGGACCGGACGTCCTGGCAGCCCACCGAGCGGTTGAACTTCGCCCGCGATTACGCCATGACCGTCGACAGCGTGAGCGGAAGCGGTGTGGAACTGTCGCGCACGTCGACCTTCCAGACCCTGGTGCCCAACAACTATGTGCACCCGTATCTGGAGGTGCAGGGCGGCTTCGCCATCAACGAGAATCAGAAGTACGGCGTCGGGGTGGTAGTGCGTGCCCACTTCGATGAGCCGATCGCCGACAAGGCTCTCGCCGAGAAGAACATGCCGGTAATCACTGACCCTCCGGTGTCCGGTTCCTGGTTCTGGGTCGATGACTACGTGGCGCACTGGCGTCCCGAGCGCTACTACGCGCCGGGTACCCGGGTCTCGGTGGCGCTGAACATGTTTGGGCTCAAGCTCGGCGAAGGCCTCTACGGCCAAGAAGACGCCAAGGCCAGCTTCACCATCGGCGACTCGCACATCGCCGTCGCCAATGACATCACCAAGCAGGTCAGCGTCTATGACAACGGCAGGCTGGTGCGCACCATGCCCACCTCGATGGGCAAGGGCGGCACCTCGGTCTACGGCAACAAGACCTTCCACTGGTGGACCCCCGCCGGGGTGTACACGGTGCTCGACAAGGCCGAAGTCGTGACCATGGACTCGGCCACCTACGGCCTTCCGGCCAACTCCGTCGACAGCTACAAACGCAAAATCGGCTACGCCACCCGGATCAGCCTGGATGGCATCTACCTGCACCAACTCGACGACACGGTGTGGGCCCAGGGCAACACCAACGTCTCCCATGGGTGCCTGAACCTCAGCGGCGAGAATGCCCGCTGGTTGCACGACTTCGTCCAGCCCGGCGACGTGGTCGAGGTCCGCTACACCGGCGGGCCGCCGCTGGCCTTCAATCAGAACGGCGACTGGTCCATGCCGTGGAGCGACTGGGTCAAGGGCAGTGCGTTGAGGCCCAAGGACACACCGCCGCCCCCGCCGCCGGCACCGACCGCCGAGACGCTCACCGCGCCCGGGCCCTGATTCAGCGAAGAATCTATTGCCGGGCTGCTCGCATCCGGAAGCGGCTGCTTAGATCGGCGCATGGATGTTGTGCGTACGCCGGAGGTCCGATTCGCCAACCTTGAGGACTATCCCTTCCCGCCGCACTACCTCGATGTCACCGCGACCGGCGCTCCGCCGGTGCGGATGCACTACCTCGACGAGGGCCCGCGCGACGGCGCCCCGGTGGTGTTGTTGCACGGCGAACCGACGTGGAGTTACCTCTACCGCACCATGATTCCGCCCCTGGTGGCCGCAGGCCATCGAGTGCTGGCACCGGATCTGATCGGCTTCGGCCGTTCCGACAAGCCCACCCGCGCCGAGGACTACACGTATCTGCGGCATGTCGAGTGGACGACGTCCTGGCTCACAGCGCTGGACCTACGTGAGGTGACCGTGGTAGTTCAGGACTGGGGGTCACTGATCGGTCTGCGGATGGCTGCCGAGAACCCCGATCGATTCGCAAAGTTGTTTATTGCCAATGGATTTCTTCCCATCGGCGATCGTCCACCGCCGCCCGCCTTCCGGATCTGGCGTGCCTTCGCGAAGTATTCGCCGCGGCTGCCGTCCGGGCGGCTCGTCGATGTCGGCACGGTAAGAAAACTTTCCGCAGCGGTGCGCGCCGGGTACGACGCCCCGTTCCCCGACAAGAGCTACCAGGCGGGCTCTCGGCGCTTCCCGCAACTGGTGCCCACCTCCGCGGCGGATCCGGCGATCGGTGCCAACCGCGCGGCGTGGGAGGTGCTGGGCGCCTGGACCAAGCCGGTGCTATGCGTCTTCGGCGCCAACGACCCCATTCTGGGCAAGGGTGACAAGCCGTTAATCGCCCACATCCCCGGCGCGGCAGGGCAACCGCACGCCCGGATCCGGGCTGGGCATTTCATTCAGGAGGACGCCGGGCCGGAGTTGGCGCGGCGACTGCTGGACTGGGAAGCGGGTCTGTAGACGCCCGGCGCGCGACAGTCCGGCCGGACCGGACGTCCTGCTTGGCCAGACCGAACGCCATGATGGTGACGACGAGTTGAACCAGATCCCGGTGCTTCCTGATCCGGGCGCCCGGAGCGACTGCCCACACGTGGGAGCCGTCGGCCTGCCGTTTACACCGCAGCAGCAGCAGCGCAATCGGTTCTTGGAACACGGGATTGCGCGATGAATGGCCGTCCGCGCACCGGTGCAGGATGTGGGCCTGTAGTGGCCGGCCGTCGCTGCGCCGCACCGACATCGTGGCGGGTGTCTTGTCGACCTCGATGGTCCCGATTGCCAGAGTGCCTTCGGCGCCGACCTGGATGGCGTCGTCCAGAAGCGGAACGCTGAGACGTAGCGTTCCGGTGTGCATGTCGCTGACGGTGCCCCCGACGCATTCGGGTAGTGAGATCATCGCCCCGGATCTGCTCATGCGTTGCGGCGCAGGGGGTCTCGTAGCCGAGCGGGTAGGAGGTCGGGGTTCCAACGGCCCTTCTGTACCCATGCGCTGAGCTCGGTGGCGTCCCTGGCGTCGCGGATCGGGCCGAGGATGTGAGCGCAACCGGTTGGAGCCCGCCCAGTAGTGCACGGCTGTAGTGCTGCGACCACGCCCTCGACGGTCCGAGCCGAACACAGGGAGGGTCCCAGCAGGCAGGGCACAGCCACCAGTATCCCGTGTGGGCATCGGCGCACGGCCGTGCGCAGTGCGCTGAACGTCGCCTCGGCCGGGGATCTATTTGGTGCCGTGGTGCAGCCGTTGCAGACCACGACCGTGAACGCACGCGGGGTCGGATGCGAGCGGTCGGTGTTCATCGCGGTGGCCGGGATCACCAACTCGACTTCCGGACATTGGGCAGCGCCCCGATCGTGAACCGCGTCGTCGTCAGCATCCCGCAACCTCCTCGTGCGCCGAACGAACACTATTGGAAATCGTTGTCAACAAGTGATCGGCCCACCGTACCCCGGAGGTGGCCTTAATGGAAATGATTACCAATAGATGGCGCGGTGCGCACGCCCTGCGCCTCGGAGCAGGGCAGCGACCTGGGATCTGAATCCCGGCCGCCGGAACCGCTACAGGCCGAATTCGGTGTGCAGATTGTCGATGCCGGCCCGAATCGCATCGAGAGTTTCCTGGCGGGCCCGTATCTTGCAGGTGTAGTGAGCTTTGGCGTGCAGTGTGGTGGCGAAGTCCTTGCCCGCCTCCACCGCGCGCTCAAGGACCATTTCCCCCATGGCGATCTCGTCCACCCAGCCGCCGGCCAGTGCGGCGTCCCCGAAGAACGTCCGGGCCAGGCCGACCGCCTGCTGATAAGCCGACCGGGTCAACCGCAGCCTCATGATCTCCAACGCCGGGTACGGCAGTACCAACCCCATTGCCACCTCGTTGGCCTGAAAGTTGTAGCCCGGGGCGGCAATGCGGTGATCGGTGCTGCACGCCAGGAACGAGCCCATGGCGATCGCGTGCCCGGTGCAGGCCGCGACGACCGGTTTGGGGAATGACAGCAGTCGGTGCGACAGCATGAAACCGGCGGCGAGCATCTCGATCGAGGCCGCGACGTCTCCGGACCGGAACACCTTGAGGTCGAATCCGCCGCTGAACACCCGATCGTTGCCGGCGATCACCACCGCACCGGCGTCGTCGGCCTCGGCGGAGTCCAGTGCTGTGTTGATCTCGATGAGCATGGCCGGTCCCAGTACGTTGACCTTGCCGTCGTCCATCGTGATCACCGCGACCGATTCGTCCCGGCGATAGCTGACGCTCATGGGTGCTCCTTGCATTCGTCTGGTGGGCTTGAGATTACCGACGAGGGTTCAGCCGCCCATCAGTGAGCGCCACTGTTGGAGGTTGGACGCCCGGTAGACATAGTTGTCCCTCTTGACATCGGAGAGACTCGCGTTGGGTTCGGCTGAGTACCAGTGGCCCGGGAATACCGTCGGGTCGCCGGACAGTGTGGCCAACTGTTGCAGGCTGCGGAACATTTCATCGACGTCACCGCCGGGGAAGTCGGTGCGGCCGCACCCGTCGAGAAATAGCGTGTCACCGGCCACCAGTCGGCCGTCGAGCAGGAAACACTGGCTTCCCGGCGTGTGGCCCGGGGTGTGCAGCAGTTCGATGTCGATGGCGCCGACGTCGACCTTGTCACCGTGATGATGCTCGGTGAGATCACTCTTCGGGATCCCGGTGATCTGCGAAACCCATTGCGCTTCATGGGTGTTGACGTGAACCGGCACACTGACCCGTTCCAGTAACTCGGCCAGGCCCTTGAGTTCGAAGCCCATCATCGACCCGCCGATATGGTCGGGATGATGGTGGGTAACCAACACCCCCGACAGTGTCATGCCGTCGGCGGCGAGGGTGTCGAGCAGGTCACCGGCGGCATAGGCCGGGTCGACCATCACCGCCTCGGAGGTTTCCCGGTCACCGATGAGGTAGGCGAAGTTGCGCATCTGCTCTGCGATGGGATCGCCGGCGGCGAAGTCACGGCCGGAGAGCAGTTGCCGGAAGTAGAGACGGTCATCGGATGCCATGGCGTAAACCCTAGAGCCTGACGGCCCCCGACGGAATCCTGTTTTCCCACAATCACTTTGCTGCCGAAAACAAGTGCTGCATCCAACCTGCAATGAAGGCGTAATCAGATGTTTATCTGCTTTGCCACCGCTTCGGTTCGGTGCCATCATGAGTTCAACGCTGAACTTCTTCAGGAGGAACTTGTGAGTGTCTCACTTCGCTCGACGCTGATCTCCGGTGCCGCATTCGCGACCGCCGGCGTCATGGCTCTCGGACCGAATATCGTTGCACCGCCAGTG